>Ga0307408_100003735_pt1 | contig 10366 bp, 7 predicted proteins | sample 322Cmetagenome_FD_202116 | JGI IMG/M metagenome (GOLD analysis project Ga0307408, IMG submission 202116) | Maize rhizosphere microbial communities from greenhouse at UC Davis, California, United States - 322HYB-C-3 | ecosystem: Host-associated > Plants > Roots > Rhizosphere > Soil | place: USA... | reverse complement strand
TGGATCGCGTGACCAGTGCCGCTCGCGAACGGCGTGGACGCGCATATGCCCCGGAACGTCGCGATCTGGTAGACGAACACATTCAGGTCGGAGCCCATGCGGAGGTCGTGCAGCACGCCGCTCAACTCGCCCTCCGTCATCTCCGATGACGTCTGGACGGGCATCGTACCACCGCAGAGCGTCAAGGACGTCGGCGGCGTGGGCAGGCCCGCCATCACGATGTACCCCGTCGACGGATCGCGCATCGAGAAGCCCGCGTTGGTCGCCGTGCGGAAGACGTTGGGCAGATCATCCGGTCCGTTCAGGAAGTCCAGGTGCGCGGGAGGAAGCTCGACGACGGCCGTGGGCGGCTGGTCGCACGCGGCGACGGCGACGGCGAGCAGCGCGAGCGCGACAGTGTGAACGGCGGACATGGGGCCTCCTCGTTGAGGGTCGTCGGTGGGATAGGCGCCGGAGATCACGGTCGTGCGACGCCTTTCCCTCGAACAACGGATGCGTCGGCCCCGATTGCTGCTGATCAACCCGCGGCCTGCCTCCCACGGAAAGCGACCCAGAGTGCGCGCGCTGAGAGAAGACCCGAGAACGTGCCGGTGACGCCCACCGCGATAAGCGTCCAGACGAAGAAAAAACCTCCGCTCGACATCGCGATAGTGGGATATCTCGCGCCTTTCATATGTAGGACGGGCATCGCCGCCGCGAAGATCCCGCCGAGGAGCATGATGACATACCCCGACCGGCGTTCGGGGAGGATCAGTGTGCCGACGAGCCAAACGACGAAGATGACCACGGCACCGACGTTGTCGGCGCCCGGTGGAGAGATTCCGCGTACGATGTCGTCCGTGACGTGAAGCGACATGAGCAGGATCGAGAGCAGTGACGTGACCGTCAACAACGCGTTGTGCTTCATCGGCTCCGTTCGTGGAGGGTCAGGATTCATATGGCTATCCCATACGAGCGACGCGTTGAGCTGGTTTCACCCGTTCGTCGATTCATGGCCTTTGCGGGGTAGCGACGCGCATGGCGCGACACCACCTTCCCTCATTGCAACCCGGCGCGGCTCGTCCGTCAGCTATGCATCGCATCTCACTCGCGCTCCGCGGCTTCCGCCGCACGCCCGGCTTCTTCGCCACCGCCGTGCTCATCGTCGGGCTCGGCATCGGGATGTCCGTCGCGATATTCAGCGTCTTTCGCACGGTCCTCGTGCGGCGACTGCCGGTCGTCGATCAGGACCGCATTGTCGTGATGTGGACGTACGTGACCGACCCGAACACCGAGGTAACGCTCGGCACCAAAGAGTTATCGGTCGTGCGCCAGGAGTCGCGCACGATGCGCGACATTGCCGCCATCGCCCATTGGCCCGCCGCGTCCTTGCCGTTCGAGTACGGTGACGGGTCTGTCGAGCTCAATCGAGGAATGGCGACCGGCAACTTCTTCGACGTCCTCGGCGCGCGGCCGGCACTTGGCCGACTGTTGCGCCCGAGTGACGACGAGGTGCCGGGCATGTCCGCGACCGCAACTCGCGCGCTCGTGCTCAGCTACCGCGCCTGGCAGGACAAGTTCGGCGGCGACTCCGCGATCATCGGCCGCCACCTCATCGAGCCGCTGGTGCGCACCGACTTTATCATCATTGGGGTCGCGCCGCCGGGTCTGTCGTATCCTGCGGGCGTAGACTACTGGATCCCGATGTGGTCCGGCTGGCAAGGCACGGTCTCCTCGTTTGCGGTCGCCCGCCTGGCGCCGGGCGCTACGGTCGCCGCCGCGCGCGACGAATACCTCGCGATCGAAAAGCGCCTAACGCCGAAGATGAACTTCCGCGGCGCGCACGCGGCTACGTTCACCGAGACGATCCTCGGGGACGTGCGCCCGGTGCTCACGCTGCTCACGACGGTGGTCGCACTGCTGCTGCTCATTGCGTGCCTGAACGTCGGCAACTTGTTGCTCCTGCGCGCCTCGACGCGTGCGCGCGAGCTTGCCATTCGCCGAGCGCTCGGCGCGAGCTATGGGGATCTCGTGCGCGACCTGCTCGTCGAAGCGATCGCGATCGCGGCCGCGGGTGCTGCGCTCGGCCTTCTCGTGGCGGTCGGCGCGCTTCGGCTGCTCGTCGCCTACGCGCCGGCGGACGTCCCGCGTCTCGACGATGTCCAACTCGCCGGTGCACCGATCGCGGTTGCCGTAGTGGTTGCCTCCGTGGCCGTGCTGCTCTTCGGCGTGGTTCCCGCTCTCCTGATCGCGCGCGGGCAGCTCGCGGCTCCGATTCGACTCGACGCACGTGTCGTGGCCGAGACCTCGCGCCGGCGCCTCGTGCGTCAGACACTGGTCGCGTCGCAGATGGCGCTCGCGATGGTGATGCTCGGCGGGGCGGCGCTCCTGACACGAAGCCTGACGCGGCTCCTGGGACAGGACACGGGGTTCGTCAGCGACCATCTCTCGGTGTTCTGGTATTCGTGGAACGCGCGGAAGGACAGTACCGTCGCGAGGATGACCGCGTTAGGCGACCGCCTGAACCGCCGAGTTCGCGCGATTCCCGGCGTCACGGCGGCGACGCAGCTCGTCGCGCCGCCGATGCTCGGGAATGGCGTCTGGCAGATTCGCTTCGAGGCCGACGGCCAGACCCCTGCCGATGCGGGAACGAACCCGCTATTCCCCACCGACATGGTCGGGCCGGAATTCTTCAAGACGTTCGGCGTCAAGCTCGATCACGGGCGCGCGTTCACCGATCGCGACGATGCCTCGTCGCCGCTCGTGGCGATCGTGAGCGAGTCCGTCGCGCGCAGGCTCTGGCCGGGTCGTGATCCGATTGGCCAGCGAATTCGCATACCGGGCGCAACTGCGGACGGTCTCGTAGGCGGAGAAGGGTGGCGGACCGTCGTGGGCGTCGCGCACGACACGCACCTGCGCCTGTTGCGCGAAGTGTCGCCGATGGTGTTCCTGCCGTCGGTCCAGGGCTACTGGCAGGGATCCATCGCGATTCGCAGCACGGTGCCGCTGCGGGCGCTGCTGCCGGCACTGCGCGTCGCCGGTCGCGAGACCGACCCGGACCTCGCGCTGTGGAGCCCCCGGACGATGGATGAGATTCTCGACGAACCGCTCGCGCAGCCGAGGCTCGGCGCGCTGTTGACGTCGACGTTCGGGCTCGTGGCGCTGCTGCTCGCGGCGATCGGGTTGTTCGGCGTGATGGCGTCGCTCGTGCGCGAACGGACGCGCGAGTTCGGGATCCGCATGGCGCTTGGCGCGTCGGCAGGACGCGTGCGGATGGCGGTGCTGCGGCGCGCTGCGCTCGTTGCGGGCTCCGGCGCGGTCGTGGGCCTCGTGGTGGCGCTGGCGACGTCGCGGCTGCTCACGGCGCTGTTGTTCGGCGTGAGCCCGACGGATCCGGTTGCTCTTGGTGCGGCCTGTGTCGTGCTGCTCGCTGTTGCGGCGGCGGCGGCGTATCTGCCGGCGCGTCGTGCGACGTCGATCGATCCGGTCCAGGCGTTGCGTTCGGATTAGTCGGTAACCACGAACGCGGAGGACTGATGGACGACGACGTTGAGGAGATGACGCGCGAGCAGCTAGCGGCCGAGGTGCGGCGGCTTCGTGCCGGCGTCCGCGCTCATCGGGACAGCAGCAGTCATGAACTCTGCTGGCACCACCCGGCGCTCTGGGGCTTGTTGCCGGAACGCACCGACCCGCTGCCCACTGTACCGACGTGGCCGGAGTTTCTCAGAGGGTGCGTGCATTATCGTCAGTCGCTCGACGAGCAGCTCCCCGACGCGCCGCGCTCCAACGCACCTTATACGTCACGCTGACGGCCGTCGCCGGTCGGCACCCAGGAATACACGCGACGCGGGTGCTGGTGCGCCACGTGGCCGTCCCCTCCGGATGTCGGGTCATCGCGGTGTTCTGCGCATGACATGGACGATCCGCATCGTCCACATCTCGGAGGCCCCATGCAAGCGCACCGTACCTGTGCCCGTCTTTTCCTGATCGCCAGCCTCGTCGTCGGGGCGTGCACGGAGCAGACCCCACCCACCGGCGTCGCCGCTGGCGTGAACGCCGCGATGAGCGCCGCAGCGGGCGCGAATAACCAGAAGGTGAAGGTGAAGACGCTGCAGCTCAGCTCCAACACCCTGCGGATCAACGGTCCGTCCGTGAGCGGGAACGTGACCATCGGCAATTCCGGTTTGGCAATTCCGAGCGACGTCGTCGTGAGAGCGGAAATCACGCAGGGCGCGGCGTCGAGACAGGCGGTGAGTACGCCAACGCAATGCTCGTCTACGCCAGGCGACGCGGGCAAGCTTCCGACCGGGTCCTGCGATATGACGTTTACCGCGTCCTCGTCGAACCTGGCGTCCGGCAGTGGAACGCTCAGTGCCGGCTCCGCCACGTTCACCCTGCACGTGATTCAGACGAGCGCTGCGGGTGATACCGAGCTTGCGAGCAAGAGCTTACTCGTGAACCTCGTCGGGACCCCGAGCATGACGGTGACCGGCGCACCGACGACGCTCTTGATCGATGGCGCAGCCGCAACCACCACTGCCGTGATCCAGAATCCGGCGAACAGCTTGCAGGGCGTGCTTCTGCAAAGCTGGATCGTTCAGGGCGCCGCGCCGAGCCAGACCCGCCACCCCAGTGGCGGATCCCTGGTCACGTGTGGCTCCAACGCGGGCGTGCTGCCGCCCGGCACGTGCACCATGACGATTCCTGCCACTGCTTCGAACGTCGGGTCAGGGACCAGTCTGCTCGTCGCGGGTCCGGCGACATTCGAGCTCGACCTGATTCAGACCTCCGGGTCGGCCAATACGACGCTCGACGTCCAGACCGTGCCGATCACGCTCGTGGCCACGCCGGCGAGTATCGGCGGCGTTAGGCTTCCGAGAGACTTCGCCCTCGGTTCCGTCACGGGGATTACGGCTATACTTCAGAACACCGGACCGGCCCTTCAGGGTCTGGTGTTTCGGACTGCGATCAGTCAGGGAACCGCGCGACGCGAGACGGGTGAGCGACAGGTGCAGTGCCCCGGTCGCCCGGTCGGTGAGCTCCCAACGGACGGGTGTACGCTGGCCGCGAACGTCGTGGCGATGAATGCCCCGAACGCGGGTACTGGCACGCTGCTTCCTGGACCCGCGACGCTCGAGCTCGACCTCGATCAGACCAGCGGCGGTGCCACGACCACCCTGGACCAGCGGCTCATCTCGATCAACCTGGTGATGTCGACGCCCGGCATCATTGGTCTCGAGCTGTCGACGCCTAACGTATTGATCGGAGAGTCGATCGAGTACACGGCGACGCTCTACAATCCCACCGGCGCGACCATCTCGTCGGCAGGCATTCAGGGCTACCTGAGCCAGGGGAGCATTGTGAACTTCGGCGCCGGCGGGACGGAACTGACGTGTAGTGGCGCTGGCCAGGCGGAGCTTCCGCCCGGCGTGTGCCAGGTGACCTTTACGCTCAACACCCGCAATATCGACGGGGCCCCTGCGTGGTCCCCCGGGGAAGCGACGTTCCGTCTCGAGCTCACCGCGGGTACCACCCTGCTGGATTCGAAGTCGGTCACGGTGTTTCTGGACATCGTACAGTAGCAGGCGTGTTAGGCGGTGTTGTTTGGGGACTAGGGACATCGGGACTGGGGACTGGCGACTGGCGAGTGGCGACTGGCGACTCGGCCGGGGGGCTATCTGCCGAGGAAGGCTCCTAGGTGCTAATGGCTTCCCGGCCGAGTCCCCAGTCCCCAGTCCCCGTTACACCACAAACCGCGGAAGCGCCGGGTTCAGATGCATCAACAGGTCGTATACAGAGCCAGTCACCCGCGCGACCTCATTCGGGTGAATCTCCGGCCGATCGGGACCGAGGAACGTCGCGACGTCGCCAATGCGCACCAACTCCTCGTCGCCGACCTCGATGATCGAATGGCTCGCGCTCACGGCGCCGATCACCGGGTACAGTCGCTCGCCGACGAGCACCTTCGCGCCTTTGACTGCCGTACGCGCATAGCCATCGCCGTGGCCTAGCGGGATCGTCGCGATCCACGTCGGCTTCGTCGCGATGTACTCGCGGCCGTAGCTCACGCTGTCGCCCGGGCGCAGCCGATCCGTCCGCACGACACGCGCGCGCAGCCGGAGCGTCGGACGCAGCTCGGCCATCGTTCGCTCCTCGTCGAACTTGTCCGGGTAGCCGCCGTAGAGCGACATGCCCGGTCGCAGCAGGTCGAAGCCGACGTCGCGGTGATGGAAGATCGAGTGTGACGACGCCGCGTGCAGCTTGCCGAGCTTGATGCCGGCTGCTGTGGCGTCTCGCGTCAGGCCCTGAAACCGCGACAGCTGCTCGCGATCGAACTCGGCATCCTCCGTGAACGTCATGAACGTCCCCGTGAGCCGGCACTGTCGCACACCAGCGACGGCGCGAAGAAACGGCATTGCCCGGTCATATCGGATGCCCATTCGACTCATCCCGGTATCGACGTACGCGTGTACCGGCGTAGGCTTGCTGACGACGAGGCGCGCGAGGCGTGACGCCTCGTCGTCCGCATACACGGCGAGCGTGATGTCATGCGCCACGAGGTCCTTCATCGTCGCGTCGGTCACGCGTGCCATGAGGAGAATCGGCTTCCGCACGCCTTGCTCGCGGAGCGTCAACGCCTCGTCCGCGCGAACCAACGCGAACCCCTCGATCTCCGACCTCGGCTCGAGCAGCCGGGCGACTATGCGGTAGTCGAGCCCGTAGCCGTGATTCTTGATGACGGCCAGGATCGGACTGCCGCCGAGTTGGCGGAGCGTAGTCGCGTTATGCGCGAGGTTTGCCGGAATGACCTCGACCCACGGATCGTAGCGATCCGGGGTCGAGGCCGGCTCCCGTTTGCCCGGCACGACCGGTTCTTGCGGAGTTTCCGCCAGGAGGCGAGTCGCCGGCCCGAGCGCCGCCGCGGACGCAGCGGCGGACCGGAGAAACGTGCGGCGAGAAACCTGCATGGCGGCCGGTCGAGCGTCGACTACTTGTTGCGCGTCAGGACGATCGGCGCGATCGCCGGCTCGAACGGAATCGCCACGCGATCGATCTTCCCATCCGTGTTCGTGAGGAATTGCACCAGACCCGTGACGTTCGCGCCCTTGAGCTGCGCTGGGTCCAGATAGAAAACGTCGTAGTGGTAGTGAGTCATCGGCCAGGTGACGCCCTCGTAGACCAGCGCCAACCCGTCGTCCTTCGACTGCACCTCGAAGGTCCCATAACCCGGATGGCTGTACTTCCCGGCGTAGTCGCTGAGCGGATGCGACGGCGACGTGCCGGCGACGCGCTTCGACTGGATCGCGCGGGTCGTCGAGTCCGCGGTGTTCTTGGCCCGCTCGGCGTCTTTCCGGGCGCGCGCGTTCCAATCGACCGGCGGAAGGCCCAGCAGGTCGTCGAAGACGCGCTTCACGACGACGTTAGGCACCGGGTTGGCCGGCCCGGACATGTTGGTCAGCACCACCACGCCGATGCTGTCGTTCGGCAGCCAGGCCATCTGCGAGATGAAGCCGTCGATGCCGCCGCCATGCTGCACCCACTTGTGACCGCGGTAGCTGCTCACCCATGTCGCGAGCCCGTAGGTTTCGGGACCGAGCTCGGGGTCCGCCATCCGCTCCGACACCACCGACTGCGGACTCTGCATCTTGAGGTCGTTCTTGGCGGACAGAATTCGCTTCCCGTTCCATTCGCCCATGTTGAGATGCATCTGGACGTAGTGGAGCATCTCCTCGATGCTCGAGTTGATCGAGCCCGCGGGACCGGCGTTGTCAATGTTCCGGAACGGAACCCGCCCGATCTTTCCGCCGAAGAGGAGATACGGGAACGAGAAGTCCCCGGAGGCGGGCATGTCGTTGGTCGACGTGTTCGTGCGCGTCATCTCGAGCGGCTTGAAGATGCGTTCACGCACGACCTGGTCCCACGGTTGCCCTCTGAGCTGCTCGACCAGCAGCCCCGCCGTGATGAACATCAGGTTGTTGTACTGCCAGCGACCTCGGAACGACGTCGACGGGTCGAGATACTTGAGGTGCTGGAAGACGTCTTTCCGGCTATTGCTGCGGCCGTACCAGAGCGCGTCGTGTCGCGGCATTCCCGAGACGTGCGTTACCAGATCCTTGACCCGGAAGTTCTTCGTCGCGTACTCGTCTTTGAGCTGGAAGTCCGGAAGGTAATCCGTGACCGGCTTGTCCCAGTCGAGCTTCCCCTCGTCGACCAGTTGGCTCAGGAGAACGACCGTGAACGACTTCGAGTTCGAGCCGATGGCCATCAACGTCTGCGGTGTGACCGGCTGCTTGTCCTCCAGATTGCGGTAGCCGTAGCCCTTGAGGAGGACGACCTTTCCGCCCTTGATGGCGCCGACGGCCATCCCGGGGATGTTCCATTCCTTCAACATGCCTTCGGCCCACTGGTCGAACCCGTTCGGGTTCGATGCCGCGAGAGGCGCCGACGCGGTCGCGCGAGCGCCGCTCTGCGCGAGCATCGGAAGGTTCGCAGCCGCGAGGAGAAGGCCGGCCGAAAGGATCGCGAGTCGCCGTGACATAGCCCCGCTCCGAATCGATTGAGGTGAGACGAAGATACAGCCATTTTCCACCGCTTCAACGCGCAGACACCCCCAGCCGACCATATGGCATCGCATCCCGATCGACGCATTTCGCGGCGGACGGCCCTCGGCCGACTCGGAGTTGCCCTCGTTGGCGCACCGGCGATTCTCCGCGGCCGCTACCGCGTATTCACCGGCGCCGCGACGGAATACTCGGCCCGGTGTGTCAAGCTCATGGAGGAGAGCATCGTCGTCGACCTCCTCAATCAGTTCCGCTTTCAGGACTTCGCCGAGAAGCCGCCGAGAATCGAACGATGGCTCAAGGAGCCCGGTGCGCTTTCCGCCGCCGACGCCGACATCTACCGCGGATCCCGGATGACCGCGGTGGCGCTCGGCCACTCGCCGGCGGATTTCGACGAAGGCATCCGGTTCTTCGCGGACTGGAATGGGCTGCTCGCCGGGTACAGCGACTGGTTCACGCGCATTGACGATGCGAGCGACTTCGCGCGCGCGAAGGCGGCGAAGAAGCTGGGGATCATGATCACGTTCCAGAACTCGCAGCACTTCCGTCGCCCTGACGACGTGAACACGTTCTGGGGCCTCGGCCAGCGGATCTCGCAGCTGACGTACAACATGAACAACGGGATCGGCAGCGGGTTTCTCGAGCAGCGTGATGGCGGGTTGTCGATGTTCGGCCTGTCGATCGTGGAGCGGATGAACCAGGTCGGCATGGCGGTGGACCTCTCGCACTGTGCCGATCAGACCACGATGGACGGGATCGCGGCGTCGAAACGCCCGGTGGTGTTCACGCACGCGAACTGCCGGGCCCTGGCGCCGGGCCTAACGAGGCTCAAGACGGACGAGGCGATCAAGGCGATGGCGAAGACCGGTGGCGTCATGGGCGTCGCCTTCATTCGCTTCATGGTGCGCGAGCAGGAGCCAGTAACGATCGAGCACGTGCTCGATCACATGGACCATACGGCGAAGCTGGTTGGTGTCGACCATGTCGCTGTCGGGAGTGATCTCGACATGGTCGGGAATCCGAACCCGATGGGCGGCGGGATGGACCCCAAGAAGCAGCCGAATTTCGACCGGTATCATTTCCACACGGATTCGGCGGGGAAGCTCACGATCGCAGGGCTCGACCATCCCAAGCGGATGTTCGATCTGACCGAGGGGCTCATCCGCCGACGGTACAACGACGCGGACATCTCGGCCATCCTCGGCGGAAATGCGGTACGGGTTCTTACGCAGATCTGGCACGCATAACAACACACGGGTTACAGGTTACTGGTAGTGGTAATTGGTTATTTGAACCCTCGGGACGCCTCGCTACTGCGAGATGAGCATCCCGAGGGTTCTGATAACCAATAACCCGTACCAGCAACCAATAACCTCTGTGGTGGGCGTGTTTCGCGATTTCAGATGACGGCCAGGGATCTCAGGCTCCGGGTGTCCACCCTCGAGCAAACCCCGTGTCCGTCATGACCCATCGAGCTCTCGCACGCCTGGTGTTGGCGGTGTTCGTCGCGACCGGATGCAATTCCGACACGCCCACCGAGAACGGGCCGAAGCCCGCGGACATTCTCCTCGACCCGGTTTCCATCTCGATCAGGCAGCACGAAACTGCCCGCATCGTCCCAACCGTTGTGGATGCTGCGGGGACGCTGCTATCGGGCTTCCCGGTGACGTTTGTGTCCAGCAACCCGGCGCTCGTCACCGTGTCGAACATCGGAGTCGTCACGTCGGTCGGGCCTGCGGGGGCCGCGACGATCTCGGTTCGAGCTGGGGGCATAACGAAGCCGGAGCCGGTCACCGTCACCGGCATTCCCACATCGATCTCGGTTA
>Ga0307408_100003734_pt1 | contig 10368 bp, 9 predicted proteins | sample 322Cmetagenome_FD_202116 | JGI IMG/M metagenome (GOLD analysis project Ga0307408, IMG submission 202116) | Maize rhizosphere microbial communities from greenhouse at UC Davis, California, United States - 322HYB-C-3 | ecosystem: Host-associated > Plants > Roots > Rhizosphere > Soil | place: USA... | reverse complement strand
CAGAATAAGACGGTTGATATCCCGAAGAAAGTGCGGGCGAATGGCAACTCTCGTTCGGCGAAATGTGCAATTCGCCAGCACTTTCTCGCGGGGTTTTGGGACTGTCGCTATAAGAAGGTGCGGGATAAGCTCGTGCTGGGTGAGCAGAATCACGTGTCCACATCGGCATATTTGCCTAACTTTTCGGTGCCGACGAAAGGTGACGCGGGGAGGTGCCCGGTCATGACCGTTGACAAGGAGCTCTTCGGCGACACCCTCCCGACGTACCTGACCCGATTCGTCGGTCGAGATCGAGAAATCGCGACGGTGCTGTCACTGCTGCTTCCCGGGCGGCTTGTAACGATTTGTGGCGTCGGAGGCGCCGGCAAGACTCGGCTGGCTATCGAAGTGGCAAAGCGCAGCCGGGCAGGTTCCGGCACGATGCACGACGCTCGCGAGGTGTACTGGGTGCCGCTGGGAGCGGTGGTCGATCCGACCGAGGTGCGAGCGGCGGTAGCGGCGGGGGTTGGTCTTCCGGGTCAGCTAGGTGATCGGCCACTGGCTCCGATCGTGAGAGCACTGACAAACCGGCGCGCACTGCTCGTAATGGATAACTGCGAACAGGTTGCCAGTGCTTGTGAGGAGCTGATCGCCGCACTGCTCACCTCCTGTCCGACGGTGACCGTGCTCGCGACCAGCCGCATTCCCCTTGAGCTGCCGGTCGAGAAGGTGTTCGCGATTCCGCCGATGGGTGGCGGGGCGCTCCGGACAGATCCGTTTGACAGTGATGCGGTCGCGCTCTTCTTGGACCGGGCAAGCTCGGTTGCGGGCGCCTATGCGCTGACGGAGCACAACGCGAAAACCCTCGGCGAGGTCTGTGACATGCTGCACGGCCTGCCGCTGGCAATCGAGCTTGCCGCCAGCTGGATTCCCGTTCTGTCACCGCGCGACCTGCTTGATCATCTCCGGCAAGCTGACATCGCTTTGGCGTCGGACACCGCCCTCGTCGAAGATCGTCATCGCAGCCTTGCGATGATCTTGGACAGCTCCTGGTGCTGGTTGAGCGCAAGGGAACGTACGGTGCTGAGCGCGTTGGCAATCTTCGTCGGCGGTTTCACCCGAGAAGCGGCCGAGGCAGTGGCCGACGCTGATCTTGGCGTGCTGGCCGCGTTGGCGGAGCGGTCGCTGATTCAACGATTGCCTGATGCGCAGGGTGGGTCCCGCTTCCAGGTACACGAGCTCGTCCGTCACTACGCATTGCGTCAGATAGAAGACGACCGCGCGATTCGGAGCCGGCACTTTGCGTACTTCCTTGAGCTTGTTGAGAGTCGCGAGACGTCATGGAACACCCAGTTGGAGCCGCTGTGGTCCGATCCCATCCAGGCAGATCTGGCCAACATGAGCGCCGCCATGACGTGGGTCTTGGACCGGGGCGACGCCGAGGGAGCCTTGCGACTTGCCGTCGGGCTCGGCCGGTTCTGGCCATTCTCTGTTTCTCCGGCCCCCGTCCGCCTGGGGCGGCTGAAGACCGCGCTAGCACTGCCATGGTCGCCATCAGGTGTCATCGGCATTCGCGCCAGAGCACGGGCGTACTGGGAATCTGGCGTACTGCAGTGTCGAACGGACCCAGCTGCCGCCCAGGATCTGCAGCAGCAGGGACTCGTCCTCTTTCAAGAGATCGGTGACGAGGCCGGCGTCGCAAACTGCATCCTGAACCATGGCGCCGCCAGCCTCATCCTTGGCGACTTCCAGCGAGGCCGGCGCGAGATAGCTGAGAGCTTGGCCCGTTGGAAAGCCTGTGGTGACGCACTAGGTGTCGTCTGGGCCTACGACCTATTGGGAATTGCAGCATTCGTCATCGGTGATTACGCCGAAGCGTCGTCATATTTGCGCCAGAGCGCCACCCAATTCGAGAGCCTGGACGCCCCGCTCGGGGCGTGTCACGCGCTGGTTGATCTTGGTTTGTCGCTTCGTCATGAGGGCACGCTGCCATCTGCGCTAAATGCGTACCGGCGGGCCCTGCGGTATCAGCTGGAATATCGGTTTACGACCGAAACTGCCGATACTCTCGATGGCCTCGCAGTGATCGCGGCCGCGCTCGGTCACCTGGACCTGGCCGCGAGCCTGTTCGGGACGGCTGTCGCATGGCGGGAGACCTACCACCAGGAGCAGTGGTTTCCCATGCCCACCGATTTCGGTGAACGAGCCGACAGCGTACGCCGCCGCCTCGGTGAACCAGCCTGGTTCGAGGCGTACGAGGCCGGCATGAAGCTGAACTCCGAGCAAGCCATGCAGCTTGCGGAGGAAGCTGTCAGTAGTTTGGAAAAAGAGCTTCAGCGCAGGGCGTCGGGCTTGACTGCCCGGGAAATCGATGTGCTGCATCTAGTGGCTGATGGGCTGAGCAACGCGGAGATCGCCGACCGGCTTGTGCTGAGTGAACGTACCGTGCATGCCCATCTGCGATCGATCTTCGACAAGCTCGGTGTCAACAGTCGGACCGCCGCGGCCCATGCGGTCGCCTCACTCTTCGCAAGCCGATGACCGAGCTGGCCGCTGATCGGCTTCCGTCGTATGTGACCCGGTTCATCGGTCGGGAACGAGAGATCGATGAACTCAACGCCATGTTGGAGCCCTCGGGGCTGGTCAATATCTGCGGAGTGGGCGGATTGGGGAAGACTCGGCTCGCCATTGAGGTAGTGCGGCGGTTGTCAGGGGTCGAGAAGCCGGGGATGGATGTGTTCTGGGTTCCGCTCATCGGAGTCTCGGCGCCAGCCGAACTGGCGACGGCGATCGGCCAGGGAATCGGGATGCACGGTCTGTCAGGTGACGAGCCACTCGCCGCACTGGTGGCTGCGTTGGGGATGCGCCGGCGCTGCTGGTGCTCGACAACTGCGAGCACATTGCAGCACAGTGCGGAAAGCTCGTGTCTGGGTTATTGGCCGGTTGTCCGCGTCTGCGGGTGCTGGCGACGAGCCGTGCTCCACTTGAGATGGAAGTAGAGCAGGTATACGCCATTCCACCTTTGGGCGTCGACGTGCACGGCGCGCTGGGTCAGACTGATGCAACCGACCTCTTCATCGACCGGGCGGCGGTGCTTGCTGCGAGCTACGCCATCACTCCAGCCAACGCCGAGATGATTAGCCGGATCTGCCGGCAGGTCGATGGCTTGCCGCTGGCCATCGAGCTGGTCGCGAGCTGGATCCGGGTACTCTCGCCGCGCGACCTGCTGTCCCGCATCGAGGCTGCGATGGATGCTCCAGGAGCAAGCGCTGGACCCGGCTTCGCCGACCGGCAATCGCAACATGCGCGCCGTCCTCGACGGATCCTGGCAGTGGCTCAGCGAGGACGATCGCTTGGTATTGACAGGCCTTGCGGTCTTCGTTGGCGGGTTCACGCGCGAGGCGCCCGAGGCTGTGACGGGCGCAAGCCTGACGCCCTGGCGACGTTGGGGGAACGCTCGCTTCTCCAGCGGCTGCCCGACACTCTTGGGGATGCTCGCTATGAGGTCCACGAGTTGGTGCGGACGTACGCCCTCGAGCGCCTGGCCGATGCTGGGCGGGAAGCTGCGACCGCCACGCATCGGCGCCATATGGACTACTTCGTGCAGCTCCCTAACGCGTACGAGGAGTCGTGGAACACCATGGTCGAGCCGGATTGGAATAACCCACTGTCGGCAGAGGCAGCGAACTTCGACGCGGCCATGCTCTGGGCGCTTGATCATGGCGACTCCGAACGGGCTCTGCGCCTCATGGACGCCATGTTCGCGTTTTGGCTGTACTCCTCGACCTCGTTCGCGACCCGTCGCGACCGCCTCGCGCGTGCCTTGACGATGCCGTGGAGCCCGACCGAACCGGATTCGATTCGAGTTCTAGCCAAGGCGTTGAATCAGCGCGCGTTTTCACGTTCACCAGATCGATCCGGATGCGGCTTTGGCATTGTTCAGACAAGGCATGGCCTTGATGGAACGAGCGGGTGATCGGGCCGGGGTGGCCGCGAGCCTCCGCGGATGCGCGGTTGTGTACATGCAGGCGGGAGACGCCCGAAGCGCACGTCCCTACATCCTTCAGGCGAGGGCAGTTGGCCATGCCGCCGGAGACCGGCACGGCGACGTGTGGTCCGAATACAAGCTCGGCTGGGCGGCCACCCTGATCGGCAACTATCCCGAGGCAAGAGCGCAATTTTTGGCAGCGAGGGCAGGCTTCGAAGAACAGGGCGCGTCGTTCGGCGCGTACGCCTGCACTGTCTGGCTAGCCGACGTGAGCCGTCTCGAAGGCCACTGGCGGGCGGCGCTGGGGTCGTACCGTGAGGCGCTCGATCGGATACGGACCCATCATTTCACCGTTCACGGCGTGGACTTCCTCGAGGGGCTCGCGCTCTCCGCGGCGGCGCTCAGCCGGCTCGATGCATCTGCCCGACTATTTGCCGCCGCCGCAACATGGTTCGACACCCGCGGCGCCGAAATTCGCACCAGTCTTGACAGGGACGCCTGCGATCAGGCGATCAACCACGTATGCGTACGGCTCGGGGAAGCTGCCTGGGAGGGGTGTATGCCGAGGGACGACGGCTTAGCTCCACGCAGACGATTCAGCTGGCGGAGGAGGTGATCTCCGAACTCGCTGCTGTGCTCGACGCTCGCCAGATGGGCCTGACCGATCGCGAACTGGATGTCTTGCGGCTGCTGACTCTCGGCCTGGGGAATTCCGAGATCGCCGAGCGCCTCGTCATCAGTCCCGGGACTGTGCACGCCCACCTGCGTTCGATCTTCACCAAGCTGGGAGTCACTACCCGTGCCGCTGCCGCCCACGAAGCTAGTCGTCTTGAACTCGTGTGAAAGCTGTTTTGTCAGCGCAACTGGTACCCGCACTCCTGAGCGGCGCCAACCACGAATGAACACAGCAGCGAAGTACAGCAACGACCTTGCCGATCACCGCAGTTCAACGAGCTCCACCGGACACTCAGCGAGCCTCATCGAAGCTCAGTGAGGAGGAGCGATCCGCAAGAGCCGCGTAGCAAGATCAAGATTACGCGCCTTAGTCTTACGGCAGGCTCATCGCAGGAGGCGGCGCCGTGACCGATATCGGCCGCTCGGCCAAGAGGCTCACGATCATGATGACCGACATGGAGGGCTCCACCGCCCTCCGGCGGACCGTCGGGGACGAGCGCGCCGATGAGATCTTGGGATTGCACGGAGTGGTCGTGCGGGATCAGATCGGCAAGTGCGGTGGTCAGGAGCGCCAATTCCTCGGCGATGGGTTCCTGCTGTCCTTCCCATCACCGGTCGCCGCAATTCGGTGCGCCGTCGGCATCGAGGATGCCCATGAGGAGTACAACGCTTCGAACCCGCAACGCCAGGTCCGCATCCGCATCGGCATTCATATCGGGGAGGTCAGCGAGCGCGACGGCCAGCTGTATGGACAGGCAGTGCACGTGGCGGCCCGCATAACGGCCGAGGCTGTGGGCGGTCAGATCCTGGTATCGGATGTAGTTCGGCAGCAGGCCGAGTCAGAAGGGATGTGGCGGTTCGTCGACGAGGGATTGTTCTGGCTCAAAGGGTTCGGCGAGATGTGGCGTCTGTTCGATGTGTCCGTAGGCCAGGCGGCGGCGCAGCGACTGAGCAGTTTGGCACCGCCGCTGACACCGCTGGTGGGTCGGGATCGTGAGCAGGCAGATTTGCGTCGGGCGGTGAACGAGGCGCTGGCCGGTCATGGCGGCCTCGCCCTTGTCACCGGCGAGGCCGGCGCGGGGAAGTCACGGCTGGTCGATGACATCGGTGCTGAGGCATGGGCTCGAGGTATGCGGGTGTTGGTCGGCCACTGCGTAGAAATGGACAGCACACCGCCGTATCTGCCCTACGTGGAGATGATCGAGCAGGTGATTTCCAGCCCGCGCAGCCCCTTAGCGTTGCGGGAGGCGCTTGGGGACGTTGCTCCAGAGATCGCCCGAATCGCGCCAGCGCTGCGTCGCGTTTTTCCCGACATACCGCAGCCCGTGGAGCTGCCGCCAGAGCTCGCGCGGCGGTACTTGTGGAACAGCTTCCAGCAATTCGTCGCCCGCGGTGCGCAAACGCAGCCGCTGCTACTTGTACTCGAGGACCTGCATTGGGCCGACGAATCCACGCTACTGCTGACCGCGTACCTCGCACCGCTGCTGCCCGAGATGCCGGTGCTGATCGTCGGCACATATCGAGATGAGATCGACACGTCGCATCCGCTTTCACGCGTCATCAGTCAGCTTGCTCGCCGGAGGCTGATCGATCGGATCCGCCTACGCCGATTGTCCTTCGGCGGCGTCCGGGCCATGGTCCAATCGCTGGCCGGGCAGCCGCCTCCAGAGGAGCTCGTCCGAGTCATTGACAGCGAAACGGAAGGCAATCCGTTCTTCGTCGAAGAGCTATACCTGCACCTGGCCGAGTCCGGTGTGCTGCTCGATGAGCACGGGCGGCTGCGACCAGACCTCAAGGTTGATGAGGCGTCGGTGCCCGAAAGCATCCGGCTCGTCGTCGGCGAGCGGCTCTCCAGGCTGTCTCGTCTCACTCGTCAGGCGCTGGTTGCCGCGGCAGTATCCGGCAGGGTGTTCGCCTCGGATTTCGTCGCTGATGTGGCCGGCGTGGACATTGAGGCCCTCAGCGACGCCTTCGAGGAAGCCGAACGAGCTCGGCTCATCGCGCCGATCGAGGGCAAGGGGACTTTGGCCTTCAGTCATGAGCTGATCCGGCAGACGCTGCTGGCTGACGTGTCCACCCTCAAAAGGGAGCGATTGCACCTACAAGCCGCCGACGCGATCGAGCGCCGTTACGCCGAAGACCTTGAGGAGCATTCCGCAGACCTTACGCATCACCTATCCCGGGCCGGCCGATCAGCCGATCGGTCCCGGCTGGTGCGCTACCTGACCATCGCCGGCGAGCGAGCGGCTGACGCAGCTGCCTTTGACGAAGCCGTCACGCACTTCCAGCACGCTTTGTCACTGCTCGAACGAGGAAACCGGGACACTCGCGCCGAACTGCTGGAGCGGCTCGCGATGGCGTTGCGTAGCGTGGGCCGGTGGGAGGACGCCCTGCGCACGATGAACGAGGCACTCGACCTGTACCAGGCGCTAGGGCGAACCGACTCACTCGGTCGGCTGTCGTGGGCGATGGTATCCCAGCTGACGTGGACTGCTCGGATCAGGGAAGCCGTCCAGACTGGCCAGCGCGCGCTCGCCGCACTCGTTGACATTGCGAGCGCGGACCGGGCCCGTCTGCTCAGCGCCATGGGATGGGCGGTCACCATGGGTGGTGACTACGAGACGGCGAAAGATTTATTCGACCAGGCGCGGGCGCTCGCAGACGAGGTTGGCAACGAACGCGCGCTCGCTGATGTGCTGCACATGCAGACGATCCACCACTTCGAATACGCCGAGTTCATCGAAGGCGTTTCTGCCGGTCTGCGGTCTGCGGCCGTCTTCGAGCGGGAAAGCGCCTTATGGGATCTGTGCAGTGTGCAGTCATTCGTCATCTACCAGGACGGTGCGCTGGGCAGCCGCGAACAGGCAAACAGGCTCGGCGACAAGACCATGGCCATAGCGGAACGGCTGGGTCACCTCGGGGCAATCTTCATGCTGCTGCTCTACCGTGCCCGCGAGGCCGCGACGCGCGCCGACCTGGAGTTACTGACGAGCTTCGGACCACAAATGGCCGACATCTGCCAGCGGGGCAGCCTGCCCTGGCTCTACGTGGGCCATCTCTGCCTCGGGCTTGCCGCCCACTGGCGCGGCGATACGCAACGCGCCGAGGCGGAGCTTCGCCGCGCGGTCGAGTTAGAGCCGGCCGGCGCCCACTCCGGTAGCAGTACCTCCATCCTGGTACGCCATCTTGCGCATTGGGGTCATGCCGATGAGGTTTTGGCGATCTACGAGTCGTCTCGGCCAATCCTGCCCTCACCCGACAAGGTCAACAGCCATGGCGCGTGGAGCCGCCTGTTCGGGTTAGTGGAGGCGCTGTACCTGTGCGGATTCCGGGACGATGCTGCCTCGCTCTCTCCACTCGTGGAAACGGCTCTGGAACGGGGGCCAGACTGGATCAGCTTTGACGGGCGCCTCGTTCGGACGCGTGCTGGCATGGCGGCCGCGGCCGGTGGCCGTTGGGAGGCGGCCGAGCGCCACTTCGCAGTAGCCCACCAGCACGCGAAGCAAATGCAGAACCGGCTGGAGGAAATCGAGCTCCAGCGTCTGCGCGCCCACATGTTGCTCCACCGCGACGGTTCTGGTGACCGCGCGCAGGCTGAACAACTGCTGGGAGAGGCGCTTATCAATTACCGCAAGTTCGGGATGCCGAGCTATACCGCGGAGGCGGAGCGGATGCTACGCCAAACACATGATTAGCGGCTCCGCTGAACAAGCCCATTGCCATCGCCAAGTTCAGCGCGCTGGGATAAGACCGAGGATCGGGGATCGTCGAATGGTCGGATGCGCGGTGTCATTAGGAGCGAACAGGCTTCCGATACATTTCCTGGTCGGCGAGGACGAGTAACAGAAGCTCCAGGAGCGTGCGCGAGATCCGCAGTTCGATGAGGCGCGCATGCGGGCCAAGTGGCCCGTCAGGTCGTCCGCCATTTTGGCGTGCAGTACTCGTTCAAGTCGGCGGCTATCAACTCACAGCAGCAAGGTAAAGCAAACACAGTCGCCGTTCTGAGGTCCAATGAAGTTCGTAAGTGCTCACTGCGGCTCGGCGTTGCGGCCGAAGATTCCGTGAATGGGAATGGGCACGTTGAGACGTGGCTAGGTCAATGTCGAGGTTTGATGGTCAGCCTGTCGTGGGAGGAGCCGATCAAACATTGGGTACAGCAGAAAAGTACAGCAACAGTGACGGCGCTCACCGTAGTCGCAGTTCTTGCGTGTGGAAGGTCTCCCATTGCGGGCCGGTGCACCAATTGGAATAAAAGCCGACCTTGCCGCCGTCGGGCATCACGACGAGGAGGTCGCTTTTGCGGTGGTCTGCTCGATACCGGTCGACCGGCTCCAGCTCACATACGTGCCGCAGCAGCCGTGGAGGAGATACAGCACCGGCCAACGCCGCTTGGGTTGCGTCTGGAAGTGGGCCGGCAGCAAGAGTCGCACCTGTACCCGCTCGCCCACGGCCGGCGATTTGATAGTCAGGTCGACGCTGCGCCTGCTGAGCCTCTTGACTGCGACGATCCGGCAGTTGCGCCGACATTTGGTGTCGCTGAGACCGATGCGCTGGCCGAATCCGGCGGTGTTGTGACGGCTGGTGCCGGCGATGAAGGCGGCGCTCCGCAACTGGCCATGCACGCTGTTGTAAGCAGCACCAGCAGGTAGCGAACCGGGGCGGTTTGGATGATGCACCTCTGACGACGAGCGGTTGACCAACGCTGACACCCAGGTTCAGCCTCCGCAACACATTGCGGCCTAAAACACGACAAATCGTGAGCTTTGCCCGGTGGATTTTGGGATTCCGGCGAGATGCTGGGGACCGGCGCCGTCGTACCGAGAAACGGACCCGGGATTTCGCGATTATTTGGGACGGTGACCTAGCCGGATCGAACGAATTTCATGATCATCGCGGACGCCGACCGTGGCTGCCTGCCTTGCAAGCGCCAGCCGCCCTGATCTTTGGCGATCTCGCCTTCATCGCGGTCGCGTCCAGTTCCCAGATCGGAAGCACTCCGGTCGCTGTAAGTCTGCTGGCGGACACCGTTTGGGACATCATTCACCTTCGCGCCCGGGCGATTCTGACGCCTTCGCTGGCCGAATGGTGTGCGGTCTTGGACACCTTGATCGCGATAGGCATCCTTATCCTGGTGTGGGCGTGATAGTGGGGGGAGGCTGGAACGTTTGGGCGGCGCGTCGCCGGTTTGTCCGCCGAGCAGCAGAACTCGATCTCTTCTCACACCATGGCGGTACTGATGATCTCCGCAGTGGTGATCGGATTGGTCGCCGTGGTGCCGCTGTTCCGCAACCGGTCCACGGTCGCCGCTTGGCTGGCGACGATCGGCTTGCTGCTCATGATCGGAGTTCGCAAGGGGGTTAGGGTTCGAGTCCCCTTGGCTCCACCCTGTCAGAGCTGGTTTCGAAGGCTTAGGTGAACCTATTTGGGCTTGAGTACGGCAGCAAACTGCAGCAGTTGCGTGAGGTTCCGATCTTGACTCATTCGGAAACCAGACCCAAGGCGGTGCGCAGCGGCGCCGCACTCATGGCCGTCGGGTCGTCGGTCTTGGGGAGGCTGGCCAGCAGCCGTACGAGGTCGTCGCGGCGAGTCGGATCGTCGGCGGCCTCGCGGGGCGTACGGCCGGCCAGCGCCGGGATGGGGAGGTCCAGCCACTGCTCCTCGTAGCTCCGCATCCGCTCGGCCAGCGGTGCCTAACCATGTGCCTTCGCTACGGCGTCACCAAAGTG
>Ga0307408_100003733_pt1 | contig 10368 bp, 7 predicted proteins | sample 322Cmetagenome_FD_202116 | JGI IMG/M metagenome (GOLD analysis project Ga0307408, IMG submission 202116) | Maize rhizosphere microbial communities from greenhouse at UC Davis, California, United States - 322HYB-C-3 | ecosystem: Host-associated > Plants > Roots > Rhizosphere > Soil | place: USA... | reverse complement strand
CGCGCCACGCCGCCGGGCGAGCCGCCGCTGCCGGGCCTGCGCTTCGAACCCGGCCGGCTGCAGTTGACCGGCCTGGGCGCGCCGCAGCGCGCGCAGCTGCGCGAGCGGCTCGGCCGCGATCCCGCGCTGCGGGTCGCCGAGGACGGCGACGCGCTCCAACTCAGCCTGCGACCCGAGAACCGATGAACAGCTTCATGACGATGCGCCGCGACCTCGAGGCCCGCTGGCAGGCGGCCGCGCCGCGCGAGCGCCTGATCGCGCGCCTGGCCGCGGCCTTCATCGGCCTGCTGCTGCTGTGGCTGGTTGCGCTCGCGCCGGCCTGGGGCACGCTGCGCAAGGCGCCTGGCGAGCTGGACCGGCTCGACCGCGAGCTGCAGCAGATGCGCGCGATGGCGATGCAGACGCAGGCGCTGAAGCAGGCGGTGCCAGTCTCGGCCGAGCAGTCGGTGGCGGCCCTGCGCGCCGCGACCGCGCGGCTGGGCCCGGCCGCCGAATTGACGATCACCGGCACCCAGGCGCAGTTGCGCCTGCGCGGCGTGCCCGGCGGCGCGCTGGCGATGTGGATCGGCGAGGCACGCCAGGGCGCGCGCGCCAGACCGCAGGAGGCCGAACTGCAATCCGGACCGCAGGGCTACAGCGGTCGCCTGACGCTGCTGCTGCCCGCCGCGGCGGGGAACTGAGCGATGGCCCGACGATCGAGCGCCCGGCTCACGACCTCGACGGCCAACGCCGCCTCGACCACCGGTTTCGTCCGCGCCTTCCGCTGGGCCGAATTCGGCGCGGTGCTGGGCCTGGTGACGGCGGTCGTCGCCTGGGCGCCGGCGGCCTGGCTGGCCTCGGCCGTGTCCTCGGCGACCCATCAGCGCCTGGTGCTGGCCGACGCGCGCGGCACGCTGTGGAACGGCAGCGCCCGGCTGATCCTGAGCCCTGGTCCCGGCAGCCGCGACGCCAGCGAGCTGCCGCAGCGCCTGGGCTGGACGATGCGGCCGGGCTGGATCGACGGCGGACCAGGCCTGCGCCTGACGCTGGACCAGTCCTGCTGCATCAAGCCCGGCGCGCCTCTGACGGCGAGCTTCGGCCTGGACCGCCTCACCGTGCGGCTGCCCGACGCGACGCCGGAGCAGCCGTGGATCCGCTGGCCGGCCGGCTGGCTGTCGGGCCTGGGCACGCCCTGGAACACGCTGGCGCCGGACGGCCTCATCGCCATCAGCGCGCAGGGCTTCGTCTTCGAGGGGCGCGGGGCCGCGGTCAACGTGAGCGGCGTGGCCCAGGTCGAGCTGCGCGACTTCTCCTCGCGCCTGGCGCAGGTGGCGCCGCTGGGCAGCTACCGGATGGGGCTGGTGGGCGGCGGGCAGACGCCGCAGCTGATCCTCACGACGATCCAGGGCCCGCTGCAACTGAGCGGCCAGGGCAGCCTGGGCGCGAAGCGGGCGCAGTTCCGGGGCGAGGCGACGGCCGCCCCGGGCAGCGAGGCCGCCTTGGCCAATTTGTTGAACATCATCGGGCGCCGCGAGGGCGCGCGCTCGATCATCTCGGTGGGATGAGCATGAACAAGCACATGATGCGACCGACGGCGCTGGGCATGGCGATCAGCCTGATCGCGGGCAGCCTGCCCCTGCAGGCCGGCGCACAGTCGAATCAGCAGCAGAACCGCCGACAGCCGGCCGTGCGCGCGAGCACGCCGGTCACGCTGAACTTCGTCAACACCGACATCGAGGCGGTCTCGCGCGCGATGTCCGCCGCGCTGGGCAAGCCGATCCTGGTCGATCCCCGGGTCAAGGGCACGATGACGCTGACCGCCGAGCAGCCGGTGCCGGTGCAGGAGGCCTACCTGAGCTACCTGGCGGCGCTGCGCGGCATGGGCTTCTCGATGGTGGAGTCCGGCGGGCTGCTCAAGCTCGTGCCCGAGGCCGAGGCCAAGCTGCAGACCGGCGCGGTGACCATCGCCGGCGAGTCGCGCGCCCGCGGCGACCAGGTCATGACGCAGATCTTCAAGCTCAACCACGAGAACGCGAACAACCTCGTGGCGGTGCTGCGTCCGCTGATCACGCCCAACAACACGATCAACGCCAACCCGGGCAACAACAGCCTGGTGATCACCGATTACGCCGAGAACCTGCAGCGCATCAGCCGCATCGTCGCGGCGCTGGACCAGCCCTCCAACACCGACATCGAGGTGATCCCGCTGCGCAACGCGGTGGCCTCGGACATCGTGCAGCTGGTGCAGCGGCTCTCCGACGGCGTCGGCGGCGCGCAGGGCGTGGTGACGCCGCAGGGCGCGGCCGGCGGCGGCAGCAGCAGCGTCATGGCCGATCCGCGCAGCAACGCGCTGATCGTGCGCGCGTCCAACCCGGCCAAGCTGATGCAGCTGCGCGCGATGATCGCCAAGCTCGACCAGCCCAGCACCGACACCGGCGGCAGCATCCGGGTGATCTACCTGAAGAACGCGGACGCGGTGCGCCTGGCCACGGTGCTGCGCGCGGCCTACACGAACAATGCCGGCCCGGGCGCGGGCGGCGGATCGAACAGCAACTCGGGCAGTGGCACCGGCAGCTTCGCCGGTGCGCAGACCGGCAGCGCCGGCACCAGCGGCGGCTTCGCGGGCAACAGCTCGTCCTTCGGCGGCAGCTCGACGAGCTCCGGCAGCAGCGGCTCCTCGGGCAGCGGCAGCGCGTCGACGCAGGTCAGCCAGACGGCGCAGGTCAACACCGGCGGCTTCGTGCAGGCGGACCCGGCGACCAACTCGCTGATCATCACGGCGCCCGAGCCGATGTACCGCCAGATCCGCGCCGTCGTCGAGCAGCTCGACACGCGCCGCGCGCAGATCTACGTCGAGGCGCTGATCGTCAAGGTCGACGCCTCCAAGGCCGGCCAGTTCGGCGTGCAGTTCCAGCAGCTCTTCGGCGAAGGCGCGATCGGCACCAACTTCGGCGCCGGCTACGCCAACATCCTCAACCTGACCGCGGCCACCGCCGGCGGCACCTCGGGCGTCAGCACCGCGATCCAGAGCGGCCAGATCCCGACCGGCCTGAACGTGGGCATCATCAAGAAGGTCGGCAGCCTCTACACGCTGGGCGCCATCGCCAACGTGCTGGGGTCGGTCAGCGGCACCAACGTGCTGTCGACGCCGTCGATGATCGTCCAGGACAACGAGGAAGCCGACCTGCTGATCGGTAGCAACGTGCCGGTGCTGACCGGCAACTCGACGACCACCTCGGGCACCACCACCAGTCCCTTCCAGACCTTCGAGCGCCGCGACGTCGGCCTGCGGCTGAAGGTGCGCGCGACCGTCGGCGAGAACGGCACGGTGCGCATGAAGGTCTACCAGGAGAATTCCAGCGTCGTCGCCTCGGCCAACTCGGCCACCCAGGGCCCGACCTTCGACAAGAGCGCGGTGGAGACCTCGGTGACGCTGGAGGACGGCCAGGTGCTGGTGCTGGGCGGCCTGCTCAAGGACGAGTACGTCGACGGCGAGGACAAGGTGCCGGGCCTGGGCGACATCCCGCTGCTGGGCAACCTGTTCAAGAACCAGACCCGCAAGCGGACCAAGTCCAACCAGATGATCTTCCTGCGGCCGGTGCTGCTGCGCACGCCGGAGAGCGCGCTGGCGCTGACGATGGACCGCTACGACGCGATCCGCGCCTACCAGCAGGAGTCGCAGCCCAAGGCGTCCATGGTGCTGCCCGACACCGGCGCGCCGATCCTGCCGGAGAAGCCGGCCTCGGCGCCGGGATCGACGCCGCCGGCCCAGCTGCCGCTGCCGGTCTATCCGGCCTCGTCGCCGGTGCCGGGCCCGGCCGCGCCGGCCAGCGCGCCGCAGGGCCGCTGAGCCGGGAGCCGCCATGGCCAGCCGCCATCCCCTTCCCTACGCCGTCGCGAAGTCGCAGCAGGTGCTGCTCGAGGACGACGGCCAGCAGCGCACCCTGTGGGCCACGCCGGCGCTGTCGCTGCCGGTGCTGTCGGAACTGCAGCGCGTGTACGCGCCCTCGCGCATCGAATGCCTGAGCGTGGCCGAGCTGTCGCAGCGCGTCCAGGCGGCCTACGCGGGCGGCGAGGACAGCGCCGCGCTGGTGGTGGGCGAGGTCGAGAGCGCCGTCGACCTGTCGCGCCTGATGCAAGACTTGCCGGCGGTCGAGGACCTGCTCGAGACCGCCGACGACGCGCCCATCATCCGCATGCTCAATGCGCTGCTGACGCAGGCCGCCAACAACGGCGCCAGCGACATCCACATCGAGCCCTACGAGCGCGAGAGCTCGGTGCGCTTCCGCGTCGACGGCACGCTGCGCGAGGTGGTGCGCCCGAACCGCGCGCTGCATGCGGCGCTGATCTCGCGGCTGAAGATCATGGCGGAGCTCGACATCGCCGAGAAGCGCCTGCCGCAGGACGGCCGCATCTCGCTGCGCATCGGCGGCCGCGCGATCGACGTGCGCGTGAGCACGCTGCCGTCGGCGCACGGCGAGCGCGCGGTGCTGCGCCTGCTGGACAAGTCGGAGTCGCGCTTCACGCTGGCGGCGCTGGGCATGGACGGCGAACGGCTGGAGCGCTTCCAGCGCCTGGCGCAGCAGCCGCACGGCATCGTGCTCGTCACCGGCCCGACGGGCTCGGGCAAGACGACGACGCTGTACGCGGCGCTGCAGACGGTGGACACCTCGACGACCAACGTGCTGACCGTCGAGGACCCGATCGAATACGAGTTGCCCGGCATCGGCCAGACGCAGGTCAACGCGCGCATCGACCTGACCTTCGCCAAGGCGCTGCGGGCCATCCTGCGCCAGGACCCGGACGTGATCATGATCGGCGAGATCCGCGATTACGAGACGGCGCAGATCGCGATCCAGGCCTCGCTGACCGGTCACCTGGTGCTGGCGACGCTGCACACCAACGACGCGGTCAGCGCGGTGACGCGCCTGACCGACATGGGCGTGGAGCCCTTCCTGCTGAGCTCGTCGCTGCTGGGCGTGCTGGCGCAGCGGCTGGTGCGCAAGCTCTGCCCGGTGTGCAAGTCGCCTGAGCCGCTGCCCGAGGGCGGCGCGCGCTACCACCCGGTCGGCTGCCCGGCCTGCGCGAGCAGCGGCTACAAGGGCCGCACCGGCGTGTACGAGCTGATGGTCTGCGACGACACCATCCGCGGCCTGATCCACAACCAGGCGGCGGAGTCCGAGCTGCTGGCCGCGGCGCGCGCCAACGGCCTGCGCTCGATGCGCGAGGACGGCGACCGGCTGGTGGCCGCGGGCGTGACGTCCGAAGAGGAAGTGCTGCGGGTCACGCGCGAGTGAGCGCGGCCGATCAAGACCGCGCGCCCTGACGCCGCACGAAGCAGTCAATCACGAGGTTCCCAGCGATGCCCGCCTTCAAGTACGACGCCCTCGACGCGTCCGGCAAGTCCCAGCAGGGCCTGCTGGAGGCCGACACCGCGAAAGCCGCGCGCACGCAGCTGCGCGCGCAGGGGCTGGTGCCGATGGACGTGAAGCCGGTGGCGGCGCCGGCCGGCAAGCAGTCGCGCTTCGCGCGGCGCGCCTTCAAGGCGGCGGGGCTGACGGTGTGGACGCGGCAGCTGGCGGGGCTGGTGTCGGCGGGCCTGCCGCTGGAGCGCTCGTTGTCGGCACTGGCCGACGAGGCCGAGGACCCGCGCCAGCGCGAGCTGATGTCGCAGCTGAAGTCCGAGGTCAACGCGGGCTCGTCCTTCGCGCGGGCGCTGGCGATCGCGCCGCGCGAGTTCGACGACGTCTACCGCGCGGTGGTCGCCGCCGGCGAGCAGAGCGGCGCGCTGGGCCCGGTGCTGGAGAGCCTGGCGGACGACCTCGAGGAGCAGCAGCGGCTGCGCTCGGAGCTGTTCGGCGCGCTGGCCTATCCGGTGATCGTCTGCATCATCGCGGTGCTGGCGGTGAGCTTCCTGCTGACCTACGTCGTGCCGCAGGTGGCTGCGGTCTTCACGCAGACCAAGCAGACGCTGCCGCTGCTGACGCGGATCATGATGGGCCTGTCCGACCTGATGCGGACCTGGGGCCTGGCGATCGTGGCGGTGCTGGCGGCGGTGTTCTTCGGCGCGCGCCAGATCCTCAAGCGCGAAGGTCCGCGGCAGCGTTTCGACGCCGCATGGCTGAACCTGCCGCTGCTGGGCCGGCTCTCGCGCGGCTACAACGCGGCGCGGTTCTCGGGAACGCTGGCGATGCTGGCCGGCGCCGGCGTGCCCATCCTGAAGGCGCTGCAGGCGGCGGCGGAGACGCTGTCCAACCAGGCGATGCGCGCCGACGCGCTGGACGCGCTGGCGCAGGTCCGCGAGGGCGCGCCGCTGGGCGCGGCGCTCGCCGGCAAGAAGCGCTTCCCGGGGCTGCTGTCGATGTTCGCGCGCCTGGGCGAGCAGACCGGCCAGCTGCCCGACATGCTGCAGCGCGCCGCGCGCCAGCTCGGCAACGAGGTCAAGCGCCGCGCGATGACGCTGGCCACGCTGCTGGAGCCGCTGCTGATCGTGGCCATGGGCGGCGTGGTCATGCTGATCGTGCTGTCGGTGCTGCTGCCGATCATGGACATGAACAAGCTGGCGGCGCAGTAGCCGGGCGCGGCGCGGCGCGTCGTCCGGCGGCAAGCAGCGGCTTCGGCTGCTTCGGCTGCTTCGGCTGCTTTGCTGCCTTGCTGCGTTGACCGCGTCGGCCGCTTCCGACCGCTTCCGACCGCTAACGGACGAACGGCCGGACCGGCTCGGCCGCCGGGACCGCCGCCGTGTCGATCACCTGATCGACGAGGTCGGCGAATCGACCCAGCGGGCACCCCGAAGCGCCGCCACACCCGGGTACCGCCACCGGCTTCACGGCCATGTCGCCCGGCGCATCGAAGCGGCCGCGGCGCAGCGCGCTCAAGGTCGGCATCGCGATGCCCAGCCGCACCTCGGCCCTGGCCGCCCCGGCGACAAGATCGAAGACCAGCGCGCCGCCTGGCGGATAGTCATCCGGCCGTGCCGGGTCATGCCAGTCCAGGCCCAGCAACCCGGCCACCGCCGCCAGGTTGGTGTCGTGCCCGACCAGGAATACCGTGCCGGCGCCCGCCGCCTGCGCATCGCCCGCGAGCGGTCGCGCGTTGCCCGCGCGCAGCGCCGCGGAGATCCGCGCCAGCAGATCGGAGGCGCGCCGCCGCGCCGCGACCGGATCGTCCTTCCACTGCTGCGCGAACGCCGCGTTGTGCAGTTCAACGATCCGACCGATGCCGGACTCGTCCAGGCGCCCCCAGGCTGGCGCTGGCAGGCCCTCGACGTACTCCAGCATCAGGTTCTCCGCCAGCGTCCCCATCGGCTTGCGTGGATCCGCCTGGTCGACCAGCAGTTGGTGCCCCGACGCGCGGGCCGCTTGCCGATCCGCTTCGCCAGCGCCGCCGATGAGCACGGCCTGGAGTTCGTCCAGCCCGTCCTTGGGAATGCGGTCCCGGCGCTTGACCGCGTCGGGGGAGACCTCCTCGTCCGACCCAGCGCTGCCCTGGAAGAGTGGATCGTGCTGCCCCGCCGGCAGGCCGAAATGGCCGACCTCCGGGCAACCGGGCAGCAGCCCCTCCATCAGCGCCCTCGCGCTCGCGTGGTTCCTGGGCGTGCTGTCCGAAATCACGAGCAGCGGCGCCCCGACACCGGCCGATGCCGGACATCTCGCCGCGGGCCGATCGAGGCCGAGCTCGGTTCGCCACCAGCCGCCCAAGGCCTTCATCGCCGCGATGCCATGCGGCGTCAGCTGTCCCGGCGCGACCGGCCACCGCGCCCAGGGCTCGGTGGCGAAGGGCGCGAGCGCCTCGGGCGACTTCGTCGGCGAGCGCACGCCGTGCCGCATCAGCACGATGCGCAGCACCGGCGCCTGCGCGGGCCGCGAGACCGGCGTTCCGGCGTCCTGCGCCTGCGCCTGCGCCTGCGCCTGCGCCTGAGACTGCGCCCGCGCCGCCGGCATCGTCAGCATCAAGGCCGCCACCGCGGCGGCGACCGCGCTCGCGACGCGCGCCCCCATCAGAACTTCACCGCCATGTCGACGAACGCGCCCCGGCCCGGCAGGCCGAAGTACAGCGGCGCGCCGCTCACCGACTGGTTGCCGGCGAACGCGGTGAGCTTCCTCGCGTTGAACAGGTTGTTGACGTCGAGGCTGACGAAGAAGCCCTTCGTGCCCCAGGGCCCCTGGTCCGCGCGATAGCCGAGCGCGGCGTCCACGCTGCTGTAGCCCCCCAGGCGCTGGCTGTTGGCGAAGACGGTGGTGCCCTTCGCATCGGTCGTGTTGTCGACGCCGTATTGCGCGCCGACCATCTTGGTCATCAGCGAACCGAACAGCCCTTGCTTGTCGCCGTAGATCAGGCCGATGGCCGCGGTCGCCCGCGGCGTGCCGGCAACGCGCACCGACCCGCCCTTGTAGGTCGCGCGGTTGAGGCTGGCGTTGGCGTACAGGCTGAGCTGGCGCGTGAAGGCATAGGTGCCCTCGACCTCGATGCCCTTGTAGACCGCGCCGCCCGCGTTGACGTACACGCTCTCCCTGCCCGCGCCGCTGTCGATCGTCGTCTGGCTGATGTAGTTGCCGAAGTCGACGCGATAGACGTCGGCGCCGAAGTTGAACTCGCGCGTCGCATAGGCGGTGCCCAGCTGGTAGTTCGTCGTCAGTTCCGGATCCAGCCCGCGCGCGCCGTTGAGCTGGATCACGTTGACCGGCGGCGCGAGGAAGCCCTTGGCGACCTGCGCGTACGCGGACCAGTCGTGGCTCAACTGGTCGTGCACGCTGATCGAGGGCAGCCACGCGTCGTAGGTCGCGCTGGCCTTGAGCGGCGCCGGCGGCGTCGACTTGTTGAGCTCGGCATCGATGCCGCGGCGCACGCTCGAGTAGCGCAGGCCCGGACTCACCGTCACGCCCTCGGCCGCCTTCCAGTCGTACTGCACGTAGGGCTGGAAGGTGTCCGTCGTGTCCTTCAGCCGGTAGTTGTCGGCATAGCCGTACTTCGTGCCGGTGGCCGCGCCCGTGGTGAAGTCGACCGGCGTCTGCCAGCGCGCGTCGTCGTTGCGCTCCACCCAGGCACCGACCTGCAAGCGCCCCGGCCCCGCTTCGCGCGCCAGGCGCAGCACGTCGCCATAGGCATGGAAGCCGTTGTCGGCCCGCTTGCCAGGGACGTCGGTCGCGACCTTGGTGGTCTTCTTTCCGGCCGCGTCGTAGAACTGCACGCCGTTGTGGGACGGATCGGTGTCGGTGGGATCGCTGGTCTTGTCCGACGCGTGGTCGAAGTCGTTGAAGTAGACCTTGTTGTCGACCGTCCAGCCGCCCAGCGTCGAGGTCACGCCGAGGTAGGTGAAGCTGGACCGGTAGCTCGCGCCGTTGTAGCCGGCATAGGTCTGCAGCGACGGGTCGTCGCCCAGGCCGAAGCGCCAGCCGTGCTGCGCGATCTGGTCGAGCGTCGCGCCTTGCACCGTGTTCTGGCGTTCGCGGTTGACGCTGGTGACGAAGGTCAAGGTCGTGTCGTCGCCCAGCGCGCTGACGGTCTTCAGGAACAGGTGCTTGCGGTCATCGCGCGTGTGCGACAGGAAGGTGTCGCTGGACTCCTTGGAGACCTCCGCGAAGACGCCGGTATCGCCGAAGTTGTGGTCCACCGACAGCCCCGCCGCGCGGGTGTTCCAGCTGCCCAGGGTGAAGTACGGCGTGATGCCGTCGACGCTGGCCGGATCGCGCGTGCGCAGCGCGATGGTGCCGCCGAAGGTGGCGTTGCCGATCGACGCGCCGCCGCCCGGACCGCGATCGATCTGCGCCTGGCCCAGCACATGGTTGCTGAAATAGGCCGAGGTGGTGTGATGCAGGTCGCTCGCGTCGCCGAACGGGATGCCGTCGAAGGTGATGTTGAACTGGCCGTCCTGGAAGCCGCGCAGGCTGATGCCTTCGCTCTTGCCCAGGCCCGGGCCTTCCGGCGAGCTCACCGTCATGCTGGGCGCGTACTTGACGATGTCGTCGAAGTTGGCGTTGAAGCGCAGCGCGTCGCGGATGAAGCGCTCATCGATCACCGAGGTCGGCTGGCTGGCATTGAGCGGCGCGGCGCTGGGTGCGAGCGTGTTCACCGAATTGCCGGTGACGCTGACGACGTCCAGCGTCTGCACGCGCTTGTCGTCGTCGGCATGGGCGGACGGCAGGCAACTCAGCACCGCGGCGGCGGCGATCAATCGGCGCGCAGACAGGCGGGCGGACAGGCGGGCGGGGCGGACGAGCGGCATGGAGGGCGTCTGGCGGATGAAAAGCCGGCGATGCTGGGGCGCCCGGATGTCCGGTCGATGACAGTCGGGCGGCTGTCTCGGATCACCAAATCGACAAGAAGTGTCGGGTTCATTGCGCCCTCAATGCCGCGTCAATGCGTGATCACGAAGGCCTCACGCCGCCA
>Ga0307408_100003732_pt1 | contig 10371 bp, 8 predicted proteins | sample 322Cmetagenome_FD_202116 | JGI IMG/M metagenome (GOLD analysis project Ga0307408, IMG submission 202116) | Maize rhizosphere microbial communities from greenhouse at UC Davis, California, United States - 322HYB-C-3 | ecosystem: Host-associated > Plants > Roots > Rhizosphere > Soil | place: USA... | reverse complement strand
CCGACCCGCTCCCGACATGTGCGGCGCACGGCTCACCGTTCACCTTCGCGGATGCGGCCTCGAAAACGGGCCGCACGCGTTCGTAATAATCCGGCCGGCCGCCGATCATGATGCTCGCCCCGTGGCGCGCTCCTTCTTCGCCGCCCGAAACGCCGACGCCGATGAATTCGACACCCTTGTTCTTGAGCATTTCCTCGCGCCGCTCGGTGTCGGTGAAATGCGAATTTCCGCCGTCGATGAGGAGGTCGCCTTCGGCAAGGTGCGGCAAAACGTCGTGGATTACGGAATCGACGATGGGCCCCGCCGGCACCAGCATCATTATGTTCCGAGGGGTATCGAGCGACGCGACGAACGATTTCACGTCGGCCGCCGTCGTCACCTGGAATCCCGCGGCCTCGCTTAACAAAAGCTCCCGTTTTTGTTGGTCAAGGTCGTACCCGGCACAAGGCACGCCGTGCTCGGCGACGTTCAGTAGAAAGTTGCGGCCCATCGTCCCGAGCCCGATCATCCCGAATTTTGGTTTTTCCATGTCGGCGATTATATGCCCCAAATGTCGGCGGACGTCAACTGGCGCCGCCATCCATCGCTGCCTTCCGTGCAGGTCCAGAAGGCGGCGAGCACCTTTTGGGCGAAGGCCCATTCGTGAATTTCCCGTAGAGGGCAGTCAAATGCGTCCGAGAATCGTTTCGCGGCAAAATGAGTTTCCGCTTTCGCATCGGGGCGATCGCGAAGCCATCCGTAGTGGTTATTTAGAAAGACGCCAATGTCGTACTTTGTGTCTCCTATGATCCCCTTCGGGTCGATCGCGATAAAGCCGCCGCCGGAGGAAAGGATGTTTTCGTGGTGGAAATCGCCGTGCAGCAGTGAAGGTCCGACCTTCGAGAATTTTTTGAAGATCTTCCAGGCTTTTTCCGTGTACTCGACGGGAAAGACGCAGGCGGACGTGTCATGGAGTTTCGCCGTCCAGTCATCCAGTGAAACAAAGCCGTCGACTGCCGGCTGGTATAAAACCTTCAATACGCCGATCGCGGCCTCGACCGCGGCTCGCGGATCGCGAGCGAACGATCGCTTAAGATCGTCGCCCGGATCGGCGCGTCGCATCAAAAACGCGTCGCGATCCGCGTCCTCTTCGAGTATCTCCGCAACGGCTCGGCCGGCCATCGCTTTAAGATAAGCCCTTTCGCCTTGCGCTTCGCCGTCATCGGCGGGCAGGCAGATCTTGAGCACGATGTCGGTGCCGTTATCTCGCCTGGCCGGGGCCACGTAATTGTAAGAAAGGTTGGGAAAGTGGGGCCCGGCCCGGAAGCTCCATTTTTTTTCGTATTGCGCGACCAGCACCGGCAGCATGTTTATCCAGTCGCGTCCCCGCGTGCCGCAAACGCCGACGACATTCTCTACAAATTTCCTGGGAAGTTCGTTCGTTGACCACCCCAACCGATGATTTGACGGCTGCCGCATCGCTGGTAGATTCTACTCGTATGACACCGCTCACCGAAGCGATTCGCCCGACCACGTTCATTTCCTCCGAAAAGCTGAAGGCGGTCCTCGGCCTCGACGTTACGATCGCGTCCGAGACGTTCCAGCATACGGGTAGCTTTAAATTCCGCGCGGCTTACAATCTGGTTCTTCATGTTCCGAACGAAGAGTTCCTGACCGCGTCATCCGGCAATTTCGGTCAGGCACTCGCCTACTCGTGCAAGCTGCTCGGGAAAAAGTGTACGGTCGTTATGCCGGAGACTTCGGCGAAGGTAAAAATTGACGCCGTCCGCGGTTACGGCGCGACCGTCGATCTGATCGACACGCGCTCGACGAGCCGAAACGCCCGTGTCGCGGAGCTGGCGGCTGAAATGCCGGACGCGTATTTCGCCAGCCCGTACGACGACCGATTCGTGATCGAGGGAAATTCGTCGCTCGGCGAAGAATTGGCAGGCGAGAAATTCGACGTCGTCGTTTTGCCGGTCGGCGGCGGCGGTTTGATCTCCGGCGTAGTCACGGCTTTCGGCCGAAACGGATCGAGCCCGGAAGTCTGCGGTGCCGAGCCGCTTCTAGGGAACGACGCGGCCCGCTCGCTGAAGGCCGGCCATTTGGTAAAGAACGAATCAGAGCCCATGACGATCGCCGACGGCGCCCGGACGATCTCGGTCGGGGAGCTAAACTGGCCGATCATCCGCGACGGCGTTCATGAGATCTTCGAGGTGCCCGACGATCTGATCGCCGAGGCGATGCGACTTTATTTCGGCCTCGCCAATCTGAAATCCGAGCCGACAGGCGCGCTTTCGCTCGGCGCACTACTTCTGGACCCGGAACTTTTTAAAGGGAAAAAAATCTGCGTCGTGGTCAGCGGCGGGAACGTCGACCCCGAGATCTATCGCGCGATCCTAGCCGGATGAACGATGCTGTCGGAGACGCTGTTCAAGACCGCGTCGTCGAAGGTGTCAACGGACGCGATCATTGACGTGATCAAGGAACGTAATTCAACCCAACACTCCGCGTGCGCGAGAAATACGAAGGGCGGTACCAAGCAAGCTCAGGCCGCCCTCTAAAATGTGATACTCGTCGCCCAAATGCGCGATCTGGAAGGCGCTCTTACCGCTCTGGTTCGCCGCTAAGACGCTTTTTTCGCGTTACCGAATTTCTTCGACGAAAGTCACGCGGTTGATCTCGTAAAGCGTCGTGTGTCCCGAAAAAACTTTTTTCACCGCCGACTCCCGCAGCGACTTCAACCCCTCTTTTTCCGCCTGGCGCCTGATCTCCGACCCGGGCCGACGCTCGATGATCATCTCGCGGATCGTGTCGGACATGTCCAGAAGTTCGTGGATCGCCGTCCGGCCCCGATAACCCGTATGGTTGCACGCGTCGCACCCGACGTTTCGGAAAAATGTGCGTTCCGCCACATCGGCGGGCCTGAGGCCCGACTCGTGCAGCTCCTGTTCGGACGGGACGTATTTCCGCTTGCAGGTCGGGCACAGAAGCCTCACAAGTCGTTGAGCCAGCACGCAGTTAAGCGACGAAACGAAGTTGTACGGCTCGACGCCCATATTCAAAAATCGCCCGATCACGTCGATCACGTTGTTGGCGTGAACGGTCGTGAAAACGAGGTGGCCCGTAAGCGCCGACTGGATCGCGATCTGCGCCGTCTCCTCGTCTCGGATCTCGCCGACCATGACCTTATCGGGGTCATGACGGAGTATCGACCGAAGGCCTCGGGCGAACGTAAGTCCTTTCTTTTCATTGACCGGGATCTGCATGATCCCCTGCAAAACGTACTCTACCGGGTCCTCTATCGTGATGATCTTGTCCTCGTCGTTCCGAATTTCATTGAGCGCCCCGTAAAGCGTTGTGGTTTTACCTGAGCCGGTCGGACCGGTCACCAGCACCATCCCGTACGGCTCTTTGATGTACATCCGGAACCGCCGAATATCATCCGGGTCGAAACCTACCACGTCGAGGCTCAGATTCTTGAATTCTTCGGAGATCTGCTCTTTGTCGAGGATACGGATGACGCAGTTTTCGCCGAACGCGGAAGGCAGGATCGAAACGCGGAAATCGACCGTGCGGCCTTTATACCGCACGCGGAAGCGGCCGTCCTGCGGGATGCGCCGCTCGGCAATGTCGAGTTCCGACATGACCTTGATGCGGGAGATCAGCGTCTGGTGAAACGTTATATCGATCGGATCGACCTTTTGGTAGAGTGCGCCGTCGATACGGAATTTAACGCGTACGTCGCGGTCGTTCGCCTCGATATGGATGTCCGAAGCCCGCGATTCCATCGCGTTGTAAACTATTGTGTCGACGAGCTTTATGATCGGCGACATTTCAGAATCCGATGCAAGGCGATCGAGGTCGAGGACCTCTTCTCCCTGCTCCGTTTCCTTGACAAGCGAGATCTTGAATCCGGAGGCCGCTTCCTGCAGCACCCGCTGCGTCGCGTCGCCGCGCTTTAAGACGACGTCGATGGCACCCTGCGTTGCGACATACGGGACGATGCGGACGTTAAGTGCGTTCTCGATCTCATCCAGGATCTCCAGATTCGTCGGGTCCGCCATTGCGGAATGCAGGGCGCTTCCCTCACGCTTGAGCGGCACGAAATGGTTGCGGAGCATCATTTCGACCGGGATCTTCGCGAGCTCCTGGTAGTCGATCGGCGACTCGCCTTCGGCTGGCAGCAGATCGATGTACGGCAGCCGGTAACGGCGTGCCAGCTGCCTTGCCTCGACGACCTCGGGCGGTTCGGCGTCCGCGAGTCCTTCGACCGGTATCGCGGGCCTCGTCGTCGCTGCGGTGACCACTTCTCTCGTGTCTTCCATCGCTTAAAAGTCCTTTATCTGCGGCCTCCCATCGGTCCCGCCGAGATCGTCTGTATGATCGGCAAATAAATCGCGAGCAAGATCACGACGACCACGATCGCCATAAAAACCAAAATTAGGGGCTCCAGCAGGGTCGTCAGCTGCTCGAGTTTTACTTCGGCCTCCGCGTCGTAGAAAGAGGCGACCTCGTCGAGCATTTCCTTCAAGCTGCCGGACCTTTCGCCGATCCCGATCATGTCGATGGCCAATTCCGGTATCCACGCTGCCTTGTCGATCGAATCGGTAAATCCGCGGCCCTCCCTGATCGCCGGCAAAACGGCCTCGCTTCGCCGCCGCAGTTCCAGATTGTTCAAAGCCTGAGATGCTATTTCCCAGGAATCCGGCACGGTAATTCCGCCCGAAAGCAGCGTCGAGATAGACCGCGAGAGCTGCGCTGTGGCCATTTGCTTGATCAAAACGCCGGCGATCGGGATCTTGAGCAAAAATCGATGCAGCGAGAGTCGTCCCGCGTCGGTCCTTAGCCAAATGAAGATCGCGGCAGCGAGGACGGCGATCAGGGGCAATAGCCACCAGATGTTGGTCGCGACCCCGGTCGAGATCGACATCACGATAACGGTGACCGTCGGCAAACCGCGTCCGGCGCTAAGGGATTTGAACAGCTCCGACATCCGGGGAACGATGTAGAGCGTCAAAAATGCCACCATTATCCCTGACGCGAGCAGCAGAAACGCCGGATAGGCCAATGCTCCGCGGAGCTTTCTTGTCAGTCCGACGCTCCGACGCAGGTACTCGACAAACCGAAGCAGCACGTCATCGAGGGCGCCGCTTTTCTCGCCTGCAAATATCGAAGCCGTATATATTCTCGGGAAAATGCCCTGTGCCTCGAACGCTTCGGAAAGCGGCACACCGCTCTTGATCTTGTCCTCGACGTCCACCAAAACAGCCCTCAGGTTCGCCGACGCCGAACGCTGTTTCAGCAGCGAGATCGATTGGAGCACGGGAATACCAGCCCGCAAAAGCGCCGACAACTGCTGGTTGAAAAGCAGAAAATCGGCCTGTTTGACCTTTCCCTTTTTGCCCGCGTTCCCGATCCCGAGAGCACCGGAAATCCCGCCCGCGGTCGAGCTGATGTTAAAGACTTTGTACCCTTCGCGCTCGAATTGAACACGGGCGTCCACGGCCGCGGTAGCCTCCACGACCCGCGTCACGATCTCGCCTGAAGGCGTGCCAAGGCGGCAAATGAACTCAGACATCTGTATGGTGAATTAGACGAGCGAAGGCGGTCGGGCGTCAGAGGCCGTTATTCCCGCTTCACCGACGATTATAACACGCATTTTTCGCGAAAATGTTGCGCTTGGGCGGGCGATGAATTTTCTGCCGCTTACGCAACTATTCCCGCGCCCCAATCATCCTAAAACAATCTTGCGTAAGGTGTCATTGTATCTATAAAATAAGACCGTTCCCCGGGAGCTAATATGGCTGTTTTCAGCTTTTCCGTCCGCGGCCGGCGTCGAGCGACGCTCAGGACGCTTGCCTTGGGCCTGTTTTCCGTCGCATTCCTCGCCTCGGCCGCCCTCGCCCAGCAGCCTCAAGGCTCGCCGCCGCCGACGGAGGGCAACAATTCCGACGATCCGATAAAGATCAAAACCGACCTCGTCACCCTCACCCTCACCGTCACCGATGTTTACGGCCGTTACGTCTCCGGGCTTCCGAAAACCGCTTTTTCCGTCGTCGACAACAGCGAAGATCAGGAGATCACATTTTTCAGCGACAGCGATGCACCGATCTCGGTCGGCATCCTTTTTGACGTTTCGGGCTCGATGAGCGGCGAAAAGATCGCCAAGGCCCGACGAGCCCTCGAGCGCTTCATCAACACCAGCCACCCGAGCGACGAGTATTTCCTGATCGCTTTCAACAGCCGAGCTCAGCTATTGATGGACAAGACCCGCGACGGCGAGGCGGTGCTGCAAAAATTGACCCTCGTCCAACCGCGTCAGAACACGGCGCTTTACGATGCCTGTTATCTCGGGATAGAACGCGTAACACGCGGCACGCACCGTAAAAAAGCGATGCTCATAATCAGTGACGGCCAGGACAATTCATCTCGTTACAATTTTGGCGAGGTGCGTCGTCTGATGAAGGAATCCGACGTCGTTACGTACGCGGTCGGCATTATGGATCACGGAGATGCCGGAAGCGCTCTGGGGATGCAGGGCCAGGCCTTTCTCGACGAGTTGACGTCGGTGACGGGCGGGAAATCGTTCTACCCGACGACGGATGTCGAAATGGACGAGATCTTTGAAAGGATCGCCCTCGAGCTCCGATATCAATATTCCATCGGGTACACGCCGACCAATTTCCAGCCCGACGGCAAGTGGAGAAAGGTGAAAGTTAAGGTGAAACCCCCGCGCGGGTTGCCGCGTCTAACCGTACGGAGCCGCGAGGGCTATTACGCCACTCCGGCTGCGAGCTATCGGTAGAGAAAGTTAAACTCAGATGTACAAAGGACTTATTTATCTAACTGCGGTTTTCGCATTCGCCGCCGGTTCGCTCATCTCGGTCTCGAGCCCGGCCGCGGCGCAGACGACCACCCGCGAACGCCAGACGGCCCCAAAAACGACCCCGACTCCGACCCCGATCGCGGCACCCACCGTCGACCCTGCCGATGAGGTCATTAAGGTCGATACCGAATTGGTAAACCTCAACGTCCGCGTCGTGGACCGGAACAACCGCCCCGTCAATAATCTTTCTAAAGCCGATTTTCGGATCACCGAGGACGGAACACCGCAGTCGATAGAGTTCTTCTCGAAGTCGGAAGTTCCTACCAACTACACACTCGTCATCGACAATTCAGGCTCGCTTCGCAGCCAGATAGAGCAGGTCATCGAGGCGAGCAAGATCCTGGTCGGGACAAACAAACCCGAGGACGAGACGAGCGTTATCCGGTTCGTCAGCTCTGACAAGATCGAGATACTGCAAAATTTTACGCCCAATCGAACGGACATCAACGACGCGTTGGATAGCCTTTATATCGAAGGCGGCGAAACGGCGATCGTCGACGCGGTCTACCTTGCTGCCAGCGAGGTCGCAAAATACGAAAAGTCGACCTCGCAGGACGACCGGAAACGGCGGGCATTGATACTTGTTTCGGACGGCGAGGATCGCAACAGCTATTACACGCAGCAGCAGCTTTTCGATCTGCTGCGCGAGTCCGACGTCCAAATATACGTAGTCGGCTTCGTCCGCGATCTGAGCAGTGATAAGGGTTTTATAACGAAGAGCCCGCAATCGAAGGCGAAGGCTTTTTTGGAGAAGCTTGCGGCGGAGACTGGCGGAAAGGCCTATTTTCCGGCTAGCGTCAGCGAATTGAACGGCATCGCCCGGGACATAGCGAGCGAGTTGAGGACGCAATACTCGATCGGGTATCTTCCAACCAACGACCGACAGGATGGCACTTATCGCAACATTAAGGTGGCCGTCGCGGAAGGCCCGAATAAGGAAAAGCGGATCGCCGTCACGAAAGCGGGCCGAACGGCCGACGGTGGAAAGCCGGTGCTTCAATCGGGAACACCGATCAAGAACAATTAGACGGCTGAAGCTGCGATCGAAAAAGGAAAAGGCGTGCTCGACGGCACGCCTATTTTTCTGGAACGGACCCGGAGATCTTTTTTCGGGTCGTCTCGCCCGTGTTCAGTACCGGAATGCCCGAATCCACTTCGCCATGCGGCCGAGGGATAACGTGCACGGCGGTAACGGTCCCGATCCGCCTCGCAGCCGAAGCACCGGCGTCGACCGCGGCCTTGACGGCGCCGACTTCGCCACGCACTATCGCGGTAACAAGTCCGGCGTCGATCTTTTCGTAACCGACGAGCTGCACGTTGGCGGCTTTCACCATCGCATCGGCGGCCTCGATCATCGCGACGAGGCCCATACATTCAACCATTCCCAGTGCTTCCATAGTCGGCAGATAAGGCGATCAGCGAAGATATAAGGCCAAAAGTATCAACAGTATAGCAAGCCCGGCCAGAACGATCGATACCAAATAAAACAACGTCGGTGTCCCGCTCGGGACCCAGGCAACCTCCACGATCTGTGGTTCCGGCCTTCTTGCACGCCGGTGCCGGTTTCGGTTTGACGGAACTTCGGCCGCGGCTGTCGCCAAAGGTTCGCCCGGTTGCGGGATCTCGGGCAGATCACTTAAGTGGATCGCCGACGCCTCCTTGCGATTGGTCGAGGCTGCCGGGTTCAATTCTTTCCCGCAGCCATAACAAAAAACCGACCCTTCCCGGATGTCGGCCCCGCAATGACGGCAGGATTCGGTTTGGACGGTGGGTGTCGCCATCAAGAGAACATTATCCCACAGCCGCGGCGAAGCGACTACAAGCGGGCGAATACATCCTTCTCTTCACCAAGATCGCGGGCCGAAGGCGTGAGAATGGTCTTCGCGGTGATGTAGATCTTTTCGCCGCTTTCGACCGCGGCCCGGACGTCGGTCTCGCTGACGAAATCTACAGGTGTTTTCGGTTTGCCGTTACTTTGCGGCCGAAGCTCGTGGATGACCGTCTTGACCGGCGAAGGAGCGGGCGTCTCGGTCGCGATCGACGTCTCAGCGACGGACGCCGCAGGCTCGGGCACAGACGTTCGGTCACCGATCTTTTGTTGCAGAAAGCTGTCGACGAGGGCCGCGATCTCTTCACGTTTCGGCTTCGGTCTAACCGAAGAGGCCGCGGGCGTCGATCTTGTCGCCGTCCGGGCTACCGTGCCCACGGGTTTAGTCTCGAAAGCCACCCGTTTGATGTCCATCAAATGGATCGGCGAAACGTTGTCCGATGTCACGTTTCCACCCCATGAGCCGCACCCTAGCGTCATCGACGGCGGAAGGTCGGTCGAAAAGCCTATTGCGCCATGGGTGGTCGGAGAGTTGATAACGATCCGCGATGCCGGCATTTGTTCGCCGTACCGAACAGCCGCTTCGCGGCTGCTTGAATGCATTCCGGCCGTGTGCCCCATGCCGCCGAATTGCAAAATCTCCTGGCAGCGTGCCGCGCCCTGCTCGATCCCATCGACGACGAAGAAGGCGAGTGTGGGCGAAAGTTTTTCTATCGACCACGGATGATCGCGACCGACGCCGTGACAGTCTGCCAACAGGCAGCGTGTACCCGACGGTACCGAAACACCGGCCAAATTCGCGATATACTCCGCAGATTTTCCTACGATACCGGCGTTCAGTGTCCGTTCCGGAGTTACAAGAATCTTTGCCACGGCGTCGGCGTCCGATTGCGACAAAAAATGAGCGCCTTGCGCTTTGAACTGTTCGCGAACGTTGGCCTCGATGGGAGCGTCGACCACGACCGATTGCTCGGAAGCGCAGATGGTGCCGTTATCGAAGCATGTGCTCGTGAGAATGTCGGACACCGCCTTGGCCACGTCCGCGGTTCGGTCGATGAATACCGGAACGTTGCCCGGTCCGACACCGAAGGCCGGCTTTCCTGAAGAATAGGCCGCACGCACCAACCCGATGCCGCCCGTCGCGAGAATAACGGCCGTGCGTTTATGCCGCATCAGGGCCTCGGTCGCATCGATGGTCGGCTGCTCGATGCAATAGATGGCTTCGGGTGGAAGTCCCTTTTTCACCGCTGCGTCACGCATTACGCGGGTCGTCTCGGCGATGCAGCGGGCCGCAGAAGGGTGCGGCGAAAGGACGATGGTGTTACGCGATTTGATCGCGATGATGATCTTGAAGATCGCCGTGGATGTGGGATTGGTCGATGGAATGATCGCGGCGACGACACCACGCGGAGAAGCTATTTCGACGATGTTCGTGGTGTCGTTTACGACACCTACCGTGCGAAGTCCGCGGAAATAGTTCCAAACGTCTTCCGCCGCGAAACGGTTCTTCTCGCGCTTATCCTCGGCCTTGCCGAAACCCGTTTCTTCGTGGGCGAGCAGTCCGAGCCTGGCCGAATCCGCGAGAGCCGCACCGGCCATCGCTTCGCAGATCTCATCGATCTTTTCCTGGCTGAACGAAGCGACAGTTCGGAACGCACGGTGCGCGGCCTCTATC
>Ga0307408_100003730_pt1 | contig 10372 bp, 4 predicted proteins | sample 322Cmetagenome_FD_202116 | JGI IMG/M metagenome (GOLD analysis project Ga0307408, IMG submission 202116) | Maize rhizosphere microbial communities from greenhouse at UC Davis, California, United States - 322HYB-C-3 | ecosystem: Host-associated > Plants > Roots > Rhizosphere > Soil | place: USA... | reverse complement strand
AGCCACCGAGAAACAGATCGAGCCGCCCGTCGCGATCGTAGTCAAACCAAACTGCCGTGTTCGCATTCACCCACGCCGGCAAACCCATCTTATCGCTCACGCGCGTGAACTTCTGCCCCGCGTCGTTATGAAAGAGTTCGGGTTTGCCCCACTTGTACAGGAAGAGATCTTCGTAACCGTCGTTGTCGTAATCGCCCCAGACGGAACCCATCGAAACACCAGTGCCGGCCTGATTGAGATCCGCCACACCCAACGCAGCAGCGACATCGGTAAACGATCCGTCAGTATTATTTTTGTAGAGCGCGTTCTTACTTCCTTCACCGCTGTTGGTCACGTAGAGATCCGCCCAACCATCGCGATTGAAGTCGACCACTGACACCGCCGCGCCCATCGACGCAACTTGCGGCATGATGTGATCGAGACGATGATCGAGCACCGGCGCCTGGTGGGTGAAGTTGATCCCTGACGTCTTCGCTACTTCTTCAAAGTGAAAACCATAACGGCTCAACGCTGCGCTCGCCCCTTGAGAACTGTTCAGCTTCTCGCGTTGGGCGGCTATGCGTCTCATGACGAGCGGCACGGCGAGCAAACATACAAAGACGATAGCGAGAATGATTCTCGCCACCTTACCACCCCTCATTTCCTGTATAACCTCATCGCGTTTTGAAAGACGTCGGCTGTCACGTAGCGCGTGTGATAGTTTTGCCAGTCTTCAGGATGCTGGCGGTAGACCCATTCATCCTCAAGTCTGCGCGGCGCTGTGATGTATTCGTTTTTAGCGTGATAAGGCAAAGGCAGCACGGTTTTGGAGAAGGTGGAATTATAGTCTCCGTCCTTGATCCAGCCGTCGCCCACTATCACGTAATCGCGCACCCAGCCTGGCGCTGGTGGCGGTTGCGCTGCGAAGCGAAACGACATCTCGTCGCCCGCGTTCATGATTACGTATCGATCATCGGACTGCTTCAACAGCTCGCGCACGTCGCCGAAGCGCGTATAGTAGCCGATCAGATCCCGCCAGATCTGTTTTGAACTCGAAAGGCGATTATAGTCGGGGACTTCCGGGGACGAATCATCCTTTTGGTTGATAACGGAGTAACCGCGGTAATGCAGATCCGCCACCTGCGGATCAAGGCGCGTGGTCTTGAGCTCGGCGTTTGGAATTCCGACTGCCCACTCCAGTGAATCCCAGTAAACCTCGAGATTTGTTCGCAAACGCAGGCGACGCGGAGTGCCCGGCTTAAACACGTCAGTCAGATCAAACAGGCATATTTTCTTGCGTCCGGCCGGGAAACCCATGTTTGGCCGAACGACTTGCCAGCCACCTTTTCCGTCGGGAATTTCCAGACTGAGAGGCTTTGGTTGTTCTTGTTGCCCCTGACTGATTGCGACATTGATCGATGAGTCGGTGGGATGCATCCAGCCGTTTGCGATTAGCCAAAGCGGGCCACTCGACGGCGCGTCGTCGCCGAGATCGAGCTCGACGTAGTGATCGCGAGTTACGCCCTGGTACTTACCGCGGCCGAAGGTATCCAGATACTTTCCGTCAAGAGTGTTTATGATGTCAGTGACGTCCTGTCCCTGATCAACAACGGCGCGCACGACCTTTCGTGGTGTCGAGACAGTCGTGATTTCCAACTTCGCCGCAGGAATCACAAAACGTTCGTCAACGAAGATGTCGGAGCCTTCGGGATGATCGACGACCATCAGTCTCAGGTGATCGTAATAATACGTTTCCCAAAGCTCGGCGGTGATCCGTAAGTCGTAGTAACCATCATGAGGCACGAGCTGATCGCGACCGATCTTGTACCACTCTTCCGTCGCCTCGACTCGCGCGGTTCCGAGTGTGTTGATGCGCAGTCCGATCGCCGAACCCCACGGCACCGCGTCCTTCACGAATTCCATCTGCATGCCGTTGTAAGCAAAAAGAAACGGACACGAGCCTTTCAAACGTTGTTCGGTGACGATTTCCTGATCGGCTTTGATTTCGAAGTCAGCACGGACAGTCCCGTTGGGCCAAACGACGCGAATCACATCGGCGCTTGTTTGTTCGCCAAGACCAAAGTGAAGCAACGGACCGGTGATCGGTTGTTTTTGGACCAACAGACCGGAACGAATCTCCATCTCACCGCCGACGCCAAACGAGTTGATGCGCTGATCGCCGGTGGCTTGAACGCTACGCGGACGAACGACTTGCCAGTGATAATTTTTTGAACCGTGATTGATTGCGCGAAGCGGTCGACCGTCGCCATCCAGACCCAGAAGATCCTGTCGTCCGTCACCATTCACGTCCGCGACGGCGAAGATTTGCGCCAGTCCCGTCTCCGTTGGCGGCCGCAGTATTGTCTGCTCGGATCTTAAATTGAGTTCAGCCTCGAACAACAGATCGAGTGAGCCGTTGTTGTCTAAATCCGCGAACTGCAGGTGGGGCGCGTCTGTGGGACGTGATGACATTACGTGTTCCTGATCCCACGACGATCCGTGATCTTTGTCAGACAAACGAATGATTTCGCCATCGCTTTTGACGACCGCTAAATCGAGAAGGCTGTCGTCATTGAGTTCGGCCAAACTGATCGCTCGTACGGTCGGAAATTTCTCGGGTAGGGCGCGTTCGCTAAATTGTCCCTGACGTTCATTACTGAAAATGTGCAGCTTTCCGGCACTGTCGAGCAACGCTGCGTCAGGATCGCCGTCGGCATCGAGATCGCCCCAGACGAAGTCGTTGATTCCCGAGATCGATGAAAAAACATTCATCTCCTGAAAAGTGCCGTCGCCATTGTTTCGCAGAACTGTCGGCTTCAGATCAGTCGATCCGAGTACAACATCCAGGTCGCCGTCAGCTTCAATATCAGCAGCCCATGCCCCGGAGTAACTTCTGTTAACGATCGCGGGAGGCAATTTGGTGGCAGCGGTGACGTCTTTGAAATTCGCGTAACCCTCCTGTTGAAACAAACGCACTCCACCAGCGCCCGCCAGTACGAGATCCGTCTTGAAGTCGTAATTAAAATCAATCGGAAGGATGCCGGATCGCGCAGGCGGAGTATTCTTTCCGGGAAAAGGAAAACTGGCGCCATTCGCTAATTTCACCTCACGCGCAGTGGCTGTGACGATCATCGGCGCACCTTCGCCACTCAAGTAGATCGCGCTTATCCAATCCGTTTTATCTGTGGTCAAAGGCTCGGGTGTGAATTTAATCGCCGAATCATCATCAGCCGGTTTGAAGACCGGCGCCTCGAGGCGCAGGAAGTTTCTCAGTGGAACTGCTTCTTCGCCGGGCTGTGGCTTGATTGCAGCAAGATCGCGACGGTATTCAGGCACGCGCACCAGCACGTTGCGGAGAAAACTCGTGCGCGTCGCGGCGGCGTTTGTATCACCGGCTTGTGTCGCTGCGTCGAGAGTAGTTACTTGTGTGCGCACTTCTTGAGGCCACGCGGACGACCGAGCGATGATCTTCGCGACAGACGTTTTAAGAGTTTCTCTATCACCACGTTTGGCAGCGATGCGGCTCAGTTCAACCAGGGCTGCGAGATTGTCAGGCTGCGCTGTGAGAATTTTTTGAATGAGTGTTTGAAACTCATCCGCGGCTTTTTGATCGCCTTGTCGTTCGACTTCCTCGGCGAGCTTGTAGATCGCGATCAAGTTGTTCTGGTCCAACTCGACTGCTTTGCGTAGTTCTTCGATTGCAACAGGCGTGTTGCCGCGACTGCTTTCCAGCAGTCCGAGTAGATAATGAATGTCGCCGTTGTCGGCCGCGAGGTCGCGGGCTTTGTGGAGTCGCTCAGCAGCAACGTCGTAGTTTCGTTGTCTGAGAGCGAGCAGTCCCCAGTTGGCCCAACCAGCAGGCTCAGCCGCCGCAAGTTGCGTAAACTGCGCGAGTTTCGCGTCGGCCTGAACGTCGTGACCTACTTCGAGTGCGGCGAGACCGATGTAGAACGTTCGCACCAGCTCGTTGTATTCAGGAGAAGACTTGGTCGGAAGGGTTGCTGTTTGGCGACAGGCGCTGATTGCAAAAAGCAGCGCGAGCAGAATCGCGGTTTTCTTTTTGATCATATTTGCGCGTTTTCTGGAAACTCCGCACAATGTAGCACAATGAGATCTAAAATCGGCCTGCTGGTGTTGGCAGCAATTTTCTTGATGAGCCCGCGCCCGGCTCACGTTCAAAACGCACCCAAAGCTAACGCTCGCGAAGAAGCATATCGCGCGAACAATATCGGCGTAGCGCTGCTCGAACAGTTCAAACCGAAAGAGGCTGCGGACGCGTTCCGGCGCGCGCTGCAACTCGATTCAAGCCTCGCGCTCGCGCGCATCAATCTCGGCATCGCGCTCTTCAACATGCCCGACTTGCCTGCGGCGCAAAAAGAGTTACAGGCAGCGATCGCCGCTGCGCCTTCAGCACCGCAACCACATTACGTACTCGGTCTCGCAGCCAAGACGCAAAACAAAGCTGACGAAGCAATCGCGTCGTTTCAAAAGGTCCTGCAAATCGATGCACAAGACGTCGGCGCGAATGTGAACCTGGGCCAACTGTACGCGCAGCAACGCAAGTATGCGGAAGCGATCGCAGTCCTGCGCACCGCAGTGTTGATGGAACCTTACAACGCCACGGCGCTCTACAATCTCGGCACGTCGTTGATACGTTCGGGCCAGCGCGAAGAAGGGCAGAGAGTCGTCGGACAGTTTCAGGAGTTGCGGCAACGCGGCACAGGCACAACACTAGGCAACAACTATCTCGAACAGGGCCGCTACGCCGAAGCGATTGCCTCAACCGGCGCCGAGCCGGGGTTGGTAGATAAACAAACTCCGAACGTTGTTTTCACTGACGCGACCGCAAACGTTTTGCCTCCAGCGGGTGAATGGGCTAACGAGGCAGGTACCGGCGCCGCGGTATTGTTTGATAACGACGCGGACGGCGATCTTGACCTGCTCGAAGTTGCCGGAAAGCGCCAGCGGCTGTTGCGAAATGATGGTGGAAAGTTCACTGACATCACCGCACAATCAGGCGCACTCGCAAAAGAGGCAGCAAATGCCGGTACAGCCGCGATCGCCGGTGATTACGATAACGACAACCAACCCGATCTCTTCCTCTTGCGTCGTGGCGCGAGCACGCTCTATCACAACGACGGCAAGGGAAGTTTTTCTGACGCGACTGCAACAGCGAAGATCTCAACGCCGGCCAATCTCGCGACTACTGCAGCGTTCGTCGATTTCGATCACGACGGCGATCTCGATCTCTTAATCGCAGGCGAAGGCCAGTTGCTGTTGCGTAACAACGGCGACGGTACGTTCAGCGATCAAACCGCGGCCGCAAAACTCACGGACAAAGTCTCGGCTCGCGCGATCGTTCCGACCGACTTCGATAACCGTCGCGACATCGATCTTCTGATCGCATCCACGGAGAAAGTTTCGCTTTGGCGCAACATGCGTGACGGAACGTTTCGCGATGTCGCGCGCGACGCCGGCCTCACAGTTAAAGGCGCAGCGAGTGTCGCCGCCGGTGACGTTAATAAGGACGGCTTTACTGATTTCTACTTTGCTTCACCCAACGACACGAGCGGTTATTTCGCGTTGAGCAACGGCAAAGAACGTTTTGACCTTAAGGAAGCGGAAGGCCGGAGTAGTGCGTCGCAGTTCATCGACTACGACGATGATGGCCTGCTCGATCTCGTTTTAAACGTTCAGGGTCAACTGCGCGTGTGGCGATTCACCGGTGACACATGGACGGATGTCAGCACTAAGGCAGCCCCTGGAATGACAGAGTCGGGTCGCGTGCTGCTCTCCGGTGACATCGACGGCGATGGTGATACGGACATCATTCTTGGCACTCCCGGTGGCGCATTGAGGTTTGCACGCAACGACGGCGGCAACTCGAATCGCTCGCTGCGTGTGAATCTCGCGGGCAGGGTAAGTAATCGCAGTGCCGTCGGCGCGAAGATTGAGGTACGCGCCGGCAGTCTCGCCCAGAAACTCGAAACCTATTCTGCCTCGCCTGCGCCTGCGCCTGCCGACGTGGTCTTCGGCCTCGGCAAACGCGCAACGGTCGACGCGGTGCGTGTATTGTGGCCCGCCGGAATCGTTCAGGCTGAAACGGAGATCGCGAATACGAAGACGCTTTCGCTCACCGAGTTGGACCGCAAACCGTCGTCGTGTCCATACCTTTATGTTTGGAATGGCGAGCGGTTTGAGTTCGTTACTGACTTCATGGGCGGCGGTGAGATGGGCCACCTCGATGCGCCCGGAAGTTTCAACACGCCCGATCCGGATGAGTACGTTCGCATTCCTCGCAATCTTTTGCGCGAGCGCAATGGTCGTTATGAAGTGCGCGTGACGAACGAACTCGAGGAAGCGCTGTTCGTCGACCACGTGCAGCTAGTTGCGGTTGCGCATCCGGAAGGCGTTGAAGTGTATCCGAATGAAGGACTTACAGTGCCGCCACAGCCCTTCAAAATCTTCTCAACACGCGATGCGCGTGCGCCTGTTTCCGCAATCGATGAGCATGGGCATGACGTGCTCGCGCGCATCACGAGTTTGGATCGCGAGTATCCGGATGACTTCCCGCTGCAACCGATTCGTGGTTACGCAAAAGATCACGAACTCACGTTGCAGCTTGGTCCAACCGCATCGTCGCACACGCGTTTGTTGTTGACCGGTTGGACTGACTACGCATGGTCCAGCGACAACCTCGCCGCGTCTCAAAGCGGAAAGAGCCTGACATTGCCGGCCCTGCAAGTTAAAGACAAACAGGGACGGTGGCGCACGGTGATCGAAAACGTCGGTATCCCCGTCGGCCGTCCGCAAACTGTCGTCGCGGATCTGACTGGAAAGTTTTTGAGTGCGAGCCGCGAGGTGCGTATCGTCACGAACATGCGCATCTACTGGGATCAGATCCTTGTCGATACTTCCGCCGGAAATTTTCCGGTGCGTATGACGCGTCTCGATCCAACTGTCGCTGACCTGCGCTGGCGTGGCTTCTCGCTCGAACACTCGCCTGACGGTCGACAACCGTTAGGTTACGACTACAACAAGGTCTCTTTTACGTCGCCATGGAAAGTGATGACTGGTCGGTACACACGCGAGGGCAACGTGCGCGAGTTGCTGCTCGGGTCAGACGACATGTTCGTGATTTCGAGACCGGGCGACGAGTTGTCGTTGTCGTTTGCGGCGAACAAGTTGCCGCGGTTGCCGAAGGGATGGACGAGAACGTTTTTGCTCTATGCGGATGGATTCAGTAAAGAGATGGACATCAACTCGGCGAGTCCGGATCAGGTTGGACCACTTCCCTTTCACGGTATGAGCAAGTATCCGTACTCGTGGCCGGAAAGATATCCGTTGACCGAGAAACGACGAGAGTATTTGGAGCAGTACAATACCCGCGTCGTGACCGCTCCAGTCGAGAGAATTGCAGGAAATTTAATACCGTAGCTAGAACAAGTCAGGAAGGGCGGCTTGCCCCCGCTGTTGCGAGAGCAGGGGCAAGCCCCACTTCCTGACTTGTTAGGAGATACAGCGCCAAATTTATATGGACCACATCAGATATTCAGTTGCTGCCTGTCAAACCGATTCACCGAATCCGATCGATCGTCGCGGCATGCGCGCGAACACGGAGCGCATGCTTTCGATGATCGATTCCGCCGTAGCCGGCGCGGCGCCGTTTCTGCCGGTGCGACTGGTCGCGTTTCCGGAGTTTGCGCACGCGGCGCCGGTCTTCGAGAGCGCCGCGGAATTGATCGATAAGCTCGCGATCCCGATTCCAAACGACCACACGGAGAAACTGCAACAGAAAGCGAAGGAACACGACCTTTACATCCAAAGCGGCTCGATGCTGGAAGTCGATTCGAAATGGCCCGGCCACGTCTTCAACACGACCTGCCTGATCGGTCCGCAAGGCGTGCTTTACAAGTATCGCAAAGTGAACACGTGGATTCCGTACGAGGTTCACACCAGCCCGCACGATCTGCCCGATTATGATGAACCATTGTTCCCCGTCGCTGATACGCCAATCGGACGAATCGGTTGTGCGATCTGTTACGACTGGTTGTTTCCGGAAGCGATGAGACAGTTGGCGGCGAACGGCGCGGAGTTGTTGCTGCGCGTGTCGGCTTACATGGATCCGTGGGGCGCCACTGAGCCGATGGCGTGGTGGACGATCGTGAATCGTTGTCGTGCCCTCGAAAACATCGCGTATGTTGTCGCTGCGAATCAGGGCGCGAGTCTGAAACATTACCCGCCGTACTCATGGCCGGGCGGTAGTCAGGTCGTCGATTTTGATGGACGCCTGCTCGCCGAGGCTTCACCCGGACCAGGCGAACGCATCGTCGTGGCGCCGGTGGATATTTCAGCGCTCAGACACGAGCGCGCGTCGCGCCGCGGTCATCACATGCTGGCCCACCTGCGCACCGAAGCATATCCCGTTTATCAACAGCACCAGTATCCGCCGCCAAGCGAAGAGCCGCTGAGTTATGAAAACAACAACCGGTTGATTGACGAAGCGAAGCGGAATCTCAAACCTTGAGAAAGATCCTGCGGCGATAGAGGATCCACATCAGTCCGAGGCAAACCAGCACGAAGCAGATCGCAAACGCGAGTGAAGCATTGACGGGAGACGCCCACGAGGCAAACACGCGATCGTAAATCCACCCTCCGAGTGAACCTCCCCCAACCTTGATCAGACCCAACGATACAGCGATCAAATCGGCGACGACGTACAATGCGATTGCATTCAGGCCGAAGACTTCAAAGGGCCTGGCCCAGCGGCGATACCCCTTGATATCGATCAGCCAGTAACAGAACGCCAGAAACTGCAACCCCAACCCGCCGGTGAAGAGCACGTAAGAGCTGGTCCATAGCGCCTTATTTATCGGGAAGAGAGCGTTCCACGCCCAGCCGATGGCGACGCAGATCGCGCCAACTACAAACATGCCCGCCGCTTTTTCGTATCGCGTCTTCTCCGTGCGCAACCAGTGGCCGGTCAACACTCCGATCAACGTTGTCGCGAGCGCAGGGATCGTGCTCAGAAGTCCTTCAGGATCGTAAACCTTCGCCTGCGCCCATACGTGTTTTCCGAAGACGACTCGATCGACGTACGAAGGCAGGCTGCCTTCCTTCGTCAGATCGCCCGCTGCGAAACCCGGTGCGGGCACAAACTTCACGAGCAGCCAGTAACCCAGCAACAGGCCTATGACGATCGCGATCTGGGTTCTGATCTTCGTGTTCAGGAAAATGATCGACGCAAAGAAGTAGCAGACGGCGATGCGCTGCAACACGCCGGGAATGCGAAGCTCAGGGAGGTTGAAATAGGGAAAACCGTTCAAAAACACGCCGATCGCGAAGATGATCAGCGTGCGCTTGATGATCTTGAGGTAGACATCGCGATTGCTGCCGCCGGACTCCAGACGCTTACCGAGCGCGAGTGTGATTGATACGCCGACGATGAAAAGAAAGAACGGGAAGACGAGATCAGTCGGCGTCCAACCGTGCCAGGCGGCATGTTCGAGTGGCCAGTAGATGTGTTCCCACGAGCCGGGATTGTTGACCAGCACCATCCCGGCGATCGTGATACCGCGAAATACATCGAGCGATACAAGGCGCTCTCGTTCTGTCGGCGTCATCGGCGGCGAATTCTAGCACAGGAGTTTCACGCAAAGCCGCAAAAGTTCACGCAAAGCCGCGCCATGGCTTTTCAACTTTGCCGGATCAATCATGATTCAGAAACCTTCTGAAATAATCTGCGACCTTCTCCGGTGTAATCTCCGATGAGATGAACGCGATCTGATTATCAGGCCGCAATAAGAGTCCGAAATCGTTGCTCGTCCCAAAGATCTCACTGACCCGCGCATCGATCGGAATTTGATGACAATCAACCAAATCGCCGCAGCGGTCAAACTGCGTACACTCACCTGTTCCAAACAGGAGCACGTGAAACTTCGGCGCTTTCAACTTCGCGAATACGCTCTCGCCATTAACGAGAAAATACGGCAGGCGATCTCCCGCTTTGACGTCTTCAAACTCGTCGTCAGTGTGTTCGCTCAACGAATGATCGCGATAGGTGATCCCGATCTGCGAGATCAACGGAAACACACGCTTACTCACTGCTTCCAGACTCGACATAAAACCGGCGATGGGCGGAAAGATCGTGGTGCGAAGAAAACTCATGAGCCAGCTTGAACCGGCGGCCAACTCAAACATTCGATCGGTGGAGTCGAGCAGTCGCTTCGCATTCGCGAGTCGCTCTTCGTTGTAAGTGTCGAGCAGTGATTCCGACGCAGCGCCTTTGATCACGAAGGCGAGTTTCCAGGCGAGGTTGTAGGCGTCCTGAATGCCTGTGTTCATACCCTGCGCGCCGGCGGGGCTGTGAATATGCGCTGCGTCGCCCGCGACA
>Ga0307408_100003729_pt1 | contig 10372 bp, 11 predicted proteins | sample 322Cmetagenome_FD_202116 | JGI IMG/M metagenome (GOLD analysis project Ga0307408, IMG submission 202116) | Maize rhizosphere microbial communities from greenhouse at UC Davis, California, United States - 322HYB-C-3 | ecosystem: Host-associated > Plants > Roots > Rhizosphere > Soil | place... | reverse complement strand
TGGAAGGCCTGTTCTTCTACGTCGGCTTCACCCAGATCCTGGCGCTGGGCCGCCAGAACAAGATGATGGGCGCCGCCGAGCAGTACCAGTACATCCTGCGCGACGAATCGATGCACTGCAACTTCGGTATCGACCTGATCAACACCATCAAGCTGGAAAACCCACAACTGTGGACCCCGGCCTTCAAGGAAGAGATCAAAGGCCTGTTCCTGCAAGCGGTGGAACTGGAATACCGCTACGCCGAAGACACCATGCCACGTGGCGTGCTGGGCCTGAACGCAGCCATGTTCAAAGGCTACCTGCGCTTCATCGCCAACCGCCGCGCCACCCAGATCGGCCTGGAAACCCTGTTCGAACAGGACGAGAATCCATTCCCATGGATGTCGGAAATGATCGACCTGAAGAAAGAGCGCAACTTCTTCGAAACCCGCGTCACCGAGTACCAGACCGGCGGCGCGCTGAGCTGGGATTGATTCCTTGCCTCCCCACGAAAGCCCGGCCTTGCGCCGGGCTTTTTTATGTTGGGAAGTCGGTGCCAGGTCTGACATTTGGACATGATCTCCGTTGACTTGTACAAAAATGTGTACAATGATTTCATGCAGTTCTGAGAGGGGAAGCGCAATGAACATCCTAACTTTTAGCGAGGCGCGGGCTGGACTGAAAGCTGTGATGGACGATGTTTGCACCAGCCACAGCCCGACGGTTATCACACGTCAGAACGGGGATCCAGTCGTCATGCTGTCACTTGCGGATTTCAACAGCATTGAGGAAACGCTATATCTTCTCGGCACGCCGAACAACGCGAAACATTTGCTGACTTCGCTTGAACAGCTTAAAACCGGAAAGACCCAAGTACGGGAGCTCGGCCGGAATGAAGGATCTCAAGGCGAAAAACAAAGAGCTGGCTAGGCATTCGGTCATTGCCTTCACAGACTCAGCCTGGGAAGGCTATCTGTATTGGCAAGAGAAGGATCCGAAACTGGCCGAGAAGATCAATGAGCTGATCGACGCGTGCATGGACTCGCCTACCTCTGGCATTGGCAAGCCCGAACCGCTCAAGGGGAACCTGACCGGCCTCTGGTCGCGCCGAATCAACCGGGAGCACCGGCTTGTCTACATGTTCGAGGCAGGTACTCTCTACATCGTGTCGTGCCGCTACCATTACTGAGCGGGACCAGCGTCTCTGCCAGAATTCAAGGAATGTGGACACGAAGCGCCGTGCGCGCAGCCAGCAAAACATCCCCGTTCCGATCGACTGCGATGGAACGAATCCAGGTTGAGCACTGCTTTTCAGGGAGCTGGACAAGTCCGGGCAGTGGGCCATCTGGCGTTCCGATGAGCGTCGTGACCTCGCCCGAGGTAGTCACCTTGCGGACTGCGCAGCTCTGATCTACGACCAGGAAGTCGCCGTTGCGGTCGGCAGTTGCCGCTGTCGGCCCACAGAAGCGTGCCTTCTCGCCAATGCCGTCAACCATCCCGCACTCGCCTGCCTTTCCCGCCAAAAGCCTGAGCCGTCCTTGCTCGAGCAGCAAGACTGCGCCTTCGTTGTCCACGACCAGCACTTGTCCCTTCTTGTTTACTGCCACGCCCTGAAGGTAAGGGATGGGATGTGCATCGTAAGACTGCTCGGGGCTGAACAATAATGTCTTATGCATGCTGGAGTCGATCTTCCAGACTTCGCCCTCTGACGCGGTGAGGTAAATGCTGTTGTCATCAGCGACTGCAAGGCTGGTGATGTTCTCGCGGAGGCGAATTTTTTCGATTGCTCCCGACTGGGTGAGCGAACCCAGCGCGTGATCCAGAATGCAGCCATTCCCATCTGCGCCATAGCTGGCGTAAATGTTGCCCATCTTGTCTGTGCCGACGAAGCTCGGAGCGCGAAGCGAAGCTACCGTCTCAAGTTCGGGCCCATTGCCGTGGCGGCGATATACCCTTCCGTCGCCATAAAAGATCAGATAGACCGAACCGTCCTCAGCGGCGGAAATTGCCACGGCATAGCTCTCCCGTTCAACAATTGTTTCGATGGTCGGCTTGACGGGCAATGGATTGTCGGGCCGCGAGGGCGGGCCGAAATAGCTGGCGGCCGCAAGCACTGCGGCAAGGCCAATGTAACTGACGGCAAGTTCAATTGGGGGGCGCACGGCTGAAATCAGCTTTCATTAACTTTTGTATAATTGCGCGTTTATTATTATTGCCACTATACAACATGGAAGAAGCCACTCGCCCAGAACAGCCAAAGCGAGCTAAAAAGCTGGGCCGCATTGCCGTCTACATTTTTGCTGCGATCGGCCTGCTGCTCACGCTGATGATTGCCTACTTCGCACTCAGCGCGAAGGAACCGCCAGCCGTTCTCACCTTTGATGCGAACGAAGCTATCGACGGCGTCATGACGCGCAATTACGGCAAATACTCGGAGACCCAGCAAGGCTGGCTCTTTGTGGACGAAGTGAGCCACGCAACTTACCTCGTCACGGTGGTGCAGCAGAAGAAGGTTGATGGCAAGGAAGGCGATGAGCTCTACCTGGTCACCAGCGGCCGTGCCATCGAATCAAAGGATGGCGACGATTCGTTCTATGGCGTGTTCCAGCTGCGCTACCGTAATGGCCAGCTTTACGAATACAGCGATCCGCGCCGCCCCAGCGGTGTCGACCCGGTGACTCCGGAACGCGTGCACTTCGAAGCCTTGAGCGCGGATGTCTGGGGTTGGGTGGTGAAGACGATCTCTAATGAGTCCGGGGTGGGCGAACATTTCACGACCATGAACAACGTCGTACTGGCGCCGCGTAACGAACAGATCGTCGTGTTGACGGAGTTCACTGCAGCTTTCCAGGTCCTGGGGGCCGGCGACTGCAAGGAAACCGAAAGCGCTTACGCCGACTGGGAAAAAACAAAGGGTGAGAAGAAGGTCGCTCCAGCCGAAGGTGAAGGCTCGCCGGAACCGTCAAGCGAGGAAGCGGACGAGGAATACGCCATCGTTCCGCCACGCTGCACCCAGCTGCAGTGGTCCTATCGGACCGATCCTGTAAACGATTCGACCTTCACGCCGCTGTACGTCACCCGCAAGGCTGGCATGCAGGAGGGCATCCAGGTGGAAGCGAAAACCTGGAAGGTGATGTTCGATCCCAAGAGCTATACCTACCTGCTGCCGAGCGAATTGAAGAACGTGGGCACGTGACCGGATTGAGCTGGGCAGGAATGTATGCCATGATGGCACGCAAAATGACACCAGGAAATCCATGCTGCTACGCACGCTTTTCTGTCTTTTCCTGCTCACGCTTGGCCAGCTAAGCCACGCCCAGCGAGCGGCCGCGACGCCGGCACAAGCGGAGGCGCCTGCCGCGCGGCTCGCAGTCGGCAACCGGACCGTCTTCGTGTTCCGCGCCATGCTGAGCGGCTACACCCCACATGACCGCGCCGAGGCTGCGGACAAACGCCTCGAACGCGCGCTTGCACAAGGCGGGCCGCAACAAGCCAGCATTCGTTCGATCGCCGAGGGCACGCAAGTCCTGCTCGACGGCTCGCTGCTGTTCCTGGTATCCCCGGGCGACGTCAACGCCCTGGCGGGCGACACCACGGACCTGCTTGCCCATGAAAGCGCGGCGCAACTAAGCAAGGCGCTGGAGGAGCGCCGCGAGCAGCGCAGTCCGGCGTACCTCGCGCAGGCGCTCGCCCTGTGCGTGCTGGCTACCGGCGCCCTGGCCTTTTTCCTGTGGGTGCTTGCGGCGCTGCGACGCCAGGCCCGGCGCCGGCTGGAAGCGATCCTTGGCCGGCGCCTGGCGCAGGTGCGTGTCCGCAATGTGCGCGTGCTGGATGCGGAACACCTGCTCCACTTCATGCGGCTCACCATGGACATCGCGGTGTGGTTCCTGGGACTGCTGGCTGCTTACGTCTGGTTGGCCTTTGTCCTGGCGAGGATTCCTTTTGCGCGCAACTGGGGCGAGCGTTTGCAGCAATTCCTGCTGGATACCGCAACTGATATCGCCGGCAACGTGGCAGAAGCGATTCCCGGCCTGCTGCTCGTTGCGGTGATTGTGCTGCTGGCCCGTCTTGCCAGCGCCACCCTGGCGTCCGTTTTCAAGCGTGTCGAAAGCGGCGAGCTGCATTTCGGCTGGCTCGATCGGGATACGGCGGTTCCGACGCGCCGCCTGGGAACCGTGGTGATCTGGCTGTTTGCACTGGCCATGGCTTATCCCTACCTGCCCGGCTCGCACACGGCAGCCTTCCAGGGGGTGACGGTGCTGGCAGGACTGATGCTGTCGATTGGCGCGTCAAGTATTGTCGGCCAGGGCGCGGCAGGGCTGATCCTGATGTATACGCGAGCCCTGCGCAGGGGTGACTACGTCAGCATCGGGGACGTGCAGGGCATCGTGGTGGAACCTGGCATATTCGATACCCGGCTGCGCACCGGCATGGGTGTGGACGTGGCAATGCCGAATGCTTGGGTGCTGTCGAATACGATCAAAAATTACTCGCGCGCCGTGCCGGGCGCCTACGTGCTGGATACCACCGTCACGATCGGGTACGACACGCCCTGGCGCCAGGTGCATGCAATGCTGGAAGAGGCTGCTACCACAACCGAGGGTGTCGCCGCAGAACCGCGGCCGTACGTGATCCAGAGCGCCTTGTCCGATTTCTATATCGAGTACAAGCTCGTGGCGTGTTCGGCATTGAGTTCGCCCGCCAACCGAGCCGAGTTGCTTAGCCTCCTGCACCAGAAGGTGGTGGACGTCTTCAATCGTGAAGGTGTACAGATCATGTCGCCGCACTTCACGCAGGAGCCGCAGCACCCTCAAATCGTGCCGGCGGCGAAGTAGGGGCGCCTGCCATGGACTTTCGCACCCTCATCTACGCGGTTCCATGCATCTTGATTGGTTCCATCGGATGGGCTGGAGAACCTGCCGTCATTCGCGTTGCCGCGCAAAGCGACTCTGAACCGAAGTTTGTCGCGCAGGGCGCGGCGGTTGCAGGTAGCTGCATCGATATCTTCCGGGCAATCGAGAAGGTGGAACCTGGGCTCAAGTTCGCCGGCGACCAGCAATGGCTGCCGCTCAAGCGCATCGAGGCGATGGTCGCCGGAGGCAGGCTCGACGCTGCTTGCGGGCTGGTACGAAGCGAGGAGCGTATTGCGGCTTACAACATCCCGGACACGCCTCTGTTCTCTGTCAACTACCATATGCTGGTCCGTGCCGATGACCCGGTGAGCGTGAAAAACTTCGACGAGGTACGTGCGCTCAATGAGCGCGGCATTGTGCTCGTCAACGCGGGCAGCGGTGCCATTGCTGCGCTCAGGAAGGCCGGCGGACTCAGGATCGACAACACGGCCAATTCCACCGTGCAGAATATCGACAAGCTGCTGGCCGGCAGGGGCCGGTTCTACTACTACCGCATCCCCGGCCTGGCCTCGGAGATCGGCAAGGCCGGGCATGCGCGCAAGGTGCGGATCCTGCCTGCCGTATTCGACACGCAGGTCTTTTACATGGTGCTGGGACGGCACGTTGGCAAGGAAGCCGGGGACAGGATCGCGCAGGCGCTCGGCCGGCTTGACGAGCATGGTGAACTGAAACAAATCGCGGAAAAGTGGTCCGCTTACTGATGGTGGTATGATGATCGGCTAATTACATCATGTTGTGATATAAAAATGCCGTCTCCACCAGATACGCTGGCCAAGGCCGACTTCATGGCCCTGTCCGAATTCCGCTACCAGATGCGGCGCTTCGAGCGCTTTTCCGAAAACGCTGCCCATGCCGAGGGCATCACCCCTTTGCAGTACCTGCTGCTGCTGCATATCAAGGGCTTTCCCGGCCGCGACTGGGCGACGGTCGGCGAGCTGGCCGAACGCCTGCAGGCGCAGCAGCATGGCGTAGTCGCTTTGCTGGGCCGCTGCGAGACGGCCGGGCTGGTGCAGCGCCGCCCCAACGCGCAAGACCGGCGCCGGGTCGAAGTCCACCTGCTGCCCGCCGGTGAAGAAGTGCTGGTGCGCCTGGCAGCCATCCACCGCGCCGAACTGCAATCGCTGCACGGCGTTTTCACTGTACCCAACCTGCCCCCAAAACCATGAAACAGTATGACCCGCGCCGCGACTTCAGCGGCGATGCGCGCCTGCTCCAGATCGGCGCAATGGCTGCCTTGATCGGCATGCTGAGCACAGGCACCGCCTGGCTGTTGCTGAAGGCGATCTCGCTGTTTACCAACCTGTTCTTCTTCCAGTCGCTGTCCACCGCGCCGCAATCGCCGGCCGCCCACACGCTGGGCGCCTGGGGCATCGTGGTGCCGGTGATTGGTGCGCTGGTGATCGGGCTGATCGCACGCTACGGATCGGAGCAGATCCGCGGCCATGGCATTCCGGAAGCGATCGAGGCCATCCTGTTCAAGCGCAGCGCGATGTCGCCCAAGGTGGCGGTGCTCAAGCCGCTGGCCTCGGCCATTGCCATCGGCAGCGGCGGGCCGTTTGGCGCCGAGGGGCCGATCATCATGACCGGCGGTGCAGTCGGCTCGCTGTTCGCCCAGCACTTCCATTTGAGCGATGCCGAGCGCAAGACTTTGCTGGTGGCGGGCGCCGTGGCCGGCATGACGGCAGTTTTCGGCACGCCGATCGCGGCGCTGCTGCTGGCGGTCGAACTGCTGCTGTTCGAGCTGCGCCCGCGCAGCCTGCTGCCGGTGGCCATTGCCTGCGCCGTGGCAGGCTTCCTGCGGCCGCTGTTGATGGAAGCGGGGCCGCTGTTCCCGCAGCAAAGCCCGTTGTTGCCGCCGGTGGCCCTGCTGTCGTGCGCTACCGCCGGCGTGCTGTGCGGCGGCATGGCGTGGCTGCTGTCGACCGCCCTGTACCGCGTGGAAGACGGCTTTCACAAGCTGCCGGTTCACTGGATGTGGTGGCCCGCGCTGGGCGCCGTCGCCATTGGCATTGGCGGTTATTTCCAGCCGCGCGCGCTGGGCGTCGGCTACGACGTGATCGGCGACCTGCTGCAAAACCATCTGGCCGCCGGCGTAGTGGCGACGCTGCTCGTGGCCAAGGCCATCATGTGGCTGATCGCGCTCGGTTCCGGCACTTCCGGTGGCGTACTGGCGCCCCTGCTGATGCTGGGCGCCGGCCTGGGCACCGTGCTGGCGCCTTACCTGCCGGGTGGCTCGCCGGCGGTCTGGCCGCTGGTGTTCATGGCTGCCACGCTGGGCGGCATGATGCGGGCGCCCATCATGGCTACCGTGTTTGCCTACGAACTGACGCATGATGCCAATGCGTTGCTGCCGGTGCTGGCCGCTTCGGTGGTCGCATACGGTTTCACCGTCATTACCATGCACCGTTCGATCCTGACCGAAAAGATCGCCCGCCGCGGGCACCATATCTATCGCGAATACGGCATCGATCCGCTGGAGCGGCACAGCGTGGAAGAGGTGATGACCGCGACGCCGGTGTCGATCGACGCCGACACGCGCGTGTCCGACGTGCTGGCCTCCCACTTCGGCAGTACGCAGCGCCATCGCGCTTACCCGGTCACCAGCGGGGGCATGGTGCTGGGCATGCTGGATCGTGCGACGCTGGAACAGGCCAGCCACGCAGTGCACGTGCGCGACCTGTATGGCGTGAACGCGCCCATCGTGGCGCTGCGCGGCGAAACCTGCCGCACGGTTACAGTGCGGCTGGCAGTGCATGGCCTGGAGCGGCTGCCCGTGGTGGCCGATGCCGCCAGCCGGCAACTGGTGGGCGTGATCAGCCGCAGCGACATGATCAAATCTTCGCTGTCACTGGACAACGAGGAGCACCGGCGCCATCGCTTCCGGCGCTTTACGCTGCGGCCTTGATGGGGGCGGGCCGCACTGTGATCAGCGGCCGGGTGACGGCGCCGGCCGCCAGTTGGCATACTTGCGGTCAATCGCGGTCGAAGTACCGTCTTTCACTATTTCCGCCATGGCCGCCGACATCGCCGCAATCTGCGCATCCGGCACCGCCTTGTTGCATGCCAGGTAAGCGCGCGAGGTATGGAAGGTGAGCAAGGGCACGATTTTGCCGAGCAAGCCTTCCTGCGCCAGCACGCCGTTGGCCAGCTGGTGGCTGGTCGCCCACAGGTCGATGCGGCCCCCGAGCAGCTTGCGCGGGTTGGAAAAATTGTCAGGCGCGATATCCACCTTGAAGCCGCGATCCATCAGGAACTGGGCGCGTACGTCGCCGTTGTAGCCGCCGATGCGCAGGTGCCTGGCATCGTCCAGCGTGGCGAGCCGGAAGGGCGGGTTGGCCAGGCCGTACAACGTCCAGTCCACCTCGCGCAGCGGGCCTACCCATTTGAACAGCGCCTCCCGCTCCGGCGTGCGCGACGTCGAAAACACGCAGGAACCTGGCGTGCGCAGCGCCAGTTCGTAGGCGCGCCGCCACGCCATGATCTCGATGGTGTAGCCGATGCCGGCGCGCGCCATGATTTCTTTCACCTTGTCCGGCGAAATGCCGTAGATCCTTTCACCTTCGCGCATGATGTCGGGCGGCGTGTACTCGGTAAACAGCTGGAGCGAGCCCGCCGAAGCTGCCAGGGGGAGCGCCAGGATCAATGCAACGAGGTGCAGCTTGGGAGCCATAGTCAGCCCATCATGTGCGCCTTGGCAGGCGAAGTCAATTCAAAGTGTTATCCCTTACTTGTGTCGTCCAATGATTGCTGGTACAACATTACTAGTAGCGCAAATCCAACAATTAATCAGCAACTGGAGAACCACATGAAACGACGCGCCCTCATCACCGCAATGGCATGCCTGCCCCTGTTCGGCGCCAGCCTCGCGCAGGCAGAGAACTATCCAACCAAGCCGATCACCATGATCGTGCCGTTCGCCGCCGGCGGACCGACCGACACCGTGGCGCGCCTGCTGGCGCAATCCATGGGCACCAAGCTGAAACAGCAGATCATCGTGGAGAACGTCGGCGGCGCCGGCGGCACCATCGGCGCGGCGCGTGCCGCCAAGGCCGCTCCGGACGGCTACACCATCTTCCTGCACCATATCGGCCACTCCACCGCGCCGGCCCTGTACCGCAAGCTGAGCTACAACGCCATCGACAGCTTCGAGCCGATCGGCCTGGTGACCGACGTGCCGATGACCCTGGTGGCCCGCAAGGACTTCCCGGCCAAGGACTTCAAGGAGATGCTGGCTTACATTAAAGCCAACAAGACCAAGGTCACCTACGCCAACGCCGGCCTGGGTTCGGCTTCCCACCTGTGCGGCACGCTGTTCATGTCCGCCATCCAGACCGACCTGACCACCGTGCCATACAAAGGCACCGGCCCGGCCATGAACGACCTGCTGGGCGGCCAGGTGGACTTCATGTGCGACCAGACCACCAATACCACCAGCCAGATCAAGAGCGGCAAGATCAAGGTCTATGGGGTCACCACCAAGACCCGCGTGCCGTCGATGCCGGACGTGCCAACCCTGAACGAAGCCGGCCTGCCGGGCTTTGAAGTGGCGGTGTGGCATGGCATGTATGCACCTAAAGGCACGCCGAAGCCGGTGATCGACTCCCTGGTCGGCGCGCTGCAGGTGGCGCTGAAAGACCCGGCCGTCAAGCAGCGCTTTGCCGACCTGGGCACCGAGCCGGTGGATACCAAGCGCGCCACGCCGGAGGCGCTGCGTGCGCACCTGAAGGCCGATATCGACCGTTGGGGCCCGATCCTCAGCAAAGCCGGTGTTTACGCCGACTAAGGAGTAATGATGTCTTCCGCAATCCGTCACCCGAAGGATTTCTGGATCGGGGTGATCTTTATCGCCATTGGGATGGGCGCCGTGTTCACGCGCGGCGACCTGGCCATGGGCACATCGTTGCGCATGGGGCCTGCCTTCTTCCCGGTCGTGCTGGGCGTCCTGCTGGCCGTGATCGGCGCGGTGGGCGTGCTGCGTTCCTTCTTCCGCCACGGCGAACCGATGGAAAAGCTGCACCTCAAGCCGCTGGCCCTGGTCACGGTGGCCGTCGTGCTGTTCGGCGTCCTGATGCGCGGCGCCGGGCTGGCGCCGGCCGCCTTCGTGCTGGTGCTGGTCAGCGCCTACGCCAGCCCCAAGTTCCGCTGGAAGGAAGTCGTGCTGCTGGCCGTCGGCCTGGCGCTGTTCGCCTATGTGCTGTTCATTAAACTGTTGGGATTGCCGATACCTGCGCTCGGCCCCTGGCTCGGTTTCTAGGGAGCGGGCATGGAAATACTAAGCAACCTGGGCCTGGGCCTTGAAACAGCCTTCACCCTGACCAACCTGATGTACTGCCTGATGGGCGTGTTCATCGGCACTGCGGTTGGCGTGCTGCCGGGCCTGGGCCCGATCGCCACCATTGCCATGCTGTTGCCGGCCACCTTCGGCCTGCCGCCGGTGGCGGCGCTGATCATGCTGGCCGGTATTTACTATGGCGCCCAGT
>Ga0307408_100003728_pt1 | contig 10373 bp, 9 predicted proteins | sample 322Cmetagenome_FD_202116 | JGI IMG/M metagenome (GOLD analysis project Ga0307408, IMG submission 202116) | Maize rhizosphere microbial communities from greenhouse at UC Davis, California, United States - 322HYB-C-3 | ecosystem: Host-associated > Plants > Roots > Rhizosphere > Soil | place: USA... | reverse complement strand
TGGCTGAGACTGTGGACTTCATCCGCAATGCGCCGCTGCATCCGATCCTCCGCCCCGGCTACCGCATCCTGTTTGCGGGGGCGGTCTACAGCCTGGAGCCACGGTACCGGGCGATGCTCGGGCTCGAGGTACCCCGGCTGGGCCCGTTTCCGCTTCCGGTGAAGCTTGCCACCAAGGCCGTGCTCGGCGTCGTCCGCATTGCCTTGGGGCCGCGCGGTCCCAGCGAAATGGCCGCACGTGCCAGGCTGCGGCGGCTGGGGTGTCCCGAAGCCGATCTCTAACAACGTGGTCACGCCCGGCAAAATGCATTAAATGCAAGAACCCGGCCCCGCAGCTGCGGGACCGGGTTCTCGACCGGCGGAGAATGGGGGATTTGAACCCCCGAGGGCGTTAACCCAACACGCGTTCCAGGCGTGCGCCATAGGCCGCTAGGCGAATTCTCCAACTGCTTCTGAATCAAAAGCAGGTACTAGACTACCTGACGTTTCGCGCATCACCCAAATTGGGGTTCGTAAGGCTTCGGCGCCCGGCACACACCAGGGACTGCCCGCACCGTTTCCCGCGATCCGCCTTAACCGGAAATGGACGCCCCCAACGCGCCCATTCCACTGGTACGCCGTTGAGCTGCCGGGTCCGGCCCCGTTCTGCCAGGCCACACAGCTCACAATCTGGAGATTGCCCCAATCGGTGTACATACCCATGATCGTGGGTGCCGGAGGGATAAGCAATGGAAATGCGGGCAATCAGCGGAACTTCGGCGCACAGTGGAATCATGACCGAGCTGCATGCCCTCGTGATCTACTCACCCCGAACCCACACGGAACAGGTCCTGGCTGCCATCGGCGACGCCGGTGCAGGAAGGATCGGGAACTACTCCCACTGTTCCTTCACGACTCCCGGAACCGGCCGGTTCACGCCGGAAGCAGGCGCCCGCCCTTTCCTCGGCTCAACGGGGACGCCGGAAGAGGTGGCGGAGGACCGGATTGAGTGCGTGGTCGAGGAGCCGCTCCTGCCACGGGTCGTGGCCGCTTTGCGCGCCGCGCATCCCTACGAAGAGCCGGCTTTCATGAGCTGGCGCGTGGAGGGCTGGCGGCCGGGGCCCGATTCGAACCGTACCGGATGATCGGGTAAACTATCTGACGGCCCCTCATGTGGCGTCATCCTGTTGAACTCCCCCAGGACCGGAAGGTAGCAAGGGTAGGCGGGCTCTGGCGGGTGCATGGGGGGTCTTTACTATTCCCCCACAGGGCGGCAGGATGTCTGCCCGGATTGGTAGGGTTTTCTCTGTGACAGTTACTACCGCCCTCTACCGCAGATACCGTCCCGACTCGTTCGCCGACGTCATCGGTCAGGAGCATGTCACCGAGCCGCTCATGACGGCTTTGCGGAAAAACCGCGTCAACCACGCCTACCTTTTTTCCGGCCCCAGGGGCTGCGGCAAGACCACCTCCGCCCGCATCCTTGCCCGTTGCCTTAACTGCGCGCAGGGCCCTACGGACACCCCTTGCGGCCAGTGCCCCAGCTGCATCGAACTGGCCCGCGGCGGCTCCGGCTCGCTGGATGTCATCGAGATCGACGCCGCCAGCCACGGCGGTGTTGACGATGCCCGTGACCTCCGCGAGCGGGCCACCTTCGCCCCCGTCCGGGACCGCTACAAGATCTTCATCATTGACGAGGCCCACATGGTCACGTCCGCGGGGTTCAACGCGCTGCTGAAAATCGTTGAAGAACCGCCGGAACACATCAAGTTCATCTTTGCCACCACCGAGCCGGACAAGGTCATCGGGACCATCCGCTCCCGGACGCACCACTATCCCTTCCGCCTGGTACCGCCCGAACCCCTGATGGCGTACCTGGAACTCCTGTGCAACCAGGAGAACGTCCCCGTCGCCCCCGGCGTCCTGTCGCTGGTGATCCGCGCCGGAGGCGGGTCGGTCCGTGACTCGCTGTCCGTCCTTGACCAGCTGATGGCTGGGGCCGGTCCCAACGGGCTGGATTACGAACTCGCGGTCGCGTTGCTTGGCTACACCCACGCATCACTCCTGGATGACGTGGTGGAGGCGGTAGCCGCCTCCGATGCCGCCACCGTTTTCCGCGCGGTGGACCGGGTCATCCAGACCGGCCACGATCCCCGCCGCTTTGTTGAGGACCTGCTGGAGCGCTTCCGCGACCTGATCATCGTCAAGGCCATGCCGGAGAGCGCCCACACCATCCTGCGCGGGATGCCGGCGGACCAGATTGCCAGGCTGCAGAACCAGGCGCACAACCTTGGTTCGGCCGAGCTGTCGCGGGCCGCGGACGTCACTAACACGGCGCTCACGGAGATGACCGGGGCCACGTCCCCGCGGCTGCACCTTGAACTGCTCTGCGCCCGGATCCTGCTGCCCACGTCCGACCAGAACGAGCGCGGCCTGGCGGCCCGGATAGACCGGGTGGAGCGCCGCTTCAGCTATGCCGGGAACGACGTCGATGCTCCCGCCGCCGCAGCCGCGCCGGTGACCACCGCCGCACCTGCTGCCCCTGCCCCTGCCCCTGCCCCTGCCCCTGCCCCTGCCCCTGAGGAGAGCGTGACACCCGGGCCGCGGCGCGAGCAGCCCCAGCCGGTCGCCGCGGTCCAGCCGGCTGGACCGGAGTCCACTGCAGTTGAACCTCGTCCCGCCGTCCCATCACCCACCGGCCAGGGATCCCCGGAACCAGGCGCCAGGTCTCCCCTGACCCCTCCACGCGTGAGCACCAACGACTGGCCGGTTGAAGGACCGGGCCAGCAGTCGCCTGGACGCCAGGTCGCGGAACGCCCGCCGTCCCACAGCCCCATGCCTGAACGCGCTGCACCCGAGCGACCTGCTGCTGCACGCCCGGGACCGGAACAGCGCGGACCGGAAAGCCCCGCCCCGGAGCGGGTTCCGGCAGTTGCCACGGCGGCTCCGGGAGCAGATACTGCTCCCCAAAAAGTTCCGCCTGCCGCTCCCCCGGCCATGGGCGACGTGGAGGTCCTCCGCCGCGCCTGGCCTGACGTGCTGCAGACGCTGTCCAGGATCAAGCGCAGCACCTGGGCACTTGTGGAGCCCAACGCCCAGGTCAGCGCTTTTGACGGCGCCGTCCTGACCCTGTCATTCACCACTTCCGGTCTCGCCGGCGCTTTCGGGCGGGCCGACCATTCCGACAACCTGCGCCAGGCCATCCACAAGACGGTGGGGATCGACTGCCAGATCAACGCAGTTGCCGGCGGCGCCAGCCAGGCGAGCTCTGAACCAAACCCAAAAGCACCAGCCCGTCCGGCGGCCGCCCCCACGTCAGCTGATGTGGCGTGGGGCCTGGCCCCTGCGCCTGCCCCGGAATCGGCCCCGTCCCCGGCTGCGCCAGCCCCCGCGCCGGCCCCGGCATCAGGATCAGCAGCGGCAGCAGCTAGCCCCTCTTCGCATGCACCCGCTTCCGCTCCGGCGTCCGCTGAACAGGGAACGCCGGCATCCGCGTCCACCCGGACACCCGTTCCCGCGGATTCAAGGCCGGTGACGGGCGCCGGCAATATGGCACCGATCCCCGTCACACCGGCAGCCGGGCCGGGCGGCCCGGCGCCCGGGACAGGAGGACGTCAAGCGGCGGCCCCCTCCCCGGGAACTCCTGCCCCCGCCGCAGGCGGCCAGAATTCCTACCCTCCCCTGGAGGGTGACTACTCCTACTCGGATGACGACTGGGGCCCGCCCCGGGATGAGGACGCTCCCCCGCTGGATGAAGAACCTCCCGCAGACTGGGAGCCTTCGGCTGCGCGTACGGTCAGCCGCACGTCTGCAGCTACGCCGGACCCGGCACCGGCATCTGCACCGGCCGCAGCCCCTGCCGCCGCTGCACAGGCAGCCGCACAAAAGCCGGCAGCGGATACCGCCGTCCAGGACCCTTGGGCCAGGGCAGTCGAGCAGGCCCCGGGTGTGTGGGTGGTGGGAAACGAAAGCAACGTAGGACGTTTCCCCGCCTCAGCTGCTACGGAAACCTCCTCAGCGCCGGCACCCGCTCCCCGCTACGAACCGGCCACGGCCCAGGTTCCCCCGTCCATACCGGTCTCCTCGGCGGGTGCAGCCGCCGAGCCGGACTGGGGCCTTGCCACCGTGCCTGCCCAGGCTGGTGTGGACCAGGCACCGGCAATCCAGCAGGGGCGCGAATTGGCCGCGCCGAACGCAACGGATCCGGAAGGCGTCCGCGCCCCCGAGTACGCGATGGCGGCCTCTGCGCCCGGTGCCGGCCCGGCCACCCTTGCCCCGGCGCGTCCGGCTCCCGCGGCTGCTCCCGCCACCGTTCCTTCCAGGGCCGGCGCACCATCTCCCGCCGCCACCCCTTCACCAGGAACCGGTGCCCGGCAAAGCCTGTACCAGCGGTTGTCCAACAGCCCCGAGGCTGAGGCCGGCCGCGCCAAGGCGCCCGCGCGCGCAGCCGTGGCGGCCGCCACCTACGTGCAGGACATTCCGAGCGCCGACGATGAGACCATCGAGGAATCCGGAGTGTTCGGCCGTGCAGCGGTGGAGCGTATTCTGGGCGGAAAGCTGATCGAGGAGCGGTCCTCGGACGGAAGCCCCCTCCCGCCCCGGTACTGACCCCGCCATCCGGCCTGAACCGGATGGAACCGCTGTTGCATGACCCGCTGTCCATTCCAAGCTAAAGAGGAAACTGTGTACGAAGGTGCTGTCCAGGAGCTGATCGATGAGCTTGGACGCCTTCCAGGCGTGGGGCCCAAGTCCGCACAGCGGCTGGCGTTCCACATCCTCGAAGCGGATCCCCAGGACATGAAGCGGCTGGTGGACGCGATCACCACGGTCAAGGACCGGGTCAAGTTCTGCACCGTCTGCGGCAACGTCACCGAGCAGGAGCTCTGCAATATCTGCCGCGACCCCCGCCGGGATCCCGCGGTCATTTGCGTGGTGGAGGAGTCCAAGGACGTGCTGGCGGTGGAGCGCACGCGTTCGTTCCGCGGCCGGTATCACGTGCTGGGCGGGGCCATCAACCCGATCGCCGGCATCGGACCCGAGCAACTCCGGATCCGTGAACTGCTGACCCGGCTGAACGACGGCGCCATCCAGGAAGTCATCATCGCCACGGACCCCAACCTTGAAGGAGAGGCGACCGCCACCTACCTGGCGCGCATGCTCAAGACCATCGGCATTACGGTCACCCGGCTGGCGTCCGGCCTCCCCGTGGGCGGGGATCTCGAGTATGCGGATGAAGTCACCCTGGGACGTGCCTTCGAAGGCCGCCGTAACGCACTGACCTGATCCGTTCCGGCCGGCCAGGGCCGCTATGCCCGTTGAATAGGGTTGCGACGGCGCGCTGCAGCCGCGGCGGTGGCCAAAAGCGCGGCAGCAACGCCTGTCTGCAGGAGAAGGCCCAGCACCGGCAACGGCAACCGCGGGGAATCCAGGCTACGCGGTTCACCATTGATACAGGGAACCGCGGTACCGGCCGCCGCTTGCTGCAGGGCCGCTGAAAGCCAGCCAAGCTGGTCCGCGCCGGCGCTCAACTCGCCGGCCAGCGCGACGAACACCACGGTGGGACTGGCGGTAGCCAGCCACGTGACCCGTTCCGTCCGGTACAGCTCGACGGTCCCGAGGGCAATACCGCTGCAGTCATAGGCCACGGGGGTTCCGTCCGCTGCCCGCACCACATTGAGGGCCACTGTCACCGGCTCCTCCGAACGCACGGCCGGGACCAGGAAGGACGCGGCCGCCACCGTCCCGGCAACCATGAACACAGCCAGCGACCACCCCAAGAGCCGGCGCAGGAACCGGTGGCGCACCAGCGCTGCAACCGCCACGCCTATGCCAGCGAAGATGGCACCTTCCACCGCTGCCAGGCCGGCCGAGGTTGCCGCCAGGGCGCCGGGCAGGCCGGCGGCAGCCCCCTGCATCAGCAGCGTCAGCAGGATAAGCAGGGCGAACACCAGGCTCCGCAGCGCAGCGGCGAGCACTGCCGCGGGGAGCCTGCCGCCACGTTCGTGGCCGGCCGCCCCTACCTGGGCGGACATGCCCCAATGAACTGCCGTCAGGGCCGCCGTGGCCGGAAGCAACGACGACCCCAGCACGTAGGTGAGCATCGGGACGGGCATCCACTCAGTTGAGTCCCCGCCGGGCCCGGGCAGGATGACCAGTCCCGCGACGACCACCCAGGTGGCGCATAAGGACCCCACTGCGACTGCCCAGAAGCGCAGGGTCCCCAGGCTGGCGGCCCAGTCGGCTGCACCCGCACGTACCTCTGCCCGGAGGCCGGGCCCCCGGCGCCGGGCTCCGCCGTCGTCATCATCTGCGGGCTGGAACCACTCGGCAGACCTCGGCCCTATCGGCTCGAAGTAGGGCTCCGGTATGGATTTGGCGCCGTACTGCTGGTCATCGGCCACGGGAGCCACCTTTCCAAGGACAGCCCCAGCCCCGGCTGTGGCCGGGAGGTACCCGGCCACCTGAATTGCAACTGCCTCAATGGTGGTCCAGCGACGGAGGGCTGTCCAGATCCCAGCCCCGAAGCGGGAAAGCCCTGCTGCGGGCTGGGATTCGGTCACAATTCAACGCCTCGCAGCAGGCGGCGATAAACTGTCCGGGGAAAGTCGCGCCGTCCCGGCGTCAGGCTGCCTGGCCTCAAGAACCAATCCAACGAAGGTACGCGCATGAGTACGCCCACTACCGAAGTGCACAACGCAACAAAGCAGCAAGGGCTGTCCGCCGGCAGGGCGGTGACCAAACAGCTCATCGTGCAGAAGTTCGGTGGCTCCTCCGTGGCTGACGCCGACGGCATCAAACGCGTTGCCAAGCGCGTGGTTGACGCGCAGGAAGCCGGCAATGAAGTAGTGGTTGTGGTGTCTGCCATGGGTGACACCACCGACGAACTCCTGGACCTCGCCGCGCAGGTGACCGATTCCGCTCCCGCCCGTGAGATGGACATGCTGCTGTCCGCCGGCGAGCGCATTTCCATGGCATTGCTGGCCATGGCGATCAACAAGCTCGGTGCCTCCGCCCAGTCCTTTACTGGTTCCCAGGCCGGCATGATCACGGATGGCATCCACGGCAAGGCCCGGATCATCGACGTCGATCCGCACCGCATCCGGACAGCCCTCGACAAAGGCAATATCGCCATCGTGGCGGGCTTCCAGGGCATGAGCCGCGCCACCAACGAGATCACCACGCTCGGACGTGGCGGCTCCGACACCACCGCCGTGGCATTGGCTGCGGCACTCGAGGCCGACGTCTGCGAGATCTACACCGACGTGGATGGCGTATACACCGCAGACCCCCGGGTGGTGCCCTCGGCCCAGAAGATCGACACCATTTCCAGCGAGGAGATGCTCGAACTTGCCGCGTCCGGCGCCAAGATCCTGCACCTGCGCTGCGTGGAGTACGCCCGCCGGTTCGGCGTCCCGCTGCACGTCCGCTCCTCATTCAGCCAGCATGAAGGCACCTGGGTCATCCCCAGCGCCGAAGACAAGATCACCACTCAAGAGGGAGTTGCCTTGGAGCAGCCAATCATCTCCGGCGTTGCGCACGACCGTTCCGAAGCCAAGGTCACCGTCGTCGGTGTCCCGGACATCCCCGGCAAGGCCGCCGCCATTTTCCAGGTCATCGCCGACGCGCACTCGAACATCGACATGATCGTGCAGAACGTGTCCACGCACGGCACGGGCCGGACGGACATCTCGTTCACCCTGCCCATCGTGGAAGGGGCAGACGCCCTGGCCGCCCTGCACGCCGCGCAGGACCAGATCGGCTTCGAGAGCATCGAATACAACGAGCAGATCGGAAAGCTCTCCCTCATCGGTGCGGGCATGCGCTCCCACCCCGGCGTTTCCGCCACCTTCTTCAAGGCGCTGTCCGACGCCGGCATCAACATCAACATGATTTCCACCTCGGAAATCCGCATCTCCGTGGTCACCCATGCCGACCTTCTGGACGAGGCGGTCCGCGTGATCCACAAGGCCTTCGACCTGGATGCCGACAACGAGGCCACCGTGTACGGCGGAACCGGCCGCTAAGCCAGGACCTTCCGCACAAAGGCGCCAGAGAAAAGCCGGGCCGGCCATCCGTTCATTCGGAGGGCGGCCCGGCTTTTCTTAATACTCGGCTTTCCTAGGTTTCCCGCTCAAGGTCCTCGCGGCGGACAGCGTAGTGATGGCCGGACGAATCCGTTTCGACCACGAAGTGCGAAAGTTCCTCTTCGGAGGCCTTCTCAAACGCATCATGTTTGTGCACCACCGGCGAGTCGGCGTCCAGCCGGGTGGCAGGTCCGAAGAAGAAGCGGAGCCTGTCCGTCGCGTTCATGAACCCGCTCATTACACGAGCCACTGTTTTCCACCCCCTTCCCGGTCTTCGGGCCAAAGAGTTGCTGCCTCCTGCGGGAGCCAGTGCCCCCATCTTACGCCCGAAGCCAGGAAAAGGAGCGGGGCGAAAGGCAGCCGGTGGAGCTGCAGGCAGTGGCGCTGCCCGGCCCGGAACGTCAGCGCAGGGACTTGTCTTCCGGGTTCCTGGGCACCACGTAGGTGCTGCCGTCCGGCCGTGTGATGGTTTCCCACTGCTGGCTTTCAGCCTGGCGCTGCGCGAGCAGCCTCCGGTTCTCCTCCGTCATGTCGTGGACCAGGGAGGAGCGGTTCGCGGGACCGAAGATGGCCCTCAGCTTGCCGGTGGCGCGCATGAAGCGCTGCGACGCATTGTCCTTGTTGTCCGGCTTGCCCTTGGCCACGCCCGGCTCCTTCCTCTGCCCTGGTCCTCTGCCAGCAAGTGTACGCTAATAGTTAGTGCGTTAATAATTGGAGGACTCATGGACGCCGCAGCTCCGGCAGATACCAGCCAGGATGACGACCTGCTCCTGGAACACCAGCTCTGTTTCGCTCTCACGGTTGCAGCCCGCAGCATCGTTGGAGCGTACAAGCCGGTCCTTGAGAAGCTGAACCTGACCCACCCCCAGTACCTGGTGATGCTGAGCTTGTGGGAAACCAGCCCCAGGACCGTCCGGAACATCAGCGACGCCCTGGCCCAGGAGCCCGCCACCATTTCGCCGCTGCTCCGCCGGCTCGAGGCCGCCGGATACATCACCCGCCGCCGGGCGGACGGCAATGAGCGGGCACTCGCCGTCGAACTTACCCCCGCAGGGGCGGCGCTCAGGCAACAGGCCTTGGACGTTCCTGGAACCATGATGGAACGGCTTGGCCTGACCCGAAGCCAGGTCATGGAACTGCATGCCTCCATGATGGGGCTCATTGCGGCCACCTCCGGGGGGAACCCGTAGCCGGCGGGCCCGCCCGTCCCGTACGGAGGGAACCGCCCGGAAGGCGCGATAATGGGACTAGAATCGAAAAGGTGAGGAGGGCGGCCATGCGCAGGACACGGCTCCAGATGGCAGGGCTGGCTATTGCTGCGCTGCTGATGTCCTCCTGTTCCCCCACTCCCGACGGCGGCAGCCCTGCCACGTCGTCGGTTGAGCCTACGTCCCAGTCCCCGACCACCAGCGCGGCGGTCGAGCCGTCCCCGGACACTGAAACTTCCGTTCCCGCGCCGTCGCCTGGAACTTCCCGCCCGGCCGGCGGGCCAGGCGAGGGCAATGCAGAGTTGGCCATCACCGTGACTCCCGCTGAAGGCGAACCCGCCGTGAACTACACCCTGGTGTGCCAGGCCGGCGTCCCTGCCGCAGAGAGCAGCCACCCGACCGCCGAGGCTGCCTGCACCGCCTTGAAGGAGAACGCCGCGCTGCTGAGCCCCGAACCCCGCCCGACGGACCAGGCGTGCACCGAGCAGTACGGCGGACCACAGACAGCCATTGTTACCGGTGTGGTTGACGGCGTGCCCGTGGAGGCCGAATTTTCCCGCACCAACGGCTGCGAAATCAGCGCCTGGGACGCTGCGAAGGATGTCCTGGGTGCTGCCGGTGGAGCAGCTTAGGCTGCTGGCGGCCGACGAATGGCGGGCACTGGAGGAAGCCCACCAGCAGCGTGTCAGCCGCTACGCCGACCCCTACCTGGCACGACGTTCCGCCGGCCAAAAGCACCCCGTTGAGGACTTCCTCTTCACGTACTACACCCAGAAACCCGGACAGTTGCGGCGCTGGCATCCCGGCGCCGGGATGGTCCTGACGGGGGCGGACGCGGCCGCCCGCAGCGGCTGGAAACATTACCGGACGCTCGACGACGGCGAACTCGCCTCCCTTGGGCTGCCGCCGGACAGCACCGCGGTGACCGTCGATGTGGCCGCCTTCCTTGACGACCGGCGGGACGCAGTGGATTTTGCCGGCATCATTTTGCGCGGCACCGCGGCACGGCCGGCGCAGTTTGGCTGCTTCGGCCTGCACGAATGGGCCATGGTCTACCACCAGGACAGGTTCGACCTGCGCCACGAGTACCTCCGGCTCCGCCT
>Ga0307408_100003726_pt1 | contig 10377 bp, 9 predicted proteins | sample 322Cmetagenome_FD_202116 | JGI IMG/M metagenome (GOLD analysis project Ga0307408, IMG submission 202116) | Maize rhizosphere microbial communities from greenhouse at UC Davis, California, United States - 322HYB-C-3 | ecosystem: Host-associated > Plants > Roots > Rhizosphere > Soil | place: USA... | reverse complement strand
TTCTTAAGTTTCTGTCAAAAGATCCGAAACTTATAATTTCTTATATCTTTTAGGGTTACTATTTCGTATATTGGATATTAATTATAAACGAATTATCAACGCAAACCGACATTTAAAACAAGGTTCGCACTCAATAATTTCTTTGCAATTAAATAAACAAATATTTTGGTGAAATATAAGGTGTATTTTTACACTTTCTAAATTATGAAAAAAATCTTTCTCTTAGCTATATTCTCTTTGTTTTTAGGCATATCATTACATGCGCAGGACAAATTTGACCCGAAAGTGAAAGGCAAAAACGATACCATTAGGGTTGCCTTAACCCGGGATGAGTATGGTGACATGATTCCCTGGGCACCTTTGGCAGACGTAAGTATTTATGCCCGCAGAAATTTTTCTACTCCAGAAGCCAGAATGCAGTTTAACAGGTTGCGCTATAATGTTTTAAAGGTGCTTCCTTATGCAATGTTTGCCCGCGAAAGATATGCCAGGCTGCATGCCCAGTTAGCACTTACTACCAACCGGAAAGATCAACGCAGGTTGGTTAAAGAATGCGAGAAAGAGATAAAGGATATGTTTAACCGAGAGGTGAAAAACATGACTATTACCCAGGGCGAGATTTTGATAAAGTTAATTGACCGCGAAACCGGAAATAGTACATACGAACTTGTTAAAGATTTAAAAGGTGGCTTCACTGCCTTCTTTTATCAGTCAATTGCGCGTGTTGTAGGGCATAACCTAAAACAAAAGTACGACCCGGCCCAGGAAAGAGATATTGAAAATATCATTCAGTCTGCTGGTTATTACAGCAGTTCCGCGAGATTGTAATACCCGCGTTTTCCAATTATTTAGATTTCATGACAATTAGGCTGGTTTCATTGCCTATGTTTGGCTGCATTAAGATGTAGCCTTTTTTATTTTATGAAATTAGACATTCTTGTATTTGCCGCACATCCGGATGATGCGGAATTGAGCTGTTCTGGTACAATAGCAAAATATAAAGCAGAGGGAAGAAAGGTTGGGGTTATAGATTTAACCAGGGGGGAGTTGGGTACCAGAGGAACGGCTGAAATTCGTGATGAGGAGGCTGCTACTGCTGCTAAGATCCTTAACCTCGACGTCCGCGAGAACCTATGCATGAGGGATGGATTTTTTAGGAACGATGAGTTGCATCAGCTTGAAATAATCCAAAAAATCAGGCAGTATCAACCCGAAATAATATTGGCAAATGCCTTGTATGACCGTCACCCGGACCATGGCAAAGCGGGACAACTGATAAACGAAGCTGTTTTTTTATCGGGGCTGCCTAAGATCCAGACAGAGTTAAACCAAATTTCGCAAGGTGCCTGGCGCCCGAGGTTACTGCTTCAATTTATCCAGGACGCTTATATTCAACCTGATATTATAATTGATATAACTGAACATTGGGAGACTAAAATGGCATCTATTCAGGCTTTCGGATCTCAATTTTTTAGCCCCAATTATAGCTCCGAAGAGCAGCAAACCTATATCTCGACGCCCGATTTCGTCCATATTATAGAGGGAAGGGCCAGGGAGCTAGGGAAGCATATTGGAGCCAGGTACGCCGAAGGCTTTACCTCTAAGAAGTTACTAGGAGTTAATGACCTGTTTAATTTAAGATAGGCTCATTTAAGAAGATAAAACTTTGGTGTTTCCATGAGCCCAAGGTTTTATCTTTATAATTCAGGTATTATTTTTTCCATTATTTCAATCCCTTTATCGATATCGGCTTCCTGCATAACCAAAGCAGGCCTAAAGCGGATTGAGCTGTTTCCACATCCAATAAACATTACATTACGTTCCAATCCTTTACTGATAAATTTGTCTCGAATCACTTTGTCGGGAAAATCAAATGCAGTAAGAAGTCCATAGCCTCTAACATTAGACATTATATCGAACTTCTGAGTAAGTATATTTAGCTTTTCCTGCAGGTATCTTCCACTTCGGGCGGCATTTTCAAGCAAGTTATCTTTTTTAATAATTTTCAATATTTGCGATACCCGCACCATGTCCACCAGATTGCCACCCCAGGTTGAGTTTAAGCGCGAAGGTACTTTGAATACGTTCGTTTCAATATCATCAACTTTGTTGCCTACCAGAATACCACAAACCTGCATCTTTTTACCAAAGGCAATTATGTCCGGACGGGCTCTTTCTCCGAAATGCTCATGGCACCAGAATTTACCTGTCAGTCCTACGCCTGTTTGAACCTCGTCGTATATAAGAAAGCACTCGTTTTCATCGGCTAAGTCTTTCACCTGCTCCAGAAATTCTTTTCTCACATGGTTGTCGCCTCCTTCGGCTTGTACCGGTTCTATAATGATAGCACAAATATCATCCTTATTGTCAGCGAAAGCTTTTTTGATTTGAGTTAGTGCGAGTTCTTCTCGTTGTATTAAATCATTGAGTTTATTTTCTGTTAAGGGAAAGTGGATTGTAGGAGTAGTAATCCTGGGCCAATCGAATTTTGCATACCACTTGGTTTTATCTGGATGCGTATTGGTGAGGCTCATGGTATAACCTGTGCGGCCGTGAAAGGCATTTTCAAAGTGTATTACTTGAAACCCACGTTCGTCCGAGTAGCCTTTTCTGAAGTTTTTTTGCACTTTCCAGTCCATAGCAACTTTGATGGCATTTTCTATGGCTAAGCCGCCGCCAGAAATGAAAAAGGCGTGGGGTAAGTAATCGGGAATGCCAATTTGAGAGAAAGTGTCGACAAACTCGGCGTATTGTTGAGTGTAAATGTCAGAATTCGAAGGGTTTGCCAAGGCTGCAAGCAACAGGTTTTTTTTGAATTCTTCGTCGTTCAGCATGTCAGGATGATTGTAGCCAAGCGGGACTGAGGCAAAACAGGTAAAGAAATCGAGCAGTTCCCTGTTATATTTTGAGTCGTACATATAAACGCCATGGCTTTTCTCAATGTCGTAAGTGAGGTCGTAGCCATCTGCGAGAATATGTTTTCCCAGAACCTTATGTACTTCTTGTGCTGAAACCGATAAATTATACATGTAAAATGTTTTAATTCAAAAATAGAAATTCCCGTTTAAGGCTGGTTAACCTAAACAACAAGTTCTTCAACATAAAGATTTAATTTCTTTAGTTATTGGCCCGCCTTTAAATTGAAGAAGCAGACAGCTGGCGATTGGCTAAAGTGAAAGCCCGGGAAATTTTTCTTTCATGCCCAGCAAGCCAAATAAGCCGCCTGTATGAATGGCTAATATTTTTTCTCCGGGTGAAAAGTAGTCGTTTTTGAGCTTATCAAAGACAGCGTACATCATTTTTCCGGTGTAAACAGGGTCTAGTAAAATGCCGGTTGAGGCACTAAACTCGCGAATAAAATTTAGTAACTCAGGCTGGGTTTTAGCGTAACCACCGAAATGATAATTTGTATGAAAGTCAAATTCTGTAGGGAGGCTGAGTAATTGTTGAATTTCTGCTTTAAGATAGTCAGCTCCTTTTAAAACAGGTATTACATGCATCCTTGCAGCCAGCTTGTGATTGTTCAATCCATTGATGATACCTGCCGTTGTAGTGCCTGTTCCGGCAGCGCAGAAAATATGCTGGAAGTTGTCTGATAATTCATCTACAAGTTCGGCACAGCCTTGGGCAGCTTCGGCTCCTGCGCCTCCTTCGTCCACAAAATAAGTGGTTGGGGCATTTCCGAAAAAAGTATCAAAGAGTATGTTTTTATCGCGATAGCTTTCCCTGTCTGTAAACTGAAGCTCCATGCCAAACATGCGGCAAAGGAAAAGGAGCTCATTGTTGACATCTTCGCCTCTAACGAAAGCCGTGCTTTTAAAGCCAAATTTGGCACAGGCACATGCTGTAGCCAGCAAATGGTTTGACCATACTCCTCCAAATGTTACAAGGTGGGTTTTGTTTTGATGATGAGCCTTAATGAGGTTGTATTTAAGTTTTCGCCACTTATTTCCGGATATAAAAGGGTGTATCAGATCGTCCCTCTTAATAAACAGGCGTACTTGCCTTTCCTGAAATAGGGGGGAATGGATTTCTTCAAGCGGGCTGTAAATCGGGAAATCAAGCATGGGGTAAAATAGAAAAGCCTCCTTAGCGGAGGCTCTGATTTAATATTGTTACAGCGATTATTTACCAATTCCGAAACCAATACCAGCATTTACGTAGTTATATGCTGCAAGGTTGTAAGACGCGTAGAAGCGTAAGAATGCAAGGTTTAACTGGAAACCTGCTGAAGCCCTGAAGCTATCGATATATTTTTCGTCGATGTTTACAGGGTTAGATACGATTTCATAATGTGCTTTAGTCAGAGTATTGCCTGTTACCACTGCGAATTTCCCTTTTACGCCAGCATCAGTGTTAGATGTCATATAACCCAGGGAGGCAAACGGAGTAAAGAACAATAGCTTTTTAGAAACGATTACTTCTGCATTTATACCCGAGAATGTGGCACCAACTTTTTGGCCTTTGAACGTATCGTCGGGGTTTGCCGCCGCAGCCAAAGCCTCTGGAGATTCAGGATTTGGTACCCAGTTGTCGTCAGGCTTTACGTCTAAATCGTAAGAGTATTTAAACTGGTTATATCCTAGGCCTACTGCCAGGTCGAAAGGCAATAATTTAGAAGCCGTTTTAGAAACTAAGCGTAAGGGTTGGAACTTAATTCCTCCACCAAGCATACTTAAAGTTCCAAAATCATTACCTGGTTTAATTTCGGGCATGTATCTGGCAGTTAATTCAATCCCTTTTATTAAGCCAATAGAAGCCTGTAACTGAGGCCCTGGAATTAAAGGTACGTTAAGGCCTTTAGGTAAGGTAAATTTTGTAGCCTCATCGCCATCATCGCCAATAATCGCGACTTCCGGGCCAGATTTTTTAGCTCCTGCAGCGGTTGGAGCTATTACATTGCTCGGATCGGTGGGCTTTATTCTTGTCAATCCTATTTTGGTAACATCGAAAGATTTATCGCTGGAAGGTACAAAAGCGCCAGTTGCAGAAATTCTTAGTTCGAACCTGCCTAGCTTTTTAACACTGGCGGTGTTTGTCCAGCCGGAGTTTAAGCCAATACCAAATCCCTTAAAAACGGGTTCTAAATATGCTTTTGTAAGAGCCGTTGCATCTGCTGGTGCTGCTTTCAACAGTTCACCCACTTCATCTTGAGCAAAGGTGGCATTAGAAAAAGCAATACTTCCGATAATTAGTAGAGATGTTCTGATTTTAGTAGAAATCCTCATATAATGTTTGTTTGTGTTTACTAAGATGTGCAAAAATAGCATAATTAAGAAACTTTGAATTCTACTAATTATTGCCCTGCGAATCAATCTGAAAGCTTAATTTTGCCATATGTTACAAGACGCAGTTTTTCAGGAACAAGAAGAACAGGATTTATATGAGCATTTAAAACTAATAGTAGACAAAGGGCAATCGCTGTTAAGGATAGATAAATTTTTAATGCATCGTGTTGAAAATGCGTCGCGAAACAGGATTCAAAATGCTATAGAGGCCGGCAGCGTACTTGTAAATGAGAAGCCGGTAAAGTCAAGCTATAAAGTAAAACCGTTGGATGTAATCTCGGTGGTATTGCCCCATCCGCCCAGAGATACCGAAGTTTACCCTGAAAATATTCCGCTGGAAATTGTTTATGAAGACGATGATGTGTTATTGGTGAACAAGTCGGCTGGTATGGTAGTACACCCTGGATACAATAACTATACCGGAACGCTTGTAAATGCCCTGGTATATCATTTTCAACAATTGCCCCAGCTGCCTGGCAATGACGGCCGGCCGGGACTGGTACATCGGATCGATAAGGATACCTCGGGCTTATTACTTATCAGTAAGAACGAGCGTTCAATGGCCCATCTTGCCAAGCAGTTTTTCGATCACAGTATTACGCGCAAATACATTGCCCTGGCCTGGGGTGATATTGCAGAAGATGGCACAGTGACAGGGTATATTGGCCGAAGTGTGCGTGACCGCAAAATCATGGATATTTATGATGACGAGAGTAAAGGAAAATGGTCTGTTACCCATTATAAGGTGCTGGAGCGGCTGGGTTACGTTACCTTGATTGAGTGTGAACTGGAGACTGGACGAACTCACCAGATACGTGCGCATATGCAGCACATTGGGCATCCATTATTTAATGATGCTACTTATGGCGGCGATAAGATTTTAAAGGGCACTGTGTTTAGCAAATACAAACAATTTGTAGATAATTGCTTTGAGATATTGCCTCGCCAGGCTTTACATGCCCAGTCGTTAGGTTTTATTCACCCAAGTACTAAAGAATTTATTCATTTTGAATCGGCTTTACCTTCTGATTTTGAAGGAGCCTTAACAAAATGGCGAAATTACGTTACTGCAACCAAAGCAGATTAAAAAGCTTAAGTATTAGAACTATCTATTGTTAGAATTTTATGAATTTCATCAACTATAATGGCGAAATAGTGCCAGCAAACCAACCTATGTTACCTGTTACAAATCGTGGATTTAAATATGGCGATGGCCTATTCGAGTCTATGAGGTTGATGAATGGTGAACTTAAGTTTGCCAGCCTGCACGCAGACAGGCTTCAGAGGGGCATGAAAGCCTTAAAACTGGATGACTCCACAATGTTTGATGAATATTTTTTAAGGGAGAAATCATCCGAGCTACTTAAACGCAATAATTATGGGCAAAATGCACGGCTGCGTTTAACAGTTTTCCGGGATGCAGAGGGTTTATATAGTCCCGCCGGAAATGATTCTGGTTATGCAATTGAGATGACTGAAAATAACGAGCCTTATTATTTAAGTAATGCGAAGGGCTTGATTGTGGATGTCTTTGAAGAGATAACAAAGCCTGTAAATTATCTTTCGAATATAAAAACGTGTAACTCGCTGCCTTTTGTTATGGCAGGGCTTTATCGGAAACTGCACTCGCTTGATGAGGTTTTTATCTTGAACCAGAATGGCTTTTTGTGCGAAGCAATGAGTTCAAACGTTTTTGTAGTGTACGATAAAAAACTTTATACGCCGGCTTTAAATGAGGGATGTATCGAGGGAATTATGAGGACTGTGGTAATGCAGGTCGCGGAAATTACCGGGATGCCGGTGGTGGAGGCTCAAATTAATCCCGACATATTAAATGTTGCTGACGAGGTGTTTTTAACCAATACCAGCAAAGGCATTCAGTGGGTGATGGGCTTTAATAATAAACGCTATTTTAATAAGGTTTCTAAAGACCTGCTGGATGCATTAAATAGTACTGCAGTATGACCTACGTAGGCTACCGAAAAAAAACTTCTGCAATCCCGAGGCATAGTAATTTCCTTGGCGTATTCAATATGTATATTGGTGATACGATACTTATGCTGGACTTATTTCGGTGAGAACTAGATTCAGCAAGAAAAAGTGGGCTAGCTCGTAATCCTTTAAAGAAAAAGAACGCCTTCGAACAATTTTAATATAGTGCCTGTTTTTTAGCAAAAGCGTACTATGTTAGCCCAGGTTTTTGCCCCGGACGGGGGGAAATTATACACCGAAACAAACCTCAATAATACCTTTCCCGAACCCTTTAATGCTGTCACAAGCTTACTGTTCGTGGCATTAGCGGTGTTTTGGCTAGTGCAGTTAAAATATTTCAATCATCAACACCGGTTTTTAAGTTTTGCGTCCTGGCTTTTACTAATAGGAAGTATTGGCGGCACTATTTATCATGGCCTAAGACTAAGCTCTATTTTTATCTGGATGGACTGGCTGCCTATAGCGATACTTTGTGTTTTAGGTAGTGTTTACTTTTGGAACCTGGCGGCAAATAACTGGTATTTAGGTTGGATTTTAGTTGTTCTGCTGTTAGGCGTAGAATATATCATCTTGAACTCCACACAATCAAAGCATCCGGATTTTGCGCAGAATTTAAATTATGGTATTATGGGTGCGATGCTTTTACTCCCATTAGGTATAATATTGGCACGAAATGATTGGAAGGAGTGGAGGTTAGTACTGCTGGCTTTTTCGACATTCGGAATTGCGCTTTTTTTCAGGATAGCTGATGGCTGGAACATTATCTCAACAGGGACGCATTTTCTATGGCATATCTTCGGAGCTATAGCCACGCTGTCGCTTTTTCTATTTATTTATAAGGTGAAGTAGCGCATCGTTAAGCGAAATACTTGAAGGGGGTAAATGCCTTAAATTCCCTTTGTTGAAAAAGCTTGCTATTGCGATGTTTTTGTGTATTGATGGGTTTTATTGCTATAAATTTAATGTAGCGAGGAATTGATAATAGGTTTTTGAATAATTACACGTATCTTGCGAAAAAAATTTACATATTAATTTACCTTAAATAACGCTCTCATGAACTCTCTCTCAAATTACCTGGCATTGGTATGTCTGGTGCTCGTCACCTCTTTGCCTAATCTGCAGGCAAAGTCGAATACTTCTATTGACTGCCAAATTACTTTAAATCCATCATCAGCGTCTATTTGTTCTGGCAATAGTACCACTTTTGAAGTTGGAGCATCTGGCACCGGACTAACTTATAAATGGCAGGTTGATGTGGGTTTTGGTTTTCTGGATTTGAAATCAAACGCAACTTTCTCCGACATTGACAAGCCGGTATTGAAGGTAAATACTGTGAGCACAATGCTGAATGGCTACAAATTTAAATGTATTGTAAACAGTAGTTGCGGCGAATTGGTATCTACAGAAGCTGAATTAACTGTTTTAACTTCTCCCAATATTAGTTCAAATCCATCATCAACAAGTGTTTGCCAGAATTCTGATGTAGTTTTTCAGGTAGGTTCCACTGGCTCACAATTAACATATCAGTGGCAGGAAGATAAAAATGACGGATCAGGTTTTACAGATATAAGTAATTCAATGCTTTACTCTGGCTTTAATACGCAAACTTTAACTGTTAAATCAGCCGGAGCGAATTATAATGGATACAAGTACAGAGTTGTTATTGACGGTGTTTGTTCAGGTGCTGTGACAAGTAATCCGGCTTCATTAACTGTAAAACCATTGATTTCAATTAATAGTCAGCCCCAGACTGCATATACCTGCTCAAGCCTTCCAGAAAGCCAGAGGACAGTTTCATTTACGGTTGAGGCAACTGGAAGCGATTTGACTTATCAATGGCAGGTGGATGCGGGGTTTGGTTTTGTGAGCCCTCCTACAACACCTATACATACAGGTATTAATTCCAAAACTTTAACTGTTTCTTATATAAAACCTGAATTCGATGGGTACATCTATCGATGCATTGTAACTTCCTCTTGTGGTGGAGTGCAAACAACTTCAACTGCACTTTTAAAAGTTAATTCTTCCACTGTTCAGCCTCAGGATTTTACCCAGAAGAGCAATAGTGTTTATAAGGGACAAACGGATGTATCCTATTCTGTGCCTCCAGTTGCCGGGGTTTCGTCGTACGACTGGGCTTTCAAAAATTCGGAAGGCGAGATTGTTCCAGGGGTAACTATTTATGGCAATGGTTCAAACTCTGTGTTGGTTGATTTTGCTAGTAACGCAGAATCGGGAAACATGACAGTTTGCACAATAAACGGTTGCGGAGTAAGTGCGACAAGGAACGTCAGCGTTGCTGTTACAGAACCTCCGGTTACTTTACCGGTAGAACTTGCTTCTTATTCAGCTGATCTTACTCCGTCAAGTAGTGCGTCGTTGAAATGGGTTACAGCTTCAGAAAGTAATAACGATCATTTTATTGTTGAGCATAGTATTAATGGCATTGATTATAAACAGATAGCCAGAGTGCAATCAAAGGGCAATAATCTTGTGCCTCAATATTACAGCATTCATCACAGAGATCTGACAGCAGGAATAAATTATTATAGATTGATGCAGGTGGATAAGAATGGCGACAGAAAAGAACTTGGCATAAAAGCATTGAACGTAAGCTTAGCTGGTTATAGCAATTATGCTTATCCTAATCCTTTAGCTGGCAATCAACTAAATATCAAGTTCTCTACGGAGAAGCCAACTCTACCTGTAAGAATATCAAGCATTTCAGGACAGGTTTTATTTGATAAGAGCGTTAATGTAAGCAACAACACTATAGATATTTCGCTTAATAATAAACCTGAAGCTGGATTTTATTTAATCAGTGTAGATGGAAAGTTTCTTCAAAAACTGGTGGTGAATTAATGTAAGAAGTTTTAGAAATAAAAAACTCCGGTTCTGAAAAGAGCCGGAGTTTTTTATTTGGAGTAATAGATACTTCTATAAATACGCATTTTGCCTTAAATAATGGTCGGCAATTGTAAGCGCAGCCATTGCCTCTACTATTGCAACAGCACGTGGAACAACGCAAGGGTCATGACGGCCTTTGCCTTTAATTTCAGCGGCATTTCCTTCTTTATCAACAGTATCCTGGTTATGC
>Ga0307408_100003723_pt1 | contig 10380 bp, 4 predicted proteins | sample 322Cmetagenome_FD_202116 | JGI IMG/M metagenome (GOLD analysis project Ga0307408, IMG submission 202116) | Maize rhizosphere microbial communities from greenhouse at UC Davis, California, United States - 322HYB-C-3 | ecosystem: Host-associated > Plants > Roots > Rhizosphere > Soil | place: USA... | reverse complement strand
GTGCAACAGCCACTTGATACAAAAGGTAACCAAATACTTAGCGAAGCGATCTCATTTATACCTATTAAAAACAATAAAATCATAAATAAATCAAGAAAAGAACGATGCTTCCCCCCACAGGCTCAAGCGGGCTCGCCGTTCTTTTCAGCCCTGCGCTCAGGCCTCCGCAACAAGGGGCTGCAAGCGTTCAATGGAATTGCCTTGGGAGAATGACATAAAGTTTTAAGCATGTGAGGGAACCTTTCTAATTCGCCTCGTGCTGAATTCATTTCATTCGCATTCTTGAAAGTGGATTCCCGAAATAAACCTATCGTTTACCCACAGCTTCCAATCGCTATAATTCTTCTCTTCTTCCGAATGGCCAGCATAGCATATTCTGCTACCAGACAAGCCTGAAAGGCTTGAATCTAAGCAACCACGGGTGCAACCCGTGGTTACGGCCCCATCGAAACAAGCCTGAAAGGCTTGAATCCGTGTGTTTAGAAAATATGTCCACACGATAGGAAATAAACGGCATGACAAATCGCTTTATTTAGTATGATGTCATTTCCGCCTTCTGTGTTTGAGAAAATCCCCAACTTCCTACGACATAAACCTTATTAGGCAATTTGTCTGGCTGAGGCTCTTGCTGGTTCAAGCGTGCCCTCTGCGTTTTGTAGCCCACCTAGTCATGCCGATACTTGTGCTGAACTTGTTCAGTATTTATCGCATACAAGCGGGTTTGAACAAGAAAACCCTCTATCTAAATTTACTTAGGTAGAGGGTTTTCTTGTTCTTTAGGCTTTTAATTTAAGAAGGTATTAATCACCTTTTGACACGCTATACAATTCATGCCAATCCTGCCTGTCTAAATCAATTTTAAACGCGTTTGCAATATTACGGATACGCTGTTCGCTGGTTGTGCCGATCAATGGCAATGCACCTAACTTAACAAGCCAGGCAACAGCTAAAGATTCTATGTCCACACCATATTTTGGCGCAATTTCGGATAGTTTTTCTCTTACACGTTGAGCAAGCGGATCTGCGCCTTCGGCAATGCGGCCTTCGGCTAAAGGAGCAGAGGCTAAGGGGCGCATATAACGCTGTTTGATATAATCTAACTGCCCGTTGTCTAATGCCGAAGTATTAAGCAGATTGAGCTCAATATGGTTGGTTACAATCCTGTTTTTTACATAGGCTGCTAGCAGCTGATGCTGGAATACTGAAAAATTGGCAACCCCGATATTTTTTATTTTTCCCGAATCCCTTAATCGCTCAAGAGTAAAAGCGGTTTCCTCCAGGTTTGAAACCGGATCTAAATGGTCTAATAAAAATATATCCAGATAATCCGTTTGCAGCTTTTTAAGGGAATTGTCGACACTTTTAATTATGTGCTCGCTAGAAGTGTCATAGTGCTTAATCCTAACTTCAGGCACCGATGGATGCGGAATACGCAATCCACATTTACTGAACAGCACTATATCTTCTCTTTTGATTGAGCTTTTCTTGATAACATTGCCAAATACTTCCTCGCATTGAAATGACCCGTAGCAATCGGCATGATCAAATGTATTGATTCCCAGCTCGAGACATAAGTTCACAATCCTTTCCATGGTTTGAGGCGTATGATCTACCTCTTCGCTCCAGCGGTAAAAGCCATACACAGCGGGAGAAACCTTGGGACCAGCATCGCTTAAATATATTTTATCCATACCAAATTTTGTCTTGTTACAATTATCGCATTTAATGCAAACTAAAAGAATTTAAATTTGAATTATTTTAGCTTACATTAAACGCAGGAAGAATTTACACACACGATTCACACTTTGTAACAAATTTATTTTAGTTGTAACTCATTAAAAAAGAGCACCGTAAAACGAGCATATCATCATACATCTTAACCTATTTGATATGTTTAATCAGTGTACCTATGTTTTCTATGAAGGCTATTTAAGAGAAGTAGTTGGCGCGTTTAACGATAATCTCATTATTGAAAATGAAAACCAATATGTTGTTATTCCAGCCGACATCTACCCGGTTTTGAACCTCTCTGACTTGCCTCTGAATGACTAGTCTGTGGCCAGAACATTTTTATCAAGCGAATTTAGATATACCTCAACATTAGTATAGTTTTTTGTTAGAGTATATAAATTTCCGTCTGATGAGTTTTTAGGGTTAAGATTCTGTTTCACTTCCCAATCATCTGGCATTCCATCCATGTCTGTATCTTTAGGTGCTACCCCTTGTTTAAGCGCCGGCCAGGCATTTATCGTTTTATCGTAAGGCGTACCATGGGGAAATCCTCCCTGCACATCAATTATCCTCCCGCTTCTGTTTTGCACATCTTTGACAATACGCTCATCCAGGGTATCCCTTTTCGGCAAACTTGCTCCCACATGGCTCAGTACGGAAAGAAATGCTGCTTCTGCTGACTGCAAAGGCATTGCTATCGCACCAAAAGCAGAGTTCACCTTAGCCTTTTGCTTATCAGCTTCAGTGCCTTTATTCATATCCACCCCCTTCCAGTTATCTCTACTTACATCAGGCGAGCCGTCTACGTAGTTTCCATTAATATAAAATTTACCAAAGGGAATTTTACCTTCGAGCTTATAGGGATTTGCTATCCGATATCGTACGTTCTTCGCGGTGTTAGGCCCGTATTTATAATAGTTGTTTACAATATTGTAGTTTCCGCCTTCGCCAGCATACACATTGTTAATACCCCAGTTATAGATTACATTATTATTAAAGTCTACAAATTCCTGTGCGATGTGCCTGTTACCCTCAAACCTTGGCGTACGGCTATTGCAATGAGCAAATAGGTTATGGTGGGCTGATAGGTGTGCTCCTCCCCAAATGCCGCCAAATCCGTGGTGCTCAAAATCGGTATCTCTGGTTTCGAAATGGTAGGAATAATTTAACGGCTCTGAGATTAAGTTCCATTGCAAAGTAGTGCTATCGCCAGCGTAAACAGAAAATGCTTCATCGGTACTCCAACTGATCGAACAATGGTCTACTACAATATTTTTACGCTTATTTCCGCCGCTTAATGCATCATCAGAACCAGCACCATTCACCATACCCTTGTTTTGATTCTTATCTCCCATACGAAAACGGATATGCCTCAATATCACATTGCTGGCACTTATGCCTACCGGATAGTCGGCGATACAAATTCCATCGCCAGGTGCGGTTTGGCCGGCTATTGTTATATTGTCCTTACTAATATGGAGAGGTGCTTGAAGGTGTATTGTACCAGAAACGGCGAATACTACAATACGGGGAAAGTTTGAATTGAACGCTTGCCGGATACTACCAGGGCCACTATCATTAAGATTAGTAACATACAATACCTTGCCTCCCCTTCCTCCAGTGGCGAATTTCCCAAACCCTTCGGCGCCTGGAAACGCAATTTGCTGTGCTATTGTCTGGTTAATGAAAAATGCTGATACTACGCAGGCAGCAAATGCCTTAATGAACTTGAATTTCATCTTTTATTAAGCTTTTGAGTGAGTGTGTGTTTTTTATAAAGGCTTATAAAATCCTAATTTAAGCTGTTTTTTGCTATCAGTAGTACATTTAAGGCGTTCTGTAATAGATTATTTACGCAATCGTTCACGGGAACGATTGCCTTACAGAATCTGGGAATAATTAAAAAAGCCGGAAGATTTCTCTCCCGGCATAAACTAAACTATAAATTGATTATTGAGTTTCCTTTTTATTGCTTCAGCAATTTAACTGTTGATTTTTCAGAACCATTCTCAAATACTACTGCATAATAACCGGAAGCAAGTGATGAGATATCAAGAATTGTTTTGCTTGAACCTTTGGCTACCGGCTGAGTAACAGCAACAAGCCCCTGTAAACTTAGAACTTTTAAAGTTGCATTATCCCCCCCAATATTGTGATTAACACTAACAGATGTCTGGGATGTTGGGTTAGGATATACCGATAAGATCAAGCTTCCTTTATTCTCAACCTGAACGATTTTACTATCGGCAGATTTTCCATCTTTATCGATTTGTTTAATACGATAATAGTTTACTCCTGATACAGGAGCGATATCGGTAAAATTATAGTTATTGGTTCCTGCTGTGTTATTAGATGCAATTGATCCAATTGTTGCAAAACCTCCTGAAGTTTTTCTTTCAATGGAAAAGCTTTGCGTATTTACTTCATTTGCAGTTGACCATGATAGTTTAACTTGTTTTGAGATGCCTTCAGTTAATTTGGCATTGAATGATAGGAAATCGAGAGGAAGAACAGCAGGATTTGATGCGGTAAGGCCAGTTATCGAAGCCTTTTGGCTTATAAAGTAACGTGGACTGGTTGTTGAGGCGGCGGCAAGGAACGGATAAATCCGTATAGAAAGAGTCTGTTCTGGAGACAAAAGAATATTGAGGCCACTAAAGCTTAAAATTTCTCTACCATTTGGATTTGTACCATCGGTCAACTGAGTACTTGTGTTTAAAAGCACAACCGGCTGGGTTTCTGTCGCTGCATAATTTGCATTGGCTGACGTAGATGAACTATAATAAACAGCATTTACAGGCATGGCAAGTCCTGCGGTATTAAACCCATCCAGAGAATACAACGCGACTAGCCTTGCATTTCCAGTTCCACCACCTAATGCGCTCATCTGAAAATTTGTTACTTTAAAGTAATTACCGGCATTAGCGGTTACTTTATATTCTGCAAAGTGTGTATAGTCAGGTATTCCGCCTGTTACAAAAGGGATTGACGGTGAAGTTACCGGTGGAGGCCCTACTGTCGTGGCAGTGTATGTAGAAGTCGAAGTCAGTCTTTGCCAACCTCCAGCAACAGTAAAACCACTAGCGCCTGTTGATGTACTGTAAGTAGCATCGGTTAAGCCCCCTAATACCTGGGCACTTCCTGTTATCGCTCCAGTGACAACAGCTTGCCTGCCTGTAGTACCATCGTTTAAGGCCCAGCTTGCTGATGCAGAAGTTTGGCTGGACGCAGTACTCAAATTAATAAAACAATAAATACATAGTAAAAGTAGACTTTTCTTCATAAAAATAGGTTTAATTAGTTTCGCTTAACAACAAATCTAAAAGGCTTTATGAATTATTTACCGTTAAGGCAAGCCTTTTTTTACGCAATCGATCCCGGCAACGATACCGCCCTTAACCTACTAACCTTCAATCCTTTCAAGGACATCTAAAGCCGCCTGCATCAGCCTAGTTTCTTATAAACTGTTTAGCTATTTTAAGTGCCCCATCTACATAACTTAATATATAATTTCCGGCTGCAAGGCTTGTCAAATCCACCTGAGAAGAAACAGAATTCAATAAAGGCTTTAAACTGATCAGGGTTTTACCATCAATACTCTTAATCTGAATCAGCGCATTACTTCCTGCTTTAGCATGGTTAAGTTTTATTATTTTTTGAGCTGGATTTGGGTATAAGGTAAATGCCAGCGCATCATTATTTAACACGGTTACTATTTTATCATGATATTTAAAATCACCATTGATATCAACCTGTTTTAACCTGTAATAAGAATAACCGATAGCCGGATCTTTATCAACAACCGAATACACATGAGTGCCAGCCGTATTTTTTGAGCCTAGCTCAGCTACGGTTTCAAAGTTCTTTCCATCTATGCTTCTCTCAATTACAAAGCGTGCAGTGTTTACTTCATTCGTAGTTTTCCATTGAAGTGATACATACTTATTAAGGCCCGAAGTTAGAATCGCATCAAAGGATATAAATGTTAAAGGCAAAGTAACCCCAACCGGGCCATAAATAGTTAAATTATCAATATTCATGGTTACACCTGCCGGCTTCGTAATCTTAAGCCTGTTCACTGAAGAGCTATTAATATTGATCGTCATCAGTTCAAACAAAGAGCTTTTTGCCTGATTACTTATTCCCGTTGTGCTCCAGGTTGTACCGCCATCGGTGGATGTATACACAAAAATGCTATTTACTCCAATGCTGGATCTTAAAATCTCGTTAAATGTGATTTTCGAAATACCCTGTGAAAATACCGGCGTTATTACATAGGGAGCCTCTGTCAGGCTATAAGTAGTTGTAGTGGTTGCATTACCATTTAAGATTTTTAAGCTTGGATTGGCGCTTCCCAAAGTCCATTGATTAGCCGCATCGGATGATGATACACTTTTTTCTTCCTTCTGCGCGCCGTATAAGATCCATTCACCATTAGTCTGACTGGAATTTGCAATCGTAGCTGGCGTGTTTATAGACGTTACTGAAGTGCTTGTAAAAGGTTCTGTCCAGTATGCCGAAGCAACCGCACGGTAATAAGAAACGACACTACTGTAAGTAATGCCCGAGTTGTTATCTGTGATTTTGATCCGATAATAAGATGTGCCACCAAGCGTAGAATTGTCTGTGTAAGCATATTCTGCCAAAGAGGATTGATTAGTCGCGCTTACATCAGCAAGGCTTGAGAAGTTAACATTGTCGCTGCTTCTTTCAATAGTAAATTTTTGCAGATTGGTTTCAGATGAAGTTGTCCATTTTATATCCGCTGCCAGTTCCGATCCTGATTTGGCAACAACGCCAAAGCCTAGAAAGGACGTTGACTGAGTAACGCCTGAAATTGAATTCAGATAAACTTCGAGCATGGTAAAACCCTGTGCATTAACCGAGTTTCGATCTGTATCGTCATTAGGATTCAAAGAATTTGCAAGCTCCCAACTATCGGGCATACCATCGTGGTCCGAATCGGTAGCTGCTGTTCCAGATGCGTAGTTTGGCCAGCCTCCAACTTCTGCCGGGGAATCAATAATTCCATATTTACCCGAAGTGGCCCCCTGCTTATAGGCAGTTCCAGTGGCAGTTTCACTTACAATCCGCGTATCTACAGCATCCCTTACTGGTAATAAAACTCCTGCATTCGCTAAAACTGATTCATATGCTGCCTGTGCGGTTTGCGTGCTAATAGCAGCGCCACCAACATCAAATGCGGAGGTTGATTTTGCTGAGGCCTGGCTTTCTGATGGAATATTAGAAAAGTCTACCCCTGTCCAGTTATCATTCGTTTTAGAAGTACTGCCGCTCATGATGTTTCCGTTCACAAACCATTGCCCCACTCCTTTTGCAGAAGCGGCCGTATAACTTGGCTGTACAAACAGAATAGATGACGCCGCCGGGCCTGGCTTGTAATAATTATTCACAATATTTACTTGTGAAACGCCTCCATTTATCTCAACCTCGCCACCATAGGCTGCACCAGAGCTTCCTGAGTTATAAACTACGTTGTTACGATAATCAACCAAAGCAATAGTATCATGAGCCCTTGCCCCATTAAACCGAATTGCCCGACTGTTTTGGTTAGCAATTAAATTATGATGGTATGATGCATACTGCCCACCCCAAACGCCCCCATAGGAACGCAAACCTTTAGCATGGCCTGCATTGTACAAACCTTCACTAATAATACTCCATTGCACGGTTACATTTTTAGTATCGTACATTGCAGCACATTCTTCATTAGCCCAACTAAAAGAGCAATGGTCAATAATTACATCATGGCAATTTTCCATGTCAAAGCCATATACGCCTGTTGATAAAGTGCTTCCCGGCCTTGAACGTATATACCTGATAATAATATTTCCATGGTTACCGCCCTGGCTAATTGCCCGTGCCCCATTAACAATTAACGAATGTCCTTTTAAGCAAATTCCGTCTCCAGGAGCAGTTTGGCCGGCAATAGTTAAATTGGAACGATACACCCTGAGTTCTGATGCCAGCGTAATTGTACCACCTACCTTAAATACGATGGTTAAAGGTTCGCCAGGAAATGCGGCCAGGGCTGCTCGTAAACTACCATCACCCGAGTCATTAAGGTTGGTAACTTCATAAATCTTTCCTCCTCTTCCGCCAGTGGCAAATCTCCCATAGCCTTCGGCGCCAGGGAATGCCAACTGTTGTGCTGAAGCAAGAGCTATGTTTATTAAAAGGATAAATAAAGTTGAGAGATTTTTCATGAATCAGGCTTATGCTGGTTATTGTTTAATAAGTTTTTGTGAATATTTCTCTTCGCCATTATCGAACACGAGCACGAAAACGCCGGCAGGCAAAGTCGATATATCTACAATTGATTTCAGTGCTCCTTTGGATACTGTCTGGCTATAAACCGTTTTTCCAGTAGTGGATATTATGGATATATTTCCTTCAGTATCTGGCATATTGAGTTCAACAGCAAGCTTATCAGAAGCAGGGTTAGGATAAAGATTAACCTGCCCGTTTATCACATTACGCACTGCCTCAACAGAGCTATAAGTATAAACACCATCCAGGTCGTTCATCTTAAGGCGATAATATGATGTACCCGCAACAGGGGAATTATCATTGAATGAATAATTAACTGATGATATATTCTTTGAAGAAACTTCGCCAATCTTCACAAATTTCTTTCCATCGCCGCTCCTTTCTATCTCAAAATTTTTGGTGTTGGCCTCATCGGCTGTTTGCCAATTTAGCTTTACTAGTTTGGTTAAGCCATTAGTTAAGGACGCCTTAAATGACACTAGTTTTAAAGGCATTGTTTGCGCCGTTGTTGTTCCGGAGATAACAACATTTTTTTCTACAAGATATTTTGAGGGACTAGCTGTGGAAGGCCACCATGGATAAACTCTTAGGGTAAACGTTTTACCACTTGACACACTTATAGACAGGTTATTATAAAAGGCTGTTAAATAGCTGTTATCATTGCTTGCAACAGCTGGCAAGGTTAGCGGCGTGGGCCCGTTTAGTTTTGTACCCGCAGTGACAAAACCATCCAATGAGTATTCTATGTTTGCCTTCATAACATTGGTGCTTCCGGCTGGGCCAAAATCGATCGAAACATCTGTTACTGTAAGCACCTTTCCATTTGTTGGAGAAATTGTGTATTGCACGTATTGATTAGCAACATTTCCTGACTGATTAGCTGGCCAACCGATCGGTGTAGTGGTATTTCCACCGTTGGGAAGTACTCTTTGGGCCGTATATGGAACAAAGCTTGCGTCATTAGCAGAACCGGCATTGAAGGTGGCATAATTTTTAACAGACATGTTAGCATCCATGGACTGTGCGGTTGCTATCACATCACCTGTCGCCACTGCTAATTGGTCGGCAGTTAAAGCCCATGTTGCAGAAGCCGGACTCTGGCTTGATGTAGTAGCAGCTACCAGGGAATTCAGATAAACCTCAAGCATGGTATAACCATCGCTGTTACGGTTATTTCTGTCGGAAGCACTGTTAGGATTTAATCCGTTACTCAGCTCCCAGGTATCTGGCATTCCATCATGGTCAGTGTCGGTGGGCGCATCAGTAGAATTGAGTTGCGGCCAGGCGGCCTGGCTTACAGTATAACTTGTGCCGTGTTCATACCCTCCCTGAACATCAATTAACTTCCCAGTGCGATTCTTAACATCATTAATTATACGCTCATCTAAAGTATCTCTTTTCGGAAAACTCGCTCCTGCTCCGTTAAGCACATTTACATATGCAATTGTCGCGGAAGTTTCAGACCCTAACGCAGGCAGTGAGAAAGGCGTAGTTACCTTCGACAAAGCTGTATCTGCAAGATTGCCGCTTTTCATGGTGACACTTAGCCAGTTATTATTAGTATTTGCTGTGGAACCATCCACATAATTCCCTTTAAGGTAATATTTGGCGTAGGGGTAATTATCACTGTAATCAATGCCTACAACTTGAAATTTTCTGCTGGTTGTACTAGGCCCATATTTATAGTAATTATTTACAATGTTATAATATCCACCTTCTCCGCCATAGATATTATTTATTCCCCAATTATAGAGCACATTATTTCGAAAATCACACATTTCAGCGCCCTGCATAGGATTGGTGTAGGTACTCACTCCAGCGAATCTTGGAGTCCTATTTTTGCAATGTGCTATCAGGTTATGATGAAAAGATCCATTCCTGGATCCCCAGATGCCGCCATAGCCATGATGTTCAAAATTGGTATCTCCAGTTTCAAAATGGTACGAATAGTTTAAAGGCTCAGAAATGATATTCCACTGCAAAGTGAGGCTATCCCCTCTGTAAACAGTTAAAGCTTCATCGGTGCTCCAGCTTATAGAACAATGGTCTATAATAATATTCTTGCCTCCCATATTTCCCAAAGCATCGTCAGATCCTGCACCATCAACCATTCCGGTATTTTGATAGCGGTCGCCCATACGGCAGCGTATATATCTGACGATGACATTATCGCCACTAATCACCACAGGGTAGTCGGCAATACAAATTCCGTCACCCGGTGCGGTTTGTCCTGCAATTGTTGTATTCTTGGGAATATTCAATTTCGAAGTGAGGCGGATAGTACCAGATACCCTGAAAATAATGGTTCGATAAGGATAAGTCGTGCTGGATTGACTACAAGCATACCGTAAGCTCCCT
>Ga0307408_100003722_pt1 | contig 10383 bp, 8 predicted proteins | sample 322Cmetagenome_FD_202116 | JGI IMG/M metagenome (GOLD analysis project Ga0307408, IMG submission 202116) | Maize rhizosphere microbial communities from greenhouse at UC Davis, California, United States - 322HYB-C-3 | ecosystem: Host-associated > Plants > Roots > Rhizosphere > Soil | place: USA... | reverse complement strand
CACGCCGGCGACCAGATCGTCTACGTGCTCGAGGGCGAGGCGCTGCTGCGCGTGGCGGGCCAGGAGCATCGCGCCGCCGCCGGCACGCTCGTCACGATCCCCGCCGGCGCGCTGCACGACGTCCGCAACCCGGGTCCGACCCCGCTCTTCTTCCTCACCGTCTACGCCCCGCCCGAGTACTAGGACGACGCCAGCGCGACGTCGTGCGGCCCCACGGCGGGGCTGAGACAGCGAACGCGGCCCGGGACGGTCAGGCCCGGCGTGGCGTAGAGGCGCTGCAGGTCGGCGAGGGCGTCGGGCGCCTGGGTGCCCTCGGCGACCTCGTCGAGCAGCGTGAGGCCGGCGTCGGGCGCGGCCTGCATCAGCCCCCACACGTCCCAGCGCAGCAGCTCCATCTTGTTCAGCGCCGCGAGGTCCTGGACGACGTGCCCGCGCACGAAGGTCATCCCGCGCGGCTCCGCCATCTGGGGCGTCACGCCGAAGGTGTCGGCATCGGCGTCGCCGGCCCGGCAGCGCTGCCAGGCGCGCCCGCCCACGAGGAACCGGTCGCGCGGGACGTCGAACGGATCGAAGTCGATCCCGAAGTGCGCGACGTGCCGCTCGCTCAGCTCCGGATCGACGAGCCGCCAGCGGCGCTGCGCGGCGTCCCACCACTCCACGATCTCGTGATCGACGTGGAAGCCCGGGGTGAAGTACGTCGCGAAGCCCACGCGTGCCCGGACCGGGATGCCGCGATGGCGCGCCAGCGCGCACAGCAGCACCGTGAAGTCGCGGCAGCAACCGACCAGCCGCCGCTCCGGCGGGCGCGCCTCCGTGAGCGGCCGCGGGTCGAGCGCCGCCAGCCGCGCCAGCATCGCCGCGGCGTGGCGCGTGTCGATCTCGGCCACGCGCTCCCGGGGCGGGCGCCACCCGAAGAGCGCCTCGTCGGCGAAGTAGTGGAACACGAGCCCCTGCACGATCCGCGCGAGGCCACGGAGATCCGCGGGCAGGTCGTCCAGCATTCCGGCCGCCCGGCCGGGATCGGTGAGCGGGCCCTGGCTGGCATAGTAGGTGAGCGGATCGGCCGCCACGACGGCGCTCACAGCGGGCGCACCGGCAGGCAGAGATCGCAGCGGAAGCGCCGCGGGTCGCCGCCCACACACGGGTCGCCGCGATAGAGCTCGTAGCAGGGGCGGTCGTCCGGCTCGTAGCCGCTGCCCGGCAGCCACGCGGCGAACACGCGGTCCCAGGCGGCCATGATCGCGTGCGCGTCGCCCTCGAACCGGGCGACCGCGTGGCGGCCCGCCTGAACGTCCTTCACCTCGACGAGCCGGTCGGGCCGGAAGTCCGCCGGCACCACGGCGCACGCGTCGTAGCGGCACTTGTCCGGCGCCGTGATGCTGGGATCGTCGTACGCCACGCCGAGCGTGATGGACGAGGGCGTGTCGAGCCGGTGGGCGGCCATCCACCGGCCGAAGCGCTGCCAGAGCTCGGGAATGCCGGCAGCGCCGTACGGGCCGACGTAGCGCATGAAGGCGACGTGATAGGCGGGCAGGTCGCGGACCTCGATGCTCATGGGCGTCTCCTCTCGAAGAGGAGCATCGCGCCGGCGCGCGCCGGATGCTTTGCCCGGCTTGCGAACCTGTTTGCCCGGCTTGCGCCGCCGGCGCCACCGCTCGGCGCCGCCGCTACGCCACTCGGTCGCGCTCATCCCGAAGCGCGCGCGGAACGCCCGGGCGAAGGTCGCGGCGGACGCGAAGCCGTGATCCAGCGCGACCGCGAGTACCGACTCGTCGGGATGCGCGGAGAGCGCGCCCGCAGCCTTCTCGATGCGCAGCCGCTGCACGAACCCGAACAGGGTCTCGCCCGTGCTGGCCTTGAAGACCCGGTCGAAGTGGAAGGGCGAGAAGGCGGCCACCCGGGCGAGGCCGGCCAGCGTCAGCTCCTCCGCGAGGTGCTCGCGGACGTGGTCCACGACGCGATTGACCCGCTTCTCGTACTCCAGCCGGTCGCCGCGCGCCATCCCGGTGATGCCGACGCGTCAGGTACGGCTGCCGGGCTTCACGGCCTGGCTCCCGCTCCGGCAGAGCGGGCAGGATTCCGGAGGATAGGTCGCGGCACTCACCGTGGCGAGCGCCACGCGCTTCACGGAGAACGCGGCGGCGCCGCCGCTCCGGTCGATCAGGGAGCCGACGCCGACGACCACGCCGCCGTGTTCCTCGACGCACTGCAGGACCTCGCGCGTCGAGCCGCCGGTGGTGATGACGTCCTCGACCACGAGACAGCGCTCGCCGGGTGTGAGCGCGAACCCGCGCCGCAGCCGCATCGTCCCGCCCTCGCGCTCGGTGAACAGCGCGCGCGTCCCCAGCGCCCGCGCGACCTCGTGGGCGACGAGGATGCCGCCGATCGCGGGCGCCAGCACCGTCTGCACACGGTCGCCGCGGAATGGCACGGCCAGGCCCTCGCCGAGCGCCGCCGCGTCCTCCGGGTGCTGGAGCACGAGGGCGGACTGGAGATAGACGTCGGAGTGGAGCCCCGAGGTGAGCCGGAAGTGGCCGCGCAGCAGGCCTCCGCGCTTCTCGTAGCGCTCCAGCGTCTCGCGTTCCGTGAGCGCCCCGGGTGTCGTCATGGCCCCATCATATGTCAGCGAGTCCCACCCGTGCTGACGGCCTGTCGCACGCGTGTCAGCCTGCGACACGCGGCCGTGCCGGGACGGCGCGGATGCACGTCTCCTCGACAGTGTCAGGCGCTGTCATGTTCGCCTTCCCGACACGTCGCGACCCCCTCGCTTGGCAGTCGCGTTGCACCCCTCGGCGCCGGCCTGAAGTCACACCGGGAGGGGCCATGGCCAAGGTGATGGTGGTGGACGACGCCTACTCCGAGCTGAAGCTGATGGAGTCGATCCTCCGCGGCGCCGGCCACCAGGTGGTGACGCTGATCGACGGCGAGGCGCTGGAGGACAAGGTCTCCACGGAGCGCCCCGACGTCCTGCTGCTCGACATCGTCATGCCGAAGCGCAACGGCTACGAGCTGCTGCGATCGCTCAAGCGGGACGAGCGGACACGGGCGCTGCCGGTCGTGCTGGTGTCCTCCAGGAACCAGGAGAGCGATCGCATCTGGGGCCGGCGCCAGGGCGCCGACGACTACCTGGCCAAGCCCTTCACCCCCGACCAGCTCCTCACGACGGTGGGACGCTTTGCGCGCTGACACGCCGCCGGCGGAGCTGATCCTGCCCGAGGCGCCGATCCGCCGGGCCTGCGTGGTGCTGCTCGGCGGGCAGAGCTTCGCGGTGGACGCCGCCGACGCGCGGGAGGTGGTGGCGCTCGACGAGACGACGCCGGTGCCCGGCGCCCCCGCCGCGGTGGTCGGCGTGATGAACCTGCGCGGCGGCGTCCTGCCGGTGGTCGAGGCCCGATCGCTGCTGGGGCTGCCGCCCCGCGTGGGCGGCGCCGACCGCGGCCACGCCCTCGTCCTGGCCGACGGCGACCGCCGGGCGGCCGTTCGCATCGACCGCGTGCTGGGCCTCGCTCCGCTCGAGGAGGTGCGGCCGCCGGCCGAGGCGGACGCGACGGGCCTGGCCGTCGGCGAGATCACCCTCGAGCCGGGCGGCCGCGCCACGCTGCTCGACGCCCGCGCGGTGCTGGCCGCGCTCCGCCGCCCCTGGCAGTCCGCACCGGGAGGGTCCCGATGAACCGACGCGCCGTCCTCCGACTGCTGTCCACCGCGCTGGTCCCCGGCCTCCTTGGCCGCGCCCTCGACGCCGCCGCGCAGACGCCGGCGGCGCCGGCAGCCACCCGGTGGATCCCCGCCAACGTCCCCAGCGCGAGCGCGCCGGGCATGAGCGCCAAGGAGATCCGCATCGGCATGAGCGCGGCGTTCAAGGGCACCGCCGCCGGGCTCGGCACGGAGTTCTACCGCGGCGCCCAGGCCTACTACGACGACGTGAACGCCAAGGGCGGCATCTACAACCGCACGATCACCGTGATCGGGCTCGACGATCACTACGAGCCGCTGCCCTGCGTGAAGAACACCATCCACTTCCTGGAGAAGGAGTCGGTGTTCTTCCTGTCGAACTACGTCGGCACGCCCACGCTGACGCGCGCGCTGCCGGTCATCAAGCGCTACGCCGACCAGCACGTCCTGCTGGTCGGCAACTTCACCGGCGCCCAGCCGCAGCGCGAGGCTCCCTACGCCGAGCAGGTCTTCAACATCCGGGCCTCGTACCGGCAGGAGATGGCCGCGCTGGTCGACCGCTTCTGGCAGCTCGGCGCGCGGAACATCGGGGTCTACTCGCAGGCCGATGCCTACGGCCGGAGCGGCACCGACGGCGTGTCCCGGGCGCTCGCCGCGCGCGGGGCCCGCGTGGCCGCCGAGACGACCTATCAGCGCGGGGCCCGGTTCGAGGACGACATGACCCCGGCCGTGAATGCGCTGCGCCGGGCCGGCGCCGACGCCGTGCTGTGCACCGGCGCTTACCAGGGCTGCGGGGCGTTCGTGCGCACGGCGCGCGACCTCGGCTGGAACGTGCCGATCTCCAACGTCTCCTTCGTCGGCTCCGACGCGATGCTCCGCCTGCTCGTCCAGCATGGCAAGACGACCGGCCGCGACTACACGCGCGCGCTGGTGAACTCGCAGGTGGTCCCCAGCCCCGACGACGTGACGCTGCCCGGGGTCGTGGAGTACCGCGGCCTGATGGAGCGCCACAACCCCACGCTGCCCGCGGCGCTGCGCGACGAGGCGTACATGCCGCAGCGCTACAGCTTCATCAGCCTGGAGGGCTACGTGAACGCGCGGGTCGTCGTGGAGGCGCTGCGGCGGGCCGGGCCGAACCCGAGCCGGGCCGCCTTCCGCTACGCGCTGGAGTCGCTGCGTGGCTTCGATCTCGGCATCGGCGCCGCGCTCACGTTCGGGCCCGAGCGCCACCAGGGCCTCGACGGCGTGTACTTCACCCGCGTCGAGGGCGAGCGGTGGGTGCCGATCACCGACTGGTCCGCGGCCATCCAGGCCTGAGGGGAGAGGCCATGAAGAGCCACGCGCCGCGGTTCGGCCTCCTGGCGAAGTTCATCGTCTTCCTGGCCGCCGTGCTCGTCCCGCTGGCCGCCGTCACCTGGTACGTGTCGGTCCAGACGCTGCGCCAGCGGATGACGGAGGAGTTCACCTCCAAGGGCACCGCCATCGCGAACAGCCTGGCCTCGTCGGGCGTCGACCTCATCCTCACGCGCGACGCCTCCACGGTGCAGGCGCTGATCGACCAGTTCGCGGGGATCGGCGGCGTGGCCTACGTCATGGTCTACGACGCGAACAAGAACCAGATCGCCCACACCTTCGTGCCGTTCGTGCCGGCCGACCTCGTGGACAAGAACCTCGTGACGGGCGACCGGGTCAAGAGCGTTCAGGAGATCGAGTACGCCCACCCGGTGACGGGAGCGCCCCAGCGCATCATCGACATCGGCGTGCCGCTGCTGGGCGGCACGCTCGGCACCGTGCGCGTCGGCATGGACCGCTCGAGCATCGACGCGGCCGCCGCCCAGTCGGGCTGGTTCCTCTTCGCGGTCTTCGGCGGCGTCGCCGCCGCCGCCGTCCTGGCCAGCGTGGTGTTCGCGCAGCGGCTCACGCGCCCCCTCGCCCAGATCGTGCGGGTGGCCGAGCGGGTCGGCCGCGGGGACCTCAGCGAGACGGTCAAGGTGGAGTCCCGTGACGAGATCGGCCGGCTGGCCCACACCTTCAACGACACCGTGGTGCGCCTGCGCGCGCAGGTCATGACGGAGTCGGAGCGCGACGACGAGCGGCGCAAGCGCGAGGACCTCCAAAAGAACATCCAGACCTTCCTCGACACCACCACCGAGATCGCGCAGGGCGACCTGTCGCGACGCGGGCAGGTGACGCCGGACGTGCTCGGCAGCGTGGTGGACTCGATCAACGTGATGGTCGAGGAGATCGCCGCCATCCTCACCGACGTCCGCCACGCCGCGCTCCGCGTGGCGGGGAGCGCCAACGACATGACCGGGACCACCGACCAGATGGCGGGCGGCGCCCAGACGCAGGCCCGCGAGATCACGAGCATCAGCCGGACGATGGAGGCGATGAGCCGCTCGGTGCGCGAGGTGGCCGCCACCGCCGAGTCGGCCGCCGGCGCCGCCCGCCACACGCTCGAGGCCGCGCGCAAGGGTGATCGGGCGGTGCACGACAGCCTGGCCGGCATGCAGCGCATCCGCGGCGAGGTGCAGGTCATCGCCAAGAAGATCAAGGGCCTCGGCGACCGCTCGCTGGAGATCTCCGAGATCGTCAACCTGATCGAGGAGCTGGCCACGCACACCAACCTGCTCGCGCTCAACGCCGCCATCGAGGCGGCCGGCGCCGGCGAGGCGGGGCTCCGCTTCGGCGTCGTCGCCGACGAGATCCGCAAGCTCGCCGAGCGCGCCGCCAAGGCGGCCAAGGACGTCGCCGTGCTCATCCGCACGGTGCAGACGGAGACGCAGGAGGCGGTCGCCGCCATGGAGGAGGGCACGCGCGAGGTCGAGGCCGGCTACCAGGTGACGATCCGCGCGGAGGAGCACCTCAAGGAGATCGCCGGCACCTCGACCACCTCGGCCGAGCTCGTCCAGGGCATCTCGCGCACCAGCGCCCAGCAGGTGGACGGCGTGGAGAGCGTCGCGCGGGCCATGCAGTCGATCGCCCAGGTCGCCGTGAACACCGAGCAGGCCGTGCTCCAGACCCGCAAGACGGTGGAGGACCTCGTGAAGCTGGCTGACGAGCTGACCCGGAGCCTGGCGCGGTTCAAGCTGGCCGCGGTCTGAGCACGCCGATGGCCGAGCCCGCCGACCAGGAGTTCCTCCGGTCCATCTTCCTCATGGAGGCGTGGGACACCCTCGCCGCCATCGAGGAGGGCATCGGCCGGCTGGCCGGCGGCCGCGAGCCCTCTTGGGACGAGCTCTTCGTCGTCACGCATCGCCTGAAGGGCGCCGCCTCGCTGCACGGCTTCCCGCGCGTGTCCGCGCTCGCCGACGCCGTGGAGCGCGCGCTCGCCGCGCTGCCGCGCGACGGCGCGGCCCCGGCGCCCGGCGCGGTGGAGGAGCTCGGCGGATTGCTGGAGGCTCTCAAGACAGCCCTCGACGCGCCGGCCGCCGAGCCCGGGCCCTCCGCGGGGCCGGACCCGATCCGTGGCGAGATCGCGCGCTTCTTCTCCGAGAACGACGAGGTGCTCGCCTACTTTCTCCCCGAGGCGGCCGAGCACCTCGAGGCGATCACCGGCGCGATCCTGACGCTCGAGCGGGAAGGGTCGAGCGAGGCCGGCGTCGGCGCGCTCTTCCGGGCCGTGCACACCCTCAAGGGCGCGGCTTACGTCGTCGGCTGCCACCCGGTCGGCGCGCTCGCGCACGGCCTGGAGGACCTGCTGGGCGCGGTGCGCGAGGGCCGCGCGGCCCTGACGCCGGCCGCGCTCGAGGCCGCGCTGACGACGGTCGACACGATCCGGGTCATGCTCGACCCCGCCCAGTCGGCGGGCACGGACCTCACGGCCAGCGGCGCGCGCCTGCGCGCCCGGATCGCCGCGCTGCTCGAGCGCGTGCCCGAGACTCCGGTGTCGCCGGCGCCGCTCAGCGCGGTGGCGCCCGGACTGTTCCTGCTGCCACCGCCCCCGCCGCGTCCCGCCGTTCGCGAGGCCCGCCCGACGGCCGGACGCCAGACCATCCGCGTGCCGCTGGATCGCCTGGACGCGCTGATGGACCTCGTCGGCGAGCTGGTCGTCGCGCGCAGCGGGCTGGAGCGCCGCCTCGGCGAGGTGGACCGGCTGGGCGACGTGCTCTTCGCCAGCCGCGCGCGGCTGGGGCAGGCGGTGGCCGACTTCGAGCGGCGCCAGCTCGACGCGCGTTTGCCCGTGCGGCGCGAGACGGCCGACCCGGCGCAGCCGCGCTCGGTGCCGCGCTCGGTCGCCGAGCAGTTCGCGGAGCTCGAGTTCGACCGCTACGACGACTTCACGCTGCTCGCCCGCAGCGTGGCCGAGATCGCCTCCGACATCTCGGAGGTCCAGACGGAGCTGACGAGCCTGGCGCGCACGGCCCGGGAGGACCTGGCCCTCGCCCAGCGGCTGACCGGCGAGGTGCGGACGGGGCTCGGGCGCGCGCGGCTGGTGCCGATCGGCACCCTCTACACGCGCTTCGTCCGCCAGGGCCAGGAGACGGCGCGCGCGGCGGGCAAGAGCGCGCGCTTCGAGACGAGCGGCGAGACGGTCGAGCTGGACGCCGGCATCATCGAGCAGGTCGTCGACCCCCTCCTGCACCTCGTCCAGAACGCGGTCGTGCACGGGCTGGAGATGCCGGACGAGCGCCGGGCGCGAGGCAAGCCGCCGACGGGCACCGTGACGCTGAACGCGAGCCACCGCGGCGCCTTCGTCGTGGTGGAGGTGGCCGACGACGGGCGGGGCATCGACGCCGACCGGTTGCGGCGGCGCGCGGTCGCGCAGGGCTTCGTGACGCCGGAGGCGGCGGCCGCGATGACGGAGAGCGCGGCGCTCGACCTGATCTTCCGGCCGGGCTTCAGCACGGCGACGGAGGTGACGACCGCGGCCGGCCGCGGCGTGGGCCTGGACGTCGTGCGCACGAACGTGGGCCGGCTCGCCGGCGACATCGAGGTCTCGACCGTGCCCGGCGCGGGCACCCGGTTCATTCTGCGGCTGCCCCTCACCGTGCTCGTCACCGAGGCGCTGCTGGTGCGGGCGGGCGGTGAGGTGCTGGCGGTGCCGATCAACGCGGTGCACGTCGTCACCGCGCTCGGCCCCGAGACGCACCGCACAGGGCCGGAAGGCGAGGCGGCGCTCGTCGAGGGACGCTGGCTGCCGCTCGTGCACCTCGAGGCCGCGCTGGTGCTGCCGGCCGCGCCCGCGGCCTCCCGGCGCGCCGTGCTGGCGCTGCGCGGCGCCTCGGGGCTGTTCGCCTGCGCGGTGGAGCAGGTGCTCCACAAGGAGGAGATCGTCGTCAAGCCGCTCGGCGCCTTCCTCGACGGGATCGGGCCGTACGGCGGCGCCACGGTCTCGGCCGACGGGCGCGTGACGCTGCTGCTCGATCCGGTTCGGCTCAGTGAGCTGGCGGCCTCGGCGGTCCCCGAGCGCGAGACGGCGACGGATGCGAAGGACCTCACGCATCGAACGGCGGACGCGCCCCAGGGGGGCGGACCGCGACGGAGAGTGTTGCTGGTGGACGACTCGATCAGCGTGCGGAAGTTCGTGGGACACATGCTCGACAAGGCGGGCTTCGACGTCACGACGGCGCACGACGGCGCCGAGGCTCTGGCCCGCCTCGGCGAGTCGCGGTTCGACGTGATGGTCACCGATCTCGAGATGCCGCGGCTCAACGGCTACGAGCTGCTCGAGGACCTCCGGCGACGCCCGGCCACGCGCGCGCTGCCGGTGGTCGTGCTGACGACGCGCTCGGGCGAGAAGCACCAGTCCCTGGCCCGCCGGCTCGGGGTGAGCCACTACGTGACCAAGCCCGTGGTCGAGGAGGCCTTCGTGCGCCTCCTCGACACCGTCGCCACCGGGGTGGGGTCGTGAAGGTCCTCGTGGTCGATCCCGACTCGACCCGCGCGCCCGCGCTGATGCAGACGCTGCGCGACGGCGGCGCCGAGGTGACGGTCGCGCCGAGCGGCTCGTTCGCCCTGACCATGCTGGAGTGGAACCGCCACGACGTCGTCCTCAGCCGCGCCCGCATCGCGGACATGGAGGGCCACGAGCTCTGCGCGATCCTCAAGGCGGACCCCGGCACACGCGACGTGCGGTTCGTGCTGGTGGCCGGCCCGGACGAGGTCGCGCCGACGGCGACGACGGACGGCGGCGTGGACCTCGTGCTGCCGCCCGCTATGACGGGCAGCGCGATCGTCCCGCTGATCCTCCGCCTGATGCAGGCCGATCGCGTGCCGGAGCCGGCGACGCCCCCGGCCCCGGCCCCGGCCCCGCGCGCGACGGATCCGCCGGGCGTCCCCCGCATCCGTCCCGAGCCGGCGGCGCCGCCGCAGGCGGAGCCGCCCAAGCGCTACATGACCGCCGCCATCGCCGCCGCCGCCTCGCCTTGGTCGAAGGAGACCGGGGCCATCGCACCGGACAGCGCGCCGGCGCTCACCCCCCCAGCCGGCACGCCGGCGCTCGCCAGGCCGGCCGCTGCGTCGCCGCCCGCGCCGGCCCGGCCGGCACCCGCGGCCGCTCCTCCCGCGAAGCCCGCGGCGGCGGCGCCCAGCCGCGGGGGCTCGGCCCCGGTACCGGCGGACCTGACGGCGATCCCGAGCGGCACCTTCCAGGGCTCGCTCGAGGTCATGGATCTCGCGGATCTCACCCAGGCGATCGCGGGTGGGGGCAAGAGCGGCCGGCTCATCCTGGCTCTCCCGCAGGGCGGGGGCGTGATGCTCTTCGACAAG
>Ga0307408_100003719_pt1 | contig 10390 bp, 8 predicted proteins | sample 322Cmetagenome_FD_202116 | JGI IMG/M metagenome (GOLD analysis project Ga0307408, IMG submission 202116) | Maize rhizosphere microbial communities from greenhouse at UC Davis, California, United States - 322HYB-C-3 | ecosystem: Host-associated > Plants > Roots > Rhizosphere > Soil | place: USA... | reverse complement strand
AGCTGCCGAGACCGACCCAGCGGCCATCGACTTCGGTAAGTTTCAGCGGATCGGTCTGCCACAGGGCGTCGTCATACGGCACCGTGTCGCTGTGCCCGGCCAGCACCAGCCCGCCGGGGCCGCTGCCGATGCTGGCGAGCAGGTTGAATTTGCCCGGGCTGACCTGCTGGATATCGCAGGCAAAGCCCAGATCGCCCAGCCAACCGGCAAGCAGGTCGATCACCGCACGGTTGGATTGATCGAGGCTGGGTTGGGTACAGCTGACCGATGGCGCGGCAATCAGCGCAGCGAACTGGTCTTGCATGGATGGCAAAGGCATCGCTGACTCCAACTCCCGAATTGAGGTCCATCATAGAACCATCCGGCGCTCGGAATAAACCGCCGCAGGGCGTAGGAAGTTTGACTCCTGTACACTGCACGGCCTTGGCAGCCACACATTCCCCCGGCTGCGCTCCCGATACCCTGGATTTTCCGGCCATGCAGAAAGAAACCGAAATCAAACTCCGCGTCAGCCGCGAAACCCTCGCCGCGCTGCGCGAGCACCCGCTCCTGAAGAAACGCAACAAAAGTGGCTGGGAACGCCGTGAGTTGATGAACCAGTACTTCGACACCCCGGAGCGTGATCTGGCCCAGGCCAAGGTCGCCCTGCGCCTGCGCAAGGATGGCGACGAGGTCATCCAGACCCTGAAGACGCGCGGCCAGAGCGTCGCCGGTCTGTCCGAGCGTAACGAGTACGACTGGAAACTGCCGAAAGCCAAGCTCGATGTGAAGAAACTCGACGGCGAATGCTGGCCCGAGTCGCTGGCCGAGCTCGACAAGAAAACCCTCAAGCCAATCTTCACCACCGATTTCGTCCGCGAGCGCGCCGAAATCGCCTGGGGCCGTGGCAAGACCAAGGTGGTCATCGAAGCCGCACTGGACCTCGGTCACGTCGTGGTCGGCAAGCAGAAAGAAGAAATCTGCGAGCTGGAACTGGAACTGCGCGAAGGCGAGCCTGCCGCGCTGCTGGAACTCGCAGCTGAGCTGGCCGAAACCCTGGCGTTGATGCCGTGCGACATCAGCAAGGCCGAGCGCGGTTACCGTCTGTACGACGCCAATAGCTATTCGCTGAGCCTGCCGGCGCCGCAACTGACCCCGGAAACCCAACTGGATGACGCCTTCGCCGCGCTGAGCTGGCACTTGCTCGGCAGCAGCCAGCGTCTGGCCGAGCAGTATCGTTTCAACGGCCACTGGCGCCTGCTGCAGGACTGGGTTGAAAACCTTGCAGAAATGCGCGCCCTGCTCAGCAGCCTCGGCCAGGCCGCGCCGCGTCAGTCGACCCACGATCTGCGCGTAGCATTGGATGCGTTGCTGGAAGACTGGCGCCCGCTGGTGCAGGTCGGCATCGAAGATGAAGACGTGCGCAAAGCCGCGCCGGAGCAGTTCCTTGAGGAACTCGAAGATCCGCGCTGGGGCCTGTTCTCGCTGAGCACGTCGCGCTGGTTGCTGGCCCGCACCTGGACCGCCGACCGCAACGTGCGCGGCAATCGTCAGGGCGGCGCGCAGTTGCATAGCTGGCTGCCACGTCTGCTCGGCGAAGAAGCCACGGCCCTGCAACTGCAGCGCTATCAGCAGCAGCCGGAAGACCTCGCCGAGCAACTGCCGCGCATCGAGCGCATTCAGGTCTGGCTGCACCACGCGCGCAACGTGCTGGACATCCCGGAAATGGATCGCCTCTACGGCGAGCTGAACAAGTTGGCGCAACTGGCCAACGAGCCAACCATCACCGACGAACTGCTCGACGCGCGCAAGCAACAGGCGATTGCGGTTTACCAGAATCGCGCGTGGAAAATGCTCCTGCGCAGCTAAAACAGTTTCGCACCCTGATCGTTCCCACGCTCCGCGTGGGAATGCCTCAACGGACGCTCTGCGTCCGCTTTGGGACGCAGAGCGTCCCGGGCTGCATTCCCACGCGGAGCGTGGGAACGATCACTGCCTGGACCTTCAAACCGGCAGGCTGGTGGTGGACTTGATTTCCGACAACGCCACTATCGAATTCACTTCCTGAATCCCCGGCACCAGCGACAGCTTTTCAAAGAAGAACCGCTCATACGCCTCGATGTCCGCCGCGACAATGCGCAACAGAAAATCCACCGCGCCCATCAGCACATAACATTCCAGCACTTCCGGGAAGCCGCGAATCGCCTCGGTGAATTCGGTGAAGTTCGATCGTCCGTGGGCGTTGAGTTTGATCTCGGCAAAGATCTGCGTGTTCAGGCCGATCTTCTTGCGGTCGAGCAAGGTCACCTGTCCGCGAATGATGCCCTCCTCCTTCATCCGCTGAATCCGCCGCCAGCACGGCGATTGTGACAGCCCGACCTGCTCGGCGATCTGTGCGCTGGACAGCGACGCATCCTCTTGCAGCAGGGCGAGTATCTTGCGGTCGTAGGCATCCAGCTCGCTGTGCATAAAAAAACCTCATAAACCGAATAATACGAATTGATCACGTCAATTGCTCGTCAATACCACCGATCTTAGCCAAGAAATACCCGCCAGCGAATGTAAAAATTTCTCTAGTGATCTGGAGACTTGCCATGCCGCACCTTGAAGCCGTAAACAGCGCCCCGACCCGCGCCGACGTGTGGAACGTCAGCAACGCCCATTGCCTGGCGCAATATCAGATTCTTGCCGAGGCCGAGCCGGATCTGTTGGTGCGGGTGCTGAACCTGTTCGCCCTGCAGTGCCTCACGCCCGAGCAAGTCAATGTGCAACGCATGGACGATCTGCTGTCGATCGATCTGATCACGGGCGGCCTGAGCTGGCATCGCGCACAAGTGATCGCGGAGAAACTTCGTAACCTGATCAGCGTCTGCTCGGTCAATCTGCAGAACGCCGACAGCGCTTGGGATGCCCCGGCACTGGCCACCGGCTGACAAATCCGGCAACGCCTTCGTCGGGTAGTGGCCCAACGGTCAGCAGCGCCACGGCTATTCTTTTGCGCAATGTCGCTTGAAAAGGAAGCCCGCATGTCCGTTCAACTCGCTCTCCAGGACCGCTGGCTGGACCTCAACGAAGTGCTGCGCGAACTGGTCGCGCAAGGGTTCATCTGCCAGGACGCCGCCGAACAGGCGTTGAATGCGCGTCGTCGTCACGCTGCTCATGCGCAGAAGCATCCGCTGGAATTCATCGCCAGCCAGCAACTCGACGACCTCAGCCGTCCGGGCAAGCACCTGGACCTGGAAAGCCTGACCCTATGGCTGGCGCAACAGGCCGGCCAGCCGTACCTGCGTATCGATCCGCTGAAAATCAACGTCGCCGCAATCACGCCGCTGATGTCCTACGCCTTCGCCCAGCGGCACAAGATCCTGGCCGTGGCCGTTGACCGCGACTCGGTAACCGTCGCCAGCGCGCAACCGTACGTCACCGGTTGGGAGGCCGACCTGACCCACGTGCTGAAGTTGCCGATCAAGCGGGTGGTGGCCAACCCGGCGGACATCCAGCGTTTCAGCGTCGAGTTCTTTAGGCTGGCGAAATCGGTCAGCGGCGCCAGCAATGCCGATGCGCAGGGCGGCAACCTCGGCAACTTCGAACAACTGCTCAACCTCGGCGCCAGCGATCAGGAACCGGACGCCAACGATGCGCACATCGTCAACATCGTCGACTGGCTGTTCCAGTACGCCTTTCAGCAGCGCGCCAGCGATATCCACATCGAACCGCGCCGCGAGCAAGGCACCGTGCGTTTTCGCATCGACGGCGTGCTGCACAACGTCTATCAATTCCCGCCGCAGGTGACCATGGCGATTGTCAGTCGCCTGAAAAGCCTCGGCCGCATGAACGTTGCGGAAAAGCGCAAACCCCAGGACGGCCGGGTCAAGACCAAGACCCCGGACGGCGGCGAAGTGGAGCTGCGCCTGTCGACGCTGCCCACGGCGTTCGGCGAGAAAATGGTCATGCGCATCTTCGATCCGGAAGTGCTGCTCAAGGATTTCGATCAACTGGGCTTCAGCGCTGACGACCTGCGCCGCTGGCAGGACATGACCCGTCAGCCCAACGGCATCATTCTGGTCACCGGGCCGACCGGTTCGGGCAAGACCACCACGCTTTACACCACGCTGAAAAAACTGGCGACCCCGGAGGTCAACCTCTGCACCATCGAAGACCCGATCGAGATGGTCGAGCCGGCCTTCAACCAGATGCAGGTACAGCATAACATCGACCTGAGTTTCGCCGCCGGCGTGCGCGCATTGATGCGACAAGACCCGGACATCATCATGATCGGCGAGATCCGCGATCTTGAAACCGCAGAGATGGCGATTCAGGCTGCGCTCACCGGGCACTTGGTGCTGTCGACCCTGCACACCAATGACGCGCCAAGCGCGATCAGCCGTCTGCTCGAACTTGGCGTGCCGCATTACCTGATCAAGGCTACGGTGCTCGGGGTCATGGCCCAGCGTCTGGTGCGCACCTTGTGCCCGCACTGCAAGGCGCCGCAGACGCTGGACGAGGACGATTGGCAGACGCTGACCCGCCCCTGGCAGGCGCCCTTGCCGGGCCATGCGCAACGGGCGATCGGCTGCGTCGAATGTCGCGATACCGGCTATCGCGGCCGCGCCGGGGTTTACGAAATCATGCAATTGAGCGACAGCCTCAAGGCATTCATCACCCCGGACACCGACCTCACGGCGATCCGCCGTCAGGCCTTCAAGGAAGGCATGCGCAGCCTGCGCCTGTCCGGCGCGCAGAAAGTCGCCGCGGGGCTGACCACGGTTGAGGAAGTGCTGCGGGTGACACCGCAAAGCGAGCAGAGATAGTCCGCCATGGAACCGGATCCGGGAACGACGATCCAACGCCGTAGTTAATCCCCCAGGAGTCACCTCATCATGCGTCTCAAATTTGCTGTCGCCACCATGGCCCTGTTGTCCCTTCCCGTCGGTTCGGCCATGGCGGACAGCTTTTGGCGTAACGTCATCTCGTCCGGCGCCACCACCGGCTCCACCTATCTGACCTTCAAGGACCACAAGCTGATCGTCGCCGCTCAGGACGACGCCGGCAGCTTCGTCGCCAGCGACGGCGGCATTCGTGGCCCGTACCTGGAAGCAGCAATGCAAAAAGTCCGCGCCGACAATCCGGGCCTGCAAGCGTCGGACATGGAACTGGCGAATGCGATTCTGGCGAAGAATGCCGTGGCTGCCGAATAAGCCTTTCGCGTATGAAAATGCCGCTCGATTGAGCGGCATTTTTTTGCCCGAATTACCCGCCGCACCACCGTCTCCTGTGGGAGCGAGCCTGCTCGCGAAAGCGGTGAGCCAGTCACCAAAAATGCTGATTGAACGATTGCTTTCGCGAGCAGGCTCGCTCCCACAGGGGTCGGTGGTGGACTCTGAAGATCAGCGGTAATCCTCGACCGGCACACACGCACAAAAAAGATTCCGGTCGCCATAGACATTGTCGACCCGATTCACCGCTGGCCAATACTTGTGCAACCGGGTATGCGCATCAGGGGTAATCGCCCGTTCGATGCTGTACGGCCGCTCCCAGACGCCGGTGACATCGGCCAACGTATGCGGCGCGCGTTTGAGCGGGTTGTCTTCGGCCGGCCAGTTACCGTTCTGCACTTCGTTGATCTCGGCGCGAATGCTCAGCATTGCGCCGATAAAGCGGTCCAGTTCGGCCTTTGATTCGCTCTCGGTCGGCTCGACCATCAACGTGCCCGGCACCGGAAAGGACATGGTCGGGGCATGGAAACCATAATCCATCAGGCGCTTGGCCACGTCTTCTTCGCTGATGCCGGTCTGCGCTTTCAGCGGACGCAGATCAAGAATGCACTCATGCGCCACCCGCCCGTTACGCCCGGTGTAGAGCACCGGGAACGCGCCGGATAAATGCCGGGCGAGATAATTCGCTGCGAGAATCGCCACCTCACTGGCATCGGCCAGTTGCGGGCCCATCATGGCGATGTACATCCAGCTGATCGGCAGAATGCTCGCACTGCCCCACGGCGCCGCACTGACTGCGCCGTTCTGCGCCAGCGGCCCGTCAATCGGCACCACCGGATGGTTGGCCACAAACGGCGCCAGATGCGCGCGAATACCAATCGGCCCCATGCCCGGCCCGCCACCACCGTGCGGGATGCAGAAGGTCTTGTGCAGGTTCATGTGTGAAACGTCGGCGCCGATGTCCGCCGGCCGCGCCAGGCCCACCTGCGCATTGAGGTTGGCGCCGTCCATGTACACCTGACCGCCGTGCTGGTGGATCACTTCGCAGATTTCGCTGATGCCTTCCTCGTACACCCCGTGGGTCGATGGATAGGTCGCCATCAGGCACGACAGTTTGCTCCCCGCTTCGGCAGCCTTCGATTTCAGATCATTGAGGTCGACGTTACCGGCCTGGTCGCATTCGACGATGACCACGCGCATGCCGGCCATCTGCGCTGACGCCGGATTGGTGCCATGGGCTGACGCCGGAATCAGGCAGATGTCCCGCGCGCCCTGCTGAAGACTTTCGTGATATTTGCGGATCGCCAGCAATCCGGCGTATTCGCCCTGCGCGCCGGAATTGGGCTGCATGCAGATCGCATCAAAGCCGGTTATTGCGCACAGCCAGCGCTCCAGCTCCTCGATCATCAAGGTATAACCCAGCGCCTGCTCGCGCGGTACGAACGGGTGCAGGTTGGCGAACTGTGGCCAGGTGATCGGGATCATTTCGCTGCTGGCGTTGAGTTTCATCGTGCAGGAGCCCAGCGGGATCATCGACTGATTGAGTGCCAGATCCTTGTTTTCCAGTTGCTTGAGGTAACGCAGCATCTCGGTTTCGCTGTGGTGGGCGTTAAACACCGGATGACGCAGGTACGGCGTGGTGCGTTGCAGGTCGTCAGGAATTCCCGAGGCAATTTCTTCGGCATCCAGTGCGTCGACGTCCAACCCGTGATCAGCGCCGAGCAGCACATCGAACAGCCGCGCCACGGTGCTTTCATCGCAGGTTTCATCGAGACTCAGGCCGAGGTGGCCACGGCCCAGGATGCGCAGATTGATCTGCGCGGCCCTGGCACTTTCGATGATCGCGGTCTGCGCCCCGCCGACGTCCAGCGTCAGCGTGTCGAAGAACCGCGCGTTGACCCGTTTGATCCCGTGGCGCTCAAGCCCTGTCGCGAGAATGCAAGTCAGCCGATGCACGCGCTGGGCAATACGCCGCAAGCCTTCCGGGCCGTGATACACCGCGTAGAAACTGGCGATGTTGGCCAGCAGCACCTGCGCGGTGCAGATGTTCGAGTTGGCTTTTTCGCGGCGGATATGTTGTTCGCGGGTTTGCAGGGCCATGCGCAGCGCGACGTTGCCACAGGCATCTTTCGACACGCCGATGATCCGCCCCGGGATCGCTCGTTTGTATTCTTCGCGACTGGCAAAAAACGCCGCGTGCGGGCCGCCATAACCCATCGGCACGCCAAAACGCTGGGACGAACCGAAGACCACGTCTGCGCCCAGTTCACCCGGCGGCGTCAGCAGCAACAGGCTCAACAGATCGGTGGCGACGCAGGCCAGCGCCTGCTGCGCATGCAGGTGGTCGATCAACGGCCGCAAATCACGGATCTCGCCGTGGGTGTCGGGATACTGCAGCAGCGCGCCGAACACATCGTGCTGTTGCAAGTTATCCACAGCGTCGACGACCAGTTCAAAGCCGAACCCTTCAGCGCGGGTCTGCACCACGGAAAGGGTTTGCGGATGGCAGTTTTCATCGAGGAAAAACACGTTGCTCTTCGACTTCGCCACGCGCTTGGCCAGCGCCATGGCCTCAGCCGCCGCCGTGGCTTCATCGAGCAGCGAGGCGTTGGCCAGTTCAAGGCCGGTGAGGTCGATGGTCAGTTGCTGGAAATTCAACAGCGCTTCGAGCCGGCCCTGAGCGATCTCTGGTTGGTACGGCGTGTACGCGGTGTACCAGCCAGGATTTTCCAGCACGTTACGCAGAATCACGGTCGGCGTCAGGGTGCCGTGGTAGCCCATGCCGATCAGGCTGGTCCAGAGCTGATTCTGCTCGGCATAACCGCGCAGTTTCGCCAACGCCGCCGGTTCGTCGAGGGCCGCTGGCAAGTCCAGCGCACGGTTGAGGCGAATCGCCGGCGGCACGGTCTGCTCGATCAATTCGACCCGACTGCCGAGGCCGAGGCTGTCGAGCATCGCCTGCTGCTCAGCGGCATCCGGGCCAAGATGACGGCGGGCAAAGGCATCGGGGTCGCGTAACTGGCGCAGGGACGGCAACTGGGACATGACGGGCTCTCCTGGCGGGTGCTGGGCGTCAATGCAACATGGTCACAGCAGCATAGCAGGCGATTTTTCAGGCTCACACGGTCCCTGTGGGAGCGAGCCTGCTCGCGAAGGCGTCGTGTCAGTCTATACAAATGTGACTGCTAAACCGCTTTCGCGAGCAGGCTCGCTCCCACAAGGGGTTTCCCCAGGTGATGGTTCGTCGGGCATAAAAAAGCCCCGACGAATCGGGGCTTTGGTTATTGCTGACGACTTACTCGCCGATTGCCGCCTGGTACGCACCAGCATCCAGCAGCTTGTCCAGCTCGGCCTTGTCGCTTGGCTTGAGCTTGAAGATCCACGCGCCGTACGGGTCGGAGTTGAGCAGCTCGGGCGACCCGCCCAGCTCTTCGTTGATCGCGATGACTTCACCGCTGACCGGGGCGTAGATGTCGGAAGCGGCTTTCACCGACTCGACCACGCCGGACTGATCGCCCGCAGCGAACACCTTGCCCACTTCGGTCAGTTCAACGAACACCACATCGCCCAGCGCTTCCTGCGCGTGATCGCTGATGCCCACGGTGACGGTGCCGTCGGCTTCCAGACGCGCCCATTCGTGACTTTCGGCAAAACGCAGTTCGGCAGGGATATCGCTCATGTTCGGTGTCCTCAGGAATTGGTCAGCGGGCGGCCCGCCGGAAAAGGTTAGATCAAAGTCTTGCCATGACGTACGAAGGTCGGTTTGACCACTCGCACCGGGTACCACTTGCCACGGATTTCCACTTCGGCGCGGTCGGCAGTTGCCATCGGTACACGCGCCAGGGCAATCGATTTGCTCAGCGTAGGAGAGAAACTACCACTGGTGATCTCTCCTTCGCCAACATCAGCGATACGAACCACTTGATGAGCGCGCAAAACACCGCGTTCTTCCAATACCAGACCGACCAGTTTGTGCGCCACCCCGGCGGTTTTTTCCGCCTCCAGCGCCGCACGACCGATGAACTGGCGCGAGGCCGGTTCCCAGGCGATGCTCCAGGCCATGTTCGAGGCCAGTGGCGAAACATCCTGATGAATGTCTTGCCCGTAGAGGTTCATTCCGGCCTCGACCCGCAAGGTGTCGCGGGCACCGAGACCGATCGGGGAAATTCCGGCGCCAACCAGATCGTTGAAGAAGCCCGGCGCCTGATCGGCCGGCAGGCAGATTTCCAGGCCATCCTCGCCGGTATAACCGGTGCGAGCGATAAACCAGTCGCCGTCGCAATAGCCTTCGAAGGGTTTGAGCTGTTGGATCAGGGTCGCGCGGGACTGGGTCACCAGCTCGGCAATCTTGTGCCGGGCCTGCGGGCCCTGAATGGCGAGCATTGCCAGCTCGCTGCGTTCATGCAACTGCACGTCGTAACCGCCCAGTTGCGCGTTCATCCACGCCAGATCCTGATCGCGGGTAGAGGCGTTGAACACCAGCCGATACGCGTCGTCGAGGCGGTAGACGATCATGTCATCGACGATGCCGCCACGCTCATTGAGCATGGTGCTGTACAACGCCCGGCCGGGGCGGTGCAGGCGGTCGACGTCGTTGGCCAGCAAATGCTGGAGCCAGGCCTTGGCCTGGGCGCCGCTGACATCGATCACGGTCATGTGGGAAACATCGAACACCCCGCAATCACGGCGCACTTCGTGGTGCTCCTCGACCTGCGAGCCGTAATGCAGTGGCATGTCCCAACCGCCAAAATCGACCATCTTCGCGCCGAGGGCGAGGTGCAGGTCATACAGAGGCGTACGCTGTCCCATGGGTTTCTCCTTCCGGGCGTGGCGAAGGTGCGGACCGCCGCTAAGCGGAAGAGAGCCTGATGAACAGGGCTTTCAGCCGATTCCAGCGTACGGGTCTGTCAGACGGACCGCACCGAATGCCGCGCATTGTAGCCGCATGATGTAGGACTGACGACTACGGGGGCGTTCTCAATTGGTTTCCCCACCGCGTTGTCGCCTAAAAGCGAGCCAGGCAAGGCGCAGGCCGCTGGGAATGGTATTCCCTTTTCAAGGCCTGCAACGCAGGCTGGCTCGCTTTTAGGCACAACCCGGAGGGCCGGGCCTGCTGTTGTGCAGGGCTGCGTTGCTCGAAGCTTATTTGGAACAACCAAACCACGCTTCTCGCGTCTTGCCCTGCACAACAGCAG
>Ga0307408_100003718_pt1 | contig 10393 bp, 5 predicted proteins | sample 322Cmetagenome_FD_202116 | JGI IMG/M metagenome (GOLD analysis project Ga0307408, IMG submission 202116) | Maize rhizosphere microbial communities from greenhouse at UC Davis, California, United States - 322HYB-C-3 | ecosystem: Host-associated > Plants > Roots > Rhizosphere > Soil | place: USA... | reverse complement strand
CCCGCCACGGTCAACGCGGTCGCCACGAACACGAACACCGGCGGATCCGTCGGGGCCACCCCGAACAGCTCCGCCGCCAGCAGCCGCGTCGCCGCGAGCGCGCCGGCCACGCCTAACACAATCCCCACAACCACCAGCGCCATCCCCTGCCGAACCACCATGCGGAACACCGCCGTCGGTCGCGCCCCGAGCGCCATGCGAATCCCCATCTCGCGAGACCGCTGTGTCACCGAGTAGGCGAGCATTCCGTACAGTCCCACCACAGCCAGGATGAGCGCCACCGCGGCGAACCCGACCAGCAGCTGTGTACGGAAACGCGGGGCGGCAACCGAATCGTAGAGAATCGACTCAACCGACTGGATCGCCGAGAGCGGCACATCGGGATCCAGCGACCGAACCGCGGCCCGCAGCTGCGGCACGATGGCGTCCGGGTCGCCGCGCACGCGGATCGCCAGATTCCCGAACCCCAAACCCCACCCCGCGTTAGGTTGCCGGCCGGCGAAGTACATCATCTCCGGCGCGTCGTTCGCCTGCCCGTAGATGCGGACGTCCCCGACCACGCCGACGATCTCCCCGACGAACGGCTTCCCGAAATCCACGACGAGCCGTTTCCCGAGAGCGCTTCCTCCAGGAAAGAGTCGCCTCGCGAGCGCGTTGCTCACGATCATCACGCCGGCGCCGTCGCTGCGATCGGCGGCATTGAACGCGCGGCCGGCGATGATCGGGATGCGCATCGTCGTGAAATAGTCTTCGGTCACACTCGACGGCGACGCGTTCATCCTGTCCGCATCGGTCGCCGGTGGGAGGCCCTCGATGTAGAAATACGTATCACCGCCTCCCCGAAGCGGGAACAGCGTCGTCAGAGCGACCGACTCGACCCCTGGAATCGCGCGCACGCGCTCGAACACCTGATCCCAGAGCCGCACCTGCGCGTCCCGTGTCGTGTACTTCGTCGCCGGGAGCGACACCGACGCCGCGACGAGCCTGGACGGGTCGAAGCCAGTCTGGACATCTTGCAGCCGCCAGAGGCTGCGCACGAGGAGCCCGGCGCCGATGAGCAGCACGAACGACAGCGCTACCTGTGCAACCACGAGCACATCACGCGTCGAGACGCCCGACCGGGTTGTTGACGCCTTGCCGAGCGATTTCATCGTTGCGGCGACGTCCGATCGCGCCGCGTGGAGTGCGGGCGCGGCACCGAACACGAGACTCGTCAGAAGCGAGACGCCGAACGTGAACGCGAGCACGGTGCCATCGATCTCCACCTCGGCCAGTCGCGGGACCATGCCGTCGCCGACCGCGCGCACCGCGACCAGCAGGTAGTGCCCGAGCACGAGCCCGGCGACACCCGCAGTCACGCCGAGCAGGAGGCTCTCGGTGAGCAGCTGCCTGACGAGTCTCGAGCGACCCGCGCCGAGCGCGGTGCGTACCGCCATCTCGCCACTTCGCGCCGATGCGCGCGCAAGCAGCAGACTCGCCACGTTGCCGCAGGCGATGAGCAGCACGACGCCGACGGCGCCTAACAGCACGAGGAGCACCGGGCCCACCCCGCCGATCACGACATCGCGATACGGCACGAGATTGAGGTGCCAGCTCTCGTTCTCGGGGTATTGGGCGGCCAGGTCGCGCGCGATGGCGTCCATGTGTCGCTGCGCCTGCGCGATGGTCACGCCGGGCTTGAGCCGGCCCACGAGCCGGAGATAGTGAAAGCGCCGCGTCGACGTTCCGTCCGTGTTGAACGGAACCGGTCGCCAGATCTGCACGTCCATGGTCCCGTCGAGCACCGGCGGCATGATGCCGATGACGGTATGCGGCCGGCCGTCAATGGGGATCGTCGTGCCGATGATGCGGGCATCGCCGGCGTAGCGGCGCTGCCAGAGACCATACGAGAGGATCGCAACCGCATGGTCACCCTGCTCTTCCTCGGGGAGGAAGACGCGGCCGCGGTATGGCTTGATGCCTAACGTCGAGAAGAAGTTCGCCGTGGCAATGGAGGACTGCACGCGTTCCGGCTCGTCCAACCCAGTGATCACGGCAGTGCCGTAGATCGTTCTCCCGGCCAGCGACGAGAACACGGAGTTGCGGTCGCGGTAGTCGAGGTAGTCGGGCGGCGACACCATCGCCTGGTTCCCCTGCCGGAAAGCGCCATACATGTACACGAGCTCGTCGGGGCGGTCATAGGGCAGCGGCCGGAGCAGCACCGAGTGCACGATGCTGAACATGGCGGTGTTCGCCCCGATGCCTAACGCAAGTGTCGCGACGACGAGGGCCGCGAACGCGGGCCGCTTCACGATGCCGCGGATGGCGTACTTGAGGTCCTGAAGCATGGGATCGATCCTCATCTCATCGGTCAGCGTCCACAGCGCGTGCGGGAAGGCGCCCATGGTGCGGACTATCAGGCGACGCCCGGCGTGGCGGTCAATCGCGCGCGACTGGTCGAGCAGCGACGCCCGATACCACAGTTCTCCGCTCCACTCGCGTGTCCATTCGTCGCGTCGCCGGTCCGGAACGAGGGCACACGCGAGCTGCGCGATGCGCATGCATCGGTCATAGACGGCGCGGGCGTCGCGCGAGAGCTCGTCGCGCATTATCTGGTCGGCGTTCTGCCGGGCGGAATGCCGAGACGCGCACCGAGGGTGCGGTAGTGTTCTGCGGATTCGGCGAGCGCGCGCGCACCGCTGGCGGTGATCTCGTAGTACCGCCGTGGCGGACGCTTATCCTGCTGCGCCACCACTTGCGACTCCCACTTCGATCGAACGTAGCCATCCCGCTCGAGGCGCCCGAGCACGGGATACACGGTACCGCTGGGCAGGCTGGTGGCATCCATGATGTCGAACCCGTACCGAACGGATCGGCTGATGGCGCCGAGGACGGCGAGCGAGGAGAGAGACAGCGGTTTCACGGGGCGGTCACTTGTATGTGTTGGTGCTACCTATGTAGCAACAATACAATGATTGGACAGGTACCGCGCGCGAAATGGTTGCCCAGTGCGCGTAAGGAAGTGGTTTCGTTGCGGGCAAACGCGCCCGCGGGCCGCCGGATCATCCGGCGGCCCGCGGGTGCTTCCATCGGCTCAGCGCTGCCGCTGGCCGCGGCTACGCCGCCTATTTGCCCTGATAGTTGAACGAGTTCGAGGTGATCACGTTCGGCCCCTTGAAATCAAACCCGCCGTTCCCGTTCGGTAGCGCGACCTGGAAGGCGAGCTGATACCCACCAGCCTTGGTCAGGAAGACATTGTCGAACGAGGCGACGCCGTTAGCACCAACGGGCCGGGTCACTGTCGGGCTGGGGGTTCCCTTTGATCCGTCCTTGAAGAAAGCAATCGAGCTGCTATTGCCGACGACCGATACGGTGACAGGAGTGCCCACCGGGGCATCGGTGCTACCTACCGTCACGTGGACCGTGACGGAATCGCCGTTCGTCAGCTGTAACGGCCTGCTCGTCCTGCCGTCGGCGATAATTCCCAGCCCGCTGAGCGCGTATGCCGCCAGGTTGTAAACGGAGCTCGGGCTAAGAGTCTTCGGACGCGAGCCAACGACAGTACCCAAGGCGGCGTGCAACTGTTGCGGACCGAGGAAGCTCATGGCCCGCTGCGCCAACGAGATCGGGTTCAGCAGCTGGAATGCGTAGATGGATGACGCCGCGTCGATGGGGGCCGGCGCGGTGCAATCGAAATTGCTCTCTAACGGGAGGAACACGTTGTCATGGTCCACTCGCCGGCCCGTTCCTAACCCGACCACCCCGCACAGCCCAACCTTCGACGAAAGGGTGAAAGTCGGGTTGGTGGCGTTATTAGGAGAAATCCTCGGAATCGTGCGATGGTCGAAAGTGCTGCCGGATTTCGCCGGAATACTGTCGCTGCTGCTCTGATAGCCATAGATGAAAACGCGATCGGGCTTGAGCGATCCGCCTATGGAAGCGACCCAAGTCGACTCGCCCCGCTCGAGTGCCCAGAAGATCGTGGACGTGAGTGCTGGCTTGTTGCGCTCGTACGCCCCACCGCTCGGATCTGTGGACTTTCCGCGCACTTCGAACACCCAATGACTTCCAACTGCGGGCCCAAAGCCGCCCACGGTGTCGTCGACTACGGGTGGGTTAGGCTCCAGGGCACCCGCAACGAAATCGGGTTTCGCGCACGCGAGCCAGCCATGCACAAGCCTGTTGAATACGAACGCGGTGATGTCGGGATTCTGGTTGACTGTCCCGCGGATCTTTGCAATCTGCGAGAGTCCGTCGAGGACTTTGTCGGTTGCCGCTTCCGTCTGCCCGCGCTTCCCCACCTCCGACTGGAGGTCATTCGCGATCGTGAGCAGCAGGTCGTTCGGCGTCTTGGCGAAAGCGCGGGAGTCGGCCTTGAGTTGAACGAAATCGCACGCGTTCAGTATGAGGGGCGTGCTGTCCGTTACGGCGACGGCGAGGCTCACCCTCGGCCGCGACGGAGCAGTCGGTGCCGAGCTGGGTTGGTCGCTGCAAGCGGCAAGCGCTGCACTGGCCAACGCGAGGGCAAGTGCTGTTCGCAGAGAGCGCATGGGTTCCTTAAGGAGAGAGAGTTCTGGGAGGTGGAACCAACAGGTCAACTAACACCGCTGGTGTCAGCAGCCCGTCAAATCTATTGCAACCGGGTTAGTCCTCGGTCAGTTCGACGTCTTCACCAGCGCCTGGTACCGGGGATCCGAGCGAAGGTTCTTCGTCCACCACGACTTATCGTTCGCTGCGTACGCGCGCTTGTTCGGGTTGGCGGCCAGGTATTTCGCGGTCAATTCGATCGCCGTGTCTACGTCGCCGATCTGTGCGTAGACGGTCGCCGCGAGATTCGTGAGCTCACCGGACGGATCGATTTGCGAATCGCCTTGTGACGTTGCCGCCAGCGCCTTGGCGCTGTCGAGTTGGTTGGCGCGCACGAAAGCGAGCGCAACAACCAGTTTCTCCTCCAGCTTGTAGAATTCCTGCTCGTTAGGCTGTGCCATCTGGATGACCTCGTTATAGGTCTTCCAGACCTCCGCCATTTCGAACTTCGGGCCGGGCAACGCGTACAGCCAGAGCTTGCACTCCGTCAAGAAGAAGTTTTCCGGAAACCGACGGTTCCCCTCGTTGCACCAGCGGGCCGCCTGGTCTCGAATGCCGAGGTCTGCCGACGCGCTGAACAACCGCACGATAGTTCGGTCCGCGTCAGTGAGGTATGGATCGGCGTTCAACGCCTCCTCGGCGGCCAGCTTCGCCTCCGAGAGCTGCTGCTTGGAGAACAGGAGGTGGCTCAACACGTTCCAGGCACTCGCACGCCGCGGATTGGTCGCAATCGATGCCCTGAGGTCACTCTCGGCCGACTTCAGGAGTTCGTTTGGCGAGGTGCCGTCCGGCACGGCGTTGTTGACCCACTGCCAGTAGTGAAGCGTGCCCCGAATCTCGATGGCATCGCCGTCATCGGGTGCCTTCTTGAGCGCACGATCCGCGTGCGCCAGGCCAGTCTCGATAGCCTTCGCGAAGTTCGGGTCTGGCGGGTCCACGAGGCGACTTACGCGGTACGCCAGCCATGCGCGCTGGACGATCGGTTCACGCCAGCTCCCGTCGATCGACTCGACCTTCGCAAGGGCCGAGTCAGCGCTGGCCATTTTCTGCAATGCCGACGGGACATCACGCGCCTTGATCAGCCCATCAGCCTCGCGAATGGTCTGCCGCGCGCGCTGCATGGCGCTCCATGCCGCGTCGTTCCGGGTGCCCGCCTTGCTGACGAGCTGCTGAATCTCGGCCCCGACGCGTTTCCTCAGGAAGAGCGACATGTCGTGTGCGAGCGAATCCTGGAGGTCGAGCAGCTTCTCCTCCGGCTGCTCGATTTTGGTACTGGCGATCTGGTCACCGGTCAGCGCGTCGACCAGGCGAACTTCTACCTTGAGCCGCCCGTTGCTCGCTGGCGTTACCACACCAGTCACGAGGGTCCCGACTTTCAGGGCCTTCGCGACACTGTCGGGCCGCGGTGACGTCCCCTTGAACGGCGCTACGCCGTTTCCGGAAATGACCTTGAGCTGCTGCACCGCGCTCAGCTCGTTGATGAGCGCTTCGGTGATGCCGTCAGCAATATGCTGCACCTGCTTCCCGGGGCTCCGGTCCTCGAAGTACAGCACCGCAATGTTGCTCTTCGCGTAATCGCCGGTAAGCCCTGCGGGTGTCGCCGTACCCTGGGTTGCCTTCCACGCAAACCATCCGCCGGTTGCCAACAGCGGCACGGCGACGGCGGCGGCGATCATCACTTTCTTCTTCGTCTTCGAGCCACCTAACGCGGGACGCTCCACCGTCTCGGCGGCGAGCGCCTTGGCCTTCAGGCTGTCGCGGCGGCGACGTGCGGCGCCTTCATCGTCGGTCAGCGCAGCGGCGAAGTCGGTCGCCGAATGGAACCGATCCGCCGGCACCTTGGCCATCGCCCGAAGAATCGCATCCTCGACCGCGTCCGGAATCGTGTTTCGAACGATCTTGAGACTCGGCACGTTGTCGAGCGAGTGCCGCGCCAAAAGGGCCATGGCAGTCGGCCCCGTAAACGGCGGCTGACCCGCGAGCAACTCGTACACCACGCACGCGAGACTGTATACGTCGCTTTCCGGCGTGACGTCCTTGCTGCCCATTGCCTGCTCGGGCGACATGTACGTCGGCGTGCCGACGGCCATGCCCGTCCGCGTCAGTGTCTCACCACCCGCGACGGAGACCGCACGCGCGATACCGAAGTCCGCGACCATCGCGCCGGTTGCATCGAGCAGGATGTTCTCCGGCTTGATGTCGCGATGGATGACACCCTTGGAGTGCGCGTAAGCAAGCGCGTCCGCCACCTGCTGCGCGATCTTGATCGTGTCGTCGACCGGGAGCTGTTTTTCCCGATTGAGACGCTCGCGGAGTGACGCGCCATCCACGAACGGCATGACGTAATACAACAAACCGTCAGCCTGGCCCGAGTCCAGCACGCCAACGATCCGTGGGTGTTGCAGCACCGTGCCGACGTCGATCTCGCGCAGAAAGCGTTCCTGCCCCAGCGTGACCGCCAGCTCGGGCAACAGGACCTTCACCGCAACGTATCTGTCGCGCGTTAGGTCACGCGCCAGAAATACGCTCGCCATCCCGCCACGTCCAAGCTCACGCTCGAACGCGTACCGCCCCGCAAGCGCAGCCTGGAGGGTCGACAGCGAGATTTGGTGCGTCGTCGCTTCCACTGCTTTTCCTTGAACAGTCGGGTTGTCACCCGATACCACACGAACGTCCGTGCTGCCGGTCACTATCGCCCGGTATGATACTATACAGTCCGGCGGCAGAATCGGCACCTGGAATTAGCCCGAGTCAATAAACATCCGGGGCAGGCGCTCGGGAAGCGCCCGTCACTTTTTCGACTCGAGCGGAGGCTCTCGTCTCCAATAAGTAGCCTGTTCATACGAATACGCCAGTCGGATCAAGGTTTCCTCGCTCCACGGTCTTCCGAAGAACTGCAACCCTGCCGGCAGTACTCCGCGGGTGTAACCCATGGGGACCGTGATCGCCGGATACCCGGTGCTTGGCGAGAAGAGCTGGTTGTTGTCGCCAGCCGGCGTGTTCAGGTCGCCGATCAGGCGAGGAGGGTTGCTCCATGTGGGATAGACGAGCGCATCGAGCCGCTTTCCATCCATCTCGCGCAGAACCGCCGTGCGCAGCGCCTCGCGAAAGCGATCGCGCGAGGCACATCCCGGATTCCGCTCCGGCGGCAGCGACTCGGCCTGCGCCGCCGTGAGTCGCACCTCGATCGAGGGATGAAATCGACGTGAGCGGATGAGATCGGCGACCGTCTTCACTGGCAGCGTCGTGTCGTTTCGGGAGGCCAGGAACCGTTCGAAGTCGTACTTGAAGGGATTGCATCCGCCCACCTGCGCGCGACGGAGTGAGTCGAGCTCCGGGAGCATCACCGAGTCCACCACGGTCGCGCCCTGCTTCCGCAGGTCCGACAACGCTTTATCGAAGACGCGCACCACCTCTGTATCCGTCGTCGGCGTCAGATACGCCTGGGTCAGCACGCCGATGCGTGCACCCTTCAACCCGTCACGCCGCAACGACTTCGAGTAGTCGGGCGTGGCGCGGTCCCGGCTCGCGATCGTCACCGAGTCGAGCGGATCGTAGCCGACCACCTGCTGGAACACCACCACCGCGTCGGTCACCGTCCGAGCCATTGGCCCGGCGATGTCCGCCGCCAGGAACAGCGGGACGACCCCAGCGCGACTCGTCAGGCCCATGGTCGACCGGATGCCCACGAGGTTGTTGTGGGCCGACGGACCGCGAATCGAGTTGCCCGTGTCCGTCCCGAGCCCGACGACCCCGAAGCTCGCCGCGACAGCGGCGCCTGTGCCGCCGCTCGATCCCGCCGTCACCCGGTCGAGCGCGTACGGATTCCTGGTGTACCCCGGCAGGATCGAGCTCACCGTCTCGAACGGCGAGAACGCCAGCTCGGCCATGTTCGACTTCGCCAGCACGATCGCGCCGGCGTCCTCGAGCCGCCTGACCATCGTCGCGTCTTCACGCGGTGTCCAGCCTCGCAGCGCAAGCGACCCAGCCGTCGTCTGCAGCCCCGCGGTCTGGAAGTTGTCCTTTACGATGACCGGGATGCAGAACAGCGGACCGCCGAGGGTGCGAGTGGCGCCAAACCGGCGGTCGAGTGAGTCGGCGATCGAGAGCGCCTTCGGATTCGTCAGGATGATCGCGTTGATCGCCGGGCCGCGCTTGTCGTACGCAGCGATCCGCGCGAGGTACCCTGCAACGATGGCGTGACAGGTCATAGTCCGCTGCCGAAGCGCGGTGTGCACCTGGGCGATGGTCGCTTCGGCAAAGCGGAACGCTTGGCGCGACTGGGCCGCCGCGTCACGAGCGAGGACGGCGAAGGTTGCTATTAAGAGGACGGTGGGACGCATTCTTGGCGACTGGCGACTGGCGACTGGCGACTGGCGACTGGCGACTGGCGACTGGCGAACGACAAAAAACCTCGGGGTGCCTCCACCGCGCTAGAGGCATCCCGAGGTTCTCCGCTCTTTAGCCGTCGCCAGCCGTCTGCCGCCAGTCGCCAGCTTTATCTCCGTCCCAAGCTCCCGAACGTATCGCAGGAATTCGGGTCGCCGCTCTCCAGTCCGCGGCGGAACCACTGCGAGCGCTGCGCGGATGACCCGTGCGTGAATTTGTCGGGGCGGATGCTGCCGGTCGCCTGCACCTGAAGACGGTCATCGCCCACCGAAGACGCGGCGCCGAGGCCTTCTTCAATGTCGCCCTGCTCGAGCAGCTTGCGCTGCGAGGTGCTGTTCCCCCAAACGCCGGCGAAGCAGTCCGCCTGCAGCTCGAGCGCCACCGACAACTGATTGGCCGCACCCGGCCGTGACTCCTGCATCTGCCTCACCCGCTGCTCGATGCCGAGGAGATGCTGCACGTGATGTCCGAGCTCGTGCGCGATCACGTACGCTTGGGCGAAGTCTCCCGGCGCACCGAAGCGCTGGGCAAGCTCGTCGAAGAAACTGAGGTCGAGATAGACCCTTTGGTCGACCGGGCAATAGAACGGGCCCACTTCGGCCGGGGCCTGGCCGCACCCCGTATTCACCGCCTCACGAAACACGGCGAGCCTCGCGTCCTGATACTGCTGGCCGTCGACCTTCGGGAGCAGCTGCGCCCAAGTTTGCTGGACATCGTCGAGCACGAAGGAGACGAACTGGACTCGCTTCTCCTCCTCCGGTGTGCTGCTCACTGGCTGCTGCACGTCGCCGGGAGCCTGCTGCGGCGCCGGACTGCCGCCGCTGTCGAAGATGTTCACGCCAAAGACGAGGCTCAGGATCAGCGCGATCACGGCGCCGCCGATTCCCATGCCGCGCCCCAGCATCATTCCACCTCCGCCCCCGCCCGTTTGGCCGCGGAGGTCGTCGAGATTCTTGCTGCGTCCGCCCGGTGTCCAACGCATCGTTGCCTCGGTTCGATCAGTGAGAGCAGTTCACCAATGCACGAGATGAGCCGCGCCGCAACTCCAGCAGAGTGGAAGAGACCGCTCTCCCGAGCAGGCTCAAATGAATAGATCGTTGCGGATCTTCTGTCTCAGGTTCCACCATAGCGCCATGAGCATCGTCGAGCGGCGGAGCTCGACACTTGCCTCGCCCGTCGCGCCGGCGCGCCAGCCGATGGATGGCCCAACCGGTACACGGATCTCGATCGTCCCTCGATCGCGATCGCCGGCCGGCGCCACACCGCTCACGACGGCGTCCACCGGATTCGCCGCATCGCCGTAGGCGATCAGGTGCACGACCTGACCCGCTCGAACGTTCGTCGCTCCTGCACGGGCGAGCGCGACGCGCGCCTCGAGCGTGTCCAGCGTCGCCAGACGCATGATGCGGTCTCCCGCCTGCACTCGCCGCCCTTCGAT
>Ga0307408_100003714_pt1 | contig 10398 bp, 8 predicted proteins | sample 322Cmetagenome_FD_202116 | JGI IMG/M metagenome (GOLD analysis project Ga0307408, IMG submission 202116) | Maize rhizosphere microbial communities from greenhouse at UC Davis, California, United States - 322HYB-C-3 | ecosystem: Host-associated > Plants > Roots > Rhizosphere > Soil | place: USA... | reverse complement strand
ACCGGCACCGAACACCGTGATCAGTCGCGCTGTAGCCGGGCCTGAACTGATCTGCCCGGCAGCCACCGATAACCAGCGTTGCACTTTCGCCAGAGCATCCGGATCGCTGGGCAGCCATTCGCCGTTGCCGTATTTCGCGGCGAGGTACACCAGAATCGCATTCGAGTCGGCCAGAACGGTGCCATTATCATCGATCACCGGCACCTGGCCGAATCGGTTCAGGGCGAGGAATTCAGGCGTTTTATGTGCGCCTTTCATCAGGTCGACGAACACCAGTTCGGTGGGCTGGCCGAGCAATGACAGCATCAATTCGACGCGATGCGCATGGCCGGACAATGGGTGGCGATACAGCTTGATCGGTTGCTGAGACATGTTGGCGTACTCCGGTTGTTATTGAGTTCGACCCGGTGATCGCGTCGATGGAGTGATCTTGCTCCTGGTTGTAAAACGGCGGAATAACCGTCGACAGCAAACGAGCATTTCACTGGATGAAATGATCGGCGCCGATCTCAGCGCAGCCGATTGAGTAAGGCACAGAATTTGGCCAGCAGGCTTTTTCCGGCTGGCGGCAGATGCTCGTCAGGCAGGCCGAATGCGCTGAACTCGCCGGCCAGCGCGCCCATGAATTGCGGCAGCAGGAAACTGGTTTCGTGCTCGCGGTCGAGCGAATTCGACGTTTGCGAGACGGCGGGGCAAAAGCGGTATGGAGTGAAGTCAGCCATGGTTATCTCCCGGTTATGTGACATTCGCGATGACCGCAACGGTCGTTCGCTCCGGGAATCAGTCTCGCCAGCGCGGGCGGTTTAGAGAATGCGCAGCGATGTCATCGCTTGATTGCGCTGGATGAAACAATCGGCGCGCTGGCGGACGGTTCGAAAGCAAACGCTGCCATTGCAAAAACCGCAACATTGGTTTGCCGTTCCTGGTTGTTCTCTCCTTCCGTGCTCACAACCGACCATGCGCCCCGCAGTGCATCAAGAGGTCGCGCTGCCTCATCCCTCCTTCACCCACAGGTAACAACCGATGAACAAGTTATTTTCAGGCCTGGCCCTGGTCGCCGCGATGGCCGCCGCCAGCGCTGCATTCGCCGCACCGGTCAAACCGACCGTCGTGCTCGTTCACGGCGCATTCGCCGACTCCAGCAGCTGGAACGGCGTGGTCAACCTTCTGCAGAAGGATGGCTACCCGGTTATCGCCGCGTCGAATCCGCTGCGCTCGCTCAAAGGCGATGCGCAATCGGTCGCCGATATCCTTGCCACTATCAAAACGCCCATCGTGCTGGTCGGGCATTCCTACGGCGGACCGGTGATCAGCGAAGCGGCTTACGGCAACGCCAATGTCAAAGCGCTGGTGTTCGTCGCGGCTATCGCTCCCGACGCGGGTGAGTCTACCGCGGCACTGTCCGGGCGCTTCCCCGGCGGCACGCTCGGCCCTACCCTCGCCCCGCCTGTGCCATTGGCTGACGGTGGCAAGGATCTGTATATCCAGCAAGACAAATTCCACGCGCAGTTCGCGGCCGATGTTTCCACCGCCGACGCGAACGTGATGGCGGCGACGCAACGTCCGGTCACCGTCGCGGCGCTCAACGAAGCCGCAACGGAGCCGGCGTGGAAAACCATTCCGTCGTGGTTCGTCTACGGCGACCAGGATCACAACATCCCGGCGCAAGCCCAGGCATTCATGGCCGAGCGCGCGCACGCGAAAAAGACCGTCGTGGTCAAAGGCGCGTCGCACGTGGTGATGGTGTCCAACCCGAAAGTCGTGGCCAGCCTGATCGAAAAGGCTGCCAACGCGCAATGACGGCAAAGCCGCTGACCGCATCCGGCCTGGTTGCCGGATGCCTTTCAAGCGTTACTTGCCCGCCAGATTCTGCTGAACCCATTGCTGCGCAGTGGTCACCGCGATCCGCTGCCGTTCATTGAACGTCCCCGCCTTGGGCCATGCCACACCACGACCTTGGGCGAACACCGCGCGGTATTTCTTGATGTGATGGGTGGGGTCTTTTCGCAGTTCGTCCATCAGGTGTTGAACGGTCCACACGTTGGTCTTGAATGGTCGCCCCAGCGCATGTTCGAGGATGCCCGCGACCTGTCCGTAGCTCAGCGTGTCGCCGGACAGGTAGATAATTTCATTACGCAAGCGAGGCTCAAAGAACACGATCTCCGCCGTCAGCGTGCCGATGTCCTCGGGCGTGGTGAGCGTCACACTGTTTTCCAGACTGCCCAGCGCGTTGACGGTGTCGTTGTCGAAATCAACCACCTCGAACACCGGTTCGAACAGAAAACTGGTGAACATGCCGGTCGAGATGATCACCCATTCGGTCTGGTTCTGCGCGCGCAGCAATTCACGCACGTCGAGCTGCGCATCGAACAGATCCTGCGGACTGCCACGGCCGATCACCTCAAAGTCCACGCCGAACTGCCACGGGAAATAGCGTTTCACCCCAGACTGGAGCGCCGCTTTCGCCAGTTTCATTGGCGTTTCGCGACCGGCAACCATGCCGGCGCAGCCGATGACCGTGTCGAACCGGGCAAACACGGCTGCCAGTTGCTCGATCGAATCGTTGACCAGGTCGGCGGCCACCATGTGGATGCCGAGGCTGCGCAGCTCATCGATTTCGGCCTTTTTTTCCGCCACTCGGGAATTGATGGTCGAGTCCCTGAGCAGGACGCTGATGGTCGAGCCGGGCGCGCGCTTTGCCACTCGCGCAAGATTGCGCAGCACCGCAAAGCCGAGTTCTCCAGCGCCCAGCACCAGAATGGATTGTGCTGTGTGAGTCATGATGTCTCCTTAAAACCGTTGCCTGTAAGATGCGCCAATGCTGGCAGCAACCGTCAGCGCTCGTAAGAAGGCACACGCGTGATACCAGGGGAAGACATGACCGACCAGAACGCGTTGAGGCACGCCGAAGCGATCTGCCAGACGCTCAGAAAAGACGATGACGGCGTGCGCCGCGAAGTGCTTGCACACGCCGGCAGCCGCTGGTCACTGGGCATCCTGCATGCCTTGGGGGTGTATGGCGCGATGCGTCACGCCGAGATAAAACGCCAGATGACCGGCGTGACCCAGCGCATGTTGACCAAGACTCTGCGCGCGCTCGAGCGCGACGGCCTGTTGGTGCGTCGCGAGTTCGGTGAAGTGCCGCCGCGTGTCGAATACGAGCTGACAGCACTCGGCCAAGGCTTGTTGGTGCGCATGTCACCGGTGTGGACCTGGGTGGTCGAAAACGTCGAAGACTTTCGTACGGCGCGGCGCGCTTTCGACCGTCAGGACGGGCAAAAACCGGCATGGCAGATTCCGACGCCGATGGCGGAAGATCCTGACGCGATCAAGTAGCCGCGCCAGGACCTCGCTTCAGATCTCCAATACCAGCGTCTCGCTGCCCTGCGCCGGCACCGAACAGCAGATCAGCACCTCCCCCTCCGCCAGCGTCTCTGCCGGCATGTTCAGGTAATGCACCTGGCCGCTGACCAGCCGTGTTTTGCAGGTGCCGCATGAGCCGCCGCGACAACTGAATTCCGGGCTCAGCCCGCGACTCTCGGCGAGCTGCAACAGGGTGCCGCTGTCCGGCATCCAGCGTGCTTCCTTGCCGCTGCTGGAGAACAGCACTTTCACCGGTTCGCTGGATTTCGCCACTTGCTGCTGCGCCGGGACCAGCGTTTCCAGATCCCGCACCAGCGTCGACGGGCCGAAGGTTTCTGCGTGAATGCGCTCGTCATGGATGCGCAGCGTGCGCAGGCCGTCATACAGCGCTTGGGTGAAGGCGCCCGGGCCACACAGGTAGAAGTCGTAATCGTCGAGCGGCAGCAGGTTTTTCAGTACCTGCAGGTCGATCCGCCCGGCCAGCTCGAAGCCTTCGCCCTCGCGCGCGTCGGTCTCCGGCTGGCTGATCAGGCGCAGCACGCGCACCTTGTCACCGCCAAGGCTGGCCAGTTCGGTCAATTCATCGCGAAAGGCCAGATCGGCCACAGATCGCGCACTCTGCACAAACCAGGTCGGGCGTATGCGATTGATGCGCCGGCCTTGGTAAATCACTTCGCGCAGCATCGACAACAGCGGCGTAACGCCGACGCCAGCAGCAATCAGCACCAGTGGTCGGCGCTGCGTCGGGTCAACGGTGAAATGCCCTTGCGGCGCCCGCGCTTCAATCGTGTCGCCGGGTTTGAAATGCTCGTGCAGGTGCGACGACACACTGCCATCGCGCTTGACGCTGATGCGCACAAAATCATCCGAGGGCGCGCTCGACAGGCTATAGGTGCGAATGGCCGGTACCTTCTGCCCGTCCAGCTGCAAGCGCAAGGGCAGGTGTTGCCCGGCAGAGAAGCGCGGCAACGCCGCGCCGTCGGTGGATTCGAAATAGAACGAGCGGATGCTCTGGCTCTCGTCGACGACCCGCACCAGCCGTAACCAGCGCCAGGTGTTGCGCAAGGCTTCAGCCTTCAGCCGCTCGGCGGCTTGTTCCCAACTGCCGGTCATCAACGAATTGGGCGAATCGCCCTCGGCCAGGTTTACCCAACGCAACGCAATTGCCTTTTGCCGATGAATGATCCGTTGCGGCGTGAAGCGCCACAAGCGCTCGGCGCCTTGAAACGCGGCGATTTCCGGGCTGTCGAGAATGATCTCCGACTGACCGTTCATTTGCAGCAGATCGCCGTTCTGCAGATCGATGAAGGTCAGTCCTGCCCGGGGATTGACCAGCATATTGCCCAGCGTGTTGAAGAACAGATTGCCGGAGAAATCCGGAATGGTCAGCACGCCCTCCTCGTCGATGCGCACGAACCCGGGCTTGCCGCCGCGATGCGAGACATCGACCTGCCGCGCGCCGTCGCGCACGATGTAGCTGGCGACATAGAAACAATCAGCCGCGGTGATCAGCTCGCGCGCCCGGGCATCAAGCGCGGTGGTTTCGCTGGTGGTGCCGATCGGCTCGTCAACAATGGTGAACTGGCGCAGGTTGATGTACCGAGGGCAGTTGCCGTAGGCCTGGCTGACGCTGACGGCAAAGCGGTCGTCCCCCTGACGGCGGACGATGCCGTTCATGCGATTGCGCCGCCGTGTGTGCAATTCGATGCCCAAGAGGCCGATCGCATCGCCGTCGTTCAGGCCGCTTTCGGCCGGATCGGTGGGCTCGCGCGGTACGGTCAGGTGCAGGGTTTCGGGGTCAGGAGACGTCATGAAACCGGGCTGACCGCAGCGTATCGTCGCCCATGGCTCGCCTTGCGAATCAACCGCGCCGACCACGATAAACGGCAGATGGGCGTAAAAATCACGGTGTTGATCGGGCATCCAGGTGCGGGCCATTTGCCGTTGTCCCGGCCCCGCCATGATCTCCACCGCGCCCACGGAACGCTGCAACGCCAGCTCTCCGTCATGCCATGGAGAGGGTTCCGCTGCATCAGGCACTTGATTCATCGCCATTCTCCGCACACGCCGCGACGAGACAGGCGAGCACGCCCGCCGATTGGAGCTAGGAGTGTAGTCCAAAGCTTCGCGTGCCTCGGCTTGCGGATTGGCGCCTTTCGTCAGCGGTCATTTACGGAAAAACAGAGTGATCTGACCGACCTCAACGCCAAACTTGCTCATGTACGAGCGATTGATCAGGGTCTTGTCGTTCATAAGGTACATCCAGTCATCAAGCTCGACGTCGTACTCCTCCCCATCCACCGGCAAACGCAGCACATACCGCCAGCGCAAGGCGTTGCCGGCCGTCTCGCCCCGCGCCTCGCCGACCACATCGCCGGCGGTGCCGCGCCATTGGCCGGGGCCGTCCGGGGTCAGGGTCCAGACGCGTTTCTGCTTCGTGCCATCGCTGTAAGTGAACGCCTCGTCGAGGATCAGCTTGCTGCCTTCGGAATGGCCGTTGATCACGACGTGAAAGCGCTTGGCGACTTCACCCGAACGCTTCTGAAAAATCCCCCAGGCCTCGACCCGGCCCTCGAAGAATTCGCGCAGCTCCAGCGTGGGTTTTTCCTGGCTGTAGCTGCGCACGTCGACGCCGCTGCAACTGGCCAGCGCGAGGCACAACAGGAGGGTGCAGGCTTTCAACATGAGCGTTTGCCTCTTGGTTCAGGAATCGGAGGATGGAGCGTTGCGCACCTGCCGAGATCGTCCGCGATCAACCAGGCCGGGTTATCCCATGCTGGCGCAGCTTGCGATACAGGGTATTGCGGCTGATGCCCAGCCGCGCGGCGACCCGGGCGATGTGCCAATGCTCGGTTTCGATCAGGGTCAGCAGGGTCTGTCGTTCAGACACGTTTAAAGGGTTTTCCGCAGGCAATGTGTTGCCTGCCGCCTCCGGCAGTAATTCGTTCAGATCATCGAGGCTGATGTGCCCTTCTGTCGCCAACGCGACCAGCGTGCGCAGGCACGTGCGCAGTTGCCGGACGTTGCCGGGCCACGGCTGCTTGAGCAGGCGCTCCTTGACCCCGGCGTCCAGTCGGATACGCATGCCGGCGGCCTCTTCACGCAGCAACAGATCGAACAACTGGCCTTTGTCCGAGCGTTCGCGCAGCGCTGGCAGTTGCACCGCAAAGCCGCCGATGCGGTAGAACAGATCTTCGCGCAAACGTCCTTCGGCCACGCAGGTGTGCAGGTTCTGGTGGCTGGCGCTGATCAAGCGTATATCCAGTGGCCGTGCGGTCGTCGCGCCCAGCGGCAGCACCTGGCGTTCCTCCAGCACACGCAGCAGCCGCGTCTGCAACGCCAGCGGCATGTCGGCGATTTCGTCGAGAAACAGGATGCCGCCGTGGGCCTGTTCGAGCTTGCCGAGCATGCCCTCCTTGCGCGCCCCGGTGAAGCTGCCGCCGCGATAGCCGAACAGCTCGCTTTCGATCAGCGTTTCCGGAATTGCCGCGCAATTGATCGCCACAAACGGCTGGCCCGCTCTGGAGCTAGCCCGGTGCAGCGCCGCCGCAAAGGCTTCCTTGCCGGTGCCGGTTTCACCCTGCAGAAACACCGGCACGTCGCGTTCCAGTACTCGCAATGCGCGGGCAAAACCGCGTTGCAGGCGCGGGTCTTCCAGGCAGACGCGCGCGTCGTTGATGGGCGCGATCGCGGGAATGGCAGGCTGTGGCCGGCGCAGCGGTTCGCGCAACTGCGCATAAAGCTGCCGACCGTCAGCCAGGCGCAGCGGCCAGCAAACGCTGGGTTGCGCGCCGGCGTGACTGATCAGTTGATCAATCGGTGTCTCCAGCAGCAGCGTCAGTGACTGGCCGACGATCACCTCACGACTGAGGCCAAGCAGTTCCAGACCCGCGTCGTTGATCGAGCAGATCCGCGCATTCTCATCGAAGCTGAGCAGCCCCTCGCCCAGCAGTCCGACAAAACCTGCGTCCGGATGAAAACGCAGCAGATAGCGCTGCGGGTCATGCCCGAGAAAGAAGCAGCTCTCGATCAGCTTGGCCGACAGGTTGGTCAGCGCCATGGCTTTGAAACGCTGTTCGAGGCTCTGCTCTTCGCGTACCGAGGACAGGTTGAGTACCGCGAGCAGTTCGCCGCTGGGGTCGAAGATCGGGCTGGCCGAACACGTCAGGCCGACGTGCTTGCCGCGAAAATGTTCATCGCGGCGGATGGTCACGTGCTGGCGCTCGACCAGACAGGTGCCGACGCCGTTGGTGCCTTCGTGCTCCTCGCTCCACACCGAGCCCAGCCACAATCCGGCCCGCTGGAACCCGGCGCGTTCAGCATCGTTGAACACACTGTCGATCGCCACACCGCGCGCATCGGTGAGCAACACCACATGGCCGTCACGCCCGAGCTGCTGGTGCAGGCTGTTCATCTGCCAGTGCGCCACGGCGATGATGTGTTCCAGCGGCGCGCGGTGATCCTGCAAACGTGCTTGCTCGACCACATCCGGCGCACGGCGACTGGCGGGATCGAGACGGTATTGATCGAGGCAACGGCGCCACGAGCGAGTGATCGCCAGGTCGGCAACGGGGTTGTGACTGGCGACGCTGCCCTGCACGGCTTGCAGCACTTGCTGTGCATGGGCGTTGATCAAGGCCGGTTTCATTGTTGTTGTTCTCCGCTACGGTCGGACACGGGACTGTTTGCAGCTTATATGAAAAGTCCGAAACCGGCGTTCTTTGCCCGGCGTGACACTGTGTCATCGCCCATTCCCGAATTCGTGACACCGCGCCGACAAACGACTGCCGTTCCATGGCGCCAACCGCTCTGCCACGGGGCTTTGCCCAAGCTGGCCCGAGCCTTGCTCCGGGCCTGTTGTTCCTACAACAACAAGATCGGAGAAGCCCTATGAACATCGCTATCGATGCGCCCCTGCAAACGCCGACCGCGCAACTCGCTGCCTGGATCGAAACCCTCGGCGAGCGTCTCGCCCAACGGAATGTGGACGCAACGCTGGAGTTGTTTGCCGACGAGTGCTACTGGCGTGACCTGCTGCTGTTCAGCTGGAACCTGGTGACGCTTGAAGGCAAACCGGCCATTCGCGACCTGCTCGAAACTCGCCTTGAGCAAACCCAGCCACAACAATGGAGACTCGACGGCGAAGCCACACTGACCGACGGCGTGCTCGAAGGCTGGATGAGCCTGGAAACCGAGGTCGCGCGAGGCAAGGGTTATGTGCGACTCAAGGATGGCCTGTGCTGGACGCTGTTGACGACCATGCGCGAACTCAAGGGCTTCGAAGAACCCAGCGGTCGCCGCCGGCCAATGGGCGCCAACCATGGCCACGCCCATGCCGACAAACGCAACTGGCTGGAACGCCGCCGCGATGAACAAGCGGCGCTGGGCATCACCACGCAACCGTATTGCCTGATTGTCGGCGGCGGTCAGGGCGGGCTCGGCCTCGCCGCGCGACTCAAGCGCCTGGGCGTGCCGACGCTGATCGTCGACAAGGCCGAACGGCCCGGCGATCAATGGCGTGGTCGCTACAAGTCGCTGTGCCTGCATGACCCAGTCTGGTACGACCACATGCCGTACCTGCCCTTCCCCGATCATTGGCCGGTGTTCACGCCCAAAGACCAGATTGGCGACTGGCTGGAGATGTACAGCAAGGTCATGGAACTCGATTTCTGGTCGCGCACCGAATGCCTCAGCGCCGGGTTCGATGAGCAGACTCAGACCTGGACAGTTGAGGTGCTGCGCAACGGCGAGCGACTGATGCTGAAACCGACGCAATTGATCCTCGCCACCGGCATGTCCGGCGTGCCCAACGTGCCGCGCTTTCCCGGTGCCGAGGTGTTTCAGGGGCAACAACATCATTCCAGCCGCCATCCTGGCGGCGACGCCTGGCGCGGCAAGCGTGCGGTGGTCATCGGCGCCAACAATTCGGCTCACGACATCTGCGCCGACCTCGTCGAGAACGGTGCCGAGGTGACCATGGTGCAACGCTCGAGCACGCACATCGTGCGCTCCGACAGCTTGATGGAACTGGTGTTCGGCGGGCTCTATTCCGAAGATGCGCTGGAGGCAGGCTTGACCACGGACAAGGCCGACATGCTGTTCGCTTCGATTCCGTACAAGGTCATGCCGAGCTTTCACAAACCGATCTTCGACGCGATCAAAACCCGCGACAAAGAATTTTATGAGCGCTTGGCCAAGGCCGGTTTCATGCTCGATTTCGGTGATGATGAATCCGGCTTGTTCTTGAAGTACGTGCGCCGTGGCTCTGGTTATTACATCGACGTCGGCGCGTCCGAGCTGATCGCCAACGGCACGATCAAGCTCAAGAGCGCGCCGGGGCTGGGCGTCGATCACATCGAAGCGGATGCGGTGGTGCTGACCGACGGCAGTCGGCTGGCGGCGGACCTGATCGTCTATGCCACCGGGTATGGCTCGATGAATGGCTGGGCGGCGAAGCTGATTTCTCAAGAGGTGGCTGACAAGGTTGGGCGTTGTTGGGGGCTTGGGTCTGGCACGACCAATGATCCGGGGCCATACGAGGGGGAATTGCGCAATATGTGGAAGCCGACGCGCCAGGACAATCTGTGGTTTCACGGCGGTAATCTGCACCAGTCGCGGCATTATTCGCTGTATCTGGCGTTGCAGTTGAAGGCGCGGTTTGAAGGGTTGGATGTGGGCGTTTATCAGGGTAGCGCGAGGTAATAGCGCTGGTTGAGATGTGGGGCGCCGATGCCTGGGTGGGTCGGCGCTGGTTATGTGTGGTTGCTGGAATCGATCCCCCTCACCCCAGCCCTCTCCCCCATGGGGGGCGAGAGGAAAGGGAGCCGATCTTCGTCGTTGGCCAGATCTCGGCCTGTCTCGGGGCTGATGTTCAAAGCCTGAGACCACCTCCGAACGCTCAGATTGGCTGCGGTGGTCTAATTTCCCCGGACACCCCGATAGGTGGAAAATGCATCTATCGAGGAGTTATTCATGACCAAAAAACGCAGGGCATTCGACGATAGTTTCAAGCTGCAAGTTGTGAAGATGATCAAG
>Ga0307408_100003710_pt1 | contig 10404 bp, 8 predicted proteins | sample 322Cmetagenome_FD_202116 | JGI IMG/M metagenome (GOLD analysis project Ga0307408, IMG submission 202116) | Maize rhizosphere microbial communities from greenhouse at UC Davis, California, United States - 322HYB-C-3 | ecosystem: Host-associated > Plants > Roots > Rhizosphere > Soil | place: USA... | reverse complement strand
TATCCTTCATGCTCAGAGGAAGCTGGTAGTTCGTGTCTGCATTAGCTACGTAGTAAATTCCCCGCTCCTGAATCCAACCCTCAAAATCCTTTTCGGATATTTTATTAGGATAATTAAATACCTTTAATGAGGGATCAGTAACCTTTATCGGAGCATCTTCTTCCGTTACTCTTTCCCGGCTTACAGTAAAGGGGTAAGGCCCTATGTTATTGATCTGCAAAGGCTGGTTTACATTATACTGAACCAATAAAACACCTCCATTTTCTACATACTTGAGAAGTTTATCGTTCATAAACTTCATTCGAGGTTCAATATTATAAAGCCTTACACCAGTAACAATTGCATCAAACTTGCTTAAATCGGTATTTATCAACAAATTCTCATTCAGGACACTTACCTCAAAACCAACTTGCTTTAGGGCATCCGGAACCAGGTCGCCAGCACCGGGCAAATAAGCAATACGCTTGCCCGCGGTTTTCAGGTCAAGTTTAACCAGCGAGGCCTCTGCCTCTGGAAACCATGTTATTGTTGGGATGTGATTGTATTGAATGGACTGAATAGACTTTGAGCTTACCTGATTATCGAAATTCAACTCCACCTTCAATTTTCCCTGTGCCGTTGCCAAATTTTCAGGTGCTATCTTAAATGCAAAAGTTTCTTCATCCCCCTTATTCTTCAGGCTAAAAGAAATAGAAGCTGGCTCTGATTTCCAACCCGTAGGCAAAAGCAATTTAAGGCCGCCCTTCGCCTCATTTTTGAAAGCCTTAAGTTTTACATGCACACTTTGTGGCTGGTTTTCAGTAAAAAGGAACTGTTTGCTTGGCAAGGAGGCACTTACAGCCGGAGCTATTTCCAGCTTGCGGTAAACTTCACCCCGAATCGGGTCTGTAAATTTGTATTCAATGGGGCGTTGGTACGGTATTGAATATCCGCCTATATGCAAGGTGAATTTTAATGCAAGGGAATGAGGATTTTCGGGTTGTCCAACATTTTGCAAATCCTTTACAATATACTCCCCTATTGGATGCTTTTCCTCTAGCCAATATGGTTGAGTTAGCCTTTCAGCATTTATTATTACATCAAAACTAACCAGCTGATTTTCAACCAATAACAATTGATCGCTTACCAACTGAGATCCATTATAAATACTTAAAGAAGTTTTTGCCCCATGCCGGGAAATTGCCTGCACTTTTACTTTTACCTGGCTTCCTAAAGCATAGGTGGGTTCTGCAGAATATGCTTCAAACCAAATTCCGGATACAGCAAGAATTAAATCTGTAACCTCTTTAAGTTTGATATCTTTTAAAACAGAATTATCACACTGGCTAATCAAGGTATACAAACCTAACAAATCGGATAAAGACCGCCGAGGCGCTGAAAGCTCATATTGCTGGTTAATCTTTTTCACCAGAGCAGATATTTTGCTCGAATTACCAATACGGCTCCAACTGGCATTCACGCCTTCCAACAAATCAGCAGAGGCTGGTTCGCCGTTTAATAAGGTGAAATATTCCAGGGCATCGCCACGTTGTGCGGGGACTCCAAATCCTTGTGATTTATGTTGCGATCTACTTTCCGACGCTATTTCGCCATACCCCTTCCCCAACAAAGCATTATAAACGCCAACATTTACCTTTAGCTGACTGTCGCTCGTTGTATTTACCCCACCGAAGTTGAAGGTATTCCAAAAAATACGTTTGGCTTTCCAAGGCTTCACATATTTTAACTGCTCAGGAAATCGGCCTGCATCTGCAGCTGCAACAAAAGCTTGCTGGGCTAAAATGGACGAAGCTGCATGTTGCCCATGCCCTGCCCTTTCATCTCCCGGAAAGCGAGTAATGATAATATCGGGCTGAAACCTCCTGATCACCCAAACTACATCTCCTAAAATTCTCTCTTTATCCCAAAGCTTAAAGGTTTCATCAGAAGTTTTGGAAAATCCAAAATCATTTGCACGAGTAAAAAATTGTTCAGCCTCGTCGATTTTGCGGGCAGCCAATAGCTCCTGCGTTCTTATTAAACCCAATTGTTCAGCCTGCTCGCTACCTATAAGATTCTGGCCGCCATCTCCCCTGGTGATGGATAGATACCCGGTACGAACCTTCTTTTCATTTACCAAATAAGACAATAGCCGCGTATTTTCATCATCAGGATGCGCAGCTATATACAGCACGCTGGCCGTATTTCCCAGCTTCTCCAGCCTGGCCTTTATTTCGGAAGAAGATAACTGCAAGGAGGTTTGCGCCTTAACGATTCCAGAAAGTAATAGAGTACTTAATAAAGCAGATTTGATTCCCATTATTTAAAAAGTGTGGTTCGAGCAATAAATGTAAACAAAGCTACAAACAAAAAAAGTCCCGGAAATTTACCCGGGACTATATTCTTTCTAGTCAATCAATATTTTACAACAGCATTATGGAACCATCACTTTTGGGTTCGCTCTATATAAGAATTGAGTCCTTTTGCAGCCGCGCTCGAAGGATTTTTTTGTTTGTGCTTATCCGGGTTGGTTACCGATGCCGAGTTTCTCAATTCATAATTTAAGTAAGATGAGGCTCCCATAAATAGACTCTGAGCCTCCCTGCTATTATTATCCATTAAATGGAAAACTTCTTTTCCTGGCTCTATGAAAACAGTTTCGGCAATATTAGAAAAACGTACTATAACAGCTTCAGGCGTGCTTAGTGGAAAGCGAACAGAAAAACTGCCATCAGGAGCAACATTAATAGTATAAGATTCTTGCTTTCCCGAAGCCGCATTGTTTACCAATACCTTCCCTGTTCTAAAGCCAAGTTTAGTTGAATACCCTTTAATATATCCTTTATAGATAGCAGAATCGGCTTTATTTATAATTGCGTTTTTTATAGTCTGTGGAACTTCTTTACCATAAATACTCAAAGGAGGAGTATTGCCTAGTAGAATAATATCCTGGCTGCTCAGCCTGTATTGGTTGTGCCTATCTTTTAAAGCTTGTATAGAAGCCTGCCCCGAAGCATTATAAAGATTGATTGTAAATTTGTTGCCTTTTACAGTAGGCTGCCCATATTTCCAAACCTGATTTTTGTATACCGCTACCGTATCATATAGGCCAGCGTACCAACCTTTTTCACCGGATACTTTAAACCAGTTACCTAATAATGATTCAGGTAAAACACTCGATTTTTTAATGGGTGTAAGCTCTATATCATATATCTTGAAGCAGGCATCACACTCGCTTTCAATAAAATCCACCTTTTTAGCAGCTGCGCCAACAGCGGGGAAAGTTAAACTGAAAGTAGTTTCGCCTGTAGCTGGTAGCACAAAGCGGTCATCTAATTGTATACCTGTAGCTGCCTTTACAAACAACTTCTCACTACTGTTATCTACCAGGATAAAACTCCCTTTATTAATCTTCAACCAATTTCCAGGCTCAAAATAAGCCTTAAAATGGAATACGGTAGCAGTATCGCTACTTACAATCTTTTCGATTTCAAGAATTCGGGAATTTCTTGAGGAAAACGCCGGATTGTCAATTGTTCTCTGGGCGTAAAGTGATGAGAAAAGCAGGGAAAAAATCAACTGCAAGGAAAAATATTTCATAGGATAATTGAGTTTGTACATTTAAAACTAAAAACATTAATCCACAACGTAAAATTTCTTCAAAAACTGTATATTTTGAGTGTGAATAGCAAAATTAAAAGTGTAAAATCTGTAAAGTCGGTTAAAAAAGAAGCCGCTAACGAAAATCGGAAGCGACTTTAGAGGCAGTGTACAAGTTTATATGAGTAGTTATGACATTCTCCTTCACAGAGCTAAGTGAAATCCGGGGCGCTGTTATAACGGTTTCTGAGCTAAAAAAAATACCTTATCCGCCGCTATACAGATAAGGTATTAAACAAGAACTTTTAAACTATCTTATTCGCCGCTATACAAATAAGACACTTACAAACAAGAATGCTTATGAATTAACCTTTCAATTTAACATGGACCTATCACAACCCCGTTAATTTCAGATACATTTAAGCAATTAAAGCACAAAACAATCGAAGTAGAAGAAATTTGCGACCTCTTAATACCCCGATCAGCATTTGCATAAACAAATATACAGCTAATATTCATAAATGCAAGAGTAAAACATGATTTAAGTAATATTTTTTTAACCTTTTCAATCAAAAACACCCCAAATAGTATGACATAGATCATGTTTTCGGTTAAAAACCAGCTAAAAACCCGCAAATACACAATATTTCCAGCCTTACAAACAACAAACAACCTGAAGTACAACAAATAAGCACTAACGCCACCAAACAATTGGCGTCTTTTTTAGAGATTCAACAATTAATCAGGAAATTGAAATAAAGCGTCGCGAGAACTTTGCCCACTAACCTGAGTTCTACTAATAAATATGCAGTTCGCAGGTGTGGGGGCCATTTTGAATTATTTAACAAATTGAAAATAATCGAACTTTGCCCATTACTTTTTGAAGGCTAACAGAAGGCCATCAGTACTATGTAAATAAAGCATTCCGTTTTTAATGGAATACCGTTTAACGTTTTGCAAATTGGTAATCATCTCATTTTCCAAATTCATTACGCCTTCGCAGTACATCTTGGTTGAAACTATTTCCGAAAAGGTAAGCTGATCTTTCCCCATTAACTCATATTCGCCTTTTATTGAGTTGCAAAAGGCCTTGCCTTGAACTTCAAGCTTAGTGCTGAATTCCAGATATGCATTTCCATTATTATTAACGGGCCTATGATTAATAGAAACTAACTTCCATTGCTGCCCATCTAACCTGGTAACTTCGCTATCTGGCTTAATGGCCTGGCAACTTAAAAGCAAGGAGCTGATCAGAAATAATGATGAAGCATTTATAAATTTTAAGTTCATACCAACTTAACAAATGCAGCCATCCTATAGTTTTTGGCTATATATTTTGAGCTATAACAAAGCCGCTTGCCCAGGCCCATTGAAAGTTGTAACCACCCAACCAGCCTGTAACATCTACACATTCGCCGCCGAAAAACAATCCGGGAACTTTTTTAGCTTCCAATGTCTTAGACGAAAGCTCGTCCGTAGCAACCCCTCCTAGCATAACTTCGGCTTTATCATAGCCTTTATCGCCGGCAGGTTTCAGCTTAAATTCGTGAATAAATGATTCAATTTTAAGAAGCTCATCTTTGGTAAGAGATGCTATATTTTTATCTACCGGAAGATACTTGGCAAGCGCCTCAGCGAATTTCTTAGTATACAAGCCCGCCAGAAAGTTTAGCAGTAATTTCTTGCCATGATTTAAACGCTCAGCCTCCAGTAAATCCATCACTGACTGATTAGGTAACATATCAATTACGATCTCCTCTCCTGGCTTCCAATAGCTTGAAATCTGCAGAATGGCCGGGCCGCTTAATCCCCAGTGCGTAAAGAGGATGTTTTCTTCAAAACTGATTTTATCATTACTCACCCGGCAAAAAATACTATTGCCCGATAAATTGGCGAACCACTCGGCATCTTTTCCGGTAACCGTTAAAGGCACCAAAGCAGGCGCAGTTTTAGTAACCCTCAAACCGAATTGCCTGGCAACTTTTAATCCGAAATCTGTAGCCCCCATCTTTTGAATAGGAAGTCCTCCTGAGGCAATCACGACGCTTCCAGCCTTCACCTCCTTCAACGAGCCATTGCGTTCATAACCCACAGTAAAACCGCTATCTGTTTTCGTTACTGTTTTAACTTCAGCATTACAACGGATATCTTGCTCCAGATCCCTGCAGAGCCCAACAAAAACCTCAACAATATCCTTTGCCTTATTACTTACCGGGAATAGCTGGCCTAGGGTCTTCTCCTGCCCTTCTATGCCGTAAGTTTCAAAGAAGCTGATAGTATCTTCTACCGTCCATTGCGAAAAGGCAGACTTGCAGAAATGCTCATTTTCTGAGATGAAATTAGCAGGTGTGGCAAACATATTGGTATAATTACATCGTCCGCCGCCGGAAATTAGGATCTTCGCTCCCGGCTTATCTGTTTTTTCAAGAATCAAAACTCTTTTACCAAGGTATCCCGCCTGAACAGCGCACATTAAACCGCAAGCACCGCCACCGATAATTATAGCATCATACATTGGTGCAAAGGTAATATTAGTTTGGGTATGCTTTTATCACCCAGATGTCGAGAGCAAACTAGTAGTTTCCCCAACGTCATAGAACATGAAGTCTGTGGTTCAGGTATTAATTTGTTCTCTTATTGTTGCGATTTTTGGAAATTTACGATCAGCTTATAATAGTCCTTTAGGGGCTCCAAACCATATGCTTTTCTAAATTTGTCGACGTTTAGAGAATCTACAAGTCCGATTGCAGGAAAGGGATGCCCTGCTGAATCGTAAGAAACTTGTGTACCAAACATTCGTCTCTCTCCTGCCTTCACTTTAACCCTATCGTATAGATAAGCATAATTGCTTGGGCTCGCATTCCCCTTTTCGACTTCTTTATTCATTGCTTTTAGCACTTTCTTTTGAAACTCCGGATATTTGTCACTATGCTGAACTAATAACCAAAAATGTGTCGAACCATCTTTTCCAATTTTGTCGTACCCCAGAAATCCATATTTATCAAACATTTTCTCAACTCTTATTTTAATGTTGGTGCGAACACTGTCTCGAAATCTGTTCCATTGTTCTTCAGTGTACTCTAAGTATTTTCCTTTTGGAAGATTTGAAGCAGTTTGGTCCACTTTAACCAATTCAAGCAGTTCATTTTTTAGCTTGTTGCGTTGATCGCCAGTGAGTCTAACAACGCAACCTATCAATAGGATACAAATCACTGAAATAGAAGTTAACTTTTTCATGATTTAAGGTTATGTATGTGCTACAACGTATATATCTTAAGTATGTTGATCATTTCCCACTTCCTTTAGTGCCTCTAAATACCGTGAGATTTAAAAGCTGGCTAATCCAGTCATCTCTGGATATTAAAAAAATTTAGAACCCAACGAAGGCTAATAAAGCAACAAGAAGCCTTTCAGAACATGTTGAACCAGCGAAACTGTCATCGTTAAATCATAAAGAAGCAAAAGATGATTTGAAGTTTTTAAAATAAACTTTTTAGTATATTTTTGAATCAGATTTCAATCACCATGCTCACTAAAGCGGAAAGAACAAAACAGTTTATCCTAGAAACAGCGGCCCCTATTTTTAATCAAAAAGGGATATCAGGAGCCAATATAGACGACGTGCTTGATGCTACAAAATTGACTAAAGGATGCCTTTATGGCCATTTTGAAAGTAAAGAAGACCTGGCTTTGCAGGTTATTGATTTCATGCTTGATAATAACAGCGAAAAAATGTTGTTAACCATCAGCAAGGGGAAAACGGCAAAGGCTAAGGTATTTGCATATCTTGATTTTTATAAAGATCCTTTGGATACTTACATTAAAGGCGGATGCCCTGTATTTAATATTGCGGTGGAGTCTGATGATCATTTTCCGGCCATTAAAAAAAAGATAGCTGGTGTAATTCGACGGGGACAGGAAATGCTTGTTGCTATTTTAAATCAAGGTATTGAGAACGGTGAATTTTCTAATAAACTCGATCCGGCCGTTTATGCGTTCAAAGCGGTAGCTGCTGTTGAAGGAGCCCTTGTAATGTGCAGGACGATGAATACGGCAAAACCGATGTCCGGTTTGATAAAGAGCCTGAAAGCTGAATTAGAAAGTTATACAATCTAACTTTTTTTAAATAAAATATACTAAAAAGTCTATTTTACAAAACAACAACACAAAGGCAATTCATAACAAAACATCTTAAATAATAACCATCAACCCATAATTAAAGGATATAGCGATAAGAATGAATTTAAATATACCAAAAAGTATAAAATAATAATTAAACATTGTACACTAAGGCTGAAAACCAGCTTTCTATCCAATACTATCTAAAATTAAAAGAAATGAAAGATCAACTAATTTTCGAACCATTTGACTTAAATGGCCTTTCACTAAGCAACCGCATAGTAGTGGCACCAATGACCCGCAACCGCTCAGCTAATCCGGGCAATGTGGCCACAGAAATAACGCCTCTTTATTATCAGCAGAGCACTTCCGCTGGCCTGATCATTACCGACGGAAATAAAAAAGAAATGCAATGAAGATAGTAGGAAAAACGGTATTGATCACTGGTGGAGCATCGGGTATCGGGCTGGAAGCAGCAAAACAATTTTTAGCCAATGGGGCAAGCGTGATCATCACCGGCAGAAACCAGGCAAAATTAGATGAAGCTAAGAAACTGTATCCGGCAATTACGGCTATTAAAAGTGATGTATCAGACGCAGGTGATGCGCAAAGGCTTTTCAACCAAATACAGCAATTAGGCGGTATAGACATTTTATATAATAACGCAGGCGTTTTAACTGATCCAATTAGCCTGGGAGTGGCAAATAATCAGCATTTTGAGGATGCGGCCTACGAAATGAACGTCAATTACCTTGCCGTAATTCGCCTTAACAATCTGTTTCTCGATATGTTAAAATCAAGGAAAGACAGCGCAATTATCAATACAACATCAATACTCAGCTATGTCCCTGCATTGCTGGAATCGACTTATTCGGCCTCCAAAGTAGCGCTGCAGTTCTACACAATAACGCTGAGAAAGCACCTGCAAATTTTGAATAGCAACCTGAAAGTATTTGAGCTTTTACCTCCGGTTGTTGCTACAGAAATGACAGCTGCCAGGAAGGACAAAAAAATAACAACGGAAGATCTGGTAAAAGCCCTTATTTCAGGCCTTAAGAAGGATCAGCTTACCATCCGCGTCGGTGATTCAAAAGCACTTTATATACTCAACCGGCTTTTTCCAAAAATGGCTTTTGCTCTGGTTAACCCTAAGAAAAACTACAGGTTATTACAATCATAGAATTATTTCGATCATTTTAAACATTAGAAATGAAAGCATTCATCATAGACAAATATAAAAGCAAGGATGGCGGGCGGATCGGCGAAATGTCCACACCGGAACTACGGGATAACGATGTATTGGTTCAAATCCACGCTGCTGGCGTAAACCTGCTGGATTCCAAAATCAGAGATGGGGAGTTCAAACTTATTTTGCCATATAAAACACCCTTTGTTTTAGGCCATGACGTGGCGGGCGTTATAACTAAGGTCGGCGCCCGTGTGCAACAATTTAAAGTTGGAGACGAGGTTTATGCACGGCCGGCGGATCATCGGGTTGGAACGTTTGCGGAATTTATTGCGATTAAGGAAGCTGATGTAGCAATTAAACCAAAGAACCTGACCATGGAAGAAGCCGCATCCATTCCCTTGGTGGGCCTGACCGCCTGGCAAGCACTGATCGAAAAAGGGAATCTCAAGAAAGGTCAAAAAGTATTCATCCAGGCCGGTTCCGGTGGTGTAGGCACATTTGCCATCCAGCTTGCAAAACATCTAGGAGCTACTGTGGCTACAACTACGAGTGCAGCCAACATAGAGTTAGTGAAAAGCCTCGGTGCAGATGTTGTTATTGACTACAAGAAAGATGACTTTGAGAAAATCCTGCATGGTTACGATCTGGTATTGAATAGTCAGGACGGAAAGACACTCGAAAAATCCTTGCGCGTATTAAAACCCGGTGGAAAACTCATTTCAATCTCTGGCCCGCCTGATACGGATTTTGCGAAAGAAATAGGAGCTCCCTGGTTCGTAAAATTAATAATGCGACTTTTAAGTTCTGGAGTCAGGAAGAAAGCAAAAAGACTTAATGTGCACTTTTCCTTTCTTTTTATGAAGGCAAACGGAGATCAGTTAGAAAAAATCACTTCGCTTATAAACTCCGGTATCATAAAACCGGTTATGGACAGAGTTTTTCCATTCGGATCGACTAAAGAAGCGCTGAGCTATATTGAAAGCGGCCGCGCTAAAGGAAAAGTCGTTGTCAAAATTAAATAAAGGCGCTGCGAACCTTACATTCTGCCCCATGCAGGCGCAGGATTATTGATACCTGCAGTTAGATTTTTTATAGTCCCATAAAGTAAATGGCTTTCTAAAAATGTGTCTTCTTAACCTCCTCTTAACATGAACTATAAAATCATGAAAATAACTGTGTAGCTGATGCTGTTTGGTATACCGGTAAGATTATAAAATTTATATACGTCAATTGGAAGGCTCACAATAAGCTCAAGCGGACAAGAAGCGATCAATGTAGTTTATACCTGTCAGGTATTCGAAACCTTACAGGTATAAACTACATACAAGAAATCCTAAATGATAAAAGGGTTTTAATTTCTAAGATGGATGCGTATATTTGCGGCTCCCTGTTAATCAGGTATCAACAAGTATGACATTAGTATTCACACATCACGTACATTTCCATCATCGCCTGTGGCGATAGATTGAATTAGTATGTTTCTACGTGAAACTGATACCCCGAAATATTTTTGTTGG
>Ga0307408_100003709_pt1 | contig 10405 bp, 11 predicted proteins | sample 322Cmetagenome_FD_202116 | JGI IMG/M metagenome (GOLD analysis project Ga0307408, IMG submission 202116) | Maize rhizosphere microbial communities from greenhouse at UC Davis, California, United States - 322HYB-C-3 | ecosystem: Host-associated > Plants > Roots > Rhizosphere > Soil | place... | reverse complement strand
CAGACCCGACCAGCCAAATTCCCCGATAGAGCTATTACTGCCTCCAGCAGCCGGACTCTTCATCGTCCTAACTCCGAGCCCATAACCGTATCCTGCTAGATAGTCCCAGTTATAAAACGACAGTTGATCAGAGGTAAGATGATTAGTAGACATTAACTCCACTGTTTTTCTTCCTAGAATTCTTACCCCATCTAATTCACCGCCATTGGCCAGCATATGAGCAAAAGTGCTATAATCACTCAATGTGGAAAGCAGGCCAGCACCGCCGCTTTCAAACAGTGTACCTGGTTGATATTGTTCATCCAGCCTTGTATTTTTGAGCAGGCTTCCTTCTTCATTACGCACGTAAAGGCTGCAGAGCCGGTGCTTTTTCTCATCCGGAATCTTGAAAAATGTGTCGTTCATAGAGAGTGGTTGAAAAATCTCTTCACTTAAAAATTCACCAAAGGTTTTTCCTGACAATACTTCAATCAAAGCTCCCAAAACGTCATGACTTAATCCGTAGCGCCATTCTGTTCCAGGGTCAAATGCTAATGGGATTTTAGCCAGGGCTACAGATAACTTTCGCACATTAAAAGTGTTTTCTCTTCTTAATAGCTGCATGACTTTCTTGACTTCACGTTCCGTTTCATTTCCATCCCCTTCATAGGTTAACCCGGAAGTCATCGTAAAAAGATCTTTTATTCTAATCGACCTAGTCGCAGAGGTTATGTACTTTTCTCCTTTTTCAGTCATTCGGTACACTTTAGGATCTTTAAACTCTGGCAGGTATTCCTCAAGAGGATCATTTAGTAGGAACAATCCGCGCTCATATAACATAAGCGCTGCCACACAGGTAACAACCTTTGACATCGAATAAATTCGGTAAATAGTATCTGCTGTAATGGGCTTCGCTGATTCCAAGTCTTGTAATCCAACATAATCTTCAAATCTAGTTTCTCCCTGATACGTAACAGAACACGCACAACCTGCAGGTCCTTTATCAACAAAACTCTTCAATAAGGGATGAAGTTTTTCCAGTGATTTCATCAAACTCACTCTCCTTTTTATAAACAATTTCTAATACCTTTATTCGACGTGATAACACTTACATTATATATACATTCCTTCATCAACACCAACAGAAAGACCGGCAAAAACTCTCTAAACACGAGTTTTTGCCGGTCTTAAATTGCATTTACTTCTAATCCCATTTTTTCTATTAGCCTGACTTTTTGCTTAAACTCATGTAATGATATTTTGTTGCTTTGTAGGTTTGATGCGTATAATATACTTTTGCAGATGCGTTGTTATCACATAGCGTACACTTAATTTTAAATGGAGCTTTACGTATATGGGGAATTTCTAATACTGATATTGCTTCTTTCATATGCGTGTGACAAACCCACATTATTCTCACCTCAAATGATATGATTTTTCTTACGTGGTCGATTGTATACCGTTTTTATTTATTCGCAGATACTTCCTGCTTTAGTTTATCAGGTTTTCTCATTTTTACTTGGTTGGTAATTTCCTCATCCCAAGAGATTTCAATATCTCCATTTGTAACAAAGGTCTGGCAGCCTAAGCGATACCCTTTCTCTAGCCATTCCTCTCCCAATTTCCTTCTTTCCTGAATTTTAACATTATCTAGGAATTCAACCCCTTCTTCTGCTTTAAAAACACAAGTGCCGCAAATTCCTCCACCGCATCGATTCGGAAGATCTCCATCATAGCGAAGTGACATTCTTAAAATATTCGAATCCTCTGGAACTTCTAACTGTTTATTACTATTAATAAATCGAATGGTTGGCATCTTGAATTCCTCCTCGAAATGTTCTTCTTGGTATACAATATACCATATATTTAATTTTCAGACAATGTGTATATTTAAAATTTTCTAATTATTTTACACTTATTTTTAGATTCTATCAAAATAGGATAAAAATAAAACAGGCTGCTTGGAATATAGCTGCCTGCCTCAACTTTTACTTCTAAGAAGCTTCTCTTGTAGACTTTCCATATAGGTAATATATGCTTTTTTTGAATTTTCAATATGAATCCTCATCAAGAATTCAGCCATTTCCGTTTCCTGATTACGTAATGCCTTCATAATATCTATATGTTCCTTTAAAGATACTTTCCTTCTTCCAGGTGTCTCATAGCCCATATTCGCTGCCATATGAATATAGTCTATTAAACCGGAAAGAATTTCTAGTAATTTCGGACTTTTCGATGCTTTGTTTATTAAATGATTCATTTTAATATGTTCAAAATTAAAGTTTTCTTCTTCATTCTCTTGAATTTCCATCAATTCTTTGATTTTTTGATCCAATTCATTTTTAGTCTCTTGATCCATTCTTTGCGAAGCTAATTTAACGGCAAGGACTTCTAATGAAGCAAGAATCGTAAAAACCTCAATGACCTCATTTACCGAAATATTGGAAAGTACAACCCCTTTTCTCGGAACGGTTTTCACAAAGCCTTGTGATTCTAGCCGGAACAATGCCTCCCTTATTGGCGTCCGGCTTATTTTCAATTTAGCTGCGAGCTCTCGCTCAATAAGACGATCGCCAGCCTTAAACTCGCCATCAAGAATCATCTTTTTTAGATATAAATAGGCATGTTCTCTAATCGATAATAAATTTTTTTCCTCCCATTTTACTTCCATCCTTTCACCTCCTAATTCATTTGTTACAATTCCTTGATTAAGATAGAAAGATTCCGCCATAAAGGAGTGCTCCAATAATTACAAAAGATGGATGAACCTTTAGTTTGCTTAAGGTAAAAAAGCTAAGCACAGCTAGAAGAACTAGGTGAAAGACACCGCTATTTTCAAAGGCTGTTAAAAAGAATTGGTAAGCCATAACTGCAAGTAAGATAGCGATAATTGGCTGTACAGATTTAGTCATGAGCTTTACTTTTGGTGAATCCTTAAATAAATTCACAAACTTAAACAACAAAATAACAGCGATGGCTGATGGAAGAATCGTAGCAGCAAGTGCAACGATCGAACCTAGAACACCACCTACTTCATATCCGATAAAGCCTGCCATCTTCGTCGCGATTGGACCAGGTAAAGCATTAGCGATGGCTAACAAATCACCGAACTCGGATAGAGTCATCCAGTCTTGTTCGTTGACTACTTCGATTTGTATTAAGGGGATGGTAGCCGGTCCGCCTCCATATCCCAAAAGATTCGCAATAAGAAACGACCAAAATATTTCCAAATAGATCATGAGCTTTTCTCCTTTAGTTCAACCACATCTTTTGGAGGATTATTTTCAGCCTTTTCTTTACGGCTAGCAATGAAAAAGGCAGAAATTAAAAATGTGGCAATTAGGATTCCTGGGTGAAGTCCGACCAATTGGATAAGGATGAAAGAAAGTGCTGAGAGCAATAACATCTTCGATAAACCCAAACCTTTTTTGCCATTCTGGAAAAAACGATAAGCCATTTCCGCTAGCATATACCCTATAACCGGCGTAACCCCTTGAACCATGCCACCTACTATAGGAGAACTACTAAATGAATAAAGAACACCTAACAATCCCAGCATGGCAATAACGGAAGGAAGAACATGGGTCAGAATGGCTACCACAGCCCCTAAGTTCCCTTTCACTTTATAACCAATATAGGCAGCCATTTTTGTAGCAATGGGGCCAGGAAGCGTATTTGCCAGCGCCAAAACCTCGACAAATTCATCCTCTGACATCCATTTATATTTTTTCACTGCCTCAAATTCGATTAACGGGATGGTAGAAGGTCCTCCTCCATAGCCAGTAACTCCGGTGCGCGCAAATCCAATGGCTAATTCCAAAAATTTATTCAATTGATTCTCCGTCCTTCCTTTGTAGCTAGCCTTTGAAGTGTTATGACTTTTTAAGGACCTCATATTGTTCCTTATTGGACAATGGATGAGGTCCCCATTTTCTTGAATTTTAGACTTTGTTAAAGTTAGATGTTGATTTTTCTCACGAAAATCCTTATGAAGGAGTAATCTCAATGGAAATTCTCCTGATTTGTCTTTCATCCCGCTTTTAAAGGAAACTTTCCTGTTTGTACTTCATCGACCTTTTATAGGGCTATACTAATAATCAACAAAGAAATTTAACAAAGCTAAATTTTAATATCTGCTTGTGTTAATACTGAAAGGCCTTCACTTTCTACATGCTTTTGCAAGGCTTCGAGTGCTGCGGTTCCAACGGCGATATCCTGCTCTCCGTTCCCTCCGCTCACGCCTACTCCTCCGACCACTTCACCATTTACAACAATTGGGAATCCTCCAACAAATATGGCGAATTTTCCTGGCAGCATCTGTTGAATCCCAAATGCTTCGTTTCCTGGTAATGCAGGACCATTTGGCTCTTTATTAAATAAATGAGTAGAACGTTTATGACCAGAAGCTGTGTAGGCTTTTGCAATTGCAATTTCAGGGCCGGTGATTCTCGCTCCATTCATTCTTTCAAGAGCGATTAAATTCCCTCCGTCATCGACAATGGCGATGGTTTCCAGCACCTTGATGTCCTCTGATTTCTTCTTTGCAGCTTCAATCATTAATTTCACTTCTTCTAGTTCTAATTTTAAGATGGTTTTCATTTATTTATTCTCCTCAAACTTTCTAATTTAATATCCGATATAAACAGTCTTTAATTGCGTAAAAAATTCCAACCCAACTCTTCCCGATTCGCGGAATGTTGAGGTACTTGATTTTTTCAGCCCGCCAAATGGAGCATTCATTAAATTACCAGTGGTGGTTCGATTGACCTTTACGGTTCCGGCTTGAATGTCTTTTGTGAATCTAGATGCAATTTTCAGACTATCTGTCACAATTGCAGCCGCCAAACCATACTCAACATCATTTGCAACCTGAATGGCCTCTTCATATGTATTGACTTCAATGACCGCCACTACAGGACCAAAGATTTCTTCCTTTGCAATTCGATGTTCAGGTTTTACATTGATAAAGATAGCTGGCTGAACATAATAGCCCTGTTGATACTTACCTTCTGTTAGTTGTTCACCGCCAAACACCAATGATGCCCCATCTTCGTTTCCATACTCAATGTATTTCAGGACATTTTTCAATTGCTTTTCATTTGCAAGAGGTCCGATTTTCACGCCATCCTCAAAACCATTTCCTATTTTTAACGCGCTTGTTTTTTCAATTAGTTTTTGGACAAATTGCTCTTTTACACTTTTTAATACGATTACACGGCTTGTTCCCGTACAGGCCTGCCCAGTTAAGGAGAAACCACCGTTGATAGTTAATGTAGCAGCCAGTTCAATATCGGCATCATCCATGACGATTAAAGGGTTTTTGCCACCGAGCTCCATTTGTGTGCGAGTTGTAAATGAAGATTTTTTGTGGATATCTTCCCCTGCAGCAGTCGAACCTGTAAAAGTAATTGCTTTAATGGCAGGATGCTTAACCAAAGAATCGCCTACTTCTGAAGCCTTTCCAGTTACAAAATTTATGACCCCTTTTGGTATACCAGCCTGATGTAGTGCTTCAACAAGACGCAAAGCAATTAATGGCGTATCGGAAGAAGGTTTAAAAACCACTGTATTACCTGTAATTAATGCTGGTGCAATCTTTCTTGCAGGAATAGAAAGCGGAAAATTCCATGGCGTTATGACACTGATCACCCCAAGTGGTTCTCTTTCTGTCATTACTTTCATATCTGGATCATCATTTGGAAAGGTTTCTCCTGTAATCGTTTGTCCTTCAACGGCATAAAAGCGGAGAGTTTGTGCGGACCGAATCACTTCATTCTTAGCATCCGTAACATGCTTTCCTTCTTCCCTTGTCAACTCTTCTGCGTATTGGTCAGCATTTTCTTCCAAAATGCTTGCTGCTTTATTTAAGATTGCTGCACGTTTTGATGGGGATGTCTTTGCCCAATTTGGAAATGCAGCTTGAGCTGCTTCAATGGCTGCTAGGACATCTTGTTCATTGGAAGCTTGGAAGGAACCGACAATGTCTTCTGTATTTGCTGGATTCACACTTACAAACTGTTTTTGGCTGACTGATGCCTGCCATTCACCATTAATATAGTTATTGAACGTTTTCACTTTTGTTGTTAACAAAGTATCACCTTTTTCTTTTTTAATAGAAAATGGCCGTCATTTAGAACCTCGATTTTTCAAGATTAATATGACGGCCAGGAAAGTTAGATTCTATCAATGGGTGTTATCCCAAGGAATCCCATCTATTTGTATGAAACTAAGTATTTTAGTTGGTTTGAACTAAAGACCCTAAGTCCTGCTCAAGATACTCTCTCCATAAACCATCCATGTACATACGGCGCATTTTAGCACCCACTCTAACAATTTCAAGACAACGTTGTTGTAATTCTGGAGTATCTGCGTGGTCAAGAACAATCTTATAACCACGTTCACCATGAATTTCATCTGAAACAATGTGTAGGTCGAAGAATTCAATTTCTTCATCTGTAAATCCATATTGAGCACGTAATGCTGGTGTTTGTTTTCTATAGATATCAGGTACTTGAGATTCTAAACCAACTACAAGGGCAGCTGTTGCAACAACAAAGTTTTCACGTGCAGCTACTGCAAAGCACCAGCTTTGAAGACCTAAAGTTGTCGCTGCCATATTATCTGGGTTAATTACTCGTTCAGCTGTTGTGCCGCAAGCTTCTGCAAAACGAATTAATAAATCAGTATGACGATCTGCTGCAATTTCCTCTTCATACATGTTTTGTAATGTGAAGTCTTTAGCAGCTGCAAATTTTGGATCGGATGGAGTATTGTGATAGATATACGCAAGGTAATCTGCGAAAGGTCCTACATAGTGGTAATGATTTTCTGCCCATCTTGCAAAGTGCTTTCTTTCTAGTTTTCCTTCAGCCCAAGCGACTGTAAATGGAGCCTTCTGGCTATGATTACCTTTAATTGCTTCTTCTAGTTCTTTACGGAATTCGTCTTTTGATAATAATTCTGTCATTTTAACTCCTCCTGTTTCCTGGGCATTTTTTGCCTTTTTGTATTTGATATTTTGTATACCAAAAGTCTTGTAAAAAATTAGAGAATGTAAGTGCTTACTCTCTATGTATTTTGATTTATTGTATTTGGTATACCTTAATGAAAATATTAACCTATTATTTTTTATTTGTAAATACAATTTTTAGAATTTTTTAAAATATCAATTAAGTAATTGTTAGAAAGCCTGGTTTATATATAAACATCCTTATTTATATTTAATAAACTGTAGAGATCTTTAGAGAGATTCTCCAATGCTTCCTCTACAATCTGTTGACCCAATTCATAACTGGCTTGTGTGGCATCTCCTATACAGCCGTTTTGGGTCATTTCTTCATAGAAATAAAAACCTTGAATCGCCTTTCCTGGTCGAAGCTGCTTCCATCTTCCATGTTCTTGTATATCGCCTTTCTCAAGTTGATTTAGCCGTACAAGCTCTGGAGCTAAATACAAAGCTTCCGATACCTCTCTTTCGCAGCTGTGTCCAAACAATGGGGATGTGATATAATGACCGATTGTTTGTTTAGCCGAGGCTGTGGTTTTCGCATAATAAATGTCAACATTCAATTCTTTCGTCAAAGTCATAGATGCAACATTCAAGGTTGATTGGTTGCCACCATGTGAATTTAACAATAGAATTTTTTTAATTCCATGATGACTTAGGGATGAAATCATATCTCTTAAGATTGAAATCAATGTATCTGGCTGCAGTGAAATCGTTCCAGGAAAGTTCATATGGTGTGGTGAGACCCCCATATTAACGGTAGGAGTAATCCATGCATGAGGAAACATTTTTTGGCCTAGTTTTTCTGCCATCTTTTCCGCCAATACAGCGTCACAGCTTTCTGCCATATGTGGTCCGTGTTGTTCATGTGCTCCAATTGGAATGATTGCAAACGTAACAGTCTTTAACGACTCTTCTACTTCCTTCCACGTCATTTTTGTAAGATTATAACAATCCAATAATATCCCCTCGCATTATCCTTATTTCATCTAGGTTTTTTGTATACCAAAAATACTTTAAAAAATAATCTACTATCGCAGTGTAGCAGATTGCTTCTTTGGCGGTTGAATGGAGATGTTTTCTTGAGAAATTTCGATATCCTTTTCGATCGTTAATTGGCAGGTTAAGCGATACCCTTCCTCCACCTTGTCACCTAACATTTTTATCTCTTTCCAATTTGGCGGTGCAATGGATTCTCCGCCACTGATCACACGGCATGTGCATTTGGTGCATCTACCCATTCCACAACCATACTTTAATTGAGGAAATTGTCGGATACCCGCTAAAACTACTAGATTCGCATTATCCTTTACTTGCTGTTCAACTACAGTTCCATCCACATGAAGAATTACTTTTGGCATAAAATATCCCCTTTCAGTATAAACCAAAGAATTTGATGCTTTTTAAGAATTATACAACCATTTTACGTAAGATGAAAAGAAGTTTTTATAATTTTTTAAAAAATTAGAATATACCATTGAACATTTAGATAACTTAAGATAAACTACTGATAAGGAATTTGGTATACAAAATATCAAATTAAGGAGTGATTATGACATACTTACATTTTAGGGGACTTTTTGTAGAAGAAGAAAAAAATAATTTATAGGGAGTGTTTATAATGGGGAACTATATTGTACTAACAAATAAAGAAACTTTTCAAACCATTCTTGATAATGAAGGGCTAGAGACTGTTGAGACCTATAACTTTTATTTTTTTGATAAATTAAAAGCAAAATATACCATTGCAAAAGTAATCGATGAAAAAAGTAAGATTCAATTATATGAAGAATTTGAAGGAAAAGAATATGTAAACCACATTGCTGTGAAGTTTTTCGAAAGATTTGAAACGGTTGAAGCAGCACGTGAAGAATTGAATGAGATTGTCAAGGCATCAGGGAATAGTGAAGATTCCATTCATTCCAAGCTGGTGAAATCAACTGAAGTAGCCATATAAGATAAAAGAATAATTTATACTTTAATCATGTAAAAACCGGAGCAGAACCATATCATCTCCGGTTTCTTTTTTGAGAAATTTTCGAGAACGATAAAAAACCGCCACTATGTGACGGTTATTTCTATTATTATTGGAAGGAAGTTTAAAAATTTAATGTTTTTCTTAAACGAGCTAACTTCTTTTCAGCTTTTTCCATAGCCTTCTTTGATCCAAAAAGAAAATTAAACATCACTATTCCCCCTATTTATCATCATGTTATTGCTTACCCTTATTGTATTATGGTATTGAAGAAATTACAACTAAATTGTATACAAAATACCAACAAAATAGTATATAATATGTATAAACGGTGAACAAATCCTCAGTTTGGTATACCAAAATAATATAGATTACCAGTTTAGGATATTTACCAAATACTAAAAAGCAGGGTGTTGCTATGTTAAGATTCTTATTTTTATTTGTTATTTTTATGTATTTATTATCTACTTTGCTGCCTCAACTAGATTTTAGTGTCCTGCTATCAATTCTATGTTTTATTATTGTATTTTGTACGTTTTTTCTTGCAAAGCGTTCCGTTCAAATATTAGGCGGCGCATTCCTGATCTTAGGAATCGCGCTGCTATGGAAAGCGGAAGCACAATGGTATCAGTACATATTATCTTTTGGACCCATGCTTGACTTAATCACTTTATTTACCTTAGTCCCTATACTAGGAATCCCCATTAAATTAGGTGGATATAGCGGCGGTATCCAAACGATTATTCAAAAAAAGGTCAACAATTCTGGTCAGTTATATATCATTACCTCTGGAATTTCGTATTTTTTTAGTATTTTTATGAATCTTGCTACTTTGCCAATGACCTATTATTCGATTCGTCCATCTTTGAACCTGTTTTCAGTTGAGAATAAAGAACGGTTCATGAGTAGAGCGATTACTAGAGGTTTTGCCATGCCCCTCTTGTGGGCACCTGTTACCCCTATTGTAGGTATTGTTATTTCTGTTACTGAAGTACGCTGGATCTCCATTTTACCCTATGTGATTCCACTTAGCATTTTAGGCTTGGGGATGGATTGGTTTATAGGAGCCCGCAGAGCTAAAAAAATGCATTCTTCTGTTCAAGACGTATCTGTTCATGAAACAGCCGCAACGATAGAACCGGGTCAAATCAATTCTCCGATGAGGATCCTGCAAATTTTCTTAGCCATTCTTATTTTTGTTATTGCCATATCTATTGCTGAATCACTGTTTCATTATTCGTTTTTAATTCTTGTCTCTTTCCTTGTCATTCCATTTGCATTGGTTTGGTCCCTATTCCTAAAAAAAGGAGCAGAATTTGGCAGTCAATTACTGAAGCATTTTCATTCCTTTTCAATAAGTATGAAGGATCAATTTTTTATTTTTCTATCGGCTGGTTTTTTTATCTCGACAATCACGCTCTCTCATACGAATGAATGGTTGAATG
>Ga0307408_100003708_pt1 | contig 10405 bp, 8 predicted proteins | sample 322Cmetagenome_FD_202116 | JGI IMG/M metagenome (GOLD analysis project Ga0307408, IMG submission 202116) | Maize rhizosphere microbial communities from greenhouse at UC Davis, California, United States - 322HYB-C-3 | ecosystem: Host-associated > Plants > Roots > Rhizosphere > Soil | place: USA... | reverse complement strand
CACGGGCTTGGTCCCAGTCGCGCTTCCATGCGGCGTGGTCGGCGTAGCCGTTGGCGGCGAGATCGAACTGGGCATGAAACAGCTTCTTGCTGCCGAAGCACAACCGCACCGTTCCGGCTGCATGGTCGGACTTCATTGCGGCAAGGCGGCTCTGCATGGTCGCCAAGCGGCGCTTCTTCTGGTGCAACTTGTTCGTGCCGGGCGACTTCGCCTCAAGCTTTTTGATGACCTTGGCCGCTTTCTTGATCCGCGTCTCGGCTTCGCGGATCAGTTCCGGTCGGCGCTCCTTGATCGACGCGATCTTGCCGTCCAGGCCGATTCGCATGGCGTTGAACTGGCGCGCAGAGATGCCGAAACGGGGCAGAAATTCGCGTTTCAGGTCGTTCAGCGTGCCGCCCGCTTGAATCGCGGCGAACAGGCTGCGTTCGGCCTTGCCGTATAGTTCCGCGTAGGCATCGAGGGCGCTTGTCTGCACCTGATCGAGCACCGGGCGAGTTTGGTACGTGAAGATCGGACGGTCGCTCACGGCAATGCCTCGTGCGCGGTTTGCAGCGCATCCATTGCCTTCTGCGCGCGATGCCGCGCGGACCGCTTGCCGTAAAGTCGGGCGCACATGGATGTCAGCACTTCGGTCATGTCGCGCACGATGTCGTCTTTCATTTCGTCCGGCTCGATGACCATGATGCGTCGGTTCTGTGCGGCCATGGCGGCCTCGACGTACTCGAAGCCGAACCGTGTCAGCCGTTCACGGTGTTCTACCAGAATGATCTGTATTTGCGGATTTTTCAACAGTCGCAGCATGTTCTTGCGGTGTCCGTTCAAGCCGGAACCAACTTCTTTCACGGCGTCCACGATGACCAGCTGATTGCTGATCGCGTATTCGGTCAATCGCACCAATTGCCGGTCCAGGCCATCTTTCTGATCGGCGCTCGAAACGCGCGCGTACAGCGCAACGCCATGCGATTTCGCTTCGGAGTGAACCACAACCGTCCCTGTTGGCAATTGCTCACAGGGGACAGGCAACGTCCCAGCCTTCCACATGCGCCAGGCGGTTTTATAACTGATGCCTTGGAGTTCGGCCCATACGCTTAGTTTCAAGGATACGAGTATGGCCCTTATGTCCATAATTGACGACATTTACTTCAGCAGTTGGCAACCCGCGAACGCCGTCGCCATCGCCATCGCCTCCGCCCATTAAAAACCATGGCAATCACGGGCTGGCCGGGCGCGCCAGGGATGGGCATGGCGGGCGCCGGCATGCCCGTCCCAATTGCGACCAAATTACAACTTGGTCACTTATTGTACAAATGAGCGCCACGCGCTAAGCTAGCGGCCATGAACAAGCCCAGCTCCCCTCCAGCCGCCCGCGGCCCCGTTGACCACGAGGTGCGCGCTCAAATCGTTGCCGAAGCCACCAAGCACTTCGCCTTGTATGGCTATCAAAAGACCACCGTTTCCGACCTTGCCAAGGCCATCGGCTTTTCCAAGGCCTATATCTACAAATTCTTCGAGTCCAAGCAAGCCATCGGCGAATTGATTTGTGCCAATTGCATTAGCCAGCTCGAAGCGGACATCAAAACCGCCATCGCCAGCACGGACCGGCCGCCGGAACAGTTGCGGCGCATGTTCAAGACCGCAGTGGAAACCAGCCTGCGCCTGCTCTTTGAAGAGCGCAAGCTGTATGACATCGCCGCATCGGCCGCGACCGAGCGCTGGCAGGTGGTGCTGGACTACGAAGAACACGTCCAGGCCATGTTGCGGGACATCTTGCGCCTGGGGCGGGAAAGCGGGGAATTCGAACGCAAGACGCCGCTCGACGAAACCGCCGGCGCGATCTACCTGGTCATGCGCCCCTACATCAATCCCCTGCTCTTGCAATACGGCTTCGACTATACGGACGATGCCCCGGCCCAATTGTCCAACCTGGTGCTGCGCAGCCTGTCCCCCTGATTTTTTTGCGGTCGGCGGTCTGTGACCGTTGACAAAATTGGTCACTAGTCCCAAAATGAAATCCTGTCCGGTTTTCTTAAGGGATTTCCATGTTCCGCCGCATCGCTCTCTCCGCTGCCATTGCAGCCTTGCCGTTCGCGCTGGTCGCCTGTGGCGACAAGGCGCACTCCGATCCACGCACCGCGGCGCCGCTGGTGCGCGCCGCCACCGTCCAGAACGCGGCCGCCGGGTCGCGCGCCTTCACCGGCACCGTCGCCGCCCGGGTCCAGAGCGACCTCGGTTTCCGGGTTGCCGGCAAAGTGCTGGAACGCCTGGTCGATGCCGGACAAACCGTCCGGCGCGGCCAGGTCTTGCTGCGCATCGACCCCGCCGACCTGAAGCTGGCGGCCCATGCCCAGCAGGAAGCGGTCGCCGCCGCCCGTGCACGGGCCAGGCAAACGGCCGAAGACGAAGCCCGCTACCAAAGCCTGCGCGGCACCGGCGCCATCTCGGCCTCGGCTTATGACCAGGCCAGGGCGGCGGCCGATGCCGCCCGCGCCCAGCTCAGTGCGGCCGAAGCCCAGGCCGAACTGGCGCGCAACGCGAACCGCTACGCGGAACTGGTGGCTGACGCCGATGGCGTGGTGATGGACACCCTGGCCGAACCGGGCCAGGTGGTTGGCGCGGGACAAGCCGTGGTGCGCGTGGCGCATGCCGGCCGCCGTGAAGCCATCATCCAGTTGCCGGAAACCCTGCGCCCGGCGCTCGGCTCCAACGCGGTGGCCACGCTGTTCGGCCGGGAAAGCGGCGCCGTGCCAGCCAAACTGCGGCAATTGTCCGACACCGCCGACCGCCTGACCCGCACGTTCGAAGCGCGCTATGTGCTCGAGGGCGACCTGTCGAACGCGCCGCTGGGCGCCACGGTCACCATCGAGATCCCGGAAGCGCCGGCGGCGCAGGCTGCACACGCGGCCCCCCAGGCGGCGCCAGCCGGCCTGTCGGTTCCGCTCGCCGCCTTGCACGATGCCGGCAAAGGGCCCGGCGTCTGGGTCATCCAGGGCGCCCCGGCCAAGGTGTCGTGGCGGCCGGTGACGGTCCAGCGGCTGGGCGACGATGACGCGCGCGTCACCGGCCAGCTCAAGCAAGGCGAGCGGATCGTCGCGCTCGGCGCCCACCTGCTACGCGAAGGCGAGTCGGTGCGACTGGCGGGCGAAGGCGCCGCCGCCGTGGGAGATCGGCCATGAGCGCGAGTCGTTTCAACCTGTCCGCGCTCGCCGTGCGCGAGCGCTCCGTCACCCTGTTCCTGATCTGCCTGATCACCCTGGCCGGACTGGTTTCCTTCTTCAAGCTGGGGCGGGCGGAAGACCCCGCCTTCACCGTCAAGGTGATGACCGTCGTCACCGCCTGGCCCGGCGCCACCGCGCAGGAAATGCAGGACCAGGTCGCTGAAAAGCTGGAAAAGCGGCTGCAGGAATTGCGCTGGTACGACCGCAGCGAAACCTACACCCGGCCCGGCCTGGCTTTCACGACGCTGACCCTGCTCGACACCACCCCGCCATCGGAAGTGCCGGAACAGTTTTACCAGGCGCGCAAGAAAGTCGCGGACGAAGCCGTCAACCTGCCCGCCGGCGTGATCGGCCCGATGGTCAACGACGAATATGCCGACGTCACCTTTGCCCTGTATGCGCTGAAAGCCAAGGGCGAGCAGCAGCGCGTGCTGGTGCGCGACGCGGAGACGCTGCGCCAGCGGCTGCTGCATGTGCCGGGCGTCAAGAAGGTCAACATCGTCGGCGAACAGGCCGAGCGCGTCTATGTGGAGTTTTCGCATGAACGCCTGGCCACGCTGGGCATCAGCCCGCAAGACGTGTTTGCCGCCCTCAACAGCCAGAATGCCCTGACCCCGGCCGGCTCCGTGGAAACCCGGGGACCGCAAGTGTTCATCCGCCTCGACGGCGCCTTCGACGAGTTGCAAAAGATCCGCGACACCCCCGTCGTGGCGCAGGGCCGCACCCTGAAACTGTCGGACATCGCCACCGTCCGGCGCGGCTATGAAGACCCGGCCACGTTCATGATCCGCAACGGCGGCGAGCCCGCCCTGCTGCTGGGCGTCATCATGCGCGACGGCTGGAACGGGCTCGACCTGGGCAAGGCGCTCGATCACGAGGTCCATGCCATCAACGCCGGCCTGCCGCTGGGCCTCTCCCTGAGCAAGGTCACCGACCAGGCTGTCAACATCAGTTCGGCGGTCGATGAATTCATGGTGAAATTCTTCGTGGCGCTGCTGGTGGTGATGGTGGTGTGCTTCATCAGCATGGGCTGGCGCGTGGGGATCGTGGTCGCCGCCGCCGTGCCGCTGACCCTGGCAACGGTCTTCGTGGTCATGGCGGCGACCGGCAAGAACTTCGACCGCATCACGCTCGGTTCACTGATCCTGGGACTCGGACTGCTGGTGGACGACGCCATCATTGCCATCGAAATGATGGTGGTCAAGATGGAAGAAGGTTACAGCCGCGTTGCCGCCTCCGCCTATGCCTGGAGCCATACCGCCGCGCCCATGCTGTCGGGCACGCTGGTCACGGCGGTCGGCTTCATGCCCAACGGCTTCGCCCGCTCCAGCGCCGGCGAGTACACCAGCAACATGTTCTGGATCGTCGGCATTGCCCTGATCGCATCGTGGGTGGTGGCGGTGGTGTTTACCCCTTACCTGGGCGTCAAGCTGTTGCCCGACCTGAAACAAGTGGCCGGCGGCCACGACGCGCTGTACGATACGCCGCGCTATCATCGCTTCCGCCAGGTCCTCGCGCGCGTGATTGCCCGCAAGTGGCTGGCGGCGGGCGCCGTGGTCAGCCTGTTCGTGCTGGCCATCGCGGGCATGGCCATCGTCAAGAAACAATTCTTCCCGATCTCGGACCGGCCGGAAGTCCTGGTCGAAGTGCAAATGCCGTATGGCACGGCGATCACCCAGACCAGCGCCGCCGCGGCGAAGATCGAGGCATGGCTGGCCAAACAGCCGGAAGCGAAGATCGTCACGGCGTACGTGGGCCAGGGCGCGCCGCGCTTTTACATGGCCATGGGGCCGGAATTGCCCGACCCCTCGTTTGCCAAGATCGTGATCCGCACGGAAGACCAGGATCAGCGCGAAGCCTTGAAGATGCGGCTGCGCACCGCGATTGCCGACGGCCTGGCCGCCGAAGCTCGGGTGCGCGTCACCCAGCTGGTGTTTGGCCCGTATTCGCCCTTCCCGGTCGCTTACCGCGTGATCGGCCCCGACCCGGACATGCTTCGCACCATCGCCGCCGAGGTGGAAAAGCTGATGGCCGCCAGCCCGCAGATGCGTACGGTCAATAACGACTGGGGTACCCGCACGCCGACGCTGCACTTCAGCCTGCAGCAAGACCGCTTGCAAGCCGTGGGCTTGACGTCCAGCGCCGCCGCGCAGCAATTGCAATTCCTGCTCAGCGGCGTGCCGATCGCCGCCGTGCGTGAAGACATCCGCACCGTGCAAGTGGTCGCCCGCTCGGCACGCCCAGGCGGCGACGCCCGGTTCGATCTGGCCAAGCTGTCCGACTTCACCCTCACCGGCGCCAACGGGCAACGCATCCCGCTGTCGCAAGTGGGCAAGGTCGAGATGCGCGCGGAAGAACCGGTCATCCGCCGGCGCGACCGCATGCCGACCATCACCGTGCGCGGCGATATCGCCGAAGGCTTGCAGCCGCCGGACGTATCGACCGCCATCACCAAACAGTTACAACCGATCATGGACAAGCTGCCGGCCGGGTATCGCATCGAGGAAGCCGGTTCGATCGAGGAATCGGGCAAGGCGACCAAGGCCATGTTGCCGCTGTTCCCGATCATGCTGGCGGTCACCCTGCTGATCCTCATCTTCCAGGTGCGCTCGATCTCCGCGATGATCATGGTCTTTTTGACCAGCCCGCTTGGCTTGATCGGTGTCGTGCCCACGCTGATCCTGTTCCAGCAGCCGTTCGGTATCAATGCACTGGTGGGATTGATCGCGCTGTCGGGCATCCTGATGCGCAACACACTGATCCTGATCGGGCAAATCCAGCAAAACAAGGAGGCCGGACTGGATCCGTTCCATGCGGTGGTCGAGGCGACCGTGCAGCGTTCCCGCCCGGTGATCCTGACAGCGCTGGCGGCCATCCTGGCCTTCATCCCGCTGACCCATTCGGTATTCTGGGGCACCCTGGCCTATACGCTGATCGGCGGCACGTTCGCCGGCACCATCCTGACCCTGGTGTTCTTGCCTGCCATGTATGCCATCTGGTTCAAGATCAAGCCGGACCATGCCAGCCTGACCCCAACCGAAATGAAGCATCACGGCAACGTGGCCTCCATCGCGAAGACCGGTACAGACGCCGCCTGAACATCAAGCATCCATTTTCGGATGACCATCACCGCAACCCCTATCGAAAGAACCAACTATGTCGAATCCAACAGTTGTCGTAATCACCGGCGTCTCGTCGGGCATTGGACGTGTCACTGCGGAAAAGTTTGCCAAACGCGGTTGCCGGGTCTTCGGTACCGTGCGCAACACGGCGAAAGCGCAGCCGATACCGGGCGTGGCGCTGGTCGAGATGGACGTCCGTGACGAGGCGTCCGTGCAACGCGGGATTGCGTTCGTCATCGCGCAAGCCGGGCACATCGATGTGCTGGTCAATAACGCGGGCGGGACGCTGCTCGGCGCGGTGGAGGAAACGTCGATTGCCGAAGCGCAGTCGCTGTTCGACACCAATGTGTTCGGCACCCTGCGCACCATCCAGGCGGTGCTGCCGCACATGCGCGCGCGGCGCGCGGGACGCATCGTCAACATCAGCTCCGTGCTGGGTTTCCTGCCGGCGCCGTACATGGGACTGTATTCGGCATCCAAGCACGCCGTGGAAGGGATGTCCGAGACGCTCGATCATGAAGTGCGCCATTTCGGCATCCGCGTGGTGCTGGTCGAACCGTCGTACACCAAAACCAGCCTGGATACCAATGCGCCGGAAGCCGCGGCAAAAATCGCCGCCTATGATGCGCAGCGCGCCACCGTGGTGCGCGCCATTGCCAACAGTGTCCATGACGCGCCAACACCCGACGGGGTGGCCGCCGCGGTGCTCGATGCCGCATTGGGCGCATGGAAAATGCGGCGCACGCCAAAAGGCGAAGCTTCGCTGTTGAGCAAGCTGCGCCGCTTCATGCCTGCCGGGCCGGTCGATGCGAGCTTGAGGAAAACCTTCGGGCTGGCCTGAGACGTCGGCCCCGAACTTCTGTCCGCCGCGATGCCATGCGTGGCGCGCAGCGGCACGCCACGCCGAAACGCGGACAAGGTGCACGTTCCGTACGCTGTCGTAGCAACCCGATACGCCTTTTTCGACCGCATGCCGCGTTTTTTAGGCCTGCTCCATCAACCACACCCTCGTCCGGCATACTGCGCCCGCCAGAGCGACGGGTCAGTTCCCGGATGCGTTGTTTAAACGTCGCCAGCGGTTTGTCGGCCACCTTGGGTTTCACTTCCCCCCCGGGCCCGCCAAAAGTAATTTCCCTGGCAGCAATTCCTTTTGCAGATATTTGCCTTTCGTCAAATCGAATTGAACTGCCCTCGGTAAGATCACATTGCCATCGAGCCACACAATTACCAGCAAGCATCACGATAATTATCTCGGAGGGTGCGAATGTTTAAGGGAATTCGCCTGCCAGACCTGAACTTTGCTATGCCCCGCCGGATAGTTGATACACGGCCACGGCGGCGAAAGTACCGGCCGATGGCGCCACAGCGACAACACGGTGCAATTACAATCATGCTGGCAATGATGCTGCTGTTAATCCTCTGCATTTGCGGTTTCGCATTGGATATCCCGCAATTGACGAACCGGAAGTCCGAACTGCAAGGCCTGGCAGCCGCAGCAGCGCTGTCTGCCGCGCGCGAACTCAACGGCACTTCCGCCGGCGTAACCAATGCCATGACCAGCGCCGCCAACACGGCTAACAGCGGGTACTACAGCTATCACAACCAAGCGGTCCAGTGGAGTGACAACGCACTGAAGTTCAGCACCAGCGCCAACGGCGCGTGGCTGGATGCGGGAGCTGCTCAAGCCGCACCCGGTGGCCTGATGTACGCCAAGGTTGACACCGCCGAACTGGATGAGGCACACGGCCGTGTATCGCTGCTCCTCATGCGGTTATTCTCCGCCAGCAGCATTGCCGACATGCGGGCAAGCGCCGTCGCGGGACGCCGTACCATCAAACTCATGCCGCTTGCCGTGTGCGCACTATCGCCAGTGCCTGCCGCGTCACGCATCCACCCCGGGCCGCAGGGCTACAACGAGCTGGTCGAATTCGGCTTCCGGCGTGGCGTCAGTTACGACCTGATGCAATTGAACCCGGCGGGGACGTCGCCGGAGAATTTCGCCATCGACCCGTTCGCCATCCCGGGTACGACGGGCTCATCCGCCAACATGGCGCCAGCCATGCTGGCGCCATTCGTCTGTGGTGGCGTTCTGGCCATGCCACGGGTCACCGGCGGGGTCATTACCGCAAGTCGGCCCTTCCCGCTCGCGTCGCTATTCAACGAACTCAACTCCCGCTTCGACCAGTATGGCGGCAGCACATGCACGTCCGATGGTGCGCCACCGGACCGCAACATCAAATCCTACACCTATACCAGCATCAACTGGATGAGCGCCGTTCCCGGTGGCCAGGCCGCACAATCGACCATTGTCTCCGGCAAGCTTTGGACCATCGCCGATCCGCTACCAACCCCGGACAACAATACGGCGGCGATGTATGGGCCATTATGGGCCTATGCCCGCGCGGTCCCCTTTTCATCGTACACCGCCGGCGCAAGCGAACCGGCCGCCGGCTATACACCGTTTGCCACCGCCGCCTGGTCGACCTTGTATAAACCAGGCTTGCCCACCGCCAGCGGCAGCTATCCAGGCGGCACCTCGACGCCATATAGAGCCACGGCTGGCGCGAATTTCCAGGCGCCCTCGGCGCCGCGCCAACCAGGCGTGTCCAACCGGCGGGTACTCAACGTGCCCCTGCTCTCATGTCCGGTCGCTGGCGGCACGACCGTTTCCGCCAGCGTGATCGGCATTGGCAAGTTCTTTATGACCGTGCCGGCGACCGCCACCAGCCTGGTCGCCGAATTCGCCGGGGCGGCGGAAGAACAGTCGCTCGGAGGACAAGTGGAGGTAGTTCAATGAAACCGCATCGCCCCCCCAACCAATCTCGCCAGCATGGGATCGCCGCCGTCGAGTTCGCGCTGGTGCTACCACTGCTCATATTATTGCTGGTCCTTCCCCTGTATTTCAGCCGCATCATGTGGCATTACGCGGCGATGCAAAAAGCGGCGCAAAACGGCGCCCGCTTCCTTGCGTCAGTGCCACTGGCTACCATGCGAGATCCGACGAAGGTTGGCCATGCAACCCAGCTTACCGAAGACATCGTGCGGGCGCACCTGGACGAACTCAACCCCGGTGAATTTCCGCCCATCATAGATAAGCATTGCAACGGCCTTACATGTAGTGGCTATTCCACTCCGGCGACGGTCAAGGTGGCGATTCAAATGAATATGCAAGACATCTTCTTCCCCGAATCCGAGCAAATGTCGATCGCGCTCACGGCCGAGGCCACGGTGGCCTATCTAGGGAAATAATGGCGATGCGAACAAAACATCCACGCTTCCGGCAGGCAGGTGTGACGATCGTGGAATTTGCGCTCGTCCTGCCGCTGTTTCTGGTCTTTGTCTTTGCGGTCGTGGAGCTGGCGCGCGCACTCTACCTGATTAATATTTTGCAAGAAGTCACACGACGGGCCGCGAGTGCAGCAGCCGTCGACGACTTCAGTAATACGGCAACGATGGATGCGATCCGCAAGTCGGCTGTATTGGATAACTCCGGGCAACTCCCGCTGGGCGCCCCTATTACCGATATGCATATACGGATCGATTATCTGTCGATCACGCGCGACGCCAGCGGCCTGATGACCTATAACCCGATGTCGGCCGGGAACCTGCCCGCAAATCCGGCACAGAACAATGTCAACTGCATTCAAAACCCCTATGGCGACAATTGCATCCGCTTGGTACGGGCCAGGATCTGCGATCCGGACAACACCAATAACTGCAACGCCGTCCAGTACCAGCCAGTCTTCCCGTTGATCAACTTTTCGTTCGGATTGAGCAGGTCCACCACGATCATGCCAGCCGAAAGATTAGGCTTGGTGGCTGGCGACACACCGTGACATCGCCGCACCTGAATTGTTCGAACCGCGCAAACTCTCGCCATTGATAAAATATCGACGCGCGAGCTACCTTAGACTACCTGCCATCATAAACGCGCACAACGGTGAACACGCTTTCCTGCTATCAAAAACGTGCACAAAGGTGGACACGTTCTTTTCCTGCCCTGAACCGTCTTACAGACCGTGTTCATCACTGACAGGCGTCACTTTCCCGCCTGATGCCTGGACCAGC
>Ga0307408_100003706_pt1 | contig 10406 bp, 8 predicted proteins | sample 322Cmetagenome_FD_202116 | JGI IMG/M metagenome (GOLD analysis project Ga0307408, IMG submission 202116) | Maize rhizosphere microbial communities from greenhouse at UC Davis, California, United States - 322HYB-C-3 | ecosystem: Host-associated > Plants > Roots > Rhizosphere > Soil | place: USA... | reverse complement strand
GTGCCCTGCGCCTCCCGACCTGCTTGGAGGCCACTGAGCGGCTGGCGCTCCGCCGTGCGCTGCAGGCCTTGGAGGGAGGGCATATTCCGGCTGACCTGGCCGGGCTGTTGGACGACAGCCAGCTCTCGGCGTCGTTCATTCCCGGCCGGGTGGAACGACTGTTCAGGAGAAGCGCCAGTGTGTGATTGAAACCCTCTTTGGTTGATTTTCGACCAAAGTTCGGTTTATCATTAATGGGACGCCGGGGTTTGGCAGCAAACCCGTTCTGCGCCGTGACGATGCGGCGGAGGCACAAAAGGTCGCGTCGACGGCCCGATCGTTCGGGCAGATTCCCATGCCACTTACACCGCTAAGGCTTCGCCTCCTCGTCACTGCCCTCCTCACCGTGTCCTTTCTCGGAGCCCTGGACCACACAGTGGTCTCCACCTCGCTGGCCACCATCGCCGGTGAACTCGGGGCACTCAAGCTCATGAGCTGGGTGGTGGTGGGCTACACCCTCGCCAGCACGGTGCTGCTGCCCGTCCTCGGCAAGCTGGGCGACCTGCTCGGCCCGCGGCGCGTGTTCCTCGCATCGCTGCTCGTGTTCCTCGCCGCGTCCCTGGCCTGCGGGTTCGCCCAGGACATGGCCTGGCTGATCGCGGCGCGTGTGGTCCAGGGTATGAGCTCAGCCGGGCTGCAGCTGATGTCGCAGACCATCATCGCCCGGGTCACCACGCCGCGCGAGCGTCCACGGCTGATGGCCATTATCGGCGCCGCCTTTCCTGCGGCCATCCTGGTGGGGCCCGTGCTGGGCGGCGCGATCACCGATTACTGGGGCTGGTCCTGGGTGTTCTGGATCAACATCCCGGTGGGCGCCGCCGCGCTGGTGCTCGCCGTGATTGCCGTGCCGCACCTGGACGCGGGCGCGGGCAAGTCCAGGTTCGACGGCGCGGGCGCCGCCACGTTCACGCTTGCCCTGGTCTCGCTGGTCCTCACGGCGACGTGGGCAGCCGAGCGCCGCATCGGCGTCGAAATCCTGGTCGCCGCCGCGGCAACGGTGGTGGGTTTTGCCCTCTTCTTCATCATCGAGCGGAAGGCTGCCGAACCGCTGGTGCCGCTTAGCTTCTTCGCCAACCGCACCATTGCCGCGGGTACGGCACTCTCGGCGATTATCGGCGTCGGTCTTTTCTCGATCACCGCCTACCTGCCCACCTACTTCCAGATGGCGTACCGGACCAGCGCCACCGTGTCCGGCCTGGTTCCCATCGCCACCGTGTTCGGCATGCTCATCAGCAACCTGGGCACCGGCTGGCTCGCAAGCCGTACCGGCCGATACCGCGTCTTCCCCATTATCGGGACCTCGCTGGGGGCTGCTGGACTGCTTGCCATGGCACTGTTGCCGGCGGGAGTGCCGTTGTGGGCGCCGATGATCGTGATGGGCGTGGTGGGCATCGGCACCGGTTCCTTCATGAGCCTGGTGGTTGCCGTGGTGCAGGGCGCGGTCCCGGCCTCGCAGACCGGAACCATCACCGCCACCGTGAACCTGGTGCGCCAGGTAGGCTCCACCGTGGCCACTGCAATCATCGGCGGCGTCATCGGCTTCGGCGTGGCTGCCCTCCTGCCCGCCGGCATGGACCCGGCCACACTGACGCCCTCCGAGGTCCACGGGGCAGCACCGGCTGTCCAGGCCGACGTCGCCGCGATCTATGCCGAAGTCTTCACCCCGATCTTCGTTGCGCTGGCGGCCACCTACGCCGTGGGCATCCTGGCCGCGGTCCTGCTCCCGCATGGCCGGCTGTCCGATGAGCATGAACCCGCACCCCAACCAGCGCCTGAAACCCTTTCCGCCTGAGCCTTTCCGCTTCAACCTGAAGGAGACGCCATGTCCCAGAACCCCACCATTGCCATCGTCGGCAGCGGCCCCATCGGCTCGGCCTACGCGCGCGTCCTGCTGGAAAAAATGCCGGCCGCCCGCGTGGTGATGTTCGAAGCCGGACCCCAGCTGACCGATGTGCCCGGCGCCAGCGTCCGCAACATCCCGGACGCTGATGACAAGGCGCGTGCCCGGGAGATGTCCCAGGGACCGCAGGCAGGCACCCACCGGGAGTCCCTTGGACTGCCGGCCGGAACTGTGGCCGAAGGCATGTTCACGGCGCGGCAGGGAACGCACCTCTTCGACTTCGGCGGTGAGGGCTCCGCCCACGCACCGTCCTTCCCGGCCGCGGCCGCTGCCACCAACGTCGGCGGCCAGGGGGCGCACTGGACCTGCGCCACGCCGTCGCCCGCCTTCAGCGAGAAGATCCCCTTTATTGCGGACGCCGAATGGGACGGACTGATTGAGGAGGCAAAGCACCTGCTGCATGTCCACAGCGCCGCGTTCGCCGATTCCAAAGTGGGCGAGGCCATCCGGTCCCTCCTCGACGAGGAGTTCGGTGCGGAACTGCCGGAAGGCTACGGGGTGGGGACCCTTCCCGTCGCCGGGGATCCGCAGCCCGACGGATCGGTGCGCTGGGCAGGTGCCGACGTGGTCCTCGGCCCGCTCATCGACAAGGACAACCCGCTCTTCAAGCAGTTCGAACTCCGTGACCTCACGCTGGTCCGCCGGGTGGAACTGGACGGACACCGGGCTACCGGCGTCACCGTCCAGGACCTCCGCACCGGGGAGACCTCCTTTGTTGCAGCTGACCTGGTGGTTGTTGCCGCCGATGCCTTCCGCTCGCCGCAGCTCCTGTGGGCTTCCGGTGTCCGGCCCAAGGCGCTCGGCCACTACCTCACGGAACACCCCGTGGTGATTTCCACCGTCGCCCTGGATGCGGAGAAGATGGGCCGCTACGCCACGGAGGAGGACCTCAAGGCGGACCTGGCCCGCCGGGCGCAGAACCCGGCAGACCCGGTGGCGGCCGTGAACCGGATCCCCTTCTCCGAGCCGGAGCACCCATTCTCCGTCCAGGTGATGTACGCCGAGGCCCCGCCGTTCCCTATGGACCCCGCCCATCCGCAGGCCAACAACCCGTGGGGCTACGTCAACATGGGCTACGGCCTGCGCAAGTACCCGCGGTTTGAGGACGGGGTGACCTTCGATGACCAGGAACTCGACTACCGTGGCTTCCCCAACATGACCATCAAATACGCCCTGACCGAACGGGAGGAGGCCGACATCGCGGACGCCACGGAGCGGCTCAAGCGTGCAGGGCAGGCGCTGGGTGTCTTCGTCGCCGAACCGCGGCTGATGCCCAACGGCTCCAGCCTGCATTACCAGGGAACGATGCGCATGGGCGAGACCGACGACGGGACCTCCGTTGCCGACCCCTATTCCAGGGTGTGGGGGTACAGCAACCTGGTGGTGGGCGGCAATGCGCTGATCCCCACCGCAACTGCCATGAACCCCACGCTGATGAGCGTGGCCATCGCGGTCCGCGGCGCCCTGAAGGCGGCGGAGGAGCTCACCCTGGTGGCGGCCGGCGCGGCCACCGCCTGAACGTTCGGGGCGGCAGGGACGGGGCGGAATCCGCCCCGTCCCTGCTCCCGGATAACCTGTGGGTATGAAGAACCTGGACCTGAACCTGCTGCCCCAGTTGCAGGTCCTGCTGGAGCTGCGCAACGTCTCCCGGGCGGCGGAGCGGCTGCAGCTCAGCCAGCCTGCCACCAGTGCGGCGATGGCCCGATTGCGGCGCCACTTCGACGACGAGCTGCTGGTCCGGAACGGCCGCACCTATGACCTCACGCCCTTTGCGCAGTCACTGGTCCCGCTGGTGGATGAGGCCATGCTCCACATCCAGCGGGCCACCAGGGTCCGGTCCGGTTTCGATCCCGCCACCAGCGAGCGGGAATTCGTGATCGCCGCGTCGGACTATGCCGCGGCCCTGATTGTGGGTCCACTGCGGGGCATCCTGCGCCAGGAAGCCCCGAACGTGTCAGTGGATTTCGTCCCCACCGCCGCGTCCGGGATCCAGGGCCAGATGGCCGACTACTCAAAGATCGACCTGCTCGTGGGGCCCACCGGATACCACATGCAGGGTGCCAGCAAGCAGGTCTTCCGCGACAGCTTCGTGGCCATCGCGGACGCCGGCAACCCCCTGCTCGAGCAGCCGCAGCTGACCCTGGCGGACCTCGCCACCATGCCGCACGCCGTCGGCTATTTCGGCGAAGGCATCAGCACCCCGGCTGACAAGCTGTTCGAGTCCCGGGGCGTCCAGCGCCGGGTGGCGGCCGTGGTGGCCGGCTTCCTGTCCCTGCCGCTCCTGGTGGAAGGCACGGACCTCGTGGCCATGGTCCCGCGGATGCTGGCGGCGCGGGCCCAGCGCGGCGCGGAGATCACCGTCCTGGAATTCTCGGAAGACGTTGAGGCGTCCCTGGTGGAGGCCATGTACTGGCACCCGTCCCAGGCGGAGGACCCGGCGAATGTGTGGCTCCGCTCGGTAGTCCAGCGTTCCTGCTCACGGCTCCACGAACTTTTCCCCGTCACGGCCCACCCTGTAACTATCAACGAGGCGGATAGCAGGTAGGCCGGACCCGGCGTTCCCCTTCCGGGCAAACCCTGCCAGAGTCGACGTAAACCCGCCGTTCGGAAGGATCTTCCATGCCCGTTTCCAGCCAGCGACTCGCCGGAAAAACTGCCGTCATTACCGGAACGGCCGGCGGCCAGGGCAGGGCCGCCGCGCTCGCCTTCGCGGCGGCAGGCGCCGTCGTGGTGGGCTGCGACATGGATGACGACGGCTCTGCGGCGACTGTTGAGCAGGCCACCGCCGCCGGTGGCCGGATGAGCAGCAGCCGGGTGGACCTGACCGACGAGGCCGCGGTCGCGCGCTGGGCGAAGGACGTCGCCTCGGCCCACGGGCAGGTGCACATCCTCTACGCCAACGCTGCCGTCACGCGCTTCGCGCCGGTGGAGCAGCTCACGTACGCGGACTGGAAGTGGAACGTGGAGCACGAGATGGACGTGGTGTTCCTGCCGGTGAAGTACTTCTGGCCGCAGCTGACCGCGGCGCCGAACGCAGCCATCGTGCTGGTGGGCTCCACCGCGGGGGTGACCGGCTCGATGACCAATGGTCGGCTCGCGCACACCGCCACCAAGGGCGCCGTCGTTGCCATGACAAAGCAGCTCGCCGCGGAGGGCGCACCGCACGGGCTCCGCGTCAACGCCGTCAGCCCCGGCATGATCCGCACTGCGGCCACCGAGGGCGACCTCCTGGCGCCGGACCACCCCATGCGGACCATCGCCGGCAGCATTCCGCTGGGCAGGATTGGTGCGCCCGAGGAAGTGGCCAACTGTGCGCTTTTCCTCGCCTCGGACGAGGCGTCCTACGTCACCGGCGCCAACCTGATGGTCGACGGCGGCTGGTCGGCGGTTCTGCCCGGCTAGAGTTCCGGCCGGGGCGTCAGCGGAGAGCGTCGGAGATTGACTTGGCTCCGCCATGCCCGGCCTGGCCGCCGTCCACGGGTATTTCCGCGCCGGTCACGTAGGAGGACAGGGGACTGAGGAGGAAGAGCACGACGGCGGCCACCTCGTCCACGCTGCCGGTGCGGCCCAGCGGGGTTTCGGCCAGGGTGGCCTGCCGGAACTCCGGTTTGGCTCCCTGCGTCATGGGAGTCTCGATGAAGCCGGGATGGACGGTGTTCACCCGGATTCCGCGCGGGCCAAGCTCCATGGCTGCCACTTGGGAGAGGCCGCGGAGCGCCCACTTGCTGGCCGTGTACGCCACCGGATAGTGGGCGGTGAGGCCCGCGACGGAGCCCACGTTCACGATCGATGCCCCGCCTGCCATCAAGGGTGCCAGGGTTTGGATCCCCAGCAGTGCTCCGGCGACGTTGACGTCGTAGACCCTGTGCAGGTCTGCCGCCGAGGCGTCCAGCAGTCGGCTGCGCTGGGTGATGCCGGCGTTGTTCACCAGGCCGTCCACGTCCCAGCCCTGGGACCGGATCCAGTCCCCGAGCCCGGCCCAGCCGGCGGCGTCCGCAACGTCCAGCTGCCGGTAGAGCAGGGAATTGTCCGGTGACGGGGATGCACCGGCGAGCCCGGCGGGCATGCCGGCCGGCAGGTCGGTGGCGATGACGCGTGCCCCGGCCTCGGCCAGCATCCGCGCCTCTGCCGCACCCTGCCCCTGGCCCGCCCCGGTGACCACCACCGTCCGGCCCTCGAGCTGAAGGGAAACCACCCTAGGATCCGGTGGAAGCCCGCTGGACAGTCCGGTTACGCGGCCGTGGCCGGGCTGCTACCCGGGTCACGGCCTCGCGCCGGCTGCCCACCGTGTTTTCGATGGTGCCGATGCCTTCAACGGTCATCCGCACCACGTCCCCGGTTTTCAGCGGCGGGGGAGTCTGGGACCCGTTCCTGCCCCAGAGTTCGGCCAGGCAGCCGCTGCCGCAGGTCCCGGAACCGAGCACGTCGCCGGGCTTCACTACGGAATCCTGGGAAGCGTAGGCCACCAGTTCGGCGAACGGCCAGCCCATGTTGGACAGCAGGTCCTGGCCGATCTGTTCGCCATTGACCTCGACGGACATGGAGATGGGCAGGAAGGCTTCGGCGTCGTGCCGGTCCTCGAACTCGTCCGCTGTGACGATCCAGGGGCCAAGGGTGTTGGCGAAGTCCTTGCCCTTGCACGGTCCCAGGCTGACCTTCATCTCGCGGCGCTGCAGGTCCCGGGCGGACCAGTCATTGAGCACGGTGTAGCCGAAGATGTGCCGGTGCGCGCCCGCTGCGGACAGGTTCCGCCCGTCGCTGCCCGGCACGCGTCCGACGACGGCGGCAACTTCGGTTTCGAAGTCCAGGTCCGTGCAGCCTGCCGGTATGGCAATCACCTCGCCAGTGCCGGTGACGGTGTGCGGGTTGGTGAAGTAGAACGTGGGTGCCTCGTACCATTCCGGGACCACGCCGGCGGCGCCGTCGATGCTTTTCCGGACGCCCTCCACGTGCTCTTCGAAGGCAACGAAATCCCTGATGGTGGCGGGTACCAGCGGTGCCAGGAGGGTCACCCCGTCCAGCGGGACCGGGGGTGCCGAGCCGACGGTTTCATCCGCCAGCTTCAGGGTTTCTGCCAGCCCGGCCTCGAGGAGCGTGTTGACGGTGTGCTCCGGCGGCAGGGCGTAGCAGTTGCCGCCGTCCACGAACCCGGAGTGCGTCCCGCTGTCGTGATTCCAGCGTGCGATCTTGACCATGCGTCGTCTTCCTTAGGCGGTGGGTCGGGCGGTGAGGGCTGCGGCCGCGGCGATGCCCAGCGTGCGGGCGTTGCCGCGCAGGACTTGTGCCTCGTCGTCGGGCGCCAGTCCGGCAGCCTGGACCTCGTCAACCGGCAGGTCGGAGCCCATGTCGAAGGGGTAGTCGGAGCCGAGCAGCACCTGCTCCGGCCCGGCGGCAGCCACCAGGGCGCGGAGCTCCTCCGGGCTGTGTACCAGGGAGTCGAAATACAGCCGCTTCAGGTAGGACGACGGCGGTTCGGCGCACCCGCGTGCCTCGGGCCGCACCTTCCAGGCGTGGTCCGAGCGGCCCAGCGTGGTGGGCAGGTAGCCGCCGCCGTGGGCTGCCAGGACCTTGAGCCCCGGGTGCCGGTCCACGACGCCGCTGAAGATCAGGTGGGACAGGGCCACCGCATTTTCGGCGGGCTGGGACACCGTGTTGGCGAGGTAGAACCGGTCCAGCCGTTCATCCAGTGAGCAGCCGAAGGGGTGCAGGAACACCAGCGCCCCGAGTTCCTCGGCACGGGCCCAGAACGGCTCGAGCCGCGGGTCCGAGAGCTCAACCGTGCTGCGCTCCGGATTGTCCGGAGTGGCGGCGAACGAGCCGATTTCCACCCCCACCAGCCCGCATTCCAGCACCGCATGGTCAAGCGCTTGAACGATCAGTTCGGGATGCTGCAAGGGCACCAAGCCCAGGCCGTTCAGCCGGTCCGGAGCCCGGTCCACATACTCCCGGACTGCCTGGTTGGCGCGGCGTGCCAGCTCCAGCGACAGTTCCCCGCCGGCAAAGTAGTAGAAGTGCGACGGCGAGGGCGAGACCAGCTGCACGTCCACCCCTTGGGCGTCCATGTCAGCGAGCCGGCGGTCCAGGTCCGTCAGCTGCGGCCAGCGTTCTTTGATCATCTTCCCGGAGGCGGCCATCGACTCAGGCCCGTTGCGCCGCACCTCCAGCTCCTGGTGCGCGGCGAATCCGGCCGGGTCCTGCTCGGCGACCAGCTGCTGCAGGGCCGGGAGCAGGACGTGCGCGTGCACGTCGACAGTGGGATGGGTATCGGCGGCGCGGGCGCTCATGCCGGGTTCTTCAGCATCGAGGACAGCGAGTGCATCAGCCCGGGAACATCGGCGTCGCGTACGCCATCGAGCATCCACTGGCCCAGCTGGACGGAGGCGTTGACCACCGTCCGGGCGCGGTCCAGGCGGCGGTCGGTGAATTCCTTCCACAGCGTCTCGGTCAGTTCGTCATGGCTGGTCAGCAGCTCCGCCAGGACGGCGGCGTCCTCCAGTGCCATGGCAGCGCCCTGGGCAACGGTGGGCGGGCAGCTGTGCGCGGCGTCGCCGATGATGACAGTCCGGCCGCGGTTCCAGGGCCCCTCCACGATGTGGGTGGTGAACTTGGTGTAGTTGATCCGTGCTGTCTGGTCCAGGTTTTCGCGGATTTCCTTCCACGGGCCGCCGTAGGCTGCGGCGAGCTCGGCCATGATGCGGGGGCCGTCCTCGTGCTTGCGTTCCTGGGCCTTCTCCACCAGGTAGGCGTAGATGGTGTCCGGGCCCGTGGGGCAGTACCCGGCGATGAAGCAGGGGCCGCCGTAGGTGAGGTCGGTGCGGACCACTTCCTCGGGCCGCGGCACGAACGCCCGCCAGATGCCCATGCCGGTGGTGGCGGGTTCGACGTCGATGCCGATGGCTTTGCGGACGGCGGAGTGCAGTCCGTCAGCGCCGATCAGGAGGTCGTAGGTGGCTGAGCCGCCGTCGGCGGTGCTCACGGTGACGCTGCCGCCGTCGTCCTTGATCCCGGTGACCGACTTGCCGTAGGTGATGGTTGCCCCCGCTTGGAGGGCGCGTTCGCGGAGGATGGCGGTGAGCTCGGGGCGGTACATGCCCATGGTGGCCGGAAGGTCCTCGCCGCCGGTGCGGATGTCCTCCAGCACCGCCATGACGGTGCCGTTGGGGTCCGGGGCACGCAGGCCCAGCGTGCTGAAGCCAAAGCCCTTCTCCTCCACCTTGTCCCAAACGCCGAGCTGCTTGAGGATCCGCAGGGCATTGCCCTGCAGGGTGATGCCGGACCCGAGGGCCTGCGGTTCGGTGGCTTTTTCGAGGACTTCCACCGTGATGCCGGCGTCGGCCAGGAGGATGGCGGCGGTCAGTCCCGCGGCTCCCGCTCCGACGATTCCGACGTTCTGTACTGCTGCCATCGTTGACTCCTTTGTATGGACGGCGTTACTGCTGATTATTGTGCTGCCGGCGGCCGGGGGCTACCGGAGCGCGATGGGGTTGACGGGGGAGCCCACGGCGCCGGTGATGGGCAGTGGGGCTGCGGTGAGCAGGAAGTCGTACCTGCCGTCCGCGGCGCAGGCTTCCGCCAGCGCGTCCGGATCCCACATCTCGCCCAGGAACAGCCCCAGGTTGGGAATGGCGATCTGGTGCAGGGGCTGGAAGGCGGCGTCGAATTCGTTGGGCCGGACCTCGAAGCCCCAGGTATCGGTGGCGATGCCCGCGATCTCCGAGGAGTGCAGCCATGGGGCCGTGCTGAAGGACAGGCCGGGGGCGGAGCCGCCGGCGTAGTCGCCCCAGCCGTCGCGGCGCGCCCGGGTGTACTGCCCGGTGCGGATCACCACGATGTCCCCGCGCCGGATCTGGGAGCTGGGTCCCTGCAGTGCGATGGTGCGCTCCAGGTGTTCAACGGTGATGGCGAAGCCGTCCGGGAGTTCGCCGTCGGTCCGGCCGAGGTCCGGGCCGAGGGCGCGTCCGACGTCGAGCAGGACGCCGCGGGTGACGATTTTGGCGGCGGCGGTTTCGATGCCGGTGACCAGGTCACCTTCGGAGGTGACGACGTCGCCTGCGGCGCGGCCGTTCCAGGCCTTGCCGCGGTCGAAGATGTGGCCCAGGCCGTCCCACTGGGTGGAGCACTGCAGGGGCATCGCGATGACGTCGTCGGCGCCGCCGAACCCGTGCGGGAAGCCCTGGTTGCCGCGTTCGGCGTCAACACCGGTGTCCGTCATGGTGTGCACGGGGTTGGTCCGGCGCCGCCAGCCTTTTTGCGGGCCGTTGGTGTCGAACGGCTGGGACAGCGAGAACGCCTCGCCGGTTTTGACCAGTCCGGCTGCCTCGATGCGTTTGCTGGCGTCGATGAAGTTCAGCGTACCCAGCACGTCGTCCTCGCCCCAGCGGCCCCAGTTGTTGTACTTGTCGGCGGCAGCGGTGATGCTGGCCAGTGCGTCGTCACGCCGGATCACCGGGGAATCGTTGGATTCCCC
>Ga0307408_100003705_pt1 | contig 10407 bp, 6 predicted proteins | sample 322Cmetagenome_FD_202116 | JGI IMG/M metagenome (GOLD analysis project Ga0307408, IMG submission 202116) | Maize rhizosphere microbial communities from greenhouse at UC Davis, California, United States - 322HYB-C-3 | ecosystem: Host-associated > Plants > Roots > Rhizosphere > Soil | place: USA... | reverse complement strand
ACTACCTGAAGCCTACGCCGAAGGACGAAACGTCTGACAAACCCAACACCATCTTCCGTATCGCACCGGATGTTGATTCGGAGTGTCTGCTTGCCAACCTCAGTGAAAATCTGGCTTCGGCGAATGCCATGATCAGTGATTTGGCGTTCGGTCTTGAGGGATCACGACGGCATTTTGCGTTGGGGATTTTGCAGGTGATTGAGGTGAGTGAGCTGTTGGCGAATCGGGCTTTGGATATTGTTGAGGTGAGGTAGAAGGGCGAGGCATTCGTGCTTTGAGAGGAAAAAAGGTCTTGCTCAGCAAGGCCTTTTTTCGTGAGAACTCGCGGTAATGCGCGTTAGATATGGGAACGCCGGGTTTCGTCGCTCAGCTTCGGCTGCGAATTTCATTTAATCGCTAATGTAGATCATGACCACGGCAGCGCCCTAGGCCGGTAGCTATGCTGACTGGTTTATTAAATCGCTATTGTCGGTAGCGCTTACCGCAGTGTGCTTGCTAGAAGCGCAGGTCGGCATCGAACAGCTCTTTATCCGCCCAAACTGATGCAGTTGCTTCTCGCGATCATAATGAGTTCAAGACTTACGGCTGATCCTCTCGACGGGTGGTGGCTTGTTTGGATGCGTTGGAGGCGCGTTGTTTATTCTTGCGATTGAATCTCGGGGGCGGCTGACGTTGCCTTGCGCCATTGCCTACAACTACGCCAGAATCCGCCGGCTTGTGCGTTTTGGGTCCCCTCGGTAGTTTGAATCCGTCACTGCTCATCAGTGATCGGGTTTCGCAGCCCGGACTCTATAGGCGCACAACGTCACCTTCGAAAGCAGATCGCCCATGTCTGTGATTTCGTCAGAGGTGGCTGTGCGTGGGAGACCTTCGGGTCTGCCGGTCCCTAGAGTCCCGGTCTGCGAACCCGCGTACAGCTGCCACCCCAACTTCGTTTCGCAGCGAATGGTGGTAGCTCCAACAGACTCTAGGAGCTTTACCATGGTTAAAATTACACCGAACCCGCCAACTGCAGATGAGCATATGTCTCGCGCTCAGTCTGCTCGTAACAAGAAGCTCGATGAAGCGGCTGAACGGGCTTTGGATTTTTATCTGAAGCCTACGCCGAAGAAAGAAACGTCTGACAATCCCAATAGCATCTTTCGTATCGCGCCTGATGTTGATTCGGAGTGTCTGCTCGCCAGTCTCAGTGAAAACCTGGCTTCGGCCAATGCCATGATCAGTGATCTGGTGTTTGATCTTGAGGGTTCGCGACGGCGTGTTGCGATGGGGATTTTGCAGGTGATTGAGGTGAGTGAGCTGTTGGCGAATCGGGCTTTGGATATTGTTGAGGTGAGGTAGGGCGGGGACGTTAGCTGCCCTGCTGGCGTAAAAAGGGTCTTGCTTGGCAAGACCTTTTTGTATGCGTGAGTCCCGAAACACGCCCTGATTGTCCAACAACCTGTTGGACAATTGTGCACGTCAGCACGACATCAGTGGGTGCGCTGACCGGCAAGCCGACTGGGTCAATCTTCCACGAAGTAATCGCTATCCAAGTGCTTCACTTCGTAAAGCTGTTTGACGTTACAACCTAGGTTGTTTTCGACCATCAGCCGCGCCAGCTCCAACCCATCGATCAAAACCACTTTGATATCCAGGCTCATGGCGGCCTCGCGGGCTCCATTGGAAAAGTCCGAAGTAGTAATGAACACACCTTTGCGAGCGCGTTGGCGGGTGAGGGCGCCGATGAACTTATCGATTTCCGGGCGGTGTACGGTATTGGTCCAGCGCTTGGCTTGCAGGTAGATGACGTCCAGGCCGAGCTTGTCTTCCTTGATGATGCCGTCGATGCCGTCGTCGTTGGTTTGTTGCGTCGCTCGACCTGCTTCCTTGCGTGAGCCACCGTAGCCCATGGCGATCATCAGATCGACTACCAGTTGCTCGAAAAAAGTTGGTGAAGCTGCACGCACCAGGGCCAGCAGTTCATCCGCCAGAGATTGCGTCAGCGCCTGGTGCGCTGCGGCCAGTTGCTCGTCGGGAGTAGCTTGTTCAACCGGTTCGCTCTGCAAGGCTAACGCTGGGTCATCGGCGGGACTGGTCGTATGGAACGCGGCGAATTCAGGGTATTGCTTGAGCCACCTAACGGTAATACGTGCCGGCCCGCTGTTCAGCGCCTCTCGACCGCGCTCGGTGATTTGCACCAGCCCCTTTGCCGGAATGCTCAGCAGCCCCGCCTTATTCAGATAGGTGCGCGCCCAACCGACTCGATTGTTAATGACCGTTTGCTTGCCGGAAGGCAGGCGTTCGCTGCGCTCCTCCTCGGTGAGCTGAAACTGGTTGGCGATGCGCTCGCGAAGCTGGCTCAGCGTAAGCGGGGTACCGTCGGCAACGGTAGCCAGTGTCGGTCGCATGACGCTTTGGAAATCTGGGATGGGCATAGATAACTTCCTGTTCAACTGCCGGGGCGCATTAAAGCAGGTTCGGATCGTGGTGTCGTGCGCTCAGGCTGATGCCTTTCGACGGCGTTTATCCCTTTATTTCTATCCGCAGCATATTGGCGGGATCACCTTTGATGGGGGCAGGGGCGACATGTGCGCACCAGTTCCTTTTTGGGGTGAGTTGGCTTGTGAAGCGGCATTCGGCGTAACAGCTCAGCAGCCTGCTGATCACTCAACAACCGGACACAGCTCCAAAATCCGGCCGACATCGCCTTGCGCCTTTACCTACAACTACGCCAAAATCCGCCGGCTTGTGTGCCTTGGGGGCCGTCGGGAATTTGAGTTCCGTCACCGCTAGCTAGTGATCGGGACTCTCGAACCGACTTGAGACGCGCGACGTCGATTTCGAAAGCAGATCGCCCAAATCTGTAATTTCGTCAGATGGCTGCGCGTGGGCGACCGTCGTGTTCTATCGGTCCCAGAGTCCCGATTTGGACCAGCGTACAGTTGCCATTCAATGTTCGTTTCGCAGCGAAAGACGGCAGCTCCAACAGACTCTAATGGCTTGGGCTGGATGTGCGCCGTAGGATGTGTTGCGTAGCTCCAACCCCAAGACCGCGAACGCAGGCCCTTTTCCAGCTAACACGTGGCGATTCACGATAGTCATGTTTTACTACGGCCATATGAAGATCGCAGAGCACCTTCAATGAGTGAGCAAAGAATTGAGCAAGGCTTTATCGACAAGCTGATTGAGCTCAAATACACCTACCGCCCAGACATCACAGACCGCGTCTCACTGGAGCGCAACTTTCGCGAGAAATTCGACGCCCTCAACAGCGTTCGCCTCACTGATGGCGAATTCGCCCGCCTGCTCGACGAGATTGTTACGCCTGATGTGTTTGCGGCGGCGCGTACCCTGCGCGAGCGTAATGCCTTCACCCGCGAAGACGGTACCCCGCTGAACTACACGCTGGTCAATATCAAAGACTGGTGCAAAAACACCTTTGAGGTGATCAACCAACTGCGCATCAACACCGACAACAGCCACCACCGTTTCGATGTCCTCATCCTCATCAACGGGGTGCCGTGCGTTCAAGTGGAACTGAAAACGCTGGGCGTCAACCCGCGCCGGGCCATGGAACAGATCGTCGAATACAAAAACGACCCCGGCAATGGCTACACCAAAACCTTGCTGTGTTTCCTGCAGATGTTCATCGTTAGCAACCGCGACAATACCTACTACTTCGCCAACAATAATGCCCGTCATTTCTCATTCAACGCCGATGAGCGCTTCCTACCCATCTATCAGTTCGCTGACGAAGCGAACAAAAAAATTACCTTCCTCGACAGCTTCGCAGAGACTTTTTTGGTTAAATGCACGCTTGGACAAACACTCAGTCGCTACATGGTGCTGGTAGCCAGCGAGCAGAAACTCATCATGATGCGTCCGTACCAAGTTTATGCTGTCAAAGCCATCGTCGACTGCATCCAGCAAAACTGCGGTAACGGCTACATCTGGCACACCACAGGCAGCGGCAAAACACTCACGTCCTTCAAGACATCAACCTTGCTCAAGGACAACCCTGATATCGAGAAATGTCTCTTTGTCGTGGACCGAAAAGACCTGGACCGCCAGACCCGTGAGGAGTTCAATAAGTTCCAGGAAGGCTGCGTCGAAGAAAACACCAACACTGCTGCGCTAGTGCGTCGGCTGCTATCCGACGACTATGCCGACAAAGTTATTGTCAGCACCATCCAGAAGCTCGGCCTCGCCCTGGATGAAAACAGCAAACGTAACAAGCAACGCAAACGCAACGACCAGCTTACCTATAAAGAGCAGTTGGCCCCGCTGCGAGACAAACGCATTGTGTTCATTTTTGATGAGTGTCACCGCTCCCAGTTTGGCGAAAACCACAAAGCCATCAAAGAGTTCTTCCCCAAGGCCCAGCTGTTTGGCTTTACCGGAACACCAATTTTTGAAGAAAACTCCTCACGAGTAAAAGTGGAAGACCAGCAGGCTTCCTACCAAACTACGGAAGAATTGTTCCAGAAACGGTTACATGCTTACACTATTACCCACGCGATTGAAGACGCCAATGTGTTGCGCTTCCATATCGACTACTTCAAGCCGGAAGGCAAAAAAGCGCCCAAGCCTGGGCAAGGTTTGGCCAAGCGTGCAGTAATCGAAGCCATCCTCACCAAACACGATACGGCTACTGCACAGCGTCGGTTCAACGCCATTTTGGCTACGGCCAGCATCAATGATGCCATCGAATATTACCGCCTGTTTGCTGAACTGCAACACGCCAAACGACTGACCGATCCTGAGTACCAGCCGTTAAATATTGCTTGCGTATTTTCGCCGCCTGCCGAAGGCAATGCGGACGTAAAACAAATTCAGGAAGACTTGCCGCAAGAAAAGCAGGACAACGAAGAAGATCCAGAAGGCAAGAAAGCAGCGCTCAAAGCGATCTTGGTCGACTACAACAACCGCTACGGTAGCAATCACAGTATTGGTGAGTTCGACCTCTACTATCAGGACGTACAAAAGCGTATTAAAGATCAACAGTGGCCCAATGCCGACCATCCGCATACGCAGAAAATCGATATCACCATCGTGGTCGACATGCTGCTAACCGGCTTTGACTCCAAATATTTGAATACGCTGTACGTGGATAAAAACCTCAAGTACCACGGTTTGATTCAAGCGTTTTCGCGTACTAACCGCGTGCTTAACAGCACCAAACCCTACGGCAACATTCTAGATTTCCGTCAGCAGCAAGACGCTGTAGATATAGCCATCACCCGTTTCTCCGGCGAACAGTCCGGCAAACCGGCCCGCGAAATTTGGCTGGTGGATAAAGCCCCTGTCGTTATTGAAAAACTACAGGCTGCGGTAGAAGAACTTGATGGCTTTATGCAGTCGCAAGGTCTGGTCTGCGCGCCGGAGGCCGTGCATAACCTGAAAGGCGACGAGGCTCGCGCAGCTTTTATCAGCCACTTCAAGGAAGTGCAGCGCCTCAAAACACAACTTGATCAATATACTGACCTCACTGAAGACAACGCTGTTGCGATCGAGCACATTTTACCTAGGGAAAACCTGCTTGGTTTTCGTGGCGCTTATCTGGAAACGGCCCAGCGTCTCAAGGCTCAGCAAGATAAGAACGAAAAAAATGCAGATAGCGAAACCGATGCAGTGGACCAGCTCGATTTCGAGTTTGTGCTCTTCGCTTCTGCCGTAATTGACTACGACTACATCGTGGGGCTGATGTCGCGCTTCTCGCAGCAAGAGCCGAGCAAACAGAAGATGAGTCGCGATCAGCTGATTGGCTTGATCCAGGCCGACGCCAAGTTTATGAACGAGCGCGACGACATTGCCGCCTATATCGCCACGCTCAGGGTCGGCGAGGGTCTGAGTGAAACCGCGATCCGTGACGGCTATAGACGCTTCAAGCAACACAAAGACGCCGCCGAACTGGCTGATATTGCAAATAAACACCAGTTAGCCCCAGCCGCCTTGCAAGACTTTGTGGATGGCATTCTGCAACGCATGATCTTCGACGGCGAACAGCTCAGCGACCTGATGGCGCCGCTCGACCTCGGTTGGAAAGCTCGCGCCCAGGCCGAACTGGCGCTGATGAAAGAGCTGCATGGCTTACTTATAAAACGCGCCCAAGGCCGCGAAATTTCAGGACTGAGTGCGTATGAGCAGTAAGGTAAAAACCACCGGCGCGGTGGATGACATCACGTCAGCGCGAGTGCCGAAGCTGCGCTTTCCAGAGTTTCGGGAGGCGGCGGGGTGGCAATTTGCGCCTCTAAATCGTTTGGCGATTCGAGCTAAACAGAAAAATCGAGACGAACAGATTGATCGCGTGCTGACCAACTCTGCTGAGTTTGGCGTAGTAGATCAGCGAGATTTTTTTGATAAGGACATCGCCACACAAGGAAAGCTTGAGGGCTATTTTGTTGTTGAGCTTGGCAGCTACGTCTACAACCCACGCGTATCCATAACAGCGCCCGTAGGTCCCATATCAAAGAATAAAGTTGGCACAGGCGTAATGTCCCCGCTGTATACGGTATTTAAATTCAAAGACGACAAGAACGACTTTTACGAACAATTCTTCAAGACCGCCGGCTGGCATACCTACATGCGACGGGCATCTAGCACCGGTGCACGTCACGACAGGATGGCCATATCAGGCGACAACTTTATGGCAATGCCTCTGCCTGTATCGTCACCCGATGAGCAACAAAAAATCGCTGCCTGCCTAAGTTCGCTGGATGAGCTGATCGCCGCGCAAGCTCGCAAAGTGTATGCACTCAAAACCCATAAAAAAGCGCTGATGCAGCAGCTTTTTCCTCGCGAAGGCGAAACCCAACCGCGTCTTCGCTTTCCCGAATTCCAAAACACCGGGGAATGGGAGCCCAGGAAAGCAGGAACGTTATTCATGAATCGAGTGACGAAAGGTGAACAAGGTCTTCCCATTTACTCAGTCACGATGCACGAAGGGATGGTAAAGCGTGACTCGCTCGACCGGAACTTCTACGATATCGAAGACGCTGCGCGAAACAAGAAGGTGTGCAAGGAAGACATTGCCTACAATATGATGCGAATGTGGCAAGGTGCCTTAGGCGTTGCCCCGGAAGATTGCTTGGTTAGCCCCGCCTACATTGTGTTGGCGCCGATGAAAGACGCCGTGCCAAACTTCTTCCAATACCTGTTCAAGCTGCCCGCAACAATACTCTTGCTGACATCGCACTCGCGAGGTCTCACCAAAGACCGCTTGCGTCTCTACTACGATGATTTTGCAAGTATTCCATTACTCTGTCCGGCCCCAGCCGAACAACAACGCATCGCTTCTTGTCTGACCGGGCTCGACCTCCTGATCACCGCCGAACTCCAAAAGCTCGAAGCCATCAGGACTCACAAGAAGGGGCTGATGCAGCAACTTTTCCCGGCGCCAGCAGAGGTGGAGACATGAGTGTCCGCACCTACCAGAGTTTGCATACGCTGGTGACACGGCTGCGCGACGATCTCAATCAACGCGAGACTGAATCCCAAAAGAAAGTCATTAATAAGCCAGCAACCGTCCTGCTTATTTACGCTTATAATCGCACTGGCAAGACCAGACTCTCTATGGAGTTCAAGGATGCGGGTAAGCGTAAGAGCAAAAAAAAACCGGAAGGTAATGCCGACACACTTTACTTCAATGCGTTTACTGAGGACTTATTCACTTGGGAAAACGATCTGGAAGGCGACAGTGCCCGCCATCTCCAGCTCAATAAAAAGTCAAAGTTCTTCGATGCTCTACATGAGTTGGCTTTGGACGAAACTATCGCAGGCTACCTTAGTCGTTACGCCGACTTTGAGTTCGATATTGACTATGAGTCATGGAAGATTATTTTCCGCAAAGGCGAAGCAGAGAACATCAAGATTTCCCGAGGTGAGCAGAACATTTTTATTTGGTGCCTCTTCATGGCTATCTGCGAACGTATGCTCGACGGTCATGAGTCCTATCAATGGGTGAAGTTTCTGTATATCGACGATCCCATCTCCTCGCTCGACGACAATAACGCTATCGCCGTTGCCTGCGATCTCGCCAAACTCCTGCGCCGGGCTGCCAGCCGGACCGACCAGAACGGCGCTCCCGCACCTATTAAGATAATTTTTTCTTCTCACCACACCCTCTTTTTCAATGTGATGTGCAATGAGATCGGCAGGACGAAGGATGGAGAGCCGAGGGTTACTCACAAACGTTACTTTCTGCACCGCCCGAATGGCGAGGGGGTCTATACCCTTAGAGCCACCGAGGACACGCCGTTTTTTCATCACGTTGCGGCCCTCGCCGAACTGCAGGCGGCCGCCGATCAAAACTCCGGCAAGCTCTACACCTTTCACTTCAATGCGCTGCGCAGCATCATGGAGAAGACGGCCTCATTCTTTGGGCATGCCGATATTTCCTTCTGCCTTAACGCACTTGCGAGTAAGGACGACACCGCGCTCTACAACCGTGCCCTCAACCTCCTGAGCCATGGCAAATACGCCATCCATGAGCCGACCGAAATGGGCGAGGACAACAAAGACCTGTTCCGTCGCATTCTCAAAGACTTCATAAGCACATTTAAATTTGTCCTGCCTGACCTATCAGGTGCGAAACCATCCGCAGCGGCTGCCGCTCCCACCCCAGGCCCACAAGCGAAACCAGCACATGAATGACACCAATAGAAAACAACTTGGCCAAACCCTTTGGACCATTGCTGACCAACTGCGCGGCGCTATGGATGCAGATGATTTTCGTGACTACATGCTGTCCTTCCTCTTCTTGCGCTACCTCTCGGACAATTACGAGACAGCGGCCAGGAAGGAACTTGGAAAAGACTATCCAGAGCTGCCCATTGACGTTTTGCTAAAAACGGGAGCATCGACTCCTCTGCAAGTCTGGTATGAGGAAAATACAGCTGACATTCCGGCCTTTGAGAAGCAGATGCGTCGTAAGGTGCATTACGTCATTGAGCCGGCGCACCTGTGGAACCGCATCGCCAACATGGCCCGCACCCAGGACTATGAGCTGCTTGCTACGCTGCAGGCGGGCTTTAAATACATCGAAACCGAGTCTTTTGAGAGTACCTTCCAGGGCCTTTTCTCGGAAATCGATCTGGGTTCTCCCAAACTGGGCAGAAACTACACGGAGCGCAATTCCAAGCTATGCGTGATTATCCAAAAGATCGCCGAGGGTTTAGCAGACTTCTCCACAGATAGTGATGCGCTGGGCGATGCCTATGAATACCTAATTGGCCAGTTTGCCGCTGGCTCAGGTAAGAAGGCAGGCGAGTTCTACACTCCCCAACAGATGTCCGACATCCTTTCCGCCATCGTCACCCTCGACAGCCAAGATCCAAAAACCGGCATCAAGATGCGCCTGGAAAGCGTGCTGGACTTCGCCTGCGGCTCCGGCTCGCTGCTGCTAAATGTGCGCAAACGCATGGGACCGCATGGCATTGGCAAGATTTATGGCCAGGAAAAGAACATCACCACCTATAACCTGGCCCGCATGAACATGCTGCTGCATGGGGTGAAGGACACCGAGTTCGAGATTTACCACGGCGACACCTTGAGCAACGATTGGGACATTCTGCGCGAGTTAAACCCCGCTAAAAAACCCTCATTCGACGCCATTGTTGCCAACCCACCCTTCAGCTATCGCTGGGATCCGGCAGAAGCCATAGCCGATGATGTGCGCTTCAAAAACCACGGCGTGGCCCCTAAATCGGCTGCCGACTTTGCCTTTCTGCTGCACGGCTTTCATTTTTTGAAAGACGAGGGGGTGATGGCCATTATCCTGCCCCACGGCGTGCTGTTCCGAGGCGGTGCGGAGGAGCGCATCCGCACCAAGCTGCTAAAAGACGGCCACATCGACACGGTGATCGGCTTACCTACCAACCTGTTTTACTCAACAGGTATTCCGGTCTGCATTCTCGTGCTCAAGAAGTGCAAGCAACCGGACGACGTGTTGTTTATCAACGCGGCTGAGCACTTTATCAAAGGTAAGCGCCAGAACCAGCTAACCGAAGAGAACATCGCCAAAATCATCGAAACCTACCAATTCCGCAAAGAAGAGTCCCGCTATGCTCGTCGGGTGGACATGGGGGAGATTGAAAAGAATGGCTACAACCTGAATGTTTCTCGCTACATCAGCACGGCAAGCGCAGAGGCCGAGATTGACTTAAAGGCTGTCAATGACGAGCTGGTCGCGCTGGAAGAAACTATTCAGAAGGCCCGGGACAAACACAATACGTTCCTCAAAGAGCTCGGGCTGCCGCCTTTAGTGTGAACCGCAAGGTGAGAATGTTTTTCAATAGAACATTAAAAAGCCGGCTTATGGCCGGCTTCTCGTTGACTGATTCAGCTCGTTTTTGACAAACCTTACCAGCCTTCAAAACGTACATCCGGCTCTTGCGGCCGGCTGTGGGACTTGGTCAGAAAGTGATC
>Ga0307408_100003702_pt1 | contig 10411 bp, 10 predicted proteins | sample 322Cmetagenome_FD_202116 | JGI IMG/M metagenome (GOLD analysis project Ga0307408, IMG submission 202116) | Maize rhizosphere microbial communities from greenhouse at UC Davis, California, United States - 322HYB-C-3 | ecosystem: Host-associated > Plants > Roots > Rhizosphere > Soil | place... | reverse complement strand
CCGTCTTGGAAGAGACACTCGATGCCAGTGGCTCGTGGGCCGAAAATATAACAACCTAGCTCGCCGATTTGCCGATAGCATTCTCATGTGCCGGACGTTATAAGTTGTCTAGGAATTTTGTCATTGAAGGGTATCGGAAAACCAAGAGATCGTTGCCCGGCATGCGGCTCTTCGCTGACGCTGTGTATGTGCGCGGTGTTGCCACGCTTGGCGGTGCGCACCAAAGTTACACTGGTGATCCATCGCCACGAATTGTTGCGCAGCAGTAACACCGGCATGCTCGCGCTCAGAGCGTTGGTCAATAGCGAGTTGCGCATTCGCGGCCAAAGCATCGGAGCAATCCTCGATTTGAGCGATCTGTTGTCATCCGATTATCGGTCGCTGCTGTACTATCCGAGCGCGGATGCGGTCGAACTCACATCCGAGTTGGTTGCGGCCGACCCCCGCCCGATTCAATTGATCGTTCCCGACGGCACCTGGCGCCAAGCGCGTAAAATTCATTCGCGACACCGTGAACTCAAAGACGTCCCGAGAGTTAAGATTAACGCGCCCAACAATTGCGCCTACCAATTGCGCGCGCAGAGCCGGCCGGAGGGAATGGCGACATTGCTCGCTGTCGCCGTCGCGCTGCGAATTATCGAGGGTGAGGCAGTGGCGCTCGAGCTGATGCAGCTTTATCAAGCGCGCGTTGCCCGAACGCTTGGCGCGCGCGGATTGCTGCCGAGAGACTCAGTGTGGAACGGGGATTCGTTCTCCAGCTCGAATCACTTCTGAGGCGAACCGAAAATTTTCGTACACCCGACGTCATTGTCGACCGAGTAACTATCGACGACGCGGAGCCATTTTCGTCAGTCGCGAATATCCTGCAAAAACCAATCCGTGGGAATCTCTTGGCCGAGCCCGCGTTTCTTGGCTTCGCGCACGACGTAGCCGGCAGTCGAGGCAAACTGCAGGCCTTGGGTGCCGCTATTGGCGAAGAAAGTGACTTGATTTTTGTCGGTGCGACCTGTGCGTTTGCCTGACATGACTTCGGTGAGCACCGGATAGTCCTTGGAGAAGATGTCGACCTTGGGGCTGGTGATACGTTTGATCTCGTCGGCGTTACCGGCGACCACGGCGGCTTCACCGCCGATGCGCAGCTGCCCGACGTCGAGATTGAGTGTGGGCCGGCCCATGCGGATCACTACATCGGATTTTTGCACGATCTCGGGGCTCCACTCATTGGCTTTGACGCAGGTGAGATGCATGCCCGATTCGATCAAGTCGGGATCGCTGACCAGAACTTGAATCGAATCGGTGCAAGTGGCGACGATATCCGTGCCGCGTAAAACCTCTTCCGGGTTGTCCACGGCAACGATTTCAAGGCCGAGTTTCTTGCTCATCTCATCGGCGTAAGTTTCGCGATTCTTCTTCGTCGGGCTGTAAACCTTGACCTTGGTGATTTTGCGAACTTCGTTGAAGGCCAGGAGATAGGTGCGCGCCATGCCGCCGGAACCGAAAATGCCGACCGTTTTGGAATCTTCACGGGATAAATACTTGACCCCGAGACCGGCGCAGGCGCCCACGCGCATGTGTTGAATGATGCCGTCGTTGATGATCGCCAGTGGTTCGCCGTTGTTAGTCGAGAAAACCATGACGAAGCCGCAGAACGTGCCGGGCTTGACGCAATATTTTTCCACGGTCTTGCCGTCTGGCCATTCGAGCATGTCCGACTTCATGCGGATGGCGAAGGTCTCGAACGAGCGCGAGGCGCCTTCCATGGTACCCCAACGATACATCAGTTTCGGGTCGTCGTTGGGAACGAAGAAGTCGTAGCGCCCGCGGTAATTGGCGCGTTCGTTCACCAGGTCGCGGTAGCCGGTATCGAGCGCTTCGATGCAGCCTTTCATATCGAGTATTTCTTCGACGATTTTGTTGTTGATCAGCAGCATTAAGCCTCCACTAACATCGGACTACGATTCTATTTCGTACCAGCGCTGTGATTGCAAGCGCTACAAATGACAAGCGCCGCTCGATGGCCGCGCTTGCAAGTTGCGTATGAGAGACGGTTAGCTGTCGAGGTCCGGCTTGGGCAGTGGCATGCAGGGGACGCCTTCTTCGGCGAGTTCTTTGACTTCGTTGAGAGTGGCGGTGCCGTGAATCGGCCGTTCTTCGGCAACGCCTTTGTGAATCTGTTTGGCTTCCTCGGCGAAGCGAGAACCGACGTCTTCGAAATTTTCTTTAACGTAATGATGTACGCGCAGCAGCATCTCTTTGAATTCCGCAGCGCTCGGCGCCGGTGCGGGAGCAGGCGTGGTTTTCTTTGCCTTTGCCGGGAGTGCGGGCGGCTGTTCTTTTTTTACATGGACGGCGCAGGCATGAGGCATTTTTTCGACTTTAGTCGTGCCGCAAGTGGGGCAAGAGATGAGTTTCTTGTCCGCCTGCTTCTGAAAGTCTTCGAAGCTGGGAAACCAGCCTTCGAAGTTGTGGTTTTTCTTACAGAGAAGATTATAGATGACCATAGGTATTACCGTTTATCACAATCAATAAGATCGCCAGCGGGGCTTGTCAAGGCTGGCGGCAATTGCAATGTAACGGCACCGCGTTACGAGCGGTTAATTCCAATCCTTTGTGCGAAGTGTAAAAAGGGCGGAGAATTCGTTAGGATCACTTTCAATGGCGGAACAAATAACTTTGCGAGTGGTGCAAAAAATTGCCGAAGTATCGCGTCAACGTTGGGACGCGCTGATCGGCGGGACGACACCGTTTCTGAAATGGGATTGGCTTGAAAGTCTGGAACGGTCCGGTTGCGTCAACGAGAAGACCGGATGGCTGCCGCACCACATTGTCCTCGAAAGCGGCGACGATCTGATCGCGGCATGCCCCATGTACTTGAAGCTGCACAGCATGGGCGAGTTTGTTTTCGACTATGAGTGGGCGGAAGCGGCGCAGCATGCGGGCATCCGATATTATCCCAAGATGCTCGTCGGCGTGCCGTTCACCCCGGTAACGGGTCACCGGTTTGTCACGGCAGCCGGCGAAGATCGTTCACAGTTGATTCAGTTTATGGGCGAAGCCCTGGCGAAAATCGCTCTCGATAACAAAATCTCTTCAGTACATGTCAATTTTTGCCTGGAAGATGAACGCGAGGCGCTGCAGGCGGTGGGATTCTTTCCGCGTCACGGTATCCAATATCATTGGCGCAATCGCAACTTTACCTCCTTCGAAGATTATCTCGGCAGCTTTCGCAGCGACCGCCGCAATAAAGTCAAGCGCGAGCGGCGCGCCATGGCCGAGAACGGTATCGAGATTCGCGCCTACGAGGGCGAAGATCTCACGCAGAAGCACCTGCGCACGATGTTTAGCTTGTACAAGGGCCACATCGACCGGCTTTACTACGGCCGGCAATATTTGACGCGTGAGTTTTTCGACGAGCTGCACAAGCGATTTGCCGCGAATCTCTGCCTTATGCTCGCCGAACGCGACGGCAAAATCATCGCCGGCACCTTCAACGTGCGCGACGACAAGGCGATGTATGGCCGATATTGGGGCTGCTCCGAGGAGCATCCCTTTCTCCACTTCAACGTCTGCTATTATTCTGCCATCGAGCATTCGATTCGAACCGGGCTCGAACGCTTCGAGGCCGGCGCCGGCGGTAGTTTCAAGCAGCTGCGCGGTCTCGATCCCGAACATACGACCAGTGTGCACTACATCGTCGATGGCAAGTTTCGCCGCGCCGTCGAGCGATTTCTCGTCCAAGAGCGGGAAATGGTTCGCCGCAAGCGCGAGATGCAGCTCGAGCACAGCCAATTAAAACCCGAGCAGGAAGAACCTTAGGCCGCGATTGTGGCTGTTCAAGGGGTTCAAAAGATTATGGCTGGAATCGGAAACGAATGCGAAATGTTGGTTCGCATCGTTATAGTAGGGTGCCGCGCAGGACTAGGGCCGCGACGGTAAAATAAATTACCAGACCGGTAACATCGACGAGGGTGGCGACAAACGGCGCCGAGGCGCTTGCCGGGTCGAAGCGCAGCGATCTTAGGACAAACGGCAAGATCGATCCCATAAGCGAACCCCACATGACGACGCCAACCAAACTCAAGCCTACCGTCATGGCGATGAGAAAATAATGCTCCCCGTAGGCGTTGAACCAATATTGCCAGAGAAGAATGCGCACCAGCCCAATGGCGGCGAGGATGCCGCCAAGTGCGAACCCGGTGGCGAATTCGCGGCGGATGACACGCCACCAATCGCGTAAACTTACCTCGCCCAAAGCCATGGCACGGATAACCAGTGTGGTTGCCTGGGAGCCGGAATTGCCGCCGCTGCTAATAATCAATGGAACAAACAACGCGAGGATTACCGCCCGGGCGATCTCCGCTTCGAAGTAGCCCATAGCTGTCGCGGTGAGCATCTCGCCCAAAAATAGCGCTGCAAGCCAACCAGCTCGTTTGCGGATCATCTTGACCAGGGAGACCTGTAAATAGGGACCGTCCAACGACTCCGCGCCGCCGATTTTTTGTATGTCTTCGGTCGCTTCTTCCTGGACAACATCGACGATGTCGTCGACGCTGACGATTCCTTTAATATGCCCGGCGTCATCGACAACGGGAATCATCAATAAGTGATGCCGCATGAATAGTTTACTTAGCGCCTCCTGGTCCATTTCTTCGTTGGCTGAAATGATTTGCGTGCGCATAATTTCGCGAACCGATTTATCGGCCGGAGCGACGATCAGGTCGCGAAACGTGATAACTCCGAGCAAGCGCTCTTCATGATCGACGACGTAGGCGTAATACGTCGTGCGCGCCCGCGCCTGGGCGTCGCGGCGCAGGTAGCTGATCGCCTCGCCGACGGTCATATCGGGCCGAAGCCGCGAATAACGGGTATTCATCAGGCCGCCGGCATCGTCCTCGGCGTAGTCGAGGAGTCCCTTGACTTCGCGCTGGGTGGCGGCGTCAAGTAACTCAAGCAGCGCCGTTCGCTGGTTCGCCGGCGCTTCCTGAATGAGATCGGCGGCGTCGTCGGGAGCGAGCAGTCGCATCCATAATCGCCGTTCGTTGGGCGGCAGACCAAGCACTAAACGGGTTCGCTCGCGAAGGTTCAATTGTAGAAAAAACGATTCGGCATCGTCTCGTCGCAAATATTCAAACCCCTCGACCCGTTCGGGCTGTGAGAGCACCGGCCAGGCATCATAGAGCTCAGCGGGTGTGAAAGTTATTTGTGCCATCGCGCGCCTGTCGATCCGCCCCTTTATTCATTGCTAACACATCGCTTGGTTGGCGCAAACTTTACGATTACTGCATCGAAATCGTGTACCTGATGTAAGTCTTGAGTGCGGCAATTTGTTGACTCCACCCAGCCTTTCCATTAACGTCGGCGCCAGTGGAGCTGTGAAAACTTCCTGGAAAAACATCGCCGAGCCGGTGATCTTCTTTATTGTCTTGTTGATTCTGTGGGAGATTCTCGTCGAAGTCATCAAGGTCCCTGCGTTCATTTTACCGCCACCACGTGACCTGTATAGCGCATTTATAAAAAAGCTGCCTATCCTCGGTCATCATTCGCTAATCACCTTTATTGAAGCGTTCGGCGGCTTCGCTTTGTCGCTGGTACTGGGGGTCGGTTTCGCCATTTCAGTGGTCTATTCACGCCACTTGCAGAACACCATCTATCCGTTGATCGTAATTCTCTACGCCATGCCCAAGAGTGCCTTTGCGCCACTGATGGTGATCTGGGTCGGTTATGGTCTTTTGTCGAAAATCTCCATTGCTTTTTTAGTGGCGTTTTTTCCAATCGTTGTGAATACCGTCGTCGGCCTGAAAGAAGTCGAGCCCGAGCTGTTGGAGCTGGCGCGAATCAACCGCGGTTCGGCGTGGGATGTCTTCAAAAAGATTCGCCTGCCTAACTCGCTGCCGTACATGTTCGCCGGCATCAAAGTCGCAATCGTGCTGTCGGTCACCGGTGCCATCGTCGCCGAGTTCGTCGCTGCTAACGAAGGATTAGGCTATCTGGTGCTCCAAGCTAACTATAGTTTGGACACCGCTTTTGCGTTGGTGATTTTGCTGATTCTCGCAGTGTTGTCCTTGGGTCTCTTTTGGTTGGCGGAACTCTGCCAAAGAAAGCTCGCGCCCTGGAGCGCTGCGGTGCGCGAAGTTGAAGGTTCGTTCTGATTACTCGTCTGTGGAGGGAGCATGAAATTTGTTCTTACAGTATCGCTATTGGCGGTCTTAACCGCAGCGCTAGCCGGCGCGGGAATCTTGCAGGGCGCTGAACTGACACCGGCAAACATTCGCATGGATTTCATTATCGGCGGCAAGCACGCGCCGTGGTATGTCGCATTGGAAAAAGGATTTTACGCCAAGCGCGGCTTGGCAGCGACAATTCTGGCAAGCACCGGTTCCGCGGATACCGTCCGCACGATCGGTTCCGGCGGCGCCGACTTTGGCTTTGCCGATGCCGCAACCATGATCGTTGCCAAATCGCGCGGTACGCCGGTGCAAGCTGCCGCGCAGTTCGGATATGTCGGTGCGACTATCTTGTGGCGCGATGAAGGCGTGATCAAAGGCATAAAGGATCTTCCCGGCAAGTCGCTGGCGATAAGCCCCGGCCAGGCGCAGTGGTATCTGATGCCGGCATACGCCCGCATCAATAAAATTGATTTCAAGGCGATCAAAATTCAGGAAACCGCGGCGCCGATTCAGCCGGCAGCATTGGCGACAAAAAAAGCCGACTTCATCATCATGTTCCGAGCTTCCAATGATGAGGTTGCCGAACAGGCGGCGGCAAAGGTTGGCGTCAAGCTTACTCGCGTGTTCATGAAGGATACCGGTCTGGATATTTACGGCACGAGTTTGATCGTCAAAGATGAGGACGTTAAGAAGCGTCCGGAATTTGTCCGCGCCTACGTTGAGGCAACTTTGGAAGGATTGCGTTACGCGCGCGACAATCAGGAAGAGGCGTTGAAAATCCTGCTCAAGCATAAACCCGAGCTCGATTCCTTGCTGACCACGCAGCAGCTCAAGAACGCGCTAACGGAGGTGTTTTTGCCGCTGGAATCGGTCAACGTGGGCATGGGCTTTATGAAGCCGGAGATCATGGAAAAAACCGTCAAGGTGGTCAACGAGTACTTCGATGTCGGCCGCAAGGTGGCAGCCAAAGAAGTCTACACCAATCAATTCATCAAGCGTTAAGCGCCGGCAAGCCGAAAGTCTTTACGTGCCGCCGCTGATCGCCGTCCAACAAGTTTCGCGGGTTTTTTTTACCGGTACCCGAACGATTACGGCGTTGGATAATGTCTCTTGCGACATTCAACCGGGTAATTTCGTTTCTATTGTCGGGCCGAGCGGCTGCGGCAAAAGCACTTTGCTGAAAATCATCTCGGGCTTGATGCTGCCATCATCGGGCGCCGTCATGGTGGCGGGCCGTCAGGTCGACAGCCCGCTGCAAAATGTCGGCATGGTATTCCAAGCGCCGGTGCTGCTCAAATGGCGCTCGGTGCTCGGCAATGTGTTGTTGCCGGTGGAGTTCGCCAAGCTCAACGCTGCTAATTTTACCGACAAGGCGCATGCCTTGATCAAACTCGTCGGTTTGGAAGGGTTCGAAGAGATGTATCCGTACGAGCTTTCCGGCGGCATGCAGCAACGCGCGTCACTTTGCCGTGCGTTGGTCACCGACCCGCAGCTTTTGTTGATGGACGAACCGTTTGGTGCGCTTGACGCCATGACGCGCGACGAGCTCGATATCGAGCTGATGCGCATTTGGGAAGAACGCAAAAAAACGGTTCTTTTCGTCACGCACAGCATTCAGGAAGCGGTGTTTCTTTCGGACTTGGTGTTCGTTATGTCGGCCCGGCCGGGCCGCCTATTGGAGACCATCGCCATCGATTTACCGCGGCCGCGAACCATGGCAATGATGAGCGCAGTAAAATTCGGCGAATACACCCTCAGGATTCGTGCTTTGCTGGCGTCGGCCGGCGGCGCCAATGCCGCGGCAATCGGCTCGATTATGTGAAATTCCGCCTTCAGTGCGCTATGATACTGACGATGAGGCAGGGCAGTACGCCCTGCTTCCCAATACTCCGAAAATAATTTTAGGTTTGCATGGCATCTCCAAAAGGACTCACCTACGCCCAGGCTGGCGTCAGCATCGAAGCCGGCGATGCATTGGTGCGGCGCATCGCCCCCATTGCCAAGCAAACCAAGGTGCCCGGAGTACTTGCCGGCGTTGGCGGTTTCAGCGCGCTGTTCGATCTTAAATCGCGCGGATACCGTGCTCCCGTGTTGGTGTCGTCGACTGATGGCGTCGGCACCAAGCTAAAGATAGCTTTTCAGACCGGCATTCACGACACCATCGGCATCGATCTAGTCGCCATGGGGGTCAACGATATCTTGACCCAGGGCGCCGCGCCGTTATTTTTCCTGGACTACTTTGTTTGTGGCAAGCTCGAAGTAAAAATTGCCGAAGCGGTGGTCCGCGGCATCGCGGCTGGGTGTCGCCAAGCTGGCTGTGCGCTGATCGGCGGTGAGACCGCGGAGCATCCCGGCGACTTTCCCCGAGGCGAGTACGATCTTGCCGGCTTCGTCGTCGGTGTCGTGGAGAAAAACCAGATTATCGATTCCGCCGCGATAATTGCCGGCGACGTTTTGATCGGTATCCCTTCCAGCGGACTGCATAGCAACGGCTATTCATTAGCGCGCAAAATCTTGCTCGAACGCGGCGGCTTAAAATTGCACCAGCGTGTTCCCGAGCTCGGTCGTACACTCGCGAAAGAGCTGCTCGAACCGACGCGAATTTATGCCAAAATAACCAAGAAGTTGTTCGGCGAATCTCGTATCAAGGGCGCGGCACATATTACCGGCGGCGGTATTACGGGAAATCTCCCGAGAGTGTTGCCGCGAGGACAGCACGCGATGATCGATCGGTCGAGTTGGCCGGTGCCGCCGGTTTTCAGTCTGCTTCAAAAAATCGGCGCAGTCGCCCAGCCGGAGATGGACGCAACATTTAATATGGGGCTCGGTATGATTTTCGTCGCCGCCAAGAAAGACGCCGATCGGGTCATCGGCGCGCTGAAGCGCATGGGCGAGCGTTCCTTTATTATCGGCGAAATCCGCAAAGGTGCCCGCGGCGCGACGATACGTTCTTAAAAGTTATGACAAAGCAACTTTCGTTAGCGGTGTTGATTTCCGGCGGCGGAACTAATCTGCAGGCGATCATCGACGCAATCGAGACCCGGGCGCTCGATGCTAAGATACAGTTTGTCCTGAGTAACAAAGCCGACGCATCCGGATTGGCGCGGGCGCAAAAACACGGCATCCCCACCGAGGTCTTGGACCATAAGGCTTATCCGAACCGCGAGGCGTACGATCACGCGGTGGTTGACCTACTGCGCGGTCGTGGTGTCGAATTGGTGGTTCTCGCCGGCTTTATGCGCTTGCTTTCGCCGGTTTTCATTAATGCCTATTCCAACCGCATAATGAATATCCACCCGGCCTTGCTGCCGTCATTTCCAGGCCTCCACGTGCAGAAAAAAGCCGTCGAACACGGCGTACGTTTTGCCGGTTGTACAGTTCATTTCGTCAACGAGGAGTGCGACGAGGGACCCATCATCATCCAGGCAGTCGTGCCGGTGTTTCCCGACGATACCGATGAGACCTTAGCTGCACGGATTCTCAAGCAGGAACATCGGATCTACGTCCGGGCGATTCAGCTCTATGCCGAGGGTCGCCTGCATGTAAATGGTCGGCGGGTGTTGGTCGATGGTGTGGATAAGGATGAAGGACAGGTGCTTATTCAACCGCCGCTTGAACGATGAAAAAGACCAAACCGATCGTCATATTACTGGTCAAGGTGCTCGTTAGCGGTGGTCTTCTGGCTTTTTTCTTCTCGCGAGTTCATCCCGAGCGCTTTCTACATACTTTTGCGACGGCGAATTATTCGTGGATCGCGCTCGCACTGGTCATTTATCTGTTCACCCAGTCGATCAGCGCCGTGCGCTGGGCCGCGCTCGCGCGGCCGTTGGGAATCGTGACGCCGTTTACAGATCTATTCAAATATTACCTGATCGGTATGTTCTTCAATCTTTTCGCGCCCGGCACTGTCGGCGGCGATGTCACTCGGATTTTCTACCTGGTGCGCGACGAAGAAGCTCATGCCAAGGGCCGTGCTGTGACGAGGACGCATGCCGCCATATCCGTGCTCATGGATCGCGCCATCGGTATGATCGTGTTGGTATGGTTGGGTGCCGCGGGATTGCTGTTGTTTCCCGAATACGCGGTGCCGCCGATGGTGCGTTCGATCACGCTACTGTTGGCGGCAAGTTTCGTCGGGGCGTTATTACTACTGCCGTTGGTGCGCCGCGCGCTGCCCGAGGGCGGTCATCCCATAGTTGTCAAAATTCGCTTAGCCCTGCGTAGTTATCGAACCCAGTGGCGCG
>Ga0307408_100003701_pt1 | contig 10412 bp, 8 predicted proteins | sample 322Cmetagenome_FD_202116 | JGI IMG/M metagenome (GOLD analysis project Ga0307408, IMG submission 202116) | Maize rhizosphere microbial communities from greenhouse at UC Davis, California, United States - 322HYB-C-3 | ecosystem: Host-associated > Plants > Roots > Rhizosphere > Soil | place: USA... | reverse complement strand
ACTTAGGTAACGATTGTCCGGCATGTGGTGGTGATGGTGAAATGTCTCGTTACCACTACGATAATTGTGATTGGGCAATGTATGATTCGGTTAAGTGTAAATTATGTAATGGTCGAGGATCGCACTTAGGTAACGATTGTCCGGCATGTGGTGGTGAGGGTGAGGTTTCTCGTCATGATTATTCCTACATTGATTGGAATAGATTTGATTTGATCGAATGCAGTTTGTGTCGAGGAGAGGGGCGTTATCATGCTAATGACTGCATTCCTTGTGGAGGAGAGGGAAAATTACAACGATACATTTCTGATGATTATGATTGGTCTCAGTTTAGGCGTAGATAGTATTTAAGATAGCCATGGTGGACAGCCATACAAATCTATTTATCGCCGCAGAAGTTTGACAATCGGTTATTTGTTAATGGTCAAGTCTTGAGCATTGTTGACGAGATGGAATAAGGGGGCATAGTAAAATTGACTGTCTGCTTCTGGCCGAGCTGCGACAGAGTGATATACAAAATGAGGTCTTTATGTCAAAAGTAAGCTCAAAAAGGCAGATTACATTACCAATTGAATTGTGTCTGTTGGCTGGTATAGAGCCTGGGGATGATGTGTCAATCTTAGCTGATCGACAGGGCATTATTTCCATCGTGAAAAAAACTGTTGGTGCGTCCAAGGGAATTTTAAAGAGCGTGCAGAAAATCAATAACGTAAGCGATGAAAAATCACTGGAAAGTGTTATGAATCCAGCTCGCTAAATTTTGATGCTTTGCGTTTCTCCGTGCAAACAATAATTTTGATTTTACACGTAAGATTCGTATGTCCTCGCTTGGCCAAAACTTGAAGTTTCTCGAATTATTCCTATATGAATGAAAAGTAACGAGCTAGCTTAATTATTTCCATTTCAGCGTGTTTTAATATTGGTATTTTGGGCTTTAATGATTGGAATTGCGGTTAAATACATTATACTCTTGTGACTGGTTAAGTATTCAGCTCGACGTAATACAGGTAAAGCACCTTACCAAGGTTTTACCAACAGAGCCGCTCACTGCAAGTGAGCGGCTTTTTTATTCTTACCTATCTTACGTCTAAAGCCTGTATCGCCCTGGTTAACGATAAATGTGGCGTGCAGCCTAAAAGGCTTTTACACTCTTCGGACTGGTTAAAGTATCCGTCACGATGTAACGGTGGTAGAGCAACTGACCATTGTTTTACCAAAGAGCTGCTAGTATATTGGCTCTACCGACAAAGTATCCTCACGACGACAGAGCAACTAACCACTGACCTGTCACAAAAAGCCATCTACTACCGTGGGTGGCTTTTTTGTTTGTGCTGTCCCTGGCGTCAATGCTCCAGCTCATCAAACCTTCCGTCACGACCCGCTAGCCACCCCTCGTCCCATTGGCCTGCCTCATCCGTTCCATCCGGATGTGGATTCGCATTGAAGTGCAACCCGCGAGCGGCGTCGAACATGCCCTCCTCAAAGGCGCTTTGCGGTGCCCTGGCTTCTACTAATGCTTCGGATATCAGAAAGTGGGTTGCCCAAGTTCCCGCCACCACTGATTCCCGAATATAACTGCACAATCCCTCCAAGGACACCGGTTTCTCAAATGGGCGGATAGTTTCTGCCATTGAGGCAAGTTCTTGTAACGTCTGAGGCTTTGGAATCCCTTCACCAGGATCACAGGTACCGACGACATACAAAGTGGTTCCCTGGACATCGACGGGCTCAATAAACACATTGCACAAGATGCGCTCATGTCCGCTATCAAGGGAAAAGCAATCAACAATCAACAATCATAATGAATCTCCTTACCAGAACGGATTCAAGCGGTGATGACTCATTCATCTGGCGGTACTACGGTAGGGGCACCGAGGGGCACGGCATCTTTATAAGTCTTCACCGGTGTGACCGTGAGATTGGTAAAAATTTTCGGCTGATCCAATAAAGCAGCAATACTGGAAAACGCTGGAAATTTCGAGGGCGATGCGTTGTAAAAATTTCCTCGGAAAATCAGTAAGCCCTCTTTTTTCCCCAGAACACCGCCTAGGCCATTGCAGCAATATCACCAAGTCGTACCTACTAAAACCGCCTCCCTTCATATACGTTCTTATCACAAACGAAACATCAAAAATTTTCCTCAAGAAAAACTTTTTATTATGAATAACAAATTTATTAATATCAGAAATTTAATTTCTCCATGCATCGATAGACAAAGCTATTTCTCTAACACGATAAAAATATTTATTGTTAATTCAGTGTCATGCATCCAAATTAACTAAAGCATTATTTATCTACTAGCAAGTAAAAAAGTATTGACGAGAAATTAATTATACAAATAACATTTCCCAGTTGGATTAAAAATCAAATAGCAAACACCAAGATACATAGTCGCTACAACTAATTAATTTTTTTAAAAAAAATTCCTTACCAACAAAAAGACCATTTGAATGAAGCGTGAAGCACGAAAAATATTACTCCCCGTGATGGAGATGACGGAGGTCACAGACGAAAACGACTGCGGCGCGATAAAAGTCGTACTGCCGCAGACAGGTTCACATCAGGAGTATTATTTACGAAAAATGCACGATGCAGCCACAGGAGATAGAAAAGACAACAAGCCAATTTGGATGGGTTCGAAGTTTAATTTATACCCTGTCGTCTTAGATAAAAACGGGGCACCTTGGGCCGAAGCAAATATTTATCTTATGTCACGAATCGAATCGAGTATCGATCCTGTAATGTCAACATTTTCTAGCATTGCTGATTCGCTCGCCGCATTCAGACGATTTTTAGATGAGACAGAAATCGATTGGATTGAATTTCCCCAGCAGAAATTAAAAAGACCTACCTACAGGTTTTTCGGATACTTAAAATTAAAAATTGCTTCAGGCAAAATGAAGGACTCAACAGCAAAAAGACATATGAGTGCCGTAATATCGTTTTATTCATGGTTAATAAAAGATAAGGCACTCAATCCAACTAACTCACCATGGCGAGCGTCTGAAAGTTTTATTCAACTAGCAGATGCTCGCGGCTTTAAGTTTTCTAAACAAGTGACATCTACTGACATATCAATCAAAAGATCAGATTCACATGATCCTTACGACGACCATATATCGGATGGAGGAAAGCTTCGACCGCTTATAAAACAAGAGCAAGAGTGGCTGATTGATGCATTAATTGAGTTAGAAAACACAGAAATGCTACTGATACATTTAATCGGATTACTCACCGGCTCACGAATACAAACAATATTGACGCTTAGACTGAAGCATATTGCTGCACAAATAGACACCAATAACTTTGGAGAGGTCAGAATTCCGGTTGGACCAGGTACGGATACGGATACAAAAAACAACAAGAAACTCGTGCTTCACCTTCCCGGATGGCTTTATCAAAAGCTTCATATCTATGCAAATAGTGAACGGGCTCAAAAAAGACGCGCTCGCGCCAAGGGCAGGAATACAAATGATCAGTATCTATTTTTAAGCATGAGAGGCTCACCATTTTATATGAGCAAAGCCGAAAGCCTGATATTTGATGCTTCACATTCCAAACGTCACGCAAAAACTGGGCAAGCGGTACGACAGTTCATAACGGACAAAGTTATTCCGCTCATCCGCTCAAAATTCAATGCCCCAAACTTTTCCTATCAATTTCATGATACGAGAGCTACGTACGGAATGAATCTGACGGATTGCCAGCTAGAACGAGTGAATATGGGCGAGATCACACTGCATCAAGCACGAGAGTTCGTAAAAGCCCGAATGGGGCACCAATCGCCAGCAACAACAGACAAATATTTGCAATATCGTTCAAACCATCAACTAGCATCGAACATAAATATTAAATATGACGAACATCTAAGGAAACTCACTGAAGGGAACTTTCAATGAGCGAGTTAAGTGAGCGGGACACAACACCCTATGATATCCCTCTAACAGACGACAATCCAATTGATGATCCGCACTTAATGATAATCAAGTTTCCAAGCGGGCATACAGCTGACATTGGAGCACTTTGCTATCTAGAGCGTGAAAGCAGTAACTTTTTTGAAAACATTAAAAATAGGAGAGGAAGACACAGCGGCAGGAAAGTAAATCTGAAATCCTTCGATAATAACAGAGTGACTATTATACGAAAACTAATAAGACACATCTCAGATGAAATGCGTTATAGCGGCAAAAGACCAGAGACAATACGGGACATGACCAATAGATTTATTCCATTTATGGACTGGTCAGACAATAATAATTTCACTGATTCTCTTCATGATTATGAAAAATCAAAATTCATTTTCTCAGAATATGTAAGCTTTTTGAGAGAAAGGGTTAATATGAATATGATTTCAGTAAATAGTGCCGCCCGACAACAGTTCACAGTACTTGCAATGCTAGAGGGATTATTTAATACGGATACTTTTGCACACGGTATCAATTTATTGAAGACAAACGTTAACTCAAAGGTACCAACCTCCCCCGCTAACGAGCAATCACAATCTGAAATGATTCGTCTATGTGATGCTCTATTCTCCAGAATAGTTCCATTTGTTACAAAGTTCCAAAAATACCCATTGAAAATTAAAATGCCAGAATTTGCAGGATATCCCGATGATAATTTATGGGCTTTCCCTACAACAACTTGGTTTAAGCACCCAAACGAAACAAAAAAAACATTCCATGCCTATAACTATAGATATGGTCGCATATCAACACTGTCGGAAATAAAGTCCATCTCCGAACATTCTAAAAAGCCCGATGCACAATTAAAAAACTCGATACGAAATGCAAAACATCAAATTGAAGCAGCAAATACTGACCAATACAATATTCATAGGCTGCATCAAGGAATCAATGCACTAAATTTTTTTATAGTTCTTTTTTTATCCGAAACTGTAATCAACTGGTCTCAATTAGTAAATCTCACCTGGTGTAACGAATACGAAATAGATTCAACAAGGCAGCGTTTTCAAGCGATCAAATGGCGAGCCAATAACAAGATTGTTCATTTTGAGATACCGACTACGTTCATGCCAAAATTTAAGCAGTTTTTACTGTTAAGAGAGTATTTACTTGAAGGCCATGAATGTAAATGGCTATTTTTTCAAAGAGGGCCAAAAAGAAATGGAGAACCAACGCAAATTAAAGCTTCTTTAAATCACACTCATGTTATTTTAAGAAATATCTATCCCGAACTAAAACCAGTCACTGCAAGAGAGTGGAGAGCGACAAAAAGTGATTGGTTAATACGCAATACTGATCCAGCAACAACTGCAATGGTCTTGCAGAACACAGAGAAAACTGTTCTCGCTTCTTATACAGCTGGCTCAGAAACCACACAAATTCAAGAAATTTCAGGTTACTTAAATGCAATTTCTAAAACAGTAATCGCGGCAAAAACCAGAACAAAATCAAACAAACCAAATTCATTGGGAATCTGCTCTGATTACGGCAACCCATCTACATTAGAGATATCTACCGCACCCCTGCCGAACTGTCAGAACCCCGAGGGCTGCTTATTTTGTGACAAATATAAAGTTCATGCTGATGAGATTGATGTACGTAAACTGATAAGTTGTAAATATTGTATTACACAAGTCACTAAGAACAATGCTCATTCATCAAGCACTTATATAGAAGTAGTTAATCCAATATTAAAACGAATAGATGAAATTTTAGTAGAGATATCAAAGCATAATTCAGCGATAGTGGACCAGATAAAATTGGAGGTAGAAGAGCTTGGCGAGCTCGACCATTATTGGGGTGGAAAAATGGAAATGTTACTTGAACTGGGACTGATGAAATGAAATCCGGATTTTCAATAAATATTGATATTCCCGTTGGCGCCACTCATCCTGAGAAGTTTCATCAGATTAATGACGAAAAACCTAGCGCCAACTTTATCGTGAGCCGCAATCGGGATGGGTCAGTGGCCTCCTTTTATCGGGAGAGAACATGGAACTTATCTGCTTACCATCCTGAAGAGAAGCCAAGCATACTGAACTTTGAGTTTTGGACTACCGGAACTTCTACGAAAAAACGTGAAGATTTGATTGAAGAATCAAAGCTAATAGTTTTCATATTAATGTGGCTGCGTAATGGCCCATCTTTAAGCATAGGAACTTTGCGAAACTATCTAATAGTGATTAATGAATTGGCTCGGCATTGTGAAAATACAAACCTAGAATTCCGCGAACTGCTGGCAGACGAAAATAAGCTTTGGCGATTCGTCGAGTCACAGAATTCTGGTTGGATTATTCAGACCTTGGGATCGTTGCTTCCTCATTTAACCCAGAACAAGTTTGGCTTTGAGTTGGTTGGGGAAAAATTTATACAGGCGATAAAAACTCGTGGAATGCAGTATCGAGCGACTCTCAACCAGCACTCTCCAATTCCAACAAGGATATACTCCGAAATTATAAGCCAACTTACCGGTTTTATCTCAACTTGGAACACTGTAGCCAATGACATGCTATCCATCGCGAAAACATGCAATGATAATCCAATGGCAGGAAGATGTTTAACAAATCAGATTAAAATCGCATCCACGCTAGGGCTTCCTAGAGTAGAGCATCCGACATTTTCGAATATACTCACAAAGAAATGCCTTGATTATTTTCAAACGAAAAAAATAACCCAAACTGTAACCGGATTGTCTGGTGTGCTAACTGAAGCTCAATTGGCATGCAAACTGACAATTCAAACCTTTACAGGCATGCGAGATGATGAAGCAATTTCATTACCCTACAACTGTCTTAAAATACAAAAAATAAACGGAATTGAACACTATATTGTTTTGGGACGAACAACAAAACTGAATAATGGCAAAAGAAAGCCGACGCAATGGATTACAAACATTGATGGTTACAAGGCAATAAAAGCTGCGCAGCAAATTGCGGAAACCATTTACTCGACCTTTAGTATTTATAAAAAGGACCTAGAATCCGATGCGACCAAGTATCCTTTATTTGCTTCTATCGGGTACCTTGGTTTAACAGGATCGCGACTGAAACCTGAAAACGGTAGATTTAGGCCCAACAAGATAGGTCTAACCCGTTTTCCACGTCTCCGAAAATTATTGGAGCCTATTATCACTAAGCATGACATTTCAGAGCTTGAAAGCATTGATCCGCATCGACCCTGGAGAAGTGAAGAGCACTTCCAAATTGGCAAACCTTGGCGATTCACATCACACCAGCTGCGAAGATCGCTTGCATTGTACGCACAAAAATCAGGGCTCGTATCCCTACCATCTCTGCGTAGACAACTTCAACATATAACAAATGAGATGTCACTCTACTACTCAAAAGGCTCTATTTATGCCAAAAACTTTATTGACAATAAAGAACATTTCGGAAGTGCATGGCAGGAGACAAAATTTGAATCCGAAGGGCTAAGTTATATTTTGAATGTCATTTTATCTGATGACGTATTATTTGGCGGCCACGCCCAATGGGTAAAAAATAAGGTTCAAGGCCCAAATGGCACTGTAGTATTCGATAGAGAACGAACTATCCAGCGGTTCAAAAGAGGCGAAATCGCATACAAGGAAACATTGCTTGGAGGCTGTACTAGCACAGAGCCATGCAAACAGCCTGCTTTAAAATGGATCAATACTGACTGTATTGAAAACGGCTGTCGCAATTTAGTCTGTCATAGTTCAAAGCTCGACATGGTTATCGCCGCGCAAGAAAAACTGGTTAACTCAATCGATAAAAATTTGGTGGAATACAGAACAGAAAAGTCAGACTTGAATATTCTAATCAACGCTCGCGAAAAAGCCATTAGGGTTAATACTAAAGGATAGGTATATTAGAATGACAGATAATTCATTGAAGGAATACTTCGAAGCCTTGGAACGGATTATTACTGACACTCCCCTGCATGTTCCTAAGGGAGCCAAAATTACTAATGATTCCGTTGCCATAGAGGCAGGAAGAAAAAAGGGAAGCATTAAAAAGTCGCGAGATAATTTTTCTAATCTTATTGCTGCTATAAAGCTAGCAGCAGAAGAGCAAAATAAAAAATCAAGCAACATTCAAGATAAATTGAATAGCACCAAAATCAAGGCAGCTCAATATCGTACCGATCTTGAGGCAGCCCTTGCCCGAGAGCTTTCACTTTTATACGAGGTATATGAGCTCAAAAAACAGCTTGCAAAAATTACAGGATCAAACATTATCCCTATACGGAAAGAATGATTTATTTCAACACTACAAAAACCCATGAACCAACTTAAATACCTCACTGGCTACCAAACAGACACCATACAGCAAGTCCAAAAAATCATTGAAGATGGCAGATTAAGTACTATCCTCCTGAGTCGTTACCCTACACGCCATGGGATTCGCACCGACAAGCAACTCTACGAATACATCATGGATCTCAAAAGTCAGTTCCTGGGGAAATCCCAACCACTAAGCCGCGTTACCTATGACTCTAAGATAAAAGTCATCCAGCACGCTCTTGGGCAACATCATTACATCACCAAAGCCCACGGCAACAAAACCAAGACCGTGAATGAGATTAAAATCGCGAGCGTATTCAAGAATGGGCCAGAAGCATTTCTAAAAATGATAACAACGCATGAGCTAGCCCACTTTCGTGAAAAAGAACATAACAAGGCCTTTTATCAATTCTGCCGACACATGGAACCTCAGTATCACCAGTATGAGTTCGATCTACGCCTGTACTTAACCCACCTAGACCTCTACGGAGAGCTGTATACGTAACCCCTCGTAATGGTTATTCACCTACCAGTCTGCTAGACTTTCAACGATTTTAGACGACTCTAAGCAGCTGGAAGCGAACAATAAATGCACGCAGAACCCTGGGTAACCGCTGAACAAACCGCACAACATCTAGGCGTTGTTAAAGATACCGTTTACCGCTGGCGTGAACGAAAAGGCCTCCCTGCTCACAAAATAGGCAGGCTTTGGAAGTTTAAGCTTTCCGAGATCGACGACTGGGTGCGCGCCGGTGGCGCAGATGAAGATCATCCCAGCAACACAACAGGATGTTGAGTGATGACAAAATCCGAAGCACAAACTCGCGCAGAACTTATTGATCTGCAACTTGCGGTATCTGGTTGGAATGTCAAAGACCCCACTCAAGTAGTTGAAGAGTTCGACATCGTAACTGCATTACCCGAAGGTGTATCTGAGCCGCGCACAGCCTACGATGGCCATCAGTTCAGCGATTATGTGCTATTAGGTAAAGACGGTAAGCCTCTGGCTGTTGTAGAAGCCAAGAAAACCGCAAAAGATGCCGCTATTGGCCGCGAGCAAGCCAAACAGTACTGCTACAACATTCAAAGGCATTTGGGTGGAGAGCTGCCGTTTTGTTTTTACACAAACGGCCACGATCTTTATTTCTGGGATCTCGAAAACGCGCCGCCTCGGAAAGTCGTTGGCTTCCCTACCCGTGACGATTTGGAGCGTTTCGACTACATTCGCCGAAACCGCAAACCACTCACTCAGGAGTTCATCAATACCTCGATTGCCGGGCGGGATTATCAAATTCGCGCCATTAGATCGGTTCTTGAAGGGATTGAGCAAAAGAAACGCGATTTCCTTTTGGTGATGGCCACCGGAACGGGCAAAACCCGTACCTGCATTGCCCTGGTCGATGCGTTGATGCGCGCAGGCCATACCGAAAAAGTCCTGTTTCTGGTGGATCGCATCGCATTGCGAGAACAGGCGTTAGCCGCTTTTAAAGAGCATATGCCCAACGAGCCGCGCTGGCCTAACCTGGGTGAAAAACTGATCGCTAAAGATCGGCGTGTATATGTGGCTACCTACCCAACAATGCTCAATATTATTCGCGACGAAACTCAGCATCTTTCGCCGCACTACTTTGATCTCATTGTGGTCGATGAAAGCCACCGCTCTATCTACAACACCTTTGGTGACGTTCTCAATTACTTCAAAACCATCACACTAGGTCTGACCGCTACACCAACATCTATTATCGATCACAATACCTTCGAACTTTTTCATTGTGAAAATGGCATTCCGACTTTTGCCTATACCTACGAAGAAGCAGTAAACAACACTCCCCCCTATCTCTGTAATTTTCAGGTGATGAAAATTCAGACCAAATTCCAAATGGAAGGAATTAGTAAGCGCACCATTTCGCTGGAGGATCAGAAGAAGTTAATTTTACAAGGCAAAGAAATAGAAGAGATTAACTTCGAAGGCACACAGCTGGAAAAGCAAGTAGTTAATATGGGTACTAACACCCTGATCGTACGCGAGTTCATGGAAGAGTCAATCAAAGATGCCAACGGCGTATTACCAGGTAAAACAATCTTCTTCTGCGCCACAAAAGCCCATGCACGCCGTATGGAAGAGATCTTCGATAGACTCTATCCACAGTACCACGGTGAACTAGCTAAGGTGCTAGTGTCAGATG
>Ga0307408_100003700_pt1 | contig 10415 bp, 8 predicted proteins | sample 322Cmetagenome_FD_202116 | JGI IMG/M metagenome (GOLD analysis project Ga0307408, IMG submission 202116) | Maize rhizosphere microbial communities from greenhouse at UC Davis, California, United States - 322HYB-C-3 | ecosystem: Host-associated > Plants > Roots > Rhizosphere > Soil | place: USA... | reverse complement strand
ATGTTTTCGGCTTTGATAAATTTAAACATCGCCTGTCCGTCTGCATCCTGAATATAGATACCTGAGTTAAGCGTTATCCAGGCTCCTTCATCATTGGTGTGCTCAAAGGTAACAACAGTGAATTTGGAGTTGCGCTCAATTCTTAGAATCTTAGTAGTCTGGTCGTCTGCCGACTTAAAGTCAGGGGATTCAATTATTTGAGCATTTAGGTTCGAAATCGAAAAAAATGTAAACAATAAGATTAAAAGCGTTTTCATGTGATTTTTTTCTCAAATATAAAATCATCACATAGAACAATAAAGCAAGTTTTTTGACATTTATAATAGATAGTTTAAAAAGCTTAGCTTTGCAGCCTTTAAATGAGACATGCCCACAATTTGTTAAGAAGTACAATTCTGCAATTTATAGATTTCTTCTATCCGTTGTTCAGCAGAATAATGCCTTTACAAACCTTTCGTTATGCAGCCTGTGGCGGTGGAAACACACTTCTCGATATTTGTATTTTCTTCATCAACTATAATTTCATTTTCAGGAAAGAAAACGTACACCTGCCTTTTATTACATTGAGTCCGCACATTGCTTCATTTCTACTTGCCTTCTCTATTACCTTTCCAATAGGCTTCTATTTAAGTCGTTATGTGGTTTTCCAGCAGTCAGAATTGAAGAAAAGGATACAGCTGGTTAGGTACTTTCAAGTGGTGTTGTGTTGTATATTCTTTAACTACATTTTTCTGAAGTTTTTTGTTGAGTTTTTGGGCTGGTATCCAACTCCAGCGAAAATTATTACTACAGGGTTTGTAGTTGCTTTTAGCTACCTCTGTCAGACGTACTATTCATTTAAATCCCAAAAAGCGCAAACAGCAAATGAATATACCGCTGATCTGGATTAGCTTTGATAAAATGTTGCTATTGATTTTAGCATAATTTATATTGCATTCCTAAAACATAATATATCCAACCTAAACTTTAAACACTTTATTGTATGCAAAAAAACGAACAGCTTGAGCTTGCCTATAACTTTGTACAGTTTACTGATAAAAACATTTTCTTAACCGGGAAGGCGGGTACAGGTAAGACAACATTTCTGCATAATTTAAAAAAGTCCTCACTAAAACGCATGGCAATTGTGGCTCCTACTGGTGTGGCGGCTATAAATGCTGGCGGAGTTACTATCCATTCTTTTTTTCAACTGCCATTTGGCCCGTACCTTGCCAGTGGCCTTGGCTTAGCCACTACAGAAGCTTCTGCCCAAAGAAACCGAAAGTTCAATAAGGAAAAGATTAACTTAATTCAAAGCCTGGATCTATTGGTTATTGATGAGATTAGTATGGTTAGAGCTGATCTGTTGGACGGAATTGATGAGGTTCTTCGCCGTTATAAAGATCATCACAAGCCTTTTGGTGGTGTTCAATTGTTGATGATTGGAGATTTACATCAGTTGTCACCGGTGGTTAGAGATGACGACTGGAAAATACTGCGTGATTATTATCCTAATCTTTATTTCTTTAGTAGTCGGGCGCTGCAGCAGGCTCTGCCTGTTTGCATTGAACTTAAACATATTTACAGACAATCCGACACCTATTTTATCGATTTGTTAAATGCTGTTCGTGAGAATAGAATAAATCCGGAAGTGCTCAGCAATCTTAACCAACGATATATCCCGAACTTCGAACCAGGTGACGAAGAGGGATACATCACCTTAACAACTCATAATAATACCGCACAGGAAATTAATGATAAAAAGCTTATTGAACTGGCATCGCCAAAAACGCTCTTTAAAGCTAAAATTGTTAACGAATTTCCTGAATATAGCTATCCTACCGTTGCCGACCTTGAACTAAAGGTTGGCGCTCAGGTGATGTTTGTAAAGAACGATCCTTCCCGCGATAAGCTCTTTTATAATGGAAAGATAGGTAAAGTAACCAAAATCGATGATGATAAGGTTTTTGTTAAGTGTCCGGGAGATGACTGGCCAATTGAAGTCGGCCCCGCAGAATGGGAAAACCTCAAGTACGAATTAAATACTGAGAGTAAAGAAGTTGAAGAAAAGGTTATTGGCTCCTTTATCCAATATCCTCTAAAACTTGCCTGGGCGATAACTATCCATAAAAGCCAGGGGTTAACATTCGAGAAAGCCATTATAGATGCAAGTGCCTCATTTGCTCACGGCCAGGTTTATGTAGCTTTAAGCCGATGCAAAAGCTTTGAGGGGATGGTATTACGATCGCCAATAGCCCTAAATAGCGTAAAAACCGACGGGACAGTTTATGCTTATACCAAAAAAGCCGACGAAGAGGCACCAGATGAAAGGCGTTTGATTGAATCTAAGGTTTCGTTCCAGCAATCCCTTTTACACGAACTTTTTGATTTTAAATTGATAAAATCCCGTTTTTTCTATTGCAAAAAGCAGGTCGAAGAACATGATAGCATTATTGTGAATCCGGTAAATGAAGCTTTGGAGAAGATTAGGGAGTTTACGGATACACACATCTATAGTGTGGGGGAGACCTTCACGCGGCAACTCCATAGCTTGTTGGCAGAAAATAATCTACCAGAAGAAAATGAGCAGTTGCAGGACAGGGTAAAAAAAGCCTGCGCATACTTTACTTCAAAAATCGAGGAAGGATTATATTTTCCGGTTAAGGAGATAAACGTGGAGACCGATAATAAATCGGTGAGAAAAGCCATTCACGAAACTTTAGACAACCTGAAAAAAGAAATCTTTATCAAGCTTGCTGCATTCAGGGAATGTGTTAATGGATTCGAAACTATTTCCTATTTGAAAATAAAAGCGAACTCTGAGATTGACTATAATCTGGCAAAATCTAAGGCCGAGGCAACAACTCGCCCAGCTACCGGCTCTACTATCCAGAATTACGACTTGTATGCGCAACTTCGGAAGTGGAGAGACGAACTTGCTGAACAAAATAATGTAGCGGTTTATATGGTATTGCCTACCAAGGTAATCATGGAAATTATTTCGAAGCTTCCGTCTAACAGTGCCGAACTGGAGAGCGTAAAAGGAATGGGCAAACAGAAAGTTAAGCAATTCGGGCAGCAAATTCTTTCGATGGTTTCGTCTTATTGTGAGGAGAATAATATTAAGCGGCCGTCATTGCAATTGACACTTCCCAAGGAGAAGGTGAAAATTGACACAAAGAAATTAAGCTTCGACTTATTAAAAGAAGGGAAAACAATAGATGAAATCTCAATAGAGAGAGGCTTTGCTATCGGCACCATAGAGGGGCACCTTACGCACTACATCGGCACTGGCGAACTTGAGCTATTTAAGATTGTACCTAAAGAGAAAGCTGCAAAGATTATTGACTTCATTACAGAGCAAAAACCAATGTCTGCGACTGAAACAAAAGCAGCTTTGGGTGATGATGTTTCCTACGGAGAAATAAGAATGGTTATGAAGTATTTGGAATTTATGGGAATTGAGAGCTAGTCATCGTGACTACTTTAGGAAGGCATCTTCTTCATAAAAAAAGTTTTTGCCATTACTTTCCCATTCAAACTTTAGTCTCCATTGTCCTAACGAAATCCCTGGCAATGGAATGCTAATTTCTTTGCCTTTGCCACTATTAATATGGAAGCTTCTGTTTTGATTTTCGTCAGCTACATTTATAAGAGTAACTTTCCCTTTGGCGGGTTGCACGAAACCTAAGTCGATGCCATTAGGATCGATTTTTACGCTAGGTTCATTTTTATCCACAAAGACATTCTTCTGTGCATCCTGTTCGTAAAGAAAACTGGTGCTAACGTTGAGGCTTTCACTATCAGTCAAGCCACTGCTGTTTAAGATAATTATGCGGGCGGTATAAGCCAATATAACGGCCATCCCGAGCCCTGAAAGTAGCAGTACTACTCCGCCGCGATTCATGATGTTTGATATAATGGCAACGCGGTTTGTCACTATGCATCTGCACTGTTGCAGGATTTAATACGCTTCTTTCATGTACAAGGTTACAGTTGTTTTAACTTTATGTAGAAAAATGTTGAAAAATTATAACACCGTGTGTAAACAATTGCCCGGATTTTTGTGCCGTTATTTTAAACCTTTGAAGATGGATAAATTTACAATAGAAATTGAGAGGGAAGGGAAAAGATTCGAGTTCGCAATAGCAGATTTAATGCACCATAGCGAGAAGTGTAAATTTGAAGTGTATTCCAGTGGTGAGTTTGTTGCGAGTTTTGAGCCCGATGGGCAGGGATTTCTACACTTGTGTAAAAACACAGGTAAAGTCGACAGGGAATTTTTGTACCTTATTGCAGATAAAATAGAAATATATAATCTGGTTTAGCAAAAGCGAACCAGGTCAATTCCATATCTGATTCGCTTCTGTTAAAATGATAGGTTGCCCATCAGTAACTATTATCGTATGTTCATGTTGGGCTACGTAGCTGCCATCTCTTGTCGACATGGTCCAGCCATCGCCATTTTCGTAAGCATAGGTAGCTTTTGTTGAAATGAAAGTTTCAATTGCTACAACCGAATTTTTTCGGAAACGGGTTTTGTTAGAATTTTCGTAATAACATAAAATATCGTGAGGTTCTTCATGTAGATTTCTCCCGATACCATGCCCCGCAAGGTTTTTAATCACTTTGAATCCTCGTTTTCTGGCTTCAGTTTCAATAAGGCGCCCTATGTCCGCAATTCTCACTCCCCCTTTAATTTGGCTAATAGCTTTCTGTAAGATGAGTTTGGACGCTTCTACTACAGGATTAAGGTTGTTAAAGTCTTCACCTAAGATAAAAGAGCCGCCGTTATCTGAATAAAAACCATTTAATTCAGCTGAGACATCAATGTTGATCAGATCTCCTTCTTTTAATATGGTATCTCTTGATGGAATGCCATGTGCCACCTCTCTATTCACGCTTATGCAAGTATAACCCGGGAATCCGTAGGTTACATAAGGGGCAGATTTAGCGCCATGTTTTTTTAATAGCTCTCCGCCGTATTCATCCAGCTCAAATGTTGACATTCCGGGCTTGGCGTAATCTCGCATCAGCCTTAGGGTATTGGCTACTATCTCACTAATTGCTTTAATTGCTATCAGCTCTTGATCGGTTTCTATAGACATTTGATAAATGAAAAAAGATAAATCGGTGTAAATCTAAGCGATTATTATTTTACATGCCAATTGGCGTTTATATTAAATCGGTTTTGGTACGAAATTTGGCATAATGCTATATAAGGATGAATTTTTAAGCCTGATTTGAGGCGCTGCTTTTTTGCAGTTTGATGAGTTTTAAACAACATTTCTTAGACTTTGGGGCCAAACTTATTATTAATGTCCAAGGTTGAAAATAAGTGTTAAGACGTCAATTAATTTTTATCTTTGAATAACCGATTATACGAATGTCAAAAATTATTATTGTAGATGATGACCCTTCGCATCACCATTTAGCTAAAGCATTGATGAAGCATTATAATTTTTTCGACGATTATAATTGCTATACAGATCCAAAGAGTGCTTTAATTGATTTAGTTGATGCATACTATTGCTCGCTGGAGCTACCTGACGTTATTTTACTTGATCTGAACATGCCAGATGTAAATGGTTGGCAATTTCTTGAAATGTTTGATAATCTAAGAGCTCTTGTTGCAAAAGAAATAGCAGTCTTTATTATAACATCGTCTATTGACCCCACCGACGAGCTACGCTGCGAGAACTATTCGGCAGTGAAAGGTTATTTTTCGAAGCCTCTTTCGCCTGCAATTTTGAAAGCGGTAACAGGCTGTGGTGTTAGTTAAGCTTGTAATTAGTTGCGGCCATTAAGCCCCAAAATGTTAAAATATCGAGAAGATGATATCCTGTCATCCTTGCCAAAATACCTGATAGCTCCCGCTATTCTGTGCAATTAAATCTGTTTCGTAAGTCTGCGAAGCACTAAGTCTGCTTGTGCTTTTTTTCTTTTAAGCGCATATAAATTCCTACCTTAGCCACATTTGTTATTGGATATTACGAATGAATACATCCTTTGATTTTGAAAAGCCATTAGCTGACCTGCAGCACCAGATTGAAAAAGTAAAGCAGGTTGCAGAGAAAACAAAAGTTGATATGTCTGCAACTCTTGCTGAATTAGAAGCAAAACTTGACACAGCTAAACAACAGATATATTCTAATCTTAGTGGTTGGCAGCAGGTGCAAATTTCCAGGCACCCCGAAAGGCCCTATACTTTACAATATATTGAAATGATCTGTGACGATTTTATTGAGCTTCATGGAGATAGAACGGTAAAAGATGATAAAGCAATTGTTGGAGGATTTGCAACCATTAACGGCGAAACGGTTATGGTTATTGGCCACCAAAAGGGTACTAATACCAAGCTGAGGCAATACCGTAACTTTGGTATGGCTAACCCTGAAGGATATCGCAAGGCGCTTCGCCTAATGCGCTTAGCCGAAAAATTCAACAAGCCTGTGGTTACCTTCATAGACACCCCGGGAGCTTACCCTGGATTGGAAGCAGAAGAGCGTGGCCAAGGTGAGGCTATTGCCAGGAACTTGCTTGAAATGTCGGTTCTTAAGGTTCCTATTGTATGCTTTGTAGTAGGAGAGGGAGCTTCTGGCGGGGCTTTAGGGATTGGAATAGGGGATAAAGTTTATATGCTTGAGCATACCTGGTATTCTGTAATTTCGCCTGAATCTTGTTCTTCAATTCTATGGAGAAGCTGGGATTATAAGGAAAAAGCTGCAGAAGTGTTGAAGCTTACCGCAGATGATATGTTTAAAAACGGACTAATTGACGGAATAATTAAAGAGCCCCTTGGGGGAGCACACCAAGATCCCCAACAAATGGCGGAAACCATCAAAGCTAAAATAGTAAGCGACCTTGCAATTTTAAAGCAGAAGGATGTTGATAATCTTATTAGCGAGCGTATCGATAAATTCTGTTCGATGGGCGTTGTTGTCGAGTAATAAAAGTAGATCACACTATTCATAAAAAAACCCGTTAGTTTACAACTAACGGGTTTTTTTATGAATATAAAATAAGTTTAAATGCTAATCCCCCCATTAAGAGACCAGCATTTAAAGGTTAATGTTATTGGAAGCCAGCGGCTGAAAAGCGGGTTTGAAGCGCTTTAAATTTGTTTTGCAGCTTTTGGTTTAAGGCAGTCTGATGGTTTGCCTCAGTTGTTTTGAGCATTTCGTTTAAAACTGAAATTCCCAGTTGAATATCATTGGATGAAAGATTAGGCATATTATTCGATATGTTTCCGAGGTAGTTCAGCTCAGCTTCGATATAATTTGCTGTTTGTTCAATAAGTTTATTGGCAGCTGCGGCCTCGTTTACCTTATAGAGTAGATCTGCAGTGTAGTATTTGTGCAGTACGAAGTAGAATAAGTAGTTCTTTTCAGGAACAACTTCAAGCGCTTTTTTAAGAGTGATTTTTGCTTCCTCTGTTTTTCCTTCCTGAATTAACTTCTCAGCTACAGTATTAAATGTTTTGATAATTGTAGCAATCATACGAGTAGACTCAGGGTCAAGGTACGATGCATTTTTCATGTTACCCCATTTAAACTTCTTAACTACGTTGTTATACATAGCTTGAGTGTTAAGAAGCTCGGGTGCCTGTTGTGTTGAATCTACAACAGGGGGCTTAAGAGGTAGTAATCTGTATGCAAAGCCTTCGTTATAAAGATACTTTTGCAATCCAATATAGTTTTCTGATGGAACTGTCACCGCAAAATAAATTGGGCGTTTCCAATTATTGTGCGCAAGAATATCAAACATTGCAAGTTCTGCTTTTGTAACATAGTTTTGGTTATATGTCCACTCAATAGCAGGAGCGATGCTATCCTTCATCTCAGAAGAAACTGTTTTCGTCGCTAACACCTCAGCCGGGTTTATTGTGATCTTAAGGTTTTTAGTTGGCAGAATATTTTCGCGGCTGCCGTCTTGCAATGTAACCTTATCACCTTCGTTGTCTGAAGTTAATACATCAAATATGTTTTTAAGCTCAACATTGCCTTCTAATTTGTAATCGTAATAATAAATTACATCGCGTACGCCTTGTTCAAATTTTTCATTAGGCATAGTAATTGGAAGGCCGTCGGCTTCATTCACTTTTTTCTTCATCTGGCGCACATACCAGTCCGTTCCTAATAAACTTAAGTTTACAATTCTTACATCGGGACGCACCCCTTCAACTTCTTGAACGTACCAAAGAGGGTAGGTGTCATTATCTCCGTAAGTGAATAAAATTGCATTCGGCGCACAGGATTCCAGATAGTCGATTGCAAAATCCCTTGTCGTTGTTTTTTCAGAACGGTTATGGTCATCCCAGTTTTCTTCAGCCATTAAAACAGGCGCAGCCAGAAGGCAAATTACGGTTGCAAGCACTCCTCCAGTAGTGGCCGACAGTTTAGGTTTTAACCATTCAGCAATGGCCGCTACACCTAAACCAATCCATATTGCAAAGGCATAGAAAGAACCAGCATATGCGTAATCACGTTCGCGTGGTTGCAAAGGATTTTGATTAAGGTAAAGAACAATTGCAATTCCGGTAAAGAAAAACAGTAATCCAACAACACCTGCATCTTTTTGATTGCGTTTAAAATGCCAGAATGCGCCAATTAGTCCAATTATTAATGGAAGGAAATAGTATCGGTTGTAAGCGTTATTTTCTTTAATGCTTGGAGGAAGGTGGTCCTGAGAACCCAACCTGGCAGCATCCAATGGCTTAATTCCACTGATCCAATTGCCGGAAGTATAATTACCATGCCCCTGATCGTCGTTTTGCCGGCCGGCGAAGTTCCAAAGAAAATATCTGGCATACATAAAGCCTGTCTGATAAGAGAACAGGAAGCCCAGGTTTTCGGCAAAGTTGGGAGACTGCCCTTCTGGTATCCTCATCCACTCACGGTAAAAGCCAACATGCTGCGGGCTTCTGCTATACATTCTTGGTAATAGAGTATTGCGGTCGTAAATGGTTTCATATTTCTTGCCGGCAACTTCATATTTATCTTTCCCCTGGCGGTATATGTTGCCAACTTCTTTGTTTTCGATTGGCTGAGAATCAAAATATTCTCCATATAAAAGAGGACGGTCGCCATATTGTTCACGGTTAAGGTAACTTAATAAGGCAAATACGTTTTCAGGGTCGCTATTATTTAAAGTAGGATCAGCCTTTGCACGAATAACTATCATTGCAAAAGAACTATATCCAATTAAAATAAACGTTGTGCAGATTAATGCCAGATTGAGAATAGGCTTGGCGTTTTTGATGGAATAAAGTATACCGTAAGTTAAACCTCCAACCACTAGTATGGCGAAAACAACAACTCCGGTTCCAAAGCCAAGGCCAATGGTATTTACAAAGAACAGGTCAAAAAAGGCGGCAAACTTTACTACATATTGAATAATACCATATTGAATTACACCTAAAATAATGATACCAATAATAAGAGCGCTTAAAGTGCCTTTGCTTGTTACTTTTTTAGAACGCCTGAAATAATATATCAAGGCAATGGCCGGAATAACCAACAAATTTAATAAGTGCACACCGATGGAGAGCCCCATGATGTATGCGATAAATACAATCCATCTATCTGCGCCTTTCTCATCCGCATGGTGGTCCCACTTTAAGATGGCCCAAAAAACTATCGCCGTACATAGCGATGAAAGGGCATAAACCTCAGCTTCCACGGCAGAAAACCAAAAAGTATCAGAGAAAGTATAGGCAAGAGCACCAACAATACCGCTGCCCATAATAACAATTAACTTAGAAGATGAGATTTCTTCGCTTGTCTTTACAAGAACCTTTCGGGCGAGCGCCGTTATCGTCCAGAAGAGAAATAAAATAGTAGCAGCACTTGCAAGCGCAGAGCTCATATTCATCCAAAAGGCAATTTTAGATTTGTCGCCTCCAGCAAGCAATGAAAATATTTTTGCAATCATCAGGAACAGGGGAGCACCTGGCTGGTGTACAATCTGGAGTTTATATGCAGACGCGATGAATTCGCCGCAGTCCCAAAAACTAGCTGTAGGTTCGAGGGTTAAAGTGTAGGTAATTGTTGCAATAAGGAAGCAAAGCCATCCTAAAAGATTGTTAGTTTTTGTGTAATTCATAACTTTATTAGGTAAAACCCTAAGTTTATTGAAGCCGAAAATAGCGATTAGTATTTAATTAGCAATCGTTGGAAATGCGCTTTAACATATTTTAAGCATTGAATCAGGGACTTATGGGAATTTTAAAAAATATTTTGCAGATTATATTTTATCGTTCTATATTTGCACACCGAATCGGAAGGACGCTTGCGACGAGGAGATTGCCCGATAGTATAACGGTAGTACGACGGTTTTTGGTACCGTTTGTCTAGGTTCGAATCCTGGTCGGGCAACGATAAAATTAAACTGAATCGGGTTGTGAATTTCACAATCCGATTCTTGTTTTAGAACAG
>Ga0307408_100003699_pt1 | contig 10417 bp, 6 predicted proteins | sample 322Cmetagenome_FD_202116 | JGI IMG/M metagenome (GOLD analysis project Ga0307408, IMG submission 202116) | Maize rhizosphere microbial communities from greenhouse at UC Davis, California, United States - 322HYB-C-3 | ecosystem: Host-associated > Plants > Roots > Rhizosphere > Soil | place: USA... | reverse complement strand
TACGGTGATGGTCATATCGATTGGCTGTTCATCAATCGCTCTGCTCAAAAAGGCAGTTTGGAAGCCAGAACCAAGCAGCGCCTGACCGGTGGTGTTGACTTGCCCTTGCCCGAGGGCGAAACCATGGTGTCGTCCGATGGCTACGTGCGCCGCGCGTTCCGCACCAAATTTTGGGGGCACACAGCGCGAACTTACGGGCAGTTGTTGTTCCAGCCAGATCCTATCCCTGAGCATATCGCACAGACTGAAATTTCCCCTGAGCACCGCTCACAAATGGTGTATTACGATAAATCCCAACCGCCCTTATTTATCGGCCACTACTGGCTCAAGGGGCAGCCGCGCCCGCTTGCCCCTAATCTCGCCTGCCTTGATTACAGTGCGGTTAAATTCGGGCGATTGGTGGCGTATCGCATGGATGGTGAGGCACAATTGCAACCAGACAAATTTGTGTGGGTCTATGTTGATCCGTAATTGTTGATCTGTATCTGTTGATTCATGTCGACTGGGTTGATCCCTGATCATTTTCACTCGTATCTGTTACTACACACTTCTATACCGGAACCCATCATTGAACTGGATCACCGTAAAATATTTCCCGCTCGATCAGGATTTAAGTGCGCTCAGCGGCTATTTGCGCGAGCGTGGATTACAACATCGCATCGCTGAAGAAAATGGCCAACAATGTCTGTCTGTCATGGATGCTGCGGTGATTCCAGCTTTAGAGGAATTTCTTGATCAATATTTGCAGGGGCAGGTGAAGTTGCACCGGGCAGCAACTGCCGATACGCAACCTGTAGATAATGGACCAACATTGTTGACGCAGGCGGCTCAAGTGCCGGTAGTTATCTGTTTGATTATTCTGAGTGGTTTGGGCGCATTGCTGATTGAAAGTAATCTGGCTAAATCCTGGATTCACTATTTTACGTTTCAGGATTTTGCTGGAAATACCTACATTCCACTGAGTGATTCGTTGGCGCGCGGAGAGATCTGGCGTTTAGTCACTCCCGCTTTTTTGCATTTCGGTATTTTCCATGTGTTATTTAATAGTTTGTGGATGTGGGATTTAGGACGGCGTCTGGAGTTTTTCCTGGGTAGATGGCACTTTCTGTTATTTTTTGTGCTAACTGCTGCAGCTGCCAATGTTGTGCAATATGTCTGGAGTGGCAGCGCTAATTTTGGTGGTATGTCTGGTGTGGTTTACGCATTGGTAGGTTTTATCGCTGTGCGCCAACGCCTGGCTCCTCACCCGCTTGTTACCGTGCCTTCCGCACTGATTGGTTTTATGCTTTTCTGGTTGGTGTTATGTATGACAGGAGCCGTAGATTATTTTATTTCCGGATCCGTCGCCAATGCTGCGCATGTGGGCGGTTTGCTTGCCGGTGCTGTTTATGCACTTGCGACAAAAAATTGTTATCGACGTTAATAGTTTAATGTCATCGTAATTGAGTGAGAGATTTATGGATTTACAACAACTGCTTTCCAGCCTCACGCCGGAAATTTACCAGAATTTAAAACGTGCGGTCGAATTGGGTAAATGGCCCGATGGTAACCGCTTGTCCACTGAGCAGCGCCAGTTGTGCATGCAGGCGGTTATCGCTTATGAACACAAAAATCTGCCACCCGAACAACACACGGGTTATATCCCGCCTGAACCACACAGCTATTGTGGTGATGAAGACCATGAACACGACCATGAGCCGCAAGACAAGCCGATCAAGTGGGTTGAATAAATTTTAAGGATTCCATCATGACTGCCGTTGAACAATCCCTGCCTGCCAAAGAACAGCAACCAAAAACTATTTACCTAAAAGATTACCAGGTTCCCAGCTACCTCATCAAAACCACTGATCTGCGTTTTGAGATTTATGAGGGTGAAACGATTGTGAGTGCAATGTTGCATTTTTATCGCAACCCTGATGCACCAACTCCTGCATCACAATTGACCTTGCATGGTGCTGATCTGGAATTAATTTCCATTGCTCTCGACGGACAAGTCCTTACTGCTAGCGACTATGAATTTGGTGAAGAAAGCCTCACCATTTTTAATACGCCAGCAGAATTCAAGTTGCTGAGCATTACCAAAATCAAGCCCGAGTCGAATACATCGTTAGAGGGTTTGTATCGCTCGCGCACCATGTATTGCACCCAGTGCGAAGCCGAAGGTTTTCGCAAGATTACCTATTATCTTGATCGCCCCGATGTAATGAGCGAATTCACGACCACGGTAGTGGCCGATAAAAAATACCCCGTGCTCCTGTCAAACGGTAATCTGATTGACCAGGGCGATGCAGAAAACAATCGCCACTATGCAACCTGGCATGATCCCTTTAAAAAACCGGCTTATTTATTCGCATTGGTTGCAGGCGATCTTGCACACATTGAAGATAAATTTACTACCTGTTCTAAGCGCGAAGTCACGTTGAAAATTTTTGTTGAGCCAAAGGATTTGGATAAATGTGATCACGCGATGACTTCACTCAAAAATTCCATGCGTTGGGATGAAGAAGTCTACGGCCGCGAATACGATCTCAATATTTTTATGATTGTGGCGGTCGATGATTTCAATATGGGCGCTATGGAAAACAAAGGTCTCAATATTTTTAATACTTCTTGTGTGCTTGCAAAACCGGAAACGACTACTGACAGTGGTTTTCAACGCGTGGAGGGCGTAGTAGCGCACGAGTATTTCCATAACTGGAGCGGCAACCGCGTCACTTGTCGCGATTGGTTTCAGCTGAGTTTAAAAGAAGGTTTTACGGTTTATCGCGATTCGGAATTTTCGGCCGATATGGGTTCGCGCACTGTTAAGCGTGTCGAAGATGTAACCCTGCTGCGTACCTTGCAATTTGCGGAAGATGCAGGGCCTATGGCGCATCCGATTCGCCCGGAATCCTATATCGAAATTTCCAATTTCTACACCATGACAATCTACGAAAAAGGTGCAGAAATCATTCGTATGCTGGCGACTTTGTTGGGCAAGGAAAATTTCCGCAAAGGTACAGATTTGTATTTTGATCGTCACGATGGGCAAGCGGTGACGACTGAAGATTTCGTTGCAGCACTTGCCGATGCATCGGGGCGTGACCTTACACAATTCAAGCGCTGGTATTCACAGGCGGGCACTCCTCGCTTACAGGTCAGTGATCATTACGATGAAGATGCGCAGGAATATTCGCTCACTATTAAACAATCCTGTCCACCAACACCTGAGTGCCAGCAAAAATTGCCATTCTATATCCCTGTTTCAATCGGTTTGTTAGGTAGTGCAGGCGATTTGCCGTTGTATGTAAAAGATGCAGCGCCCGATTTTGAAACCAGCGATAACACCCATAAAGTATTGGAATTAACTGACGCAGAGCAAACCTTCGTATTCCAGCGTGTGCAAGAAAAACCGGTGCCCAGTTTATTGCGCGGTTTCTCTGCGCCGGTGAAATTGCATTACGACTACAGTCGCGCTGATTTGATTGTACTTATGAGCCGCGACAGCGATGGCTTTAATCGTTGGGAGGCGAGCCAGCAATTGGGCTTGCAGGCTATTTATCGGGCGATGGAGGTATATCAGCGTGGTGAAGATCTCACCGCTTTGCACCTTGATGCAGATTTGGTTGCCGCTTACCGCAGTGTGTTGCAAGACGATAGTCTCGATAAAGCGATGGTGGCCTACATGCTTAGCTTGCCATCTGAAGCTTATCTCAGCGAATTGGCTGATGTTGTCGATGTAGAGGCAATTCACTACAGCCGCACTGCAATCCGTAAAATTATTGCGCGCGAGTTGCGCGATGATTTTGTCCGTATTTACCTTGCGTACGATCACACACAACCCTATGCAGCAACCGCAGCTGCTATTGCCGCGCGCAGTTTGAAAAATGTCGCGCTGGGCTATTTAATGTTGTTGGGCGAAGATAATTTGATTCTCGCCTGTGAGCAGCAATATCGCACCGCTAATAATATGACCGATGTGATGGCCGCCTTAACCCAGCTGGTTAATACAGAAGCACCTTTAGCGCAGCAGCTGGCAGAAGTAGCGCTCGCTGATTTTTATCAGCGTTGGCAGCATGAATCGCTAGTGGTTAACCAATGGCTTAGTGTGCAGGCTAGCTGTGTATTACCCAATACCTTGGCGAAAGTAAAAACACTGCAAACCCATGCCGCTTACGATGGAAAAAATCCCAACAAAATTCGCGCACTGGTTGCCAGCTTCTGCAATGGCAATGCGATTAATTTCCATGCTGATGCGGGCGCCGGATATAAATTTCTGGCCGACCAAATCATTGTGCTCAATACACAAAATCCGCAAATTGCCTCACGCTTATTAACACCGCTCACCAAATGGAAAAAATACAGCCCTCAGCGGCAGAGTTTAATGAAAACCGAACTGGAAAGAATTATGGCTGAGCCTGGGCTTTCCAAAGATGTGTTTGAAGTGGTGAGTAAAAGTTTGGTGTAAGTGAAATTTTATAATCAAAATCAGGAGCGGGCATCACGGAAGTGATGCCCGTTTTTTTTGAGCCTGTGTCTGGCATGAATGTTGATAGACATACCTCATATATTACCCATAAGTAAAAAACCGCAATGGGTTGTGCGTCTTTTTGTTGCATGCATAAGGCTGGAAAATTTCTTTGCACTAATTGGGTGCTGGTTTTTGCCCGGCGCTGTTTTGTGAGGTGAGGCTGGAGGTTGCGTGATGGTGCGTTTTTTGGGGCAGGCGGTTGCCTCGGTAAAATCCTGGGTATTGTTGACCGCTATTTTTTGTAATTTGCTCCTCGTGGCTGGCGCTATCTTTCTTGGTAGTAGTAGCTTTTGGTTGCTGGTGCCTTTGTTGCTGGTGGTGATTTTAATTCTCGGGATCGTTGGTGGGGTGGCCAAAGATATAGAGGGAATCAAACGGTATTTAGTTGCTGTTGATAAAGATGAGCCGGTTGACTGGAACCGTTTGGTCGCTGGGCCACTTAATAGTTTGCACGATACGTTTATCGAGGTATTTAAAGCGCGGCAAAGACGCAATGCGGAATATAAAGATGCGGTGAAGGAAATGGGGCACTCGTCATTTGAATTGGCGGCGAATGCAAAAGAGGTTTCTAAAAGCGCGGCTTATCAATCCAGTGCAACCGCATCCAGCGCTGCGGCGATCACGGAAATAAGTCACAGCATTGATGACATCAGTAGTCGTATTGTGGCAGCACGCGATGCAGCAACCAAAGCCTGCGACTACAGTAAAAGTGGCGGTAGTGCTTTATCCGGCGCGAGTAGTGAAGTGGGTGCAGTAGCCAATCTTGCACGTGAAACGGAAGTGCGTGTTAGTCAGTTGGGAACGTTGATGCACAATGTGACTGCCATGTCGCAAATTATTAGTGATATTGCAGGGCAAACCAATTTGCTCGCACTCAATGCCGCGATTGAAGCTGCGCGTGCAGGTGAGCATGGACGTGGGTTTGCAGTAGTGGCAGATGAGGTGCGTGCCCTGGCTGTGCGCAGCCAGGGTTCGGCCAGTGAAATTGCAACCAATATTGCGCATGTGCAGGAGAGTATGCAGCAAGTGTTAGTGAGCATGAAAAATGTGGTAGAAAAAACAGATAAGTCATTGCAAGGTGTATTCAGTGCAGATGAATCTTTAAAGTCAATATTAACAACAACTGATGATGTTTTTGGATTAATCGATGAAATTGCCGTCGCTGCTGGGCAACAGAGTATCGCAGCACGCGAAATTTCAAAACACATAGAAACGGTAGCAGATTTGGCGAACCAAAATAGTTATCGCGCCGGTCAAGCTGCTGAAATTGCCGACCACTTGCATAGATTGACTCATCAATCGGAGTAGTACTATGGAAACTCCTGTTTCGCTAATGATTATTTTATTAGCTTTTCCGGTGGGGTTTTTGATGTTTTTAATGGTCTCCTTGAGCCGTAAAAAACGTCAGGCGACCCTGTTATTTACGCAGGGTATTGAATATATAAAACTCTTGCGCACCTTATTGACCTTTGTTCAGCAGCATCGCGGCTTAACTACCGGTTTTATCAATGGCAATCTTGGTGCAAAACCTGACATAGAAAAAATTGCCACAAAAATCAAACGGATTATGGGCGAACTTGATGAAGCCGGTGATTGGATGCGCGGGAATGTTAAGTGGTCGAGCCTGGTAGATCACTGGACCCGTCTGGGAATAACCTATTTGCAGGGAGATGCCGATAAAAATTTCAAGCAGCACAATATTCTTATCGCCAATCTGCTGTATTTGATTGATGATGTGGCGGATGTCCACCATCTTTCAAAAATAACGGGCGATGCCATGGATACCGATTGGCGCTACCTGTTGTCGATTGCGGAATATATTGGGCAGGCGCGTGCGTTAGGTACCGGGGTTGCGGCGAAAGGTGAATGTTCGAGTGTATTGCGTATCCAACTCAATCACTTGCGCAATAAAATTGCATCGAGTGTGGACTCTTCGTGGCCGGACAGATCCCGTATGGAAATCCAGCAGCTACTGCGCTGTATTGAAACCCAATTAATTGTGGATCACCCGAGTATCCAGGCGGGCGATTATTTTAAACTGGCGACTCGCTGCATTGAGCATGTGCTCGATCAATTTGATCGCCAGATTGAACGCTTGCAGTATTACCGCAATTGAAGAATTGATACCGGGGTGTCGAATAAAGAATCGAAACTAAATTGAGCTAAATTGAACTAGAAGTACCGCAACTGCTTTGCAGTTCAGTTGCGGCAATAAATGCTTAATCAAACTTTATAGAGCGGCCGCAGCTTATGGTTGTCGGCCGCTTTTTTCTGTTTATTCCTGCGTAAATTTGCCAGTAACTGCAACAGGGTTTCTGTGTCCGGCGCAGTGGTGTGGGCGCTAAACATCGCTTCGTCCAATTTGCGTAGTTCGTCGGCCAGCGCGGGTTCATGGGTTTGTGCTGCGATTGCTTGCAGGCTGGTAATGGATGCATTTTTCCAATACACCTGTGCCCAGCTGATCAATGCTTTGCGCAGCCCTATTAATTCTTTATCGGCAAGGGTGCGTTTGAAATTATTCCAGGCTTCATTTTCATTTTGATTTAATTCGTTAAATTCATCGCGCTCTGTAGCGTAAATGGCTGAGATTTCACGTTTGGTTTGCCAAAAGCGCAGTGCAAAAAATGCAGCGATTACTAATGCGAGCGCATTAGAGATGTATAGCCAGAGCGGCACTTTTTCCTGAACAATGGTTTGCTGTGGTTCAATAGTGCTTAAATCGGTATTAATGTCCACGCTGGTCGGTTCGTCAATTTCATTGGCTGGCGCTGCCAGTTGGCTCATATCGCCCAGGCCGACCGTTAGGGAAACTGCGGGTAGGGTGGCAGTACGGATGCTGTTGGTTTTGGTGTCCCACCAATTGAGTTTTATTTCCGGCAGGGTGAAATGCCCCGCTTTGGTGGGCACTATCGCGATAGTTTCAATACGTGAACCTTCAACACCATTGGCCGTTTTTTGGTCGTCGGTTTGTGCCTGGTCGTTATAAAAAGTGAGGCCATCAATCGGTGCTAATTGCAGGGGATTAATTTGCCCTGCGGTAAGTCCATCCGCTTTAATGGTGATGCTGCGGGTAATGGGTTCGCCTATTTTCAATGAGTCGAGGCTGGTGCTCCAGTGTTCGCTCAGGCTGACATTAAGGGCAGGCAGCCATTCACCTGAGCTGACGGATGCGGGAGCCGGCAGCACATTGATGCGCTGTTCATCGGTGCGCAAACGCAAAATATTGTTTTGGCTATTGCCATAAAAACGGTCCCACAAATCGCGTTGGCCTGAATTAACTGAAACCTGGTAAAGCATGCTGGGAATAATTAATTCGCCACTTTGTTGCGGAAATACCGCGTAGCGGGTTTCTACCACGGCACCGGGGCGGCCGTTAATTTTGGTTTGGTATTGTTTTTCATCAATGTTGACTACTAATGCATCTTTCACTTGTAGTGGTTGCAGGTCTACGCCGCTCAAGCCTACGGTAGTGTAGAGGCGCAGGGTGACAATAATCTGCTCTTGTACGTAGCTGGTATCTTTGCTGGTTTCAACTTCCACCGTGACATTATTGTCGGTGTTTTTCGGCGATTTACTTTTACCCTCAATCGTTATTTCAATGGCATCACTAATCGCGCCATCAATCGTAAATGACGGAATCAGTAATTTACCGATACGTTTGGGTGCCAGCGCAATTTTCCATTCGGTAGACGCTTCCATATTGCCATTGATAATGCTCATCTGGGTGCCGCTTTGGGTATTTAAAATATCAAAGTCTTTGCGCAGCAGTTCGTAATCTGGCGTGGTGTTAATTTGCTCGTCATAGCGCAGTACCAGGGTAAATGTTTCCTCCAGTCCCAGCACATCCCGGTCTACACTCGCGGTCAAGTTTCCCGCATAGACGTTGAGCCCGGTAATCATTAACAAAAAACCTGCGCAGCGGCTGAGGTATTTTTGGAAGTTAAATGAAGCTTGTTTCATTGTGTTGTTCCGTAAAGAAATCCGTAAAGAAATCCGTAAAAAGTACAGTTAAGTGTTCAGTTTACTACCAGCGGTCTTCGGCTCCATTTTCAGCCGGTTCCCAATCGCCGTTCAGTATTTCCTGATTGCGTTTGTAGTGTTCGTAATTAAATTTGTTACGCAATAAACCGCCCGGATCATCCGGTATACGGCGCAACCACTGTTCCATTGCCTGACGTTCTTCGTCGGTCAAGCCATCATCTTTTGGTTCGCCTGCCTGCATTTGTTGCAACTTTTCGTCAGCAGCTTGCTGCTCTTCCTGTTCGCGCCGTGCAGCTTCAGCGGCTTTTTCTTCTTCAGTTTTTTCTTGTTGGGATTGTTCTTCGTCAGACTTTTCCTGTTCGGATTGTTCCTGCTGCTCGTTCTGGCCAGCGGAGGATTGCTGATCCTGCTGTGATTGTTGGTCTGATTGATTCTGTTGTTGATCCTGATTTTGTTGGTTGTTCTGATCCTGTTTTTGTTGTTGATCGTCTTTTTGTTGATCGCTGTTACCTTGATCTTGCTTCTCTTGATCCTGTTGTTCCTGGTCTTTTTGGTCCTGATCGTTTTTATTTTGATCTTGCTGACTCTGGTTTTGTTGTTGCTGTTTGAGCAACTCTTCTACCAATTTACGATTTTTCTTTGCATCCTCAAGTTCAGGGTTGAGCTTGAGCGCTTGGTCATAAGCCTTAATGGCATCGGGTAAATTGTTGGCTTTAGCGAGGGCATTGCCGCGGTTGTAATGCCCATCAGCACTGTCGGATTGGGCAAAATTTTTCGCGGCTTCTGCATAGTCACCCGCGCGATATTGGGCGCTCGCTTTCCAGTCCGGATGGTCAAATTGCTGCGCTGCTTCAGCCGCCTGTTCTTGCTGCAATTTTTCGTAGGCTTGCTGGTTTTTGTTTTTCCACAAATCATCCCAGCTAAATGCATAACTCTTATTGGGTGTTAATCCCGCCAGTGGTATTAACAGCAAACAAAGCAGCACTCCACGCCGGAAACAATAAAGAATAATTGGCAGGAGCAAAAGTACTAACCAATGGCCACGGTCATACCAGCTGTCAAAATCGCGCTCTACGCGTTGAGTTTCTTCTTTTTGCGGTGTGGGTAAATCCATTAAATACTCTATATCGCTGCTGGTATTGGCCAAGGTGCGATAACGCCCGCGGCTTTGCTTGGCGAGATTTTGCAATTCACTCACATTGAGTTGGGTGGTGACTATGTTGCGTTTACTGTCGCGCACGAACCCACCTTTACTGCTGGGGATTGGCGTAGGGGCAGTGCCGCCCACACCGAGAATGGATAAACGGTATTGGTTTTCGCGATTCATAATGTCCGTGATGTTGTATTGGGCATCTTTGTCGATGCCATCGGTAATCAGGAGTAAATCACCCTGGGTGATGGCCGCGTTTTTTAATAATTGGATTGCGTGCGTAACTGCTTCTTCGGTATTGCTCCCTTGAGTGGGCATGATGTTGGGATGCAGCGCGGGAATAATATTGTTGATGGTTTCGGTGTCGTCGGTCAGTGGGGTAACCACATGGACATCACCCGCGTAAACCAGCAGTGCAGTCTGGCCGTCTTTTCGCAAGCGCAATAAATCAGCGATTTTTAACCGCGCGCGTACAAGGCGTGATGGTTTTACATCTTCACTCATCATCGACGGCGATAAATCGAGTAGCAGCACCAATGCCTGCTGATTTTGTTCGACTGCTACTGGGCGCTTTTCCCAACTGGGACCAGCGAGTGCAATGCAGCCAATAATCCATGCCAGCAAGAGTGCAATAAGTTGCCAGGGTCTGATGCGTGTTGTCTGGCCGTCGAGCAAATATTGCAATAATTCCGGTGCAACCATTTGTTGCCATGAGCGGGCGTTGTGTTTTTGGTACCACAGCAAGAGCGCAATAACGATAACGGGAGCGAGCGCCA
>Ga0307408_100003698_pt1 | contig 10417 bp, 6 predicted proteins | sample 322Cmetagenome_FD_202116 | JGI IMG/M metagenome (GOLD analysis project Ga0307408, IMG submission 202116) | Maize rhizosphere microbial communities from greenhouse at UC Davis, California, United States - 322HYB-C-3 | ecosystem: Host-associated > Plants > Roots > Rhizosphere > Soil | place: USA... | reverse complement strand
GGCGACACCGTGGAGAAGATGGTGGAAAACTGGAAGCCTTTCACCGACGCGCTGGCCAAGGAGTTGCAGCGGCCGGTACGGGTTCTGGCGTCGAAAGACTTTGCCGAAGTCTCCAGTGCCCTGAAGAGCGGGCAGGTGCAGGTGGCCTGGATCAACAACAAGCTGGCGATAGAGCTGGTTGAAACCGACCAGGCGCTGGTGTTCGCCCAGATGGTCGGGCTGGACGGAACGCGCGGCTACAGCTCGGTCTTGCTCGCACGCAAGGACGGCGCACCCCAGACCCTGGCGGAGGTGATAGCCCGCCCAGGCAGCTACACGCTGGGGGCGGGCAACAAGGAGTCCATCTCCGGCTTCCTGGCGCCGAACTACTATGTGTTCGCCAAGAACAAGATAGACCCCGAGAAACACTTCAAAAAAATCAACCGCACCAGCCACCGCGACAACTTCCTCGCCGTGGCAGACGGCCAGGTGGACCTGGCCACCAACAACACCGCGGACATGTTGCGCTACCAGGTCGAGTTCCCCGACAAGATGGCGCGCGTGAAAGTGATCTGGGAGTCCCAGCTGATTCCCAACGACCCCATCCTCTACCGCAAGGACCTGCCGGCGGCAACGCAGCAACGCATCAAAAAATTCTTCCTGGCCTACGGCCGCGACGAGGCCGAAAAGGCCACGCTCAAAAATATGTACGACCTGTCGGCCTTCAAGGCTTCGTCAAACTACCAGCTGCGTCCCGTGGCGGACCTGGCTCTGTTCCAGGCGCTGACCAAGGCAATGGGCAGCTCCCAGGATGGAGGAGGCGATTTCACCGTCGTGCTGCAGCAGCTGACCAAGCGTGCGGCGCGCCTGGACACGCTGCTTAATTCCACGCGGATTGAGAGTCAGTAGGCGGGCTGGGGGAACCCGGTTTGCCGACCAAGCATCCATGTTGCTATTTGACCGATCTTTCGGCGCGCCACCGCGACACCCAATTCTTTTTATTAACTGGTAAATATTCGCAGTTGTAAAAAGCGGACTGTCATTGCTTTTACGTTGACGGCCCGAGGCGTCTCCTCAACACTCCTCCCCTGCAAATACCAAACGAGGGCGGGAATCCATGATGGGACAGTTTTTTCGGCGCGCCGGCCGGCGGCCTGCCGCGGCCATGGCATTGCTGCAGCCATTGCAGCACCAATCACGACTTTCTTCGCCGGCTCCGGGCATGAGGCCGAGTCCCTCCTCCGGTCCCAGAGACCTTCAATGCGAGTGGCAACAAGGCTGGATGGCCGGCGTGGCCCGGTTTTTCGGGCACCGTGCTGGACGGTCCAGCCGCAAGCCTGGCGCAATGGTTCTCAAGCTTGGCCTGGGCGCCCTGTTCAGTCTCTCGGCAGCGCTGGCCATGGCGCAGGGAACGGAACCGGCAGGCAGCTACACCGCATCCGGCCATGACACCGCATGCGGTGATCTTGGCATCACCACCGGCTCATTTACCACCGCTTTTGATGCCCTCAAGGCTTATACCAATGCCTGTTCTTCCAAGACTTCCTTGAGTGAAGACACCTGCTCCGGCATCACAGAGATACAAAAGCGGCTGCCGGACCTGTCCTGCAGCTATGTCTACAACAAGACGGGCGGAGACCATGTGGGCGGCTCCATCAGCTGGAAGACCGCCTGTCCGAAAGACACGGTGCAAAACACGCTGACGGGTCTTTGTGGCCCCATCCCGCCCCAAGCCCAACCTCAAGCTCAGCCCCAACCCGAATCCGAACCCAAATTCTGTCCAAAACAACCAGACGGCCTCAAGTTTGGGCATCCCATGATTCCGTCCACGGGAGAAAAAATCCTGGACCACGGTGACCACGAAGGCTACGGACCCCATGCATTGAGCTTCATGCGCAGTTACCGGAGCAGCCGGGTGGTCGGCGCGGCCACGGGTGCCGCCACGGCCGGCCTGGGCCAGCCCTGGTCGCATAACCACACCACCATCCTCAAGCGAAGCGGCACAGCCGGCACGGCAAACAGCACCGCGCGCATCTTTTTTGATGACGGCGGCGTGCGCGTTTTCGGTTGGGATGTGGCCAGCAGCAGCTGGAAGCACAGCAACGGCGCCGACACCCTGGTAGCCAACGCGGCAGGCCTGCAATACAAGCGGCTTGACGACGATTCGGTGTGGCAGTTCGACACCGCGGGCAAGCTGCTCACCATCACGCAGAGAAACGGCTGGGTCGCCACCTACACCTACAGCACGGCGGCCACACCCATGAATATTGCACCTGTGACAGGCTTGCTCATCATGGTGAGCAACCATTTCGGGCGCACACTGAGTTTCGCCTACAACGCGTCCCGCCAGCTGACCAGCGTCACGGCCACCGATGGCCGGGTTGTCAGCTACGGCTACGACAGCACGGCGGCTACCGGCCGCCTGACCACCGTCAGCTACCCCGGCCCCACAAGCGGCACGGTCAGCAAGACCTACCTGTATGAGAACACCACCTTCCCGCAGTTGCTGACCGGCATCATTGACGAGAAGGGCGTGAGGCTGGCCACCTATGCCTACGACAGCCAGGGCCGGGGCATCAGCACCCAGCACGCCGGAGGCGCGGACCTGCACACCATCGACTACGGCGCGGGGGGCGTGGCTACGGTCACCGATCCGCTGGGCACCCAGCGCACCTACAGCTATGGCACTGCGCTGGGCCAGCTGGCCGTGCTTGGGGCGGACAAGCCTAGCGGGACCGGCAACAGCTCGGCCGCCAGCCGGGTGCAGGACGCCAACGGCCTTGTGACGCAGGAGACCGATTTCCTGGGTGTGAACACCATGTACACCTGGGACATCAACCGGCGCCTGCCCTTGACGACCACCGAGGCGGCCACCCTGCCCGAAGCGAGAACCACCACCACCCAGTGGCATGCCAGCTACCGCCTGCCCGTGCTGGTCACCGAAAGCATGAGGACCACGGCCTACACCTACGACGGCGCGGGCAACAGGCTCAGCCAGACCGTCACCGACACCGCCAGCAGCACCAGCCGGACGACCAGCTGGACCTACAGCACCCAGGGACTGCCGGCCACCGTCGTGGCGCCGGGCGGCGTCGTCGCCCAGTCCTATGCGTACTACACGGACACCGCGTTCAGCGGCACGTACGATCCCTATATCGATTACGTCTCGCTGCTGCTGCACGGAAACGGTGCGAACGGCGCCACGGTTTTCACCGACAGTGGGCGCGCACCCAAGATGTTGACGGCCAGCGGCAACGCCCAGATCAGTACGGCGCAATCGAAGTACGGCAGCGCATCGCTGCTGCTCGATGGGGCTGGGGACTACTTGACGGCCCCAGCCAGCGCAGACTACGAGTTCGGGACGGGTGATTTCACCATTGAGACGTGGGTGTATATCGCGGCCTTGCCTGCGGCAGGGGGGGCGTCTCAAGTCATGGCCTCAGTCTGGGATGCGACAGGGTCAAAGCGGTCCTGGCAGTTCCTCTACCGGCAAACAGCCGGGAACGTGCATAACATCATATTCAGCCTTAGTTCAAATGGTTCGACCTCATCCGGGTTGACGACCACATGGACGCCATCGGCGAACACTTGGTATCACATCGCTGTGGCAAGGCAGTCCGGCACCACGACCATCTACCTGAATGGCACCTCACTCGGCTCGAACGGCACAGTCACGGGTGCCCCGTATGTCAGCGGGCGACCCATTACCATCGGGGCTCTTGGGGATAGCGCCAGCATCGGCCATTTCTTGAATGGGTATCTTGATGACTTCCGCATCACCAAGGGAGTGGCGCGATACACGGCAAACTTCACGCCCCCGACCCAAGAGCTTCCTCATAACGGCCCGAGCCCTGAGTCCACAGGTCACACGATAGGCGACCTGCAGAGCGTGACCAACGCAGCAGGCCATGTGACCCAGTTCACGCAGTACGACAGGGCGGGGCGCGTGCGGCAGATGGTCGATCCCAAGGGCATCGTCACCGACCTGGTCTATAACCCCCGAGGCCAGATCGCCACCGTCACGGTGACGCCGCCCGGCGGCTCGGCCAGAACTACGGCCTACACCTACGACAACGTCGGCCAGCTGACCGCCGCCAGCCTGCCCGACGGCAGCAACCTGGGCTACAGCTATGACAACGCGCAACGCCTGACCGGCGTGACCGATGCCAAAGGCAACACCGTCACCTACACGCTCGACAACATGGGTAACCGCACGGGCGAACAGGTCAAGGACTCGTCGAACACCCTGCAAAGAAACATCACCCGCGTCTATGACGCTTTAAACCGCGTGCAGCAAGTCACGGGAGCCAGCAATTGAAAACCACAATGCAAACACCAGGCAGCCGCGCTTCCAGCGGCATGTTCAAGACGCCAGTCATAGCCCTGCTCTGCAGCCTGGGCTCGCTCATGTTCGCCATGCAGGCGCAAGCCCAGTCCATGACCTGGCAGTACGGCTACGACGCCATGGGCCGGCCCACCACGGTGGTGGACCCCAACGGCCAGGCCAGCTACACCTACTACGACAGCCTGGGCCGGCCCATCCAGACCCAGCAGCCCGCCAACACCGGCAGCAGCAGCCCCACCGTTACCGGCTTTAGCTACAACGCCGCCGATGGCCTGACCCAGGTCACCGATCCGCGCAACCTGGCCACCACCTACAGCCCGAATGGCCTGGGTGATGTCACCGGCCAGACCAGCCCGGACACGGGCGCCAGCCAGTACACCTACGACGCGCTGGGCAACCTACTCACCAAGACCGATGCACGCGGAAAGCTGACCCAGTACACCTACGACAGCCTGGATCGCCTCAAAACCATCAGCTATGCCACCGGTACGGGCACCACGTTTGAATACGACGGCGGGGCCACTCCTACTCCAGCCGTGATCGGCGAGCTGACCAAGATTACCGACGCCAGCGGCCAAGTGACCTATAGCTACGACAGCGCGGGACGCAAGACCGGCAAGACCCAGCTCACGGGTGCGAAGACCTTTACGGTCGGCTATACCTGGGGTGACACGGGCAGTGCCTTGGACAAGCTGACTGCCATTACCTACCCGAGCGGGACAAGGGTCAACTACAGCTATGACAGCTACGGCGATGTATCCGGAATCACCGTCAACCCACCGAACGCCAATGGCATAGGCACCAATACGGGTTCCACCTTGCCACTCATCAGCGGCATCACCACCAATGCCGAGAGCAAGCTCACAGGCTGGACCTGGGCCAGCGGCAAGATCCAATCGATTGCCTACGACGCCAACGGCCAGATCAGCGCTTACAACCTGGGCGACCCGACAACCACAGGAGTCCGGCGCACACTGACCCGTGACAATGCGGGCCGCATCACGGGCTACACCCACCTCAATAACGGAGCCCCTGTTTCCCTGCTCGACCAGGGCTTTACTTATGACAACCTGAACCGCTTGACGAGCGCTACCCTGGGCGGAGCGGCCATCCAGTACAGCTACGACGCCACAGGCAACCGGACTACCAAAGTCGTTTCGGGCACGACTTATACCAATACGGTCGCGTCAACCAGCAACCGCTATACCCAGATCCAGGACAGCACGGGCACGGCGACCATCACGACGGATGCGGCTGGGAACATCACCGGGGATGGGCTCAATACCTATACCTACAGTGATCGGGGCCGCATGGCCACGATGACGAATGCTGGCGGTACGGTGAGCTACAGCTACAACGCGCTTGAGCTTCGAGTAGGCAAGGCGGGCCCTACGGCCTTGGTTCAGACCGGAGCAACTTATTACGTCTATGACGAAGCAGGCAAGTTGCTCGGTGAGTACGACGCCAACGGAGTTCCTGTTTACGAAACCATTTACCTGGGCTTGCCGGTTGGGGTGATCAAGCAGACGGGTACGGTAAGCGAGAGCAATATTGCGATCGGCTTGTACAACGTCTCAACGGACCAGCTCGGTGCGCCCAGAGTGATCACGAGACAGAATGATGAGGCCATGGTTTGGCGCTGGGATTCGGCTGAGGCGTTTGGCGCCACGGCGCCGGACCAGAATCCGGGGGGCTTGGGAGTCTTCAGCTTTAACCAACGGTTCCCTGGGCAGGTGTTTGATGCAGAAAGCGGGTTGCTCCAAAACTGGAATCGTGAATACAGTACCCGCCTAGGACGGTATATCCAGTCCGACCCGATTGGATTGTCGGGGGGGATTAATACCTTTAGCTACGTTGGAGGCAATCCGCTGAGCTTTAGTGATCCGCAGGGACTATTTTTTGACGAGGCTGGTACTTTCCTTGGTGTTTCCGCGGCAGCGGGTGCAGCGGTCGCTATTGCTACTGCACCGGCTTGGGTAGTTCCTGTTGCGATTGGTGCGACGGCAGTTGCGGCCGGCGCGGGCATCTATTGGCTGAAGCACCGTGCTGATCCAGCACCTTCACCTGCAGTTGCTACCGCTACAGCGGCAAGCGGATCAGGTACTACCTCACTGGTTGACTGTCCTCCAGAGGACGGCGACAAATGCAAACAAAAACTAATTGATGTGTATGCTTTAATGGCTGACGTCGAGAAGAGATTGGCTGATCTGTATGCAGATAAGCTCGACCTAAAAAGAGTTGCTCCACAAAAACCTTCACCCTCTTTACCGAAAGGTTCGGGTAGCTGGAATGGTCATATTCAACAACTTGAGCAGAGGCAGGGGCAACTGCGGAGAGCGATAACGGATGCGGTTTCATCTGGCTGCAAGGTTCCTCCATTTGCTTTCCGGCTAGCATATGCTCCCTTACCTCTTCGCATCCTCTAACATGAAATATCGGACTGATGACATCGCATTACTACTGAGCACCGACTGGTTCCTTCAGGTGTGGGGAGAATGCGGTTTGCAGAGTCCTGTCGAAGCTGCTGTTGCGATGAAAAAGGAGTGCCGTAGCATCGTTCAAGGATTTGTTGGTGAAAACGATAGTTTTTGGGATGTTGAATATTCCTTGCCTAGGATGAAGGAGACTGAGCATCAACTGATCAATGCCATGCGGGTCTCTCGACTTATTGCCTCAGACCAAGAAGTGTTCTCTGATTTAATTCACGGGAATACGGCTAGGCGAGATACCCACGGCGATGCTTCATTGATACTCAATTTGCTCAATATGCTGGTGGCTGATGCCGAGCGAGACAAAGAAATGCTGGATGGAATCACACCGACTATGCTGGCTAAAGTGAAGGTTGAACTTGGGCGGAGCACAGACTATTCGGGAATAGTGGCGCAATTACATTCAGAGTGGGATAAGTGGGTGGCCTCTATAACTTCTGAAATTCCAGAGCTACTCACAAACGTAGCAAGAGATGTGCATGATTACAACGGACCTGTAGGGACCCTGTGGGGACGTCTCCGTTCCAGCATGACCGATCTGGAGATGGCCTCTTTGGAGCAATGGCTAAATCACTGGGGTCAGTATTTGGCCGGTAGGCTTGCAGTGAATCCTAAGTGAACTTGAACTTATTGATCCTAGGGACTGGCTGCCACCTCCGTCGTCACCACCCAGTACACCTACGACGCGGCCGGCCGCATGCTGATCGCCAAGGACACGCTGAACCGCACGACGACCTACGCTTACTACGCGACAGCGGCCTTCAGCGGCACTGCCCCCAATGAAACCGGCCACGCGGCCGGCGACCTGCAGACCAGCACCAACTCAGCTGGCCATGTCACGCAGTTCACGCTCTACGACAGGGCCGGGCGCGTGCGCCAGATGGTGGACCCCAAAGGCGTGGTGACGGACATCGTCTACACGCCCCGCGGCTGGACCAGCAGCGTCACGGTGACCCCACCCGGCGGCAACGCACGAACAACTGCCTACACCTACGACAACGCAGGCCAGATGACGGGCACCACCCTGCCCGCCGAGGGCGGCAGAGGCGCAAGCGTACGACCCATATCGCCGTCGGACAATCGAGGTGCCGGTGCTTGCGTAGGTGCACAATGTCGCGGTCTACCGGATGGAACTCGCATCAGGATCATTCCGAGTTTTTGAGTGAAAAATGTCTGTTGAAAAATTGCTATCAATCGGATCCTCCCCTACTGCGATGACAGTAGGGACGGGCGTATCTACTCTTGCTGAGCATGGGCGTGGTAAAGCGTTTCAAGATCTAATTCAAATGCTTTCTGCAAAAAACGGTTTCTACGCATTTGAGGGGGCATTGCACGTCTTTCCTTGGGTAGATCCGCTATCGCTAGAGAGTGGCCTTGGGCTCCAAGCATGGAATGAGAAAGGTCTGTGGCGAGATTGGTATCAAGGGTTAACTGACGGTCTTTTCTTCTTTGCAGAAGACGCCTTTGGGGGGCAATTCGCCATCAGAGGTGAAGAAATTGTTTCGTTTGATCCTGAGTCTGGTGAAATTGAACCGCTTGCGTCATCTCTTGAGAGTTGGGCGAATGAGCTTCTTCAGAGTTATGAACGGCTGACGGGTTATCCCCTTGCCCGCTCTTGGCAATTGGTCAACGGGCCAATTCCGGTGGGTAAGAGGTTATTACCTAAGATTCCTTTTATTCTTGGCGGGGCCTATGAGGTAAGTAACCTGTACGCCGTTGATGCGGTGCAAGGAATGCGTTACCGCGGTGAGCTTTGGGAGCAGCTCCGTGATCTTCCTGACGGTGCACAAGTGAGACTAAAGGTGCTCCCTCTCCAGTGAGTGCGGATTTTTGTCCTTTTGATCCGTTTCTCGTTGAAAGGAATAGCGCTCCCATGAATGATGATCAAATTAAATTGAATCAACGGCCAATACCAGAGGCTGCTTTGCGCGATGAGAATGCAGTGGAAATGTTGCGCGTTTGGATTGCGGAGCGCGGACTGCATTGCTCGGTGAAGATAGGTATGTACCGTGAAACAATGAACATAAGCGAAGAGAAAGCGTGGGGGACGATCCTTGCTGACTTAGCTAAGCATATTGCAGACGCCTTGCAGTTGAAGTACTCCACAGATACAGCAGAATCTTTACAAAAAATCCGAGATGGCTTCGTTAATGAGCTAGAGAAGCCAACCTCAGACGCAAAGGGCGGCTTTGTACGAAAACATTGAGAATGGGGCGGAGTAGGTGTGATTGCGGAGCCGATGGAGATATGGATTTGTTACCCTGGATGCTGAGCTGAGCTGAGGTTTGACCCGAGGGCATGCGGACAAAACTTGGACTACAGGAGGTAGTTCATGTATTCGTACAAGGACAGGGTTCGAGCGGTCGAGCTCTCATCAAGCTTGGCAAACGCGTAAGGTCAACCCTCCTTCTGCGGATTACCTAACCCGGAACGCTTTAAGGTGCTGGTGCCGGGAGAATGAGCAACGGCTCGACTTGCGAGTGGGCTCTGCGGGTGAACACAATTACTAGCAGGCGCATAGGGAGGCCGCTGTTGAGCACTACCTTACTCTCGATAGCCGAGGCCTGACTCGTCACCACCCAGTACACCTACGACGCGGCCGGCCGCATGCTGACCGCCAAGGACACGCTGAACCGAACGACGACTTACGCGTACTACGCGGCGGCCGCCTTCAGCGGCACGGCGCCCAATGAAACCGGCCACGCGGCCGGCGACCTGCAGACCATTACCAACTCGGCCGGCCATGTCACGCAGTTCACGCTCTACGACAGGGCAGGGCGCGTGCGCCAGATGGTGGACCCCAAGGGCGTGGTGACGGACATCGTGTACACCCCGCGCGGCTGGACCAGCAGCGTCACAGTGACCCCACCGGGCGGCACTGCCCGCACCACGTCCTACACCTACGACAACGCGGGCCAGATGACGGGCGCCACCCTGCCCGACGGCACAACCCTGGGCTACAGCTACGACGCCGCCCACCGCCTGACTGGGGTTACGGATGCCAAAGGCAACTCAATCACCTACACGCTCGACAACATGGGCAATCGCACAGGCGAGCAGGTCAAGGATTCGTCGAACACCCTGCAAAGAAACATCACCCGCGTCTATGACGCCCTGAACCGAGTCCAACAAGTCACGGGAGCAAGCAATTGAAAACCACAATCCACAAATCAAGCAGCCAAACCCGCCTCGCTTCCCGCGGCAGGTTCAAAACCCCCGCCGTGGCCCTGCTCTGCAGCCTGGGCTCCCTCATGTTCGCCATGCAGGCCTCAGCCCAGTCCATGACCTGGCAGTACGGCTACGACGCCATGGGCCGGCCCACCACGGTGGTGGACCCCAACGGCCAAGCCACCTACACCTATTACGACAGCCTGGGCCGGCCCATCCAGACCCAGCAGCCGGCCAACATCGGCAGCAGCAGCCCCACCGTCACCGGCTTCACTTACAACAGCGCCGACGGCCTGACCCAGGTCACCGACCCGCGTAACTTGGCCACGACCTACAGCCCCAACGGCCTGGGTGATGTCACCAGTCAGACCAGCCCGGATACGGGGGCGAGCCAGTACACCTATGACGCGCTGGGCAACCTGCTCACAAAGACCGA
>Ga0307408_100003696_pt1 | contig 10421 bp, 10 predicted proteins | sample 322Cmetagenome_FD_202116 | JGI IMG/M metagenome (GOLD analysis project Ga0307408, IMG submission 202116) | Maize rhizosphere microbial communities from greenhouse at UC Davis, California, United States - 322HYB-C-3 | ecosystem: Host-associated > Plants > Roots > Rhizosphere > Soil | place... | reverse complement strand
TTCTCCAGCCGTCTGGTGGCGCCAATCCGGGCGTCGGCTGGTATTTCTTGACACCACGCTTGGGCGCAACACATAAATGGGCCCGGGTGGGGCGAGAGAAGAACGGCAATGTCCGGTTCGCCGCCAAAGCAGAAAGACTCACCGGAAATTCCGCCGACGGAAACAGCCTCGGCAGAGCCCAATCACCCGCCGGCGTCACCAATTGCCATCGGCACTATTTGGGACCGACTCCGGCACCACAAAGTCGCGCAGTGGACAATCGCCTACCTGGCGCTCGCCTACACGCTGCTGCACGGCGCAGAGATGCTCGCGGGATCCCTCGGATGGCCGCATGTCTGGTTGCGTGTTTTCACGCTTCTGCTGATTATCGGTTCCCCGTTGTTCTCACCATTGCTTGGTACCACGGAGCGCGCGGTCAGCAGCGGGTGAGCGGCACGGAGGTCATGATCATCGCCCTCCTCCTCGCAGTGGGCGGGGCAGTCGTATGGCGCGACCGTTCCACGGACCACGCCTCGAGTGGATCCGTTGCCAATTCGCCGGCCGAGGAAGAATCGAGTGAAGTTGCGACGTCGACGGGCCCGCCGCCGGCCGCTTCGATCGCCGTCCTCCCGTTTACGGATCTCTCGGCGGAGAAGGATCAGCAATATTTCTCCGACGGGATCGCCGAGGAGATCCTCAACGTCCTCGTCCGCATCGAGGGCCTGAAGGTCGCTTCGCGCACCTCCGCGTTTCAGTTCCGTTCCCCAGCGACCGGGATTCCGGCTATCGCCCGAGAACTCGGCGTGCGTCATGTGCTCGAGGGCAGTGTCAGGAAGGCCGGGAACCGCGTCCGCATCGACGCCCAGTTGATTGACGCTTCTACGGATGAGCATCTGTGGGCCGAGACCTTCGACCGCACGCTGACGGCGGAGGATCTATTCGCCATCCAGGATGAGATCGCTGCAGCCACAGTTTCTGCGCTGAGGACAAAGTTGGGAGACGCATTGGCTGCGACCCCGCCCGCCGCACCTGTGCGCACTACGAAGGTCGAGGCGTACGAGCTGTTCCTGGAGGCGCGTGCTCTCTTCCAGGCGCGGCGCGACCTTGGTACAGCTGATGAACTACTCTCAAGAGCGATCGAAATCGATCCGAAATTCGCAGACGCGCTGGCGATCCGCGCCGCGATACACCAGTTTGGCGGCGAGTACGGGGTTAGGTTTGACGATGAGCGCGCGGCGAGAGCTACTGGCCGTGCTTTGGCCGAAAAGGCGCTTGCAATTGACGGGACGAACAGTCTCGCGATCGCCGTTGTGGCGCTGAGCCACATCTTCGATCATGTGGAAGGGATCAGCAACGTGCCTCTCGAAAAGATCTTCGCAAACTTCCAGCGTGCGCTCGAACTCAATCCCGCCGACTCCAATGCACTTGCTTGGCTCGGCGTTGCATACAGCTTCGTTGGTAGCCACGAAAAAGCGGTCATGACGTACACCCGCTGCATCGAAACCGATCCTACGCTTGCCGCGTGCCGCTCCAATCTCGCCGCGATGCAGTTGAGCCTAGGGCGAGTTGACGCTGCGAACAAGATCATTGATGCGGCGGCGGACTCGGGCGTCTTGACGGCAAACCCAATTACGCTCTTCACGCTCGTCGACCTCAAGCGGCGTGACGCTTTCCTATTCCAGGCGTTCAATAGCCCGCTACTACGCGGCTGGCGGAAGTTCGGTGCGCTCTACGATGCGTTGAGCAGTCCGGGCCAGGATCATCGCGCCCTGGCGGCGGAACTGGAGGCGTTTCTCGATGAGTCAGGGGCGTCAGCGCGGGCCTATGGACTACTCAACGCAATCGGCGACTACGAGCGCCCGCTGCAGGGCGTCTTTTACTGGCTACCGGCGATGCGCGCTTATCGCCGCTCGCCGGAGTTCAAGGCGCACATGACGGCGAGCGGCCTTCCCGACTATTGGCGAAAGCATGGCTTTCCGCCGCAATGCAAGCCGGTCGGCAGCAAAGACTTCAAGTGCGAGTGATGCACCCGGCTTTAGTGAGAATGGTGGCCAGGGGCGGAATCGAACCACCGACACGCGGATTTTCAGTAGCAGGTCTGGTCTTCATGTCGCCAGGTTTGGGCGCAACGTCAACGAACCATCCTCATTCAACTCCTGCTGGCAGGCCCAGCGAACCGCATATCGTGCGCCTTTGACCTCCAACTCGGCCCTAAGCCGAAGTCCGTTCCAATTCGTTCCTCGCGGGAACATGAACAGCGCCTGCCTTACGCCACGCGTTAGCGGGTAGCCCGGATCGAGGCAGCCGGTTGCCTGAACACCGCCATCGTCGTTTGACACTGTGACACGCAGGACGCCGGGCACGCATGCGACTCCATCGTTCACGAATCCGATCACCAGCCCCGGATAGCCATCCTTCTCCGTTTGCCAGATCCACGAAGGGCGAATGCGATAGCCGATGCGGCGCGCGATCAGGTCAATGTGCTCCGGATACTTTTCGTAGTACTCGAGAATGTTCCTGGCATCAATGTCGTGCCAGTGCCACAGCGACCAATAGTTGGCGCCGATGTCGATGACATGCTGTATTACGTTCTCCGTAAAGGTCACTCCCTCTGCGATACGCAGTGATTTGGGATCGGCCCTGGTCATGCCAACTTCGCTGACTGCCGCAACCCACGGCGGACGATTGCTGAGGGCCTCGATCTGTTCGTTCTCGATGAAGATTGTGTCCGTTCGAAGCCAGTTGCCAGCGCGAATGGAGCGGTCCAGCAATTCGGAGTTGCCGACCATGCTCCAGTCCGGCTGCGTGTTCGTAACTAGCGGCGTCCGACTCCAGACTTCTCGTTGCGCCTCAAACATGGCGACGAATGTTTGCTCCGCTACCCGGTTGTCGGGAAACGGGTTCCCTTCGAAAGGCCAGGTATGGCCCTCGCCCCAGAAGCCATACATCATCGTGTCCATGTACTCCACGAGTGGATTCCCGTTCAGTTCCGCCGCCAGGAGGGCATTGAGCTCGCGAAAAGCTGCCTGATATTCGGGATGGTCATAGCGCGGCATGCTGTAGTCCTTCCGGATGTGCGATGGGCCGCGATTCCATTCGCCACGGGGCTTTACGTATGGAACCTTTCCGATAAGGAACTCCGGCATCCCCGGCTCCGGGTAATCGGGATTCTCCAGCATGATGCGAAACCCGACGCGCTTGCCGTAACGTCTGGCGAGATCGAAAGTCACCTTCCAACCCTGGGGGAATTCCAGCTTGCCTGAACGCTTGTGGATGTCACGCCAATTGAGTCGGATGTAGACCTTCTGAGCAAACGGCAGCTGGATGAGCTTCTCACAATAGGCTTCCAAAGAATCGTTCTTGGTTCGCGGCGGCCAGTAGTCACCCGATACGTACACAGTCAATCCCATGCCGAAGTTCGGCACGATTTCGCGGGATGGGGTCGTCGTCATCACGACTTCGCTGCCGGCAATGAATGCTTCCGGGGCGTACTGCGGAAATGGTCCCTGGTACAGCCGATCCTTCACTGCCGGACCATGCCCAAAATCATGCCCATCCCAATTGTGCGTGGGGACGGCTGCACCGGCAGCCTTTACGCCACCGCCAATCATGAGTGCCGACGCCCCGGCCGTCTGCAGAAAGGATCTTCTTTTCATGTTGCGCCCCCCTTCATCACACGACCATGGGCGGCGCGACGTGCTGCCCATCAGAATCTCGACTCCGCCAGTGCTCGGTGCACGTTCGCGTATTCGCACGATTTTAGGTGTGCTGATCACTATTTGGTCATAAGGAATCAAGACGCCGGAGTCTGCCGGCGGTCAACTTGCGTAACCGGCTGAATTAGATGGTGGCCAGGGCGGAATCGAATCACCGACACGCGGATTTTCAGTCCGCCTCGGCAGTCGGCCACCATCAGGCGGGCAGCTTCAGCTTCCTCAGAAACGCCTTGTAGCGCGGATCGTTGGCTAGCACGCGCAGGAATCGGCCACTCTTTATCTCCGCTAAACCACCGTCGCGCTGGGCGTAGGCACGTTCGAGCCACTCGAACGCCAGGTCGGCCTCGCCGCGGAAGGCATGCACTGCGGCGATCTGGTTGGCAAATTCCCCGGCGTATTTTTCCTTGAGGGCCGCCAGCGCCGCGTCGGACTCGCCGCGCCGGCCGAGCGCGTGAAATACGAGCGACAATCCGTAGAGCCGCCAACCTTCGTCCGTCTCCTGTTGCATTTCCTGCAGCGCGGCATCGTTCTTGCCCTGCAGAAGCAGCGCCCGCCCGAGGTGCAAATGCCTGCCGGCTCCGCCCGGATCGAGTTCCAAGGCCTTGCGAAATGCGGCCTCGGCCTCCGTATCGCGCTCGATGGCCAGGAACACGATGCCGAGGTTGTTGTAGGAATTCGGCCGCAGCGGATCGCGCTCGAGGCCCTTGGTTGCCAGGTCGATCGCTTCAGGCCAGCGCCCAAGGGTCGTCGCCTGAAGGGCCGCGTGCCTAAGGGCTTGTGCGTTGCCCGGTTCTAGGTCGAGTGCCCTGCGATAACTGGTGTCGGCGGCCTCCCAGTCCCAGTCGTAAAACATGTGGATCCAGCCCATCGCCAGATGCGCGTCAACGAGCCGTGGATCGAGTGCCAGTGCCTTCTCCGCGGCCTCACGCGCCTGCCGATACGCGTCCGCAAGAGGCGCGAAACCTGAGTTGGCCTGGCTGGCGTGTGCCTGAGACAGCCCCGCCCAGGCCGGGGCGTAGTCGGGATCGCGCTCGCGCGATTGCCGGAAGTAATCCACTGCACGCTCGAGATCTTCGCGGCCGATGAACTCTGCGTACGCCCCGTGTATGGGCATCGCGGCAACGAGCTGACCCGGCCGAAACCCAGAGACGCCGTTGCCGAGCCGCTCAACTTCGCCGACCAAGTCCCACCCCGGCGTGTACGGCACCGAAGGTGTCTCTGGATGAATGCCACGGCGCGCCATGATGTCGGGCAAGGCGACGCCTGCGGTGAGCACTCGCACGCGCACTTCACCATGCTTCGGCTCCGGACATTCTTCTTCTCGAAGTGCGTCGAGCCCGCCGTAGTGAGTGACGATGATGCGCGTGTGGCGCATCGCCTTTTCCTCCCGGAGCGGTCAGCTACCTGCTTTCACTAGAAACGGAACAAGCGCTTCAAAGTAAGCTGTTTGATCGTCATACATGGCCCAGTGACTTCCGTTCTCGCATACGACCACCTCCGAGTTCGGAATCAAGGTGCCCATGCGTTGAATGTCAGCAACGGACATGGTGTCGTGTCGGCCGACCAAAAGTAACGTCGGCATGGAAATGCGGTGTAGATCTGCCCACCGATCCCAATCCTTGAAGTTACCCACCACCGTGAACTCGCTCGGGCCTTGCATGGTGTTGTACACCTGAGTATTCAAATTCAACATGGACCGCATTGCAGGTTCCGGCCACGGGTCGAGCCGGCAGAGGTGCTTCGAATAAAGGTGATCGATGACGAGTTGTTGGTATTTTTGCGCCAGCAGATCTCCCCGTTCCTCGAATACCTTCATCGCGCTATCGATGTCATCGGGCACGGCAGCACGCAACTCACGAACGTACTTGACGTAGGACGATATGCTGGCCGTCATATTGGAGATTACGAGACCGCTGAGGTATTGCGGATATGCAAGCGCGTACTCGATCGCCAGCATGCCGCCCCAAGATTGCCCGTACAGCACGAATCGATCCAGCCCTAGGGCCGCCCGCACCTGTTCAACTTCCTCGCGAAAACGATCGACTGTCCAAAGAGAAGTATCGTCGGGCCGATCTGAGAATCCGCAGCCGAGCTGATCGTAGTACCAGAAACGGAGTTTGTCCCTCGGTAGGAAGTCCTCAAAGCACTCAAAGTAGTAGTGAGGAAATCCGGGACCACCGTGCAGGGTCAGGACCGGAATCGCCCCGGCACCGACCTGCTTAACCCAAACTTCATATCGGCCGTCCACCGAGATCTTCCGACTACCCCCTGTGCGCACGCCATCAGCACGGCCCGATGGAACCGGCTGTACTGCTTGAGTTGGCTGCCTCGGAGGAGCGCAGCCCGACCCGAGTAGGGGAAACGCCGCGGTAGTCCCCGCAGCTGTCAAGATATCTCGACGCGTTATCTGCCGCATTGAAGTGCCCCCAAGTAAAGGTTGCAACTTATGCACCGCCCCCCCAAACGCCCCCCTACGGGTGAGTGGCCAGCGCCGCAAACAAAACTTGGACCTCGGCCCTCAGCCTTCACCGGCAACTATGGAATCAGCGTACCGTTGGAATCCGTCGCTATAACCGGAGCGCCTTTGTCTCCAGACTTCCTGCCATGCATCTTGCGCCATTTGTGATCTAAACCATCGATCCCACCCACTCCATGACTCTTCCTGCATCGTGCCGCGATTTCTGGCGTTGAATGCGTATTCCCAAACGTTGAAATTCTGCGAAACGAAAGTATCGAACCGACGCTTTCCGGAGCCTGCGAGCGTCGAGTAATCCTTCAGCCCCGATTCGTAGTCCGTGACAAATTCGTCGTCAAAGAGATAGGCGTCAATACTATGAGCTAGCGTTAACGAGTTCTGGTCACTCGTATCCTGTATGGCGCGAGTGTTTTGCCGAATCTGCAATCCGACATAAAGCAAGGATACAACGACAGCGACGGCGCCAACGATTTCCGCCAGTTGTACTGCACGGTCGAATCTACTCATATGGCAATTCCAGCCTCACTGTGCAACATCAAAGCGGGTATTTAGCCGCGGACAGTTGGTCATGCCGTACGTTCGGCAGTTTCATCTTCTGTAGCATTTCAGCAAAGCGCGGATCGCGATTGATGCTTTGAAAGAGAGGATCAACGTGAAAGTGGATTAACCCTGGGTCTCGCTGACGATATGCACGGTCAAGCCAAGTGAATGCCTCGTCTGTCGCGCCACGAAATGCATACACCTGTGCGATTTGCACAGCGACTCCAGCGGCGTGTTTCTCAATCAATTCGTTAAGTGCGTTATCCGATGCGTCCTTCTGGCCCACCGCATGATTGGCAAGCGCAAGTGCTGTAAGTCGATATGTCGTAGCTGAAGGCTTGAGACTTTCCTCCAGCGCAGCTGCAGGTAACCCCCGCTGCAAAAGAATGACGGTTTGCATGTAGCGTCCAAACGAAAATTCCGGGGATAGTTCGAGCGCGGTACGCATCTCGACGTCGGCCTTATCGAGTTGATCCGCAGCCACGTATGAAAATGCTAAGTACGCTCTATGCAATGCGGAAACAGGATTGCGAGCGACGGCCTGTTTGCACAATTCGATGCTGGTTTCTAGTTGTCCGAGTGTGATGGCCAGACTGCCCGCAGCTGCAAGCGCCTCTGCATCTCCCGGATCGAGTGCCATGGCCCTAGCGAATGATTCATTCGCAGCGTTCCAGTTCCAATCGTACTGGTGTTGCACTGATCCCAGCGCAAGATGAGCTAGAGGTAATCTAGAGTCCAGATCAATCGCTTTTTGAGCGGTTCCTCGCGCCTGCTCATAGGCAAGCGAAAAGTTCGAGCCTTCGCCCGCCGTCAACGCCTGCAGATAGGCAAGTGTGGCCCAAGCCTCCCCATATCCTGGGTCCTTGGCAATCGCTTGCTTGTAGTACTGAACAGCTTTGGCCATGCTCGCCGAAGTGTGTTGGTCGGCTAGGTGTTGCCCTCTCAGGTACAAGTTGTACGCGTCTAGACTTGCGGCTGAGCTATGCGCCGGAAGCTCGCCGCCCTGCAATGCGACCTTCAACTGGCGAACGACATCCAAAGCGATCTCATCCTGCACCGCGAACACGTCAGTCAGATCACGGTCGTAAGTCTCGGACCATTTGCGCGAGCTGTCGGCTGCATTGACTAGTTGAACGGTAACTCGCACGCGGTTTGCTGACTTGCGTACGCTGCCTTCCAACACGTGAGAGACGTTCAGCCGCTGCGCAATGGTCGGGACATCTAGGTCCTCCTTGCCCTTGAACGAAAACGAAGACGTCCTAGCTATCACGCGCAATTCGGGAACCTTTGAAAGCAGGTTCAATACCTGCTCGGCCATCCCGTCGGAGAAGTATTCCTGCTCCGGATCGGAACTCATGTTGACAAAGGGCAGGACTGCAATTGACTTGTCTGTCGGTATCGCATCAGCACTTGGCGCAGCGTTGTGCTCCACCGCCTGAACTTCAGCGTCATAGACTTCGTGGCTCGGGCGCCCCAAGTACCACAACACGGTAGCGGCGAGCGCGAGTATGGCGGCGAGGATCGCCCGTTCGGAACCGCCGATCCGCTGACGGCCCCGATGTCCATGGAACCAGGCGAGCGTGACAGTAACTGGCACGCCCAAGAGCAAAATTAGTGTTACGACTCGCACGATGAAATGCGGCCAGCTGAGCGCGCCCGACACCATTTCCACGCCGTGCAGGAACACGTACGCGGTCGCGACGTAGGCCGCGGTCCACTGCACGACCTTGTGGCTCTTGATGCGCTCCCATGGAGATACCGAAGGCAAAGCCACGGCGGGCGCGGCAAGCTCGTCGCGAGGTTTCCCGGCTACCGGGTTTTCTATCCCCGGCTCTCTGTTCCCTTCCGTCATGTCCACACCACGACGGCTATCCCGCGAGTAGCATGCGCCCCATTGCAGCGGGCGCCAATCGCAAAATTGAAAATAGGACGTCAGGGCTTGCGCCAGCGCCCGGCCGGCCCGGTTAGTTGGTTAGAGAGGCCGTCGCCTTCCTAAACTCCTCTGTAACGTAGGAGCGGAACGGCTCGTCGTAAGTGCCTTCTATTTCCTTCCACGACCGGCGAAAACCGGCATTGGTTGCGACCAGTGATCGATAGTAAGCGTCGGCGCCGTTCCACAGCTCGATTGGTATGGCCTCGTCGCCCTGCTGGTAGTAGAAGTACTCCCAAGCGTTAAATTGCATGAAGTAGTAATTCCCGCAGCGCAGCCAGTTGGCTGCCGACACCGCAGCGGGATCCGAATCGCAATGGATCACGACGTCGGCCAGGTCCTGGTTCTGGACCATGAGTTCGAGCGGGCGTTGACCGAGATTGATGGCATTGAAATGCGCTTGGCTGCGCAGGAGCTTGGTGTTGTCATTGATTTGAACCGCGAGATATATGACTGACACGACAACAGCGATAGCACCGGCGATCTCGGCGACGCGGGCGCAAGTCTCGAGCCGAATATGCATGGTGCCCCCTGTCCGGAGTTAATCATGCGCCTTTCGTCAGGCCCCGACGACCCTGTGGGCTCCTCTGTTCCCAGGTTTTCAGTTCGCCAGACTGCCGCCCTGCGACCCGCGACGGCGTCGCGCACCGCGCGCGACCAACCCGCTTTTCGAAAGTCCGATGGTCGGTCGAAATCCGTCGGCCGCGCGCGCCGATGGTCCGCGGGTGGCGCCGGAAACCTCATGCTGCTCATCGAGATGGAGGTGGTGGCCAGGGCCGGAATCGAACCAGCGACACGCGGATTTTTAATTCGGCACTGGCTTAATTGCATCTTCGAATGACCGCATCGGAAGGCCCTGCGCCTTGCAGAATTTGTATGTTCCGTGACGTTCGGTCAACGCTTGGGCTCTTTCTGGAGCCGGCAGCATTTCAACTTTCTGGATGTACTCGATCTGCTGGCCATAATAAAGGTCCAAAGTGTCGGTCCGGCCGCGCAGCCGTTCGATTCTTTCGATGATGGAAAAACGCAGTGCCGGATCAAGCGGCAGACGGTGTGTCAGCGCAGCCAGTCCCTGCTCCGCATCGTCGTTCGACGAGATTAAGGCGCGGATTTGGGGAATCTGGGCGTAATGGCCGGCCAACTGGCGCCGGAAAGCTGATTCAAAGCGCTGGTTCAGGCCGTCGCTGACAGCCGCATCCCAGGCGTCAGTCGGATCGACCTTGTTTGGGAATCTCAGCACGAACTGGAAGTTCTGTTCCTTGTAAGTTGGAATCGGGTTCATCACGGGACCGCTAGCCAAGACGTGGTCGCGCAACCGACGTAGTTGAGCCTGTATGCACGGGTAGACGGTGCGGAACTCCACGGCGTATTCGTAGTGCTCCGATAACTCATCGCGTAGCGCTACCTTGCTGGCCCGCACCTTGTCATGCATTTCGCGATTTACGGCCCACTGTTGGACTGCGAGAGCTAGCAGGACGCCCAAGGTGACAATCGCCAGCTCCCAAGCGACCGCGTTCCAACCATGCGGTGGTTTCAACTTGATTAGCCTGAACATGGGCAACCCTCCGTTGCGCGCAGCGTAACCGCTCGGCAGGCGAAGTCGAGATAGTTATCCCAGCCATGGGCAAACCCTGATTGACCGGGTGGCCCGCGAGTTGGCGCGGCCATATAGATTGGATGGTGGCCAGGGGCGCAATCGAACCACCGTCACGCGGATTTTTCCAAGCCTGGTCGTTAGCGCCCCACCCGCAAAACAGCCGCATCAGGGGATGCCCGCGAT
>Ga0307408_100003695_pt1 | contig 10421 bp, 15 predicted proteins | sample 322Cmetagenome_FD_202116 | JGI IMG/M metagenome (GOLD analysis project Ga0307408, IMG submission 202116) | Maize rhizosphere microbial communities from greenhouse at UC Davis, California, United States - 322HYB-C-3 | ecosystem: Host-associated > Plants > Roots > Rhizosphere > Soil | place... | reverse complement strand
TTCATTTAACATTTTTTTTAATAATTTACCAGTTAAACTATTATAATCGGGAAAATTATACAACTCTACTGCTTCTATACATAAATTTGCTCCAACAGTATTAACACAAAATGCAGGCATATTTGAGTCAATATGATTTTTTAATTCAACGCTTAAAGTTTGTTTACCTGCACTATCAATTCCCTCAATTATAATTATGAATGATTCATGTCTTTTCACATAAGATTTATAAGTTAGGGAATATTTAAATGTATATGCTTAGTGAAATCTTCATATTAGTGTTAATGTTTGACATTGTTGGCCCAATGATTGACCCATTAAGTCCAATTAAAGATCCCTTTAATCCATATAATAATAAGGAAGTTGATCATAACGAATTAAAACAACCTGAAAAATCACCTGAACCACCAAAAAATCATTCATGTGGAGATCTTGAATTCATCTGTAGTTTATTCAGGTAAAAACATAAATACCAGTATTTCTATATATTTTTTGTGAAACCTTTTAGTAACGAAGATTCTAATATTTTTGTTCTCACTCTTGATTCAGAAGCGGACAAAGGAGCTTTATTGGCTAGGTATAGTCGCTCACCTAACAGTGTACGTGAAATTTATAAAACAGAATTTGAAACAAATCCTGAAAGAGGTGAACAGTTTTATAAGAAAGTTTTATCTCAATATGGAGATGATAGTGTAGCTGAATTAGGCTCTGCCCAATTAGCCGTTGAAAACATAAGTAATATCGCAGCCCAATTTATTGAGGATTCAAGAATTGGATTAAGTTTTTTGGAGAAATCCTCCCGTTATGTTACATTTGATAAATTTTATGTTCCTGAACAGTTAGGAGATTTAACCGATATTTATATTGAACATTGTAATAATTCAATAAAAACTTATAAAGATTTTTCACAGAAAGTTGACTCATATTTGAGGGAAAAGTTTCCTGAGGAAAGTCTTAATTATGAAGGCGTGAAAAATACTAAAGCTGTATATAACGCCGTAATAAAGGCGAAAACTTTAGATATTACTAGGGGGTTATTACCTGTAAGTATACTGACTAATGTAGGAATAAATGGTAATGCTAGAAGTTTTGAACACTTAATATTGAAAATGAAAGCATCAAATGTACCAGAAATAAAACAGCTTGGAAAGAAAATTCAAACTGAACTTGAATCAGTAATCGCCCCTTTCTTAGGACGAATAGATTCTCCTCACGGTCAATCATATCAAAATTATCTGATAAATTATAATGCTAGAAGAAAATCTCATCTAACAAGACATTTAGATTTTGGAGAAATTAAAGAAATTAATCAACCTGATATATATGAAAATTATGTAAAATGTTTAGAAAGTGACGTACAACTTATTTCTGAAATTAATATTCTTACCAATATTTTTTATGAAGTAAATGATAAGAATCTCTCATTTGATTCCATTCGAACATGGTTATTGAGTCTTAGTATTAACCAAAGACGTAAACTTTTGTCTCAAATAATGTCTAATCTCAGACAAAACAGAAGACATAATTTACCTAGAGTATTCGAAAACTCTATGTGGCGATTCGAAATAGTTTCAAGTTATGCAGTTTATAGAGATTTACACAGACATCGACTATTGACCTTCCATAGGACTGAATTTAACCCTCATATCGGATTTTATATACCTCCAGAAATTAAGAAATTAGGTTTGGATGTTGAATTTTGTGATCTGATGGAAAATTCCAGAAAAATATACAAACATATTTATAATAGATTACCACAATTAGCACCATATTGCCTAAATTTTGCATTCAATTATCGTTATCAAATATTCTGTAATTTCCGTGAACTTGCCCATATTATTGAATTAAGAACTACACCTCAAGGTAATCCAGAATATAGAATTATCTGTCAAAAAATGTTTAAAGAAGTAAGGAATAGAAGTAAATTCCTTTCACAGTTTATCAAATTCGCTGATATGAATGAATATCCATTAGAAAGACTTAAATCAGAGATTAGGACAGAAAGGAAAGTTAATAGCTTGGAGTAAAAAATGGTAAGATATAGATTTGGAGAAGATAAAAATGATGTAAATAACCACTTAGCACGTAATTTACAGCTAGGAATCATATTTTTTATCCTTGTAACGTTATTTTTATCAGGATTTTCTGTTCTAAATGACGAAAATGCCCCTTATTTAGTCATTACACATGGAATTTTCACGTTTTTCCTAGTTTGGTACTCGTTTTACGTATGGAGAAATTTTTAAATTAGATAAACTTATAAATATCCAAGTTATATGTTTTTCTATGATTATTAATTCAAGATTGACGAGCTTCGGATATGATGAAAAGAACAAGACCTTTTTTCTAAAAACTACAGATCCAAATTATTTAAAAGTACTTCTTGCTGAAGATCCATTACCAGAAGAAATTCGTTTCGAATTGCCTGAAGCGGCTATAAGACAAATGTGTAAATATTTTTCATTATGGAGTAAAAATATACATAATAAACTTCCTGAAGAATTTTTGGCATAGAAAAAGTTAAATATCAGACAAGTTAAGTATTTTTATGAAAGTTTTACATAATAAACTCATTTATGACACCGAAAAACTTGATTTATTGTTCAATTTAGACCAAAATAAGCCTAAAGATGACCCAAAATTTACTGAAGAAGGAACATGTTCATCTATACCATCAACACTAGGTACAATATGGGTAAATTCAGGCCCATCAATATCAACATTATCTAATGATTTTATCTACACAAATTACATTGCACGTACTCCAAATAATCGTTATGTTATTGTACTTGTAAAATCGGTTAAAAATCACAAAGATGAAAATATTGAATTAAGTAGAAAGATTTCTCGCTTCTTCAAAGACGAGGATGAAATTGTTGAATATTTGTCTGACAGATTCGGTAAAGATATACTTTATGATACATTATTGACCAATTTCTTTGAAAAAATCGGCATAAAACTGAAAAATGCCTAAAAAAAAGGGTAAAAATAGCCTACAATTGGCTGATTTTTGTAAAAAATGCTCAAAAAAGCTAAAAAATGAGGAAAAATTCCTAAAAACTCGCTCTAAAAACGATACTTATGACCATATTGACGTTTATTGCGAGAAACATTTTCCAAGATAAAAAAAATTAAAGTCCAACCTTCTCTAATTCTTTTGCACAATCCAAGAAAGTAATCTTATCACTTGAATCGTTAAATTTTGTTAACCTGTGTTGAATTGCATGAATAGATTGTAATTCACTAGGTGTTAATTCATCAGGTTTTTTATTATATAAATTAATCGAAAATAATTCATTTTCAAGTCTAAATATATCACAATCAAGCATTAAACTAGTGATATGTTGTGGGTTTTCCTTATAACCTTTTGATTCTCCAAATTCTTTGATTAATACTCCTCTTGCACAGTATGAATTTCCAGTTTTAAACTGATTTCTACATCTTTTTATGCCTTTAGCATGAGCTTCTTTAAGTATTTCTGACGGTTTTGGTATAGCTTTAACTTTCTTTAACAACTCTATTTGTTGCTTCATTAACTTTAATTACAATAAGCATACTTATAAATTTTACCTTAGGGTGACTCGTATTGGTCACGCCAAGTTTTTGGATTTGGTTTAAACTCTATTAAGAAATTATAGCAATCATTACATATATGAAATTTTGTTACTTGATCCTTTTCAGGAGGCCCAAAAAGTACAGCAGAATCAACAAATAATATTGTTTTACAGAAAAAACATTTCAAGGTAGTTTCACCTTATACATATGTTTTAACACATCTAAGTGATGCATTGCAATATTACATATTGGATTTTTCTCTCGTATTAAATTCCAAGCATCATAAAAATTCATATGATTATACTCAACAAGTATTCCTAAAGCAATTGCGGAACTCCTTGACTGTCCAGCAGAACAGCAACAAACAACTTTTTCTCCATCATTTAAATAATTTATTGCCTTAGCAATATGACGTTTATATCTTATAGGTTTATTATGATAAGTTTTCCATTTTACACTAAATTCATCATCTGGTATATTCCTGCAATCTATAATTCTAAAGTTATCCAGATACTGACCAGTTCGGGAATGTTTTTTGCTAGAAATGTATCCATAACTCCACTTACTATAATCATAATTTACTGCTAATTCGTAAGTTTGTGGATTAAAATCAAACCCATGAACTGCTAATTTATCGTTTATAAGGTACACTATCTATTGCCTGTGCTCTTTCCAACTGATCAAGTATATCTTCAATAACTTCTCCTGCTCTTTCAACTGACATTGCACCTTCTTTTGAATTTAATGATATAACCGTTGCCATGAGCAACCGTTGTATTATCTTTCTCTCGTCATGATCAAGATTTAATCTAAGTAAAAAGTGTCCTACATCACTTACATTTTTAGAAGCTACCAAAAGCTTAAGTGGATTCATCTTAATCTTTCCTCCAACTCTTCCTCACAACTTGCACATATATCTCCAACCTTACTTTCTTTTTGGCAGAATTTACACTTCATAAAGAATGTTATGAGTTTTCAATTATATAAGTTTTTTGTTCTTGCACTTAAATAATAAATGATATATAGTTTTGCTTTCTATTATACTAAATATTCCTATAACGTCATGATTCCATTCTTCCCAATTAAATAATGTAGAACTATGTATTTGTCTTCCACAAAAGCAACATAAAATATTAAGCTTATTGCTAGGACTTTTGACTATCTTACAATTATCTTTAATAAGATTATAGAAAGACATAAATAATATTACCCAAATGATCCATATTAATGTTTCTTTACGAAAAGTATTTATTTTAACATTTTTCCCCACTTTATATGTACAAAGTATGTGCGGTAGAGAATAAGTTTAGAATGAGTGAGAATTTGAGGAGATATTTTGCAGTATATCTTGATTGCGATGGAAGTATAAGTCCAAGTTACCATCACTATGAGAAAAAGTATCGAAATAAAACAGTTAAGGGAATGAGAAAAAAAGTTTTAGCAGCTTCTTCAACAGATTTTGAAGCTATGGAAGAATTACAAAAACGTTTACCATATGAAAGTGTAATACGTTATGGAAAACCAAAAGATAAAAGTAATCACCGTGATATGTTTCTTTTATGGATAGAAGATAATGATGAAATATTAGAGTTTTTATTAGAACTTCAACCATATTTTCTAAATAAATCAATTCAGTGTGAGTGTATGATAAGAATTTTGCGGGGAATAGATGTTGAACATAATATTGAAATAATTCAACTTGTAAATAGGAGAGAGAAGAATCACTTTATGGATGAAGAAACATTATCTAATTTCGTTAAGAGTAGAAAAAAACCCTCTATACCTACAATATCAGTTCCCGATTATAAAAAAATAGTTTCTGACCCTGCAAGTATTGCAGCATCACTTGATAGTGATGGAGGTATACAGATGGGAGATAAAAGTAGTGGATATTCATGTACCGTCATGGTAAATTGTTCAACCAAAGAACATTTTATTCGTAATTTGGAAAAGAAATTTTTATCCGATCAATATTATACTTTATATGAACAAGATAACTCTAAATATAATCCTAATGCATCAATCATATACAGAATTGTTATACCCAAAAAAGCACAACTTGTACTACTCCGTCAAGCCCTTCCATTCATGGTCACTAGGAGGAGACAAGCAGAAACAATGATTGAGTATCTTGAAAAGAAAATTTCAGCTCAAACTTGTTATGAAAGATTAAGAGATTTAAATAAACGTGGTGCAGAAGGTAAAGTAAAACTAACAGAAAGTATAAAACGTAGTAAAAAATCAGGTGTAAATATTGAAAAACTTGCAGATACAATCCAAACAGTAAATATTTTAAATGTTGATAATGGATATCGAAGTCGTAAATACAATAGTAAAAAACAGTTTGAAGAACCTATTTATGCAAGTTTGGATCAGTTCGGACTAAATTAGGGATAAGAGTTTATCCCACTTTCAGGTTCTGTTATTGATTGCATAAGTTTATCAAAATCACTGTCTGTCATTGTTACATTAGTATTATTTACTATAATCTTTAGTGAATCACGCATATCAGTTATAAACTTTACACAGGAATCACTAATTATTTCAAATTTTGCCTGCATTGTACAAGTACTCATAAGTTCTCCAGCATCTTCTAATAAATTTTCTATTTCACTCGAAAGTAATGATACCTTTAATGCTTTTACTTTGTCTTCCTCTGTTATCGCATATACATTTGAAATAAACGTTGTAGCGATAAACGCTGTTAACAAGCCGTAGCCCAGTAGTCTCATTTTACTTATATATAGGTGTATGGGTCATATAAATTTAACTAAATGTAAAGTGTTTTAAAGCCAACCTTAACGCATCAAGTTCATCAAGTTGAGTCTTACCAACTTTTTCCAAGTTATAAGATTGATGTTGAGCGATTCTCAGATAAACTAACAAGTTCTTAAAATATGGACTTACCGCTAAGTTACCCATCTCACCCATACGTTGAAGTTTAGCTAATAAGGGGCGACCTTCCTTATTAAAAGAAACTGGAAATCCAGACCACCTAGAAGGTAGTCTACGATCTAGTGTCCAATCATGTTGTTCTCCGTAGATCTTTCTGATTCCACCTACAACTTCAGGGTTAGCGGAATCAATATAAACACGTTTAATACCATAGAATTTTATGAGATTGTCGCATCTGGTCAACGCATTATCATAGTCAATACGTTCGAATTCGTCACTATAGAGTACTTTTACGACTGGTTCTCCCTGAAATTGGACTAATTCCACCACGCAAATAGCGAATTTACTTGAACCGAATGCACCGTCAATACCCATAACTCTTGTAGAACCGATTGTAGGAACGAATAATGGTTTATCATATTTTATATCGGACTTTGCGTACATTGAATTTAAATCCATTACAAGTTCAAATGTGTTAGGAGCTGCAACGTAAGTTTCATTTACATTGACTTTATCTTCACCAAGTTTTTCACCCAACTCTATCATTTTTTTGATTGTTTCGGGCATGAACAAATTACCAAGTCCAAACCCCCTCTGGAGGTTGTACTCAGTTTCGAAAGATGGTGAAAGTTTAGCCTGAGCCATTTCAGCTTCACTAAACATTGTTCCTAATCCTACAGTGTAAGGAAGTTCTAAGGGATCATAAAGAATAGATTGTAATGTTCCACGCTTTCTTGCCTCATCAAATTCTGCTTTCATCTCTGTATAAAGCCCATCAGGAACATCAGCATTTGGTGTACTTACCATAACTACGATAGAATTACTTTTTCCAATGTAACGTTCTGCTATAGCACGCACTTGTTTTTGTGATCCCACGGAAAAGAAGTCTGCTTCATCCAGAAGAATAAATTTTACATCAGGACGACCTCTAAGAGCAGCTAAATTATCGGAAGGAAAAGCTTCTATATGAACGTCATTTACAGTAGCCTCAAACTTACTATCATCAAATCGAAATTTCAAATTTTCATAGAAAACATCTTTAAATCTATCAATAAGATCTGAAGCTAACTTAATATTTGGCCCTGTTACAATACAAAAGTCTGAGCCTTGATAATAATCATCATAAACACATAACCATCCCATAAGGCGTAAATAAAATTCACTTACTCCTAGACCAGTGGCTTTTTCAATCCATACGCCTAACCGTCTTATATAATCCTTTCCATGAAGTTTTTCAAGCTCTTCATCAGATGTTCTTGCCTCTTTTACCTTTGCCATAGTAAGATCATAAATCCGTTTTTGAAATGGATAAATTGGCCTAGCTCGTCCATTTTTTACAGGTAATCCTGCAATATGGTTAAAACAACATTCACCGTTTAATTCATTATATTTTTGTTTGTGCTCCTTCTTATCCCAAATCCAAAATGGCTTTCCCTTAAGGATACTTGCATCATTTTTTACTTTTTCCTGCTTCTTCTCTTTGAGGGTTCTACCTAATTCAGGGATAATGAATTCTTCCGGCACGAAGATTAGTTGCTTAGCAAGGGTTTAGAGAACTATGTTAAATAGTGTGGTGGGGCAGGTGACTTCTTGACTACGGTTTCACTTTTAACTATCTTGTAACCTAAATGTTTTGGGAGATATTTTTCAATCCATTTTTGAGCTTCCCCTAGCTTTTTGAAATCTACTCCTGTTACCTGTTCATAAGTATAATCTGATTCGGGGCCGTAGATATGGATGGTGAAGTACCTTTCCTTGTTCATATAGGTGGGTAAATAATCGTAAAATATATAGATTATGGTTTAAACTTATTGGACTTATATATAAATATATTGGTCGTGCTATTCTGGTATATAAACTTTATGGCAAAAAAAGCCCCTTTTTGAGCATTTGTCGTAACTAATAACTAGGAACTCCTTTTATTTAAACTTTACTATATTTTTGTATAGTATTACTTAACTTTTAAAAAAAAATAAAAAAATCACAAAAAATCGTTTGAGTAACTGTAGAATAAGAACACCGTTATATTTAAATCTTTCTATACATTTGTTAAGTAATACTATATTTTGTTAAAAGTGTCAAAAAACATCAAAAAATGGATTTATCCCAAAGGATATAAACAGAGGTCACCCTATTTAAACCTTTTGGTCAAAAAACGTTCATATTATATAAACCTTCCGTATCGCTAGTGATATCGCTAGTGATATGACCAAAAATAGGATCAATATGATCATTTTTATGAAAAACATACAAAATGACAACGAATATCGTTATTTAGATCCTAATAACACTTGTTATATATACAAAATTAACGAATAGAGTAACAAAATGACAGACCAAAAAATGACCTCAATTTCCTGTCGAACGTGAGGAAAAAAGTATATACAATGCCATTTTGTAGGTAAGAAATACATACTGTAATTTCCACTGGAAACCATAAAAACCGCTAGTGGTAGACTATATATATAATAATAATATTATAGTCTCCACTATCAACCGGTACGTCCGGTATAATGTTATTACGCTATGCCGCTATTTAAACTTTTCGTTTTATAACGCTATTGTACTGATCAACGTTGAGCATTGTGCTACGCACTTTGCTCAGCGGATGAACCTACGGTTCAACGGTTGATCATCCGCTACTCAACGTAAACTTCCGCTGCTCTGCGGAAATTACGCTATTACGCTATTTCCGCTTGCGGCTTCGCCGCTAAAGAACAACAGCGGCAACAGTGGTAGACTTCTTTGAAAAGGGGTTATTAGGGGGAAAACAATTTAACCGAATAAATCTTCCGACCTATCCGAATTTTTTGGTCTAACCAAAAAGGTCTTCCGCTTTGTTTGGACTATCCAAACAAATCTTCATCCTTCTTCTGAAGCTTAATAGTCTTATCAGTTTTATGGGAAAGCTCCCCAATATTGTACGTATTTATCTCAATTTTGTTTCGCACCAAACTATTAGCATCCTCAATCATCTGACGCAATTCGGGCTTTAATTCTAATAACGCTGTACCTTCGCTATCCACACGCATAAGTTTACCAGAAATTTCTACAATCGCCTTAACAATTTCTACTTTCTCTTTAGCCGTAGCTGTCGGATCTCCGAAAAGGTAATTAAGGTTACGAAGAGCTTTTTCGAGCCTATTCTTGTATAACTCGACATCCGTAGCTAACGCTTGTTCCCGTTTTTTACTTAGCGTCTCCGCATCCTGCACATAAATAAGATTTAAATAATCATCATAAGTGTTTGGACTCATACCAAGTTGCTTAATAATTTGTTGCTTATTGAATCCCTCAATACGCATTGAACGTATTTTGTATAATGTTTCTTCACGACTAATAGCCGTTGGTCTTCCCGCTTCACCCAAGATAAGGAAGAATTGTTTTCATCGTATTTAAGAAGCACCAACCCATGAATGGCGAAAAAATCAATTTCGATGGGCGGAAAAACGCTAAATTAGCTTCTCTCTAACAGGAAAATCTGCATCAACTGCTTGTAAACGTCAAGCATCTGCTTCTGTATAACGATTCTAGCGGCATCATCGGCCGCAGCGGCGTAATTGGCCTCCAAAATATCAAGGGAGGCCAGCAATTCGAGGCTTTCGGAATAGCGGCCTAATTGAATCTCTATCGTATAATGAGTTCCGGTAAAATTTAACATATAATTTACGGGCCAAAAATTAACATAAAAGATCTACCTCTTGAAGTTTACGCATTTACACCTACATGGAATAACGCAATCTACACGGGCGAAATTCGTTACTACGGGCACTAATATCTTTTCGCAATGCCCTGCACCCATTCGGTGAAAACTATAATGGTGGAAACAACTATTACAGAATTCTTCACTTTTCAATAGAATTAAAATAATATTCGAAACTATTAAGCTTTATGCGATAAACTCTTTAATTTCAGCCCGCAATAACAACAAACATGTCCATCGGAACCCTCGGCCCAAGTGTGAATCTTCA
>Ga0307408_100003694_pt1 | contig 10422 bp, 9 predicted proteins | sample 322Cmetagenome_FD_202116 | JGI IMG/M metagenome (GOLD analysis project Ga0307408, IMG submission 202116) | Maize rhizosphere microbial communities from greenhouse at UC Davis, California, United States - 322HYB-C-3 | ecosystem: Host-associated > Plants > Roots > Rhizosphere > Soil | place: USA... | reverse complement strand
CGTCATCGGTGAAGATGCGCATCATACCAACCTTGCGACCGAGGAGGCCAAGGCTCATTTTTTCTCCATTCCCACCTACGATTGGGCGGGGCTTTGTTTAACTACAAAAAAAGATACGGGCAAAAAAAGACGAACCCATACCGAAGCCGGCTAGTGTACCGGCATTTCCCCCTTGACGCAACAGCTTTGTACGAGGTATGTCATATGTTTCTAGCCTCCCGGCAAGCGAGCGCCGCCGCGAATTAACTCACAGTTAATATTGCCCACTTCGCGCAAGGAGGTAAGCATGGTAAAACTTGCAATTCCTGCTGTCCTGGCCGCCCTGCTGGCCATTTCCCCTGCCCGCGCCGGCATTGTCGGCGCCACCCTGAGCCTGGAGCAGCTGCAGATCCAGACCAGCGGCAATGTCGCGCTTCAGCCCAGCTCCTGGGAAATGTCGTCGCGCATTATCAATGTCAGCAATGACCTCGACATTTCCGACGGCGACGGCCACAGCGACAGCTGGGCCCCGCTGGCCACCTCCTCCGCCCATGGCGGCTCGCTGACCGAAGGCAGCTGGGATGCCCTGGGCGGCGGCGGCAAGCTGTCGGTCTCGATGGTCGACAGCGACGCGCCCTGGCGCTGGGGCAATACCGACCTCTGGACCAGCACCTACGTCTACCTGGCACCGGGCGCCAGCATCACCGTCAGCGGCGAAGTCGCGCTGGCATTCGAGAACAGCACCGTCGGCCAAGCCTTCAGCAGCGGCATGGTGGACGTCTGCCTCGACCTGACGCCTGGCGAATGCCGCAACGACTACGCGCGCACCACCACCCTGGCCGACAGCCCGGATGGCTATACCGACAAGTTTTCGGTGAGCTGGACCAATAGTACCGACACCAACCAGCAACTGCTGTGGCAGACCAACCTGTCGGTCAGCGCCATCCCGCCTTCGCCGGTGCCTGAGCCGGCCGGCTGGGGCATGCTGGTGGGCGGGCTCGGCCTGCTGGGGGCATGCCGGAAACGGTATCGCAGCGCCTGAAAAACTCATTGGTGCCCTGGAGCAATGCCTCCTAATGTGGTGATGGGCTAGTGCGCCCTACAACCATAAACGGAGACCATATGAAAAAACTGCTGGCAGTCCTTTGCCTGTGCCTGCACGCCCTGGCGGCGCAGGCCATCAACCTCGCCGGGCTGCAGAACGCCCACGACCCGGGCACCCTCACCAAGGACGGCGACACTTATTTCAACTTCACCACGGGCACCGGGATCTGGTATTCCACCTCGACCGACCTGACCACCTGGCAGGGCGGTCCCGGGCCGGTCTTCAGCACCTATCCAAGCTGGATCGCCAACAAGATCCCCAACTTCAGCGGTTCGTTCTGGGCGCCGGACGTGATCCACATGAACGGCTACTACTACATCTACTACTCCGTCTCGACCTTCGGCACGTCCAGCTCGGCGATCGGCGTCGCGCGATCGGCCTCGCTGAAGAACCCCGCCTGGACAGACCTCGGCATCGTAGTCGAATCGTTTGGCGGCAGCAGCGAGATCAACGCCATCGATCCAGCGCTATACCGCGACCATGACGGCAAGGTGTACATGAGTTACGGCTCCTTCTTCGGCGGCATAGGCGTAGCGGAGATCAACCAGTCGACCGGCAAGCTGGCCGGCAACGTCACCAAAATCTGGGGTGGCAACGGGCAGGATATCGAAGCGCCCTACATCACGCGCGACGGCGGCTACTACTACCTGTTCGTCAACCGCGGCGCCTGCTGCAAAGGCTCGAACAGCACCTACTACGTCGAAGTGCAGCGCGCCACCAGCATCACCGGCCCCTACTCCGGCACCCGCACCGTGCTGCCCAATGTCGACGGCAAATACAAAGGCCCCGGCCACATCGGCGTGCTGAAGCAGGATGGCTGCAACTTCACCTCGATCCACTACTACGACCTGAACGACGGCGGCAATGCCAAGCTCGACATCCTGCGCATGACCTACAGCGGCGGCTGGCCTGTGTTGACGCGTAACTTCAGCAACTTCGCCGGCTGTGGCGGCATGAGCGACGGCCCCTACGTCATCAAGTCCCGCCTGAGCGGCAAAGCGCTGGCGGTGGCCAACGCCTCCACCAGCAATGGCGCCATGGTGCAACAGCAGACCTATAGCGGCGGCAAGCACCAGCAATGGTATGTCGTCGGCCACGGCGACGGCCAGTACAGCATCATCAACGCCGGCAGCCTGCTCAGCCTCGACAACTGGGAAAACTCCACCACTGCCGGCACCAATATCGCGCAATGGTCGTACTGGGCCGGCAATGGCCAGCACTGGAGCTTCGCCAGCCCATCGAGTGGCTGGTACACGGTGAAAAACCTGCTGAGCGGCTACGTGATGGACGTGCAAAACAAGAGCACCGCCGAGAACGCCCAGATCATCCAGTGGACGCTGAACAATGGCAGCAACCAGCAATGGAGCTTCACCCGCCCATAAGCGGCCGAGCCCGTGTCCCACCTTGGGGTCACACCCCAAATGGGACACGGGCTCATCTGGACCTCAGGCGTAAAATGGAACGATGCTCTGTCGCTTCGCTGCCGATGCGGTCCTGCTGCTGCATCTCGCCTTCATCCTGTTCGCGCTGTTCGGCGCGACCCTGGCGCTGCGCTGGCCGCGCTTGGTTCGGGTCCATCTGCCGGCGGCGGTATGGGCCATCGGCATCGAACTGACGGGCGCAATCTGCCCGCTCACCTATCTGGAAAACGATCTACGCGTGCGCGCAGGCCAACAAGGCTATGCGGAGGGATTCATCGAGCATTACCTGCTGCCCGTGCTCTACCCGGCCGGCCTGACGCCTGCCGTGCAGTACATATTGGCGGGCATCGTGTTGGGCGTGAACCTTTTGATGTACGCGTGGCTGTGGCTGCACCGCGACCGCCCGCGCTGATCCGCAGGAGGCAACCGCCACTTGCTCGGGCAAACGGACGTAGCCGCGGAAGTTATCTGGCTGGCTGCGCCCCAACCTTGCCTGCAGGATGTGCATCAGGTCCTGATAGGCATCACCGCCCCGCATTGGCGCACAAGGCAGCGCCAGTCGATACGCTGGAGCGGTGCCGTGCCCGGTCACCGCGACCGCACGGTAAGCGCTGACGACAACCGCGACCAGCTCCGTCCCGGGACGCACATCAAGCTGCCAAGCCACCGTTTCATAGCTGGCCAGCACCAGCACCACGCGCGCCCCGCGCTGGTCGAGCACTACCCGCACCGGCCCGGCAGGCTGGCTGGCCGTGTAGCCAGACAGCACCACCAGTTGCGCGCCCTCGGCGAGGGATGGCGTCAGCAGGCCGCCCGGCAACATCACGCTTGCTCCACCGGCAAGCCAGCCGGGCTGCCAAGGCTGTACCAGTCCACCTTGCGGGTGGCGACCATGATGGCGGCGAGCACGGCGAACAGCAGTATTGCACCGAGCATCAGGGCATTGTTCTCCGAATTGAGCAGGCCAAACAAGATGCCGTACAAGGCGCACAGTGCGCCGCCGAAGCCCAGGCCGCGCTTCCAGTCATGCAGCACGTGCATCAGGTAATAGCCGATCAACACGATGCAGGCGGCGCTGGCGGCAATGTATGAAGCGATAAAGCTGTAGTGTTCGGACAGGCTGACCAGCAGCAGGAAGAACAGGGCCAGCGCCAAACCGACCAGCAAGTACTGCACCGGGTGGATCGGCAGGCGCTTCATCACTTCAAACAGGAAGAAGGCGGCGAAGGTCAGTGCCACGAACAGCAGGCCGTATTTGGTGGCACGGTCGGCCATCGAATACACGTTGACCGGCTCGATGAAGGCAGCTTCGATGGTGTCGAGCTGCGGCAAAGCATTCTCGCCCTGCCCGGCCGACTGTTCGCGCTGGCGCAACTGCGCCTGGGCTTCGCTGGCCAGCGACGAAATACGCCACACAGCCTGGAAGCCTTTATCGTCAAGGCTGTATTGCTCCGGCAGGAAACGGCCGCTGAACTGCGGGTGCGGCCAGGGCGAAGACATCACAAAACGGTTGTTGCGCGCGAGCGGTACAAAAGCCTGGCTATTCATGCCCGCCAGGTTCAGGTTGAAGCTGAACTTGACCGGGCCAGCTGCGGCATCCTCCATCGACAGCGTGGCGTGCAGGCCCTGGCGCGAGGAGCGCAGCCCGGAGCCTTGTTCGAATTCGAAGCTGCGAGTTCCCCACACCAGTCGCGGGATGTCGCGCACGCCACGCACGTCGGCCACCGCCAGCGCGATGTAGGGACGCTCCGGCGTAACCTGCGAGCCCGTCTCAGTGTGGGGCAGCTCCGACACCGCGGGCACGATGAAGTCGCCGCTAATCTTGTGCACCCCGTTAAACATCAGCACCTGGTGAATGCCCCGGTGGCGACGTTCGGTGCCGAGGTTGGACAGCACTTCCAGCTGATTGGGGAAAACCAGTTGCTGCGACTGCTTGCGGTAGCGTTTCATTTCCGGCTTGCCGTCCTTGTCCTTCTCTTCAACGGTGTACACCTCGCTGTAGGGCATCACCAGCACCGGTCCGTAGACTTGCTGCTCGCCGACCGAATCTGCGGCAATGCTGCGCGCTGCCTCATCGCGATAAGTGATGCGGTCCGTGATGGTGGCCTGGATCATGGCGAGCGGCACGCCAAGCAGCAGCATCAGCATGCCGACGAGGATGGCTTTGAATAGGAGTTTCTTCTGCATGGCGGGGCTTCCTGTTGTTATGGTTGCACCAGTGTAGAAGTCCGTTGTGCAGGGAAGATGCGTTCTGTGTGAAGCGGCCAGGTTTTTTGCGTACCTGCGCTTCCGAGCGTTATGCGCTGGCGGTGCGCTCGCTGTGGAGCGGCAGCACCAGGGCGGCGCGGCAGCCGCCGTACTCCCCGTTCGCCACCTGCGCACTGCCGCCATGCAGGGCCGCGACTTCGCGCACGAAAGGCAATCCAAGCCCGGTGCTTTTGGCGCCGTCTGGACGTGGCAGGGAATAGAAGCGCTCAAACAAGCGTGCTTCGGCGTAGGCGGGGATGCCGGGGCCGGCGTCGCGCACGCTGATCTCGACATGACCATCGCTGCGCTGTGCTGCCATCGTCACCGTGCTGCCTTGCGGCGCGAAACCAATTGCGTTGTCGAGCAGGTTGCCCATGGCCTGGCGCAGCAGGAGCATATCGCCGTGCAGATGCAAGGCGGGATCAGCGTCAATCGCCAGCTGCAGCTTGCGCGCGGCAAGGCGGGCCTGGAAGTCGCCTGCCACGTCCTGCAGCAGGCCTGCGACGTCGATTGGCGCGGCATCGTCGATACGCTGCTGCTTTTCGACGCGCACCAGTGCCAGCAGCTTGTCGATCAGGTCGCGCTGGCGGGCGTTCTGCGCCTGGATGGTGGACAGGAACTGGCGGCGCTGCTCGGGAGGCATATCCTCCTCCAGCAGCTCGGCCGTGGCCTGGATCGCGGCGATCGGGCTTTTCAGCTCGTGCGTCAGGGTGTGCATCAGGGTCTCAACGTAGTCCTTCCCTTCCAGCTTGGCGCGCATGGCTTCCAGCGCGTGGCCGAGGGTACTGATTTCACTGCTGCCCAGCTTGGGCATGACTGCCTTGCGGCCGGCCTGCACCTCTTCCACGAACACCATCAGCTTGTTGACGGTGCTGGCCATGCGCCAGGTGATGACAACGCCGATCAGCAGCGACAGGCCAAGCAGCACAACGCCCCACTTGAGGATCTTGCGCTGGCTGCGCTCGATGAGGCCCTGCACGCTGGAGATGGGTTTGGAGACAGTCAGCGCGCCGATGATGTTCGCCCCGTCCCGCACCGGCGCGGCGACGTACATGGCGAGGCCGCCGTATTCGCGCGGCGAGTCGCTCGACATGCGGGCACCGTACTTGCCGCGCAACGTGAGGTAGACGTCGTTCCAGCGCGAGAAGTCCTGGCCCACGGCCTTGCCGGCGGAGTCGAAGCGCACGATGCCTTGCGCGTCGGTAATGGTGATGCGGTAGTCGGTATTGCGGCTGGCGGCGCCGAGCTTCGCCAGCAGGGTTGGATCGGAGGCACCCTCTTTCACATCGTCGGCAACAACCTGGGCCAGCAACTGCGCGGTGTCGTTCATTGCCGCTTCCAGCGTGGAGCGGGCGCCCGGCTTAACTTCCTGCACGAAGACGTTGAGCAGGAACCAGGCTGCCAGGCCGACGATCAGGAAGTAGCCGAGCAGGATGCGCAGGCCGATCTTCATGCGCCTGGCTGCAGGCTGTAGCCCATGCCGCGATGGGTCTGGATCGGGTCGGCGCTGTCGTCGATGGCGCGCAGCTTGGCGCGCAGGGATTTCACATGGGCGTCCACCGTGCGGTCCAGCGTGTCCGGGGCGTCGCACCAGACACGGTCCATCAGCTGGGCGCGCGACAGCACGTGACCCGGGTGCTCGACCAGGGTTTTCAGCAGCAGGTATTCATAGCGGGTCAGGTCGAGCGGCTGGCCGCAGAACAGGATGCGCGCTTCGGCGGCGCGCAATTCAAAGCCGGGCGTACGCGAGGCGGCCGGCGCGGCCTGCGCTGTAGGCGTCGTGGCTTGTGCTGCGGGCGCGGCGCCATTGCCGTTGCCCGCGCGGCGCAGGATCACGCGCACGCGCGCCACCAGTTCGCGCGGCGAGAAAGGCTTGGTGACGTAATCGTCGGCGCCGATTTCGAGGCCGACAATGCGGTCGATTTCATCGCTGCGGGCGGTCAGGAAGATCACCGGCACTTCGGAGAACTGGCGCAGGCGGCGGCATACGTCGAGGCCGCTGATATCGGGCAGGCCGACATCGAGGATTACCAGCGCCGGCGCCAGTTCGCGCGCGGCGGCCAGCGCCTGCTCGCCCAGCATGACATGGTGCGGGGTGAAGCCTTCCTTGCCGAGGGCGAAGGCGATACTGTCTGCAATAGCTTGTTCGTCTTCGACGATCAGGATTGTCTTTTCGCTCATGCGCGGCAGTATAGCGCGTCAATTGCTACTCCCGAAAAAGAAAAGCCCGCTCATGAGCGGGCTTTTCAGGTGTCTTGCGACGAAACCGGGATTACTGCAGTTTGATTTCGACGTCCACGCCAGCTGGCAGGTCCAGCTTCATCAGTGCGTCAACAGTCTTGTCGGTTGGGTCCACGATGTCCATCAGGCGCTGGTGGGTGCGGATTTCGAACTGGTCGCGGGAAGTCTTGTTCACGTGCGGGGAACGCAGCACGTCGTAACGCTGGATACGGGTTGGCAGAGGAACTGGGCCTTTTACCACAGCGCCGGTGCGCTTGGCGGTGTCAACGATTTCCAGTGCGGACTGGTCGATCAGCTTGTAGTCGAAAGCCTTCAGGCGGATGCGGATCTTTTGGTTTGGAGCGGACATGCTTATTCCTTAAAAGAACGAACCGGCAACAATATGTTTCCGGCAATGTATGTAAATACTACGACGGGCCGACATGATAGCACATGCCGGCCCGCTTACGATCAGACTAAAAAACTATTAGTCGATGATCTTGGCTACAACGCCCGCGCCGACGGTACGGCCGCCTTCACGGATTGCGAAACGCAGGCCTTCTTCCATAGCGATCGGGGAGATCAGCTTAACGGTGATGGAGACGTTGTCGCCTGGCATAACCATTTCCTTGTCCGCTGGCAGTTCGATCGAACCGGTCACGTCGGTGGTACGGAAGTAGAACTGTGGACGGTAGTTGTTGAAGAACGGGGTGTGACGGCCGCCTTCATCTTTCGACAGAACGTAGATCTCGCCGGTGAAGTGAGCGTGCGGCTTGATCGAGCCTGGCTTCGCCAGAACCTGACCACGCTGAACGTCTTCACGCTTGGTGCCGCGCAGCAGCAGGCCAACGTTGTCGCCTGCTTGACCCTGGTCCAGCAGCTTGCGGAACATTTCCACGCCGGTGCAGGTGGTCTTGACGGTGTCAACGATACCAACGATTTCGATTTCTTCGCCGACCTTGATCACGCCGCGCTCAACACGACCGGTCACCACGGTGCCGCGGCCGGAGATCGAGAACACGTCTTCCACAGGCATCAGGAAGGTGCCGTCAACAGCGCGCTCTGGGGTTGGGATGTAGGAATCCAGTGCATCGGCCAGACGCATGATGCAGTCTTCGCCCATTTCGCCAGCAGCGCCTTCCAGGGCCATACGTGCCGAACCCTTGATGATTGGCAGGTCGTCGCCTGGGAATTCGTACTTGGACAGCAGCTCGCGCACTTCCATTTCGACCAGTTCCAGCAGTTCTGCGTCGTCAACCAGGTCGCACTTGTTCAGGAACACGATGATGTATGGAACGCCAACCTGACGTGCCAGCAGGATGTGCTCGCGGGTCTGTGGCATTGGGCCGTCAGCTGCGGAGCAAACCAGGATCGCGCCGTCCATCTGCGCAGCACCGGTAATCATGTTCTTGATGTAGTCGGCGTGGCCTGGGCAGTCAACGTGAGCGTAGTGACGGGTTGCGGTCTCGTACTCGACGTGGGCGGTGTTGATGGTAATGCCGCGTGCTTTTTCTTCTGGAGCAGCGTCGATCTGGTCGTAAGCTTTCGCTTCGCCGCCGAATTTCTTCGACAGGACGGTTGCGATAGCGGCGGTCAGGGTGGTTTTGCCGTGGTCAACGTGACCGATGGTGCCAACGTTCACGTGCGGTTTAGTCCGCTCGAACTTTTCTTTTGCCATTTTAATTCTTCCTCAGAACTTTAGATTTAAGGTCAATTCCGGGCGGGAGGATCTCCCCCGCCCGGGTAATTATTTATTTTACTTCGCTTTGGCGGTGACGATTGCGTCGATCACGTGCTTAGGCGCCTCGGAGTAGTGCTTGAACTCCATGGTGTAGGTCGCGCGGCCCTGGGTCGCGGAACGCAGGATGGTCGAGTAGCCGAACATCTCGGACAGAGGTACCTCTGCCTTGATGATCTTGCCGCCGCCGCCTGGGATCTCGTCCATGCCCTGCACCATACCGCGGCGGGACGACAGGTCGCCCATCACGGTACCGGCGTAGTCTTCCGGAGTCTCGACTTCCACAGCCATCATTGGCTCCAGGATCACTGGGCTGGCGCGACGGCACGCTTCCTTGAACGCCATCGAACCGGCCATGCGGAATGCATTTTCGTTCGAGTCAACGTCGTGGTAGGAACCGAAGGTCAGGGTGACCTTAACGTCAACCACTGGGTAGCCTGCCAGAACACCGTTGTTCAGGGTTTCGCGCACGCCTTTTTCCACCGCAGGGATGAATTCGCGAGGAATCACACCGCCCTTGATCGCGTCGACGAATTCGAAGCCCTTGCCTTGTTCCTGTGGTTCCAGGGTAACAACAGCGTGACCGTACTGGCCGCGGCCGCCGGACTGCTTGACGAACTTGCCTTCCACGTCGGACACCGACTTGCGCACGGTTTCGCGGTATGCAACCTGTGGCTTGCCAACGGTTGCTTCCACGCCGAATTCGCGCTTCATACGGTCAACGATAATTTCCAGGTGCAGCTCGCCCATACCACCGATGATGGTCTGGCCGGATTCTTCGTCGGTCTTGACGCGGAACGAAGGGTCTTCCTGTGCCAGGCGGTTCAGGGCCAGGCCCATCTTTTCCTGGTCAGCCTTGGTCTTAGGCTCAACTGCCTGCTGGATCACTGGCTCTGGGAACACCATCTTTTCCAGGGTGATGATCGAGGATGGATCGCACAGGGTTTCGCCGGTGGTCACGTCCTTCAGGCCCACTGCAGCGGCGATGTCGCCGGCGCGGACTTCCTTGATCTCTTCACGCTGGTTAGCGTGCATCTGCAGAATACGGCCCAGACGCTCTTTACGCTGCTTGACCGAGTTGTACACGGTGTCGCCTGCGTTCACCACGCCGGAGTAGACGCGGAAGAAGGCCAGCTGGCCCACGAACGGGTCGGTCATGATCTTGAATGCCAGGGCAGCGAACTTCTCTTCGTCCGAAGCCTTGCGGGTTGCTGGCTGTTCGTCTTCGTCGGTACCGGCAACGTCAGCGATGTCCACTGGCGATGGCAGGTATTCGATCACGGCGTCCAGCATGGCCTGCACGCCCTTGTTCTTGAAGGCGGTGCCGCACATCATCGGAACGATTTCCGAAGCGATGGTACGCTGGCGCAGGGCGGTCTTGATCTCTTCTTCAGACAGTTCGCCTTCTTCCAGGTACTTGTTCATCAGGTCTTCCGACGCTTCAGCAGCGGCTTCAACCATCTTCTCGCGCCACTCGACAGCGGAATCCTTCAGCTCAGCCGGGATATCCACGTAGTCGAACTTCATGCCCTGGGACGCGTCGTCCCAGATGATGGCCTTCATCTTGACCAGGTCGATCACGCCTTTGAAGTTGTCTTCAGCGCCGATCGGGATCTGGATCAGGATTGGGTTGGCCTTCAGGCGCGAACGCATCTGCTCGTAGACCTTGAAGAAGTTGGCGCCGGTACGGTCCATCTTGTTCACGAAGGCCA
>Ga0307408_100003693_pt1 | contig 10423 bp, 9 predicted proteins | sample 322Cmetagenome_FD_202116 | JGI IMG/M metagenome (GOLD analysis project Ga0307408, IMG submission 202116) | Maize rhizosphere microbial communities from greenhouse at UC Davis, California, United States - 322HYB-C-3 | ecosystem: Host-associated > Plants > Roots > Rhizosphere > Soil | place: USA... | reverse complement strand
CCATGCACGAACGTGCTGACCTGGAGGTCAAACAAGGTCGTCAACCCAAGCGACGAGACCGAAGACATAATGCTGCTCCGAGAGGCGCTTGAGCGCAGCACTGCCGCTGAAACCGAGCTTAGCCGCGCTGCCGGTGAGCGCGACGCGCTAGGTCGGGAAGTAAGCGACTTAAATGCGCGACTGAGTACGCTGAATGAAGAGTGTCAAAAGCACGCCGTGGAATTGGAGAAGCTGAGAGCCGACATCAACCTGCGTGAAAGCGAGCTTAGGCAGAGGCACGAAGAGATAGCGCAAACCAATGCGCAGCTCGCTCGTGCGCGTGCGTCTATCGTTGACAGCGAGCAGCGGGCAAAACACGAGACCATGCTTAGGCAGCAAGCAGAATTTATGCTCGCGTCGTCGAAAGAGCGATATGAACGCGAGCAAGTCGCGCAGGATCAACGGATCCGAGCGCTCGAACAAGAAAGGGCTTCGGTCGAGGCCCATTCGCACGAGCGTTTCGAGGAAATTGCGTCATTGACGAGGATGCTGGCCAAAGCTGAGGCGGCCAGCCGGGCCTCTCGTGAACGCTTGGAATGGCTTCGCGAGACGAGTGCAGTCTTTGTAAACGGCTCCACAACGCTCAAAGGCCGGCTGCTGGCGCTGTTGCCGGCCGCGCTTGCACATAAGCGGCAGCAGCGACTTCTGGAGCGAGAAGGGCTGTTTGACGCGGAGTCCTATCTCCAGAAAAACCCCGACGTGGCGAGCAACGGCATGAACCCCCTCGGGCATTACATTTTTCACGGCATGGATGAAGGCCGCCAGATTTAATGCGGATTCCGGCAAATTCCATATTCTGGGATTGCTAACGAGGCGGTATGCGGGAGCTTGAATGAACATTAGCATGATCGATCATGAGACGCTGCGCAAAGTCGCTAGTAAGTCTCATCGGGTAAGTTGGTTGGGCAGACATCGCTGGTTCGCGGTAGTCGTTGGGATTCCGACGGTGATGGCCATCGTTTATTACGGGTTGATCGCGTCGGCAGTTTTCGTGTCGCAGTCGAGTTTTGTCATCAAGAGTCCTGCCCAGAAGTCGATTCCGACACTTTCCCTAGCGAATCTAGTTCAAACGAGCGGACTTTCGGCGGGCCAGGAACAGACGAAAGAGGTCCTTCAATACATCCGTTCGCGAAACGCACTGGAAGATTTGTTAAAGCAAACAAATGTCCGTGCCAAATATTCGAACCGAGGCGCAGATTTCCTCAGCAGGTTTCCTGGGCCTCTCAGAGATGACACATTCGAGACCTTTTACCGATATTATGGTTCAGTCGTCGGTGCGAACACAGATCCAGACAGCGGTCTCGCTGTTTTGGAGGTTCGAGCGTTTACGCCCGAGGATGCGTACGATTTGAATTCGAGGCTGCTCGACCTCAGTGAGGCACTCGTCAATCGGCTCAACCAGCGAGCCGAAGGCCGCGCAATCTCCGAGGCGGAACGACGTGTCCTCCAGGCCGAAGAACGGGTTCGCAACGCTCGCCTGGCGCTAAGCGCCTACCGCAACCAGCAGGCCTTGTTCGACCCTGGCAAGCAGGCTGCGGGGGTCCTAGAGATCTCCAACAAGCTCGTTTCCGAGCAGGCAGCGCTGCAGGCTCAGCTCGACCTGATGCTCCGAGTGGCACCGCGAAACCCCTCCATCCCTGCGATCAGGAACAGGATCGGGGCGATCGGCCGCGAGATCGGTGCGCAAATTGGCAGGGCGGTCGGAACGCCGACCGGCATCGCTTCGAAAGTGGGCGCTTATGAAAAGCTTCAGGTTGAGCAAGAGTTCGCGACCCAGATGCTGACCGCCGCGAATACGTCTCTCGAGACCGCGCGGACCGAGGCGCAGAAGCAGCAGTTTTATCTCGAACGGGTAGTTGAGCCGAACAAGCCGGATGACTCGACTTTGCCGAACCGGCTGAAGCGCATCCTCGTAGTCTTCTGCGCATCGGTTTGCCTGTATTTCATCGGCTGGATGCTCGTCGTCGGCGTCCTAGAGCACGCGCCACAGGACTGAAATGACTAGTTTTGCCGCTGGATGGCGCATTCAGCGACGCGTGATCGGCGCGTTGATGATTCGAGAACTCGTGACGCGTTTCGGCCGCGAGAACATCGGTTTTCTCTGGATGATGGTCGAACCGCTGCTGTTCGCCGGCCTCGTCGGCATCATGTGGCGGTACATGCACGGCCCAGAGGAGCATGGTGTAAGCGTCGTGGCGTTCGTTGCTTCAGGTTACATCCCTCTAACGCTGTTTCGACACGCCGTAACTCGGTGCACACGGATTTTCAGCGTGAACGGGAGCTTGCTTTACCATCGGCAGATTAAAGTGCTCGATTTCATCTTCGTTAGATTCCTCATCGAAGTCATCGGTTCGATGATGGCGTTTGTTTGCATCGGAACTCTTTTATACTTGCTCAACGAGTTCCCGATGCCGGCCGATGTCGGACTGTTGCTTGCAGGCTGGTCCCTCTATTGTCTGTTCACCTTCTCCCTGTGCCTGGTGCTAGCCCCACTGTCGGAATTATCTGAGGTTCTGGAAAAGCTTCTGCCGGTTACAACCTACATCATGATCCCGTTCTCGGGCACATTCTCGATGGTTTCATGGCTGACGCCGGAAATACAGCAAGTTCTGCTCTACTCGCCGTTTGTGAGCCCGATGGAGTTGATCCGGGCCGGGATATTCGGTGATCGGGTTAATGCTATCTGGGACCTCACTGTTCCAATCAGCTCGTCGCTGATCCTTACGCTGGTTGGCCTCGCGCTATGCCGGCGGATTCGGCGGCAATTGGTGATTGAATGATCCACTGTGAAAATTTAAGCAAACGCTACCCGATGGGCAGCGGGCACAAACAGGTTTTTCAAAACCTGGACCTGCACGTTGGTCCAGGCCAACGCGTCGGCCTTCTGGGGCGCAACGGGGCCGGGAAGACCACATTAATCAAGCTCATCGGCGGAGTGGAGATGCCGACGTCGGGCAAAATCCGGCGTGAGATGAGCGTGTCATGGCCCTTAGGTTTCGGTGGCGGCTTCCAAGGCAGCCTCACGGGTTACGATAATGCGCGCTTCATCGCTCGCATCTACGGCCATGAGTACGAGGATATCCGCGGTTTTGTGGAGGACTTCACGGAGCTCGGCTCGCAACTCAAGATGCCGGTCAAGACCTATTCATCGGGGATGAAGGCGCGGCTCGCATTTGCCTTGTCGCTGACTATCGAATTCGATTGTTACCTAATCGACGAGGTAATCATGGTCGGTGACGCCGATTTTCATCGGAAGTGCCACTATGAATTGTTCGAGAAGCGCGCTGATAGAGCGCTAATCCTAGCTTCCCATAGCTCAGAGCTCGTACGCGGATTATGCGATCGCGCAATGGTTCTCCACGAGGGCCACGGCAGAATGTATTCGGACGTCAATGAGGCGCTCGGAATCTACGCCGATCTTTAATTCGCACCCTTTTCGGATCGTCGGCTCTGCACTGCGTGCCGAAAACGCCGGTTAGGGGCGAAGGCCAGATAATTCGCGGGCCGGCGCAACAGGTCAAACTTTAGCCTCTCATAGGATTTGCCAATGCGTATTTTGATTACCGGGAACATGGGATATGTCGGTCCAGTCCTGGTCAAGCATCTTCGGGACAATCTACCCAGCGCCCACATTATCGGTTTCGATAATGGGCTTTTCGCTCACTGTTTGACTGGCGCCGATGCTTTGCCCGAGGCGAGCCTCGACGCGCAGTATTTTGGAGATGTCCGCGATTTCCCAGATCAACTGCTCGCAACGGTTGATGCGGTAGTTCTGCTTGCCGCGATTTCGAACGACCCAATGGGGGTGAAATTCGAGGAAGTGACAGATGCCATAAACTATCAAAGTTGTGAGGCAATTGCGGAGCGGGCGGTTCGCAATGGCGTGAAACGGATCGTATTTGCCTCGAGTTGCTCTATGTACGGCTTTGCAGCCGACGGTGCGCGTAAGGAGACGGACGATCTTAATCCGCTCACGGCCTACGCCCGATCGAAAGTGGCAACCGAACGGGCTCTGGAACAGCTGGACCCCGGCGGGTCCGTCATCACGTCGTTGCGCTTTTCCACTGCCTGCGGGATGTCACCGCGCCTCCGGCTCGACTTAGTGCTTAACGACTTCGTCGCGTGCGCTGTTGCCGCTCGAGAAATCACGGTCTTGTCCGACGGTTCACCTTGGCGGCCACTCATCGACGTAAAGGACATGGCCCGGGCGATTGAATGGGCACTTGTCCGAGATCCTGCTGAGGGTGGTCGATACCTCGCAGTAAATGTGGGCAGCGACCGCTGGAATTATCAAATTCGTGATCTCGCCGAGGCGGTAGCTGTCGCAATTCCGGGAACGACGGTCACAATCAACACGAACGCGCCACCAGACAAACGTTCATACCGCGTTGATTTCACCAAATATGAGGCAATGGCTCCACGACATCAGCCACAAGTGACCCTCGATCAATCAATTCTTGAGCTCAAGGCGGGAATGGAGAAGCTAAATTTCTCTGACGTCAATTTCCGATCGTCTTCATTCATGCGGCTCAAGGTTATTGAAGGACATATTGCCGCCGGTCGCCTGACTAACGCTTTGCACTGGATCCATTGAGTTTCCCAATAGGGAAGACAAGCACAGTTCATGAACATCCTATTCACCGGCGTGAGCTCTTTTACGGGCGCCTGGTTCGCAGCGAAGCTGGCCGCTGCCGGACATCACGTCACCGCCACCACACGTCAGCAGCGTGGCGCGTACACAGACGTTCGTCGCGTGCGGCTAAACTATGCGGCAGAAGCTGGCGTGGACTTCCTCGAGTGTTGCGCATTTGGGGACCGGGGCTTCATGGATGCTTTGACGGGGACCGATGTCGTCTGCCATCACGCGGCGGAGGTCACGAACTACAAGAGTCTGGACTTCGATGTTGCCGATGCCGTCCGATCTAATACGAGGAATGTCCGGCAAGTAATCGAGCAGGCAAGCCAGGCCAGCGTGAGGGGCTTGATTGTAACCGGCACCGTGTCCGAACAAGACGAAGGGCTCGGAGACGCGCCGCTACGCGCTTTTTCACCTTACGCCTTATCCAAGGGCATCAGCTGGCAGATTTTTTCTTTTTGGGCGGGCATGTCCAAGATGCCCATTGGCAAATTCGTAATTCCCAACCCCTTCGGCCCGCTCGAGGACGAACGTTATTGCGCCTACCTCGTGCGGACTTGGGCGGAAGGGGCCGTTGCACGCGTTCAGACTCCCGATTACGTCCGCGACAACATTCCCGTGGACCGGTTAGCTGAGCGTTACGTCGAATTCGTGGAAGCCTTCGCGCGACAGGAGAACAACGCACGAGCAGCTCCCTCAGGCTACGTCGAATCGCAGGGTCGATTTACTGAACGCTTCGCCCGGGAATTGGGACAGCGGCTCAACCTCGCTGCCAAGTTCGAACTGACTAATCAGACGCACTTCGCGGAGCCAATAATTCGCATAAACGCCGAACCCGCGCTGGCAGGTTGGGACGAAGCTGGCTTCTGGGACAACTGCGCCGAATATTATCGCCGAACCTATCTTTCGTGATGGCCCCGTCGTCTGTGACAAGGCTCCAATGCTTGGTTGTTGGCGCGGGGGTCGTCGGACTCGCGGTCGGTCGCGCATTGCAGCGCGCAGGGCTTCAGACGGTGGTAGCCGACAAGAATGCCACCTTCGGTATGGAAACCAGCTCGCGCAACTCGGAGGTTATTCACGCCGGAATCTATTACCCGCAAGGGTCTAGGAAGGCCGAGTTTTGCGTGCGAGGTAAGCAGCTGCTCTATGACTACTGCTCTGCTCACGGTGTCGAGCACGAGCGCATCGGGAAGTTAATTGTAGCAACCTGCGAGACCGAACTTCCAATACTTGAAAGCTACGCAGCTTCGGCACTCGCCAACGGCGTGGACGATCTTCGTTTCGTCGATGCGGGCATTCTCCGGCAGGAGGAACCTCATTTACGAGCGGTTGGAGCGCTACATTCGCCGAGTACCGGGATCATAGACAGCCACGGTTACATGCGATCCCTGCTTCACGACCTTGAAGACGCCGGAGGGCATTTCGTAGCACGGACGCACTTCATCGGAGGCGCAATCGAGCGCTCTGGCATCCTGCTCCGCGATGCCTCGGGGGAGACGTTTGAAACCCAATATCTTGTGAATAGCTGCGGGTTGGCAGCCCCTTCTTTCGCCGCAAGTCTCTCGGGCTTCCCGTCCGCGTTTGTTCCGCAGGAGCGCTATGCGATCGGTCACTATTACGCGTTATTGGGTCGATCTCCGTTCAACCAGCTGATCTACCCTGTTGCTGTTAATGGCGGCCTCGGCACGCATCTCACGCTCGATCTTGCTCGATCGGCAAGATTCGGGCCCGATGTCTCCTGGATCGACACCGTCGATTACTCTTTCGATGAATCTCGGAAGGGCCGCTTCGTCGAGTCAATCCGACGCTACTATCCGGGCTTGGACGAATCCTTGCTTGTGCCGGGGTACACCGGAATACGGCCAAAGCTCGCCGGCCCCGGCGAACCAAATGCTGACTTTCAGATCCAGACCGAAAACCATCATGGAATCGCCGGATTGGTTAATCTATTCGGTATCGAATCACCGGGTCTGACGGCGTCGTTGGCAATCGCTGAGAAGGTTGCGACGTTGCTTCTTGGAAATCATGCTAGATAGGTTGAACTTGCGGCAGATCGGACCGTGCAGACGGGTTGGCGCAGGCTCACTTGACGAGGTAAGATGCGCATCTTACCGAGCTAACTTCTAAGCATCGAAAGTGTAAAATCCACATATGCGCTACTCTTTTTTAGACCTACTGGCTTGCCCAATGACGGGAGAAAAGCTGTCTCCGGTAGCCGTTAGAGAAATAGCCGCACCAATACCTGAGCCTTATTGTCCTAATCCGATTTCAGGCGATGCGGAGAAGAATCGCGCTGTTGAAATAGATGCTGGAATTCTTACCACGCCGGGCGACAACTGGTACCCAATCATCAACGGAATCCCGGAAATACTACCCGATCGCCTACGCGACTGGAATCGTGACCTTGATTTCGCTCGATCGATCGGAGCCCTCACTCCTGGTATGGAGTCGCGAGCTAGAGTCGCGGACAGGTCGGTGCAAATCGGTGACGGCAACAAGGTTGCTGAAATAACGCTCCTCGAAAAAGTAGAAAACAAGGAAGCTTTTCTCGGCCCTGGCCGTCTTTCGCCGTTTAATCCCTACGCGTTTCATCACTCTTCGGAATTAATCCGGGGTTTCTCCTGCTGCATTCCCTTCATGAAGCTTCAGCTGGGCAGCGTCGTCATCGATAGCGGTTCTGGTTATTCTTGGACGACGGAGTGGTTCATGAAAATGGGGATTCGCGCCGTCGGAGTTGAAATCAATCGCACGTATCTCGAAACGGGCTTGCAACGCATGGGGGTGAACTCACCAGAACTCGTAATTGCGGACGCCGAAAATCTACCGTTCATAAGTGATATCTTCGATGCCGGGCTCGGATTTGATGCATTCCATCACATTCCAAATCGCGAACGTGCAATGGAAGAGTTTGCACGCGTTCTGAAAACCTCCGGCACCATTACGCTTGTTGAGCCTGGCGAGGCCCACGAGCATGACCCACTGGCGGTTGAAGTGATGGCAAAATACGGAACGCTCGAGCGAGGTATGAACCTTGATGACGTTTGTTCATACGTCGTCGGTCTGCCGTTCGATAAGCCGCGTGAGCATTTCCTGCTCCCCGTAGAATCGGGGCAGTCCGTACCTGAACTGTCACGGGACTTCATCGGGTGGAGTCTTTTCACCATCGATCGACAGTGAACTGACTCCATCCGCACTGTGCGACTCTCGCAAGATGCTGAAGCGGGGCAGGTCGTAGCCGATCGCCAGCCAACGTCCTGAAGTGCTGCTATTTTTTTGCAAAGATCCAAAACCCATGAACGCCGCCATGATCGGTGTGGACCAGCCTAATGGTGCCGATGCCGGCGCGGATGAAGGTAAATAGCACTTTATTCATGTCGTAGTCGTACATCGACATCTCACCGAGCGGCGTGTCCTTGAATTCCAGGGCGACCGCCCGCTCGCCGTCATAGGCGAACGCATAGGTGTCGCGCTGAAGGCTAGTCAGGTCGCGGTAGTCGTGGGCAAAGGTCAGCTGGATGCTCGTCCAACCTCCTGGCGCCAGCGAGCCGAGCAGTTCACGCAGAATCTCGTATCCCTTCGCTGGAACGATATGCTGGAGGACGATGTAACTATTGAGCCAGTCGAAGGACTGTCCTTGCGGCAGGGCTTCGAGGAACTGGACGTTGTGAATGCCGCGCTGCGCCCTTTGCCGCTCGGCTTCCGCTCTCATTCCCGGCGCGATGTCGACACCGATGACTTGTTCACACGCAGAAGCCATCGCAAAAGAAAGACGGCCGAGGCCGCTCCCGAAATCGAGACCGACACGCGGTGAAAACTCGGGATCCTCGGCACGGATGTGTGAGAGCACCCAGTCGATTTCACCCACGCCTTGAGCGTAAAAATCCGCTTTCGCTTGCTCAGTAAGGTTCGCGGAAAGGAATTTTGGTGCAGATAGAACGCCGAACCATGGCTCCGAGTCCGCGATGGACTTCCAGTCGTCTTCGGTATCGCGTGCCATTGATGCTGACCTTGTCGAGATGTCCCGCTGGCGGGAGGCTAATTCAGAAGATTTCGAGTTCCGGAATGGCCACTACAAAGCGGCCGCCCCAATTCTCAATTGCGCCGTGCTGCGATTTGATTTCGGCTCGGAGGTTCCAAGGAAGGATCAACACAAAATCCGGCTTGCGCTCGTAGAGGACGTCAGGGTGAAGGATCGGAACGTGACTGCCGGGTAGAAATTGACCCTGTTTCGAGGGAGCAGCGTCGCAAACAAATTCCACCAAATCCGCGTGGACGCCGGAGTAGTTCAACAGGGTGTTACCCTTCGCGGCGGCGCCGTAGGCTGCGACCGACTTTCCGAGTTTCTTCTGGCTTACCAGGAATTCCAACAGGTCGAGTTTGATCTTCTGCGCCCGCGGCGCAAGCGTTTCATAATATGCGCTCGTGCAAACACCCTCATCGTGCTCCTCTTGCAGAAGTGCGGCAACGGCGGGCGTTTCGACGTGGCCGGCAGCTTTCCGACACGCATATACGCGCAATGACCCGCCGTGCGTCGGCAGCTTCTCCACGTCGAAGACGCGCAGGCCCTTGTCCGAAAAGAGCTCGGACACGACTGTTAGTGAGAGATACGAGTAATGCTCGTGATAGATAGTGTCGAACTGACATTCCTCCATCAGCTTGATCAGATGCGGGAACTCGAACGTCGCGACGCCCTCTGGAGCGAGCAGGATGGCGAAGCCTTCGACGAAATCGTTGATATCCGGGACATGAGCCAGAACATTGTTAGCGGCGGTCAGTGAGGCGCTTCCGCGTTTCGCGACAAGCTCACGGGCCAGCTCAATGCCGAAGAAGCGCTCGATGGTTTCGATGCCCTTCGTTCGAGCGGCGGCAGCCGTAGACATCGTTGGCTCGATACCCGTGCAGGGAATTCCTGCTTCCTGGAAGAACTGAAGCAGGTAGCCGTCGTTGGAAGCGATTTCGACTACCCAGTCTTTAGCGGTGAGGCCGAAACGCGAGATGGCCGTCTGAGAATAGCGCCTCGCATGCTCGACCCAACTTGGCGATATCGACGAGAAATAAGCATAATCGGGAGTGAACAACTCATCCGATCGATGATAGGACGGAAGTTGTACCAGCCAGCATGCTTCGCATACGAACGTTTTCAAAGGCGCATAGTTCTCCGAGCCTTCAAGCATGGTTGGCGTCAGATAGGCGTTTGAGGCCGGCTGGTGGCTTAAGTCGATCACAACGCGATCGAGCCGCGCGTTGCAACGCCTGCAATTCATACTTGCAATCCTTCAAAGTCGTCGGTCAGGAACTGGTGCTTCCGATCTCGCTCTGAGATGTCGGTTGGCGCGAGGGGCCAGTTGATACCAAGACGGGGATCGTCCCAGCGAACGCCGCCTTCGCCTTCCGGTGCATAACGCGCAGTATGGAAGTAGAGAAGCTCAGTATCTGGTTCGAGCACCTGGAAACCGTGAGCGCAGCCCTCAGGGATGAGGAACATGTTCGCTGCGTCAGAGCTGAGCTCAAGGGCGAAATGCCGCAAGAATGTGGTTGATCCCCGCCGGAGATCGACCGCGACGTCGAATATCCGGCCCCTTAAGCAACGGACCCATTTCGCCTCGAGATGCGGGCGGCATTGAAAGTGCAATCCCCGAATCGCGCCAACCTCGCGAGTCAGTGAATGGTTCACCTGAACTATCGTCCGATCCTCATGAACTGACCTCAGCAGGTCTCGATCAAACAGCCGCGCAAACCGGCCTCGAT
>Ga0307408_100003692_pt1 | contig 10426 bp, 9 predicted proteins | sample 322Cmetagenome_FD_202116 | JGI IMG/M metagenome (GOLD analysis project Ga0307408, IMG submission 202116) | Maize rhizosphere microbial communities from greenhouse at UC Davis, California, United States - 322HYB-C-3 | ecosystem: Host-associated > Plants > Roots > Rhizosphere > Soil | place: USA... | reverse complement strand
TGAAGCCTTCGGCCTCGCTCCCTCGGCCGCCCTCCTCGAGCTCCGTGCCGTAGAAGCCGACCGTCACGCCTCGCCACTCCGCGACGGCACCGGCGTTCCAGTCCCACCCATCGTTTTCCGCAAGCAGCGTCACACTGCCATTGGACCATGGGTGCATAACGAGTCGGCTGCCCAGAAACAGGCCCTTGGCGATCGTGCCACGGTTGTTGTACTGGTCGCCGAGGCCACCGTCGTCACGGAAAAGCCCATTTCCGTACCCGAGGCTGAACGACATCGACATCTGGCCGTTCTTCGAGTAGCCGGACAGAGGCACGTCCTTGGTCGCCACGGCGTACAGCGTCGGCGCCGTCTTGAAGTTGTCATAACGCGACACGACGATCTCGTCGGACTGCCCAGTGCTGTCGTATCGCACGTCGTGGCCAATGAGGAATCGATCTTCGTGCTTGAACTTCCCGATGTTGCGCGCGCCAATGGCGAAGGCAGGCATGTAGCTCCGGCCGAAGTCGCCGTCGCGAACGAGCAGCGCCTGCCCGAAAAAGCCCCACTCGGGATTCTGGCTATAGAGCGACACGCCAACCGATGCGCGTCCACCCCAGTGCGTGTCGATCGCGAAGTTGGAGTTGAGGCGCGAGGCGAGATTACTCCCGGAGGGATCGTCGAACGACGGGATGTCCTTTGCCGAAATCGTGAGCCACGAGTCGGCACTCCGCCGCGATACCCAGGCCGCAGGCGTGTTGATGTAGCCGGCGCCGAATTGCATCGTCTGCGTGTACGGTTGCGGCGGCGGCTGCACCACTTGCTGAGCGCGCGCGGAAGACATGGCGACGCCGGTCGCGCACGCGACCATCATCCACGCTCTCGTCCGCGGGCGTTGGCGCATCAGCCCTCCCGACTAATGAAGCGGTTCGGCGTTAGCTCGCGAAGCGCAACGGAACGAACGACGGCACAACCACGGCACGACTGCACCGCGACCAACTGGCCTGTCGTCGTGGAGGTTGTCATCGCCGGGATCGCAGGCGCGACTCCGGCGAGCGGGGGTGCAAGACGTATGCCCCATAATAGTAGTGATCGAGCGAACAAACGTAGCCTCGCCTGTGACCCGTGCGGTATCTTTCCGCCACGCAACTGCGGCTCACGCGGCTCAGCCGTAAACTCGCGCGCCGACTCCATCACGGTACACCGTCCGATGAACATCGATCTCCGCATCGCCACCGTCAGCGTTCTGCTCGTCGTGAGCGCCGGATGCAAAGGCGCCGAGGATGCGCGCGCGAAAACGCCACCCGCCGCGAGTGCCACCCCGGCTCCTCAATCCGCGCCGGGTGACGTGGCCATGCCCGCAGCAGCAACCACCGCGCCTACGAGCGACCCACTCGTCGCGCACGCGGACAGCGCACGCATTCGTGGCAATCCGGCGTCGAAGGTCTGGATGATTATCGCGAGCGACTTTCAGTGCCCATACTGCAAGATGTGGCATGACTCGTCGGACCTCACCATCCGACGCGAGTACATCGACAACGGCAAAGTCCGGCTCGCCTTCGTCAATTTTCCGATCAATTCCCACGCGAACGCGATCCCAGCGGCCGAGCACGCCATGTGCGCCGCCGCGCAAGACAAGTTCTGGCAAATGCACGACGCACTGTTCGCTTCCCAGGACAAATGGGCGCCCCTGCCAGATCCCCGCCCACCGCTCGAACAGATCGCCGCATCGGTGGGTGTCGACATGACCGCGCTTCGGTCGTGTGTCTCCTCGCACAAAATGCTGCCGCTCATCGAAGCCGACCGCGAAAAGGCTTCGCGCGCCAGAGTGAGAGCAACACCCTCGTTCTTCATTGGCGACGCGCTACTCGAAGGCGTCCAGCCCATCGAGAACCTGCGGAAGGCCCTCGACGCCGCGCTCGCGAACGCGGGCTCCAGGCAGTAGCCACTCCGCCAGATCGTCCGCACGCGCCGTGGACGCGGTCCTTCGCCTCGGCTACGACGCGGCGGGCAACCTCGCGCGGGCGCTCGCCGCGCTCGCCCCCGCCAGCGACACGAAGCTCCTGCGCGCGCTGCGCGCACGCCGTGGCATTCGCACTCGTTATGCAACGTGGGCGCGCGCCCATCGCACGCCGGCACGCGCGCTGCTCTGGATGCACGCGCCATCCGTGGGCGAAGGTTTGCAGGCGCGCCCGGTCTTGCAGCTCGCTCGTCGCGAGCGACCGGATCTGCAGCTCGCCTACACGTTCTTTTCGCCGAGCGCCGCCGCCTTCGCGCGAGGCCTCGACGTGGACTTCGCGGACTATCTCCCATTCGATACGGCCGGTGACGGTGAGGCAGCGCTCGGCGCGCTCGCGCCGCGCGCCCTGGTGTTCAGCAAGCTCGATGTCTGGCCCAACCTCGCGCGTATCGCCGCCGAGCGCGGCGTGAGGCTCGGGCTCGTGAGCGCAACGCTCGCGGAAGGCTCGTCGCGCAGGCGGGGCATGGCCGCGCGGCTGCTGTCGGATGCGTACGCTCGCCTCGATGCCGTCGGCGCGATCGACGCGCGGGACGCCGAGCGCCTGGTCGGTCTCGGAGTTCGGCGCGAGCGAATCGAAGTCACGGGAGACACGCGCTATGATCAGGTGTGGGCACGCGTGTGTGGCGTGGACCGGGCGGCGGGGCTCCTCGCGTTGCTGACCGGTGCCCGACCCACACTCGTGGCAGGCTCCACCTGGCCGGCCGACGAGCGTCCCTTACTCGCCGCGTGGCTCCGGGTGCGCACCGCGGTTCCCGAAGTGCGTCTCGTCATCGCGCCGCACGAGCCGACGGAATCGCATCTGACGCCGATCGAGCGGTGGGCGGCCGAGGCCCGCGTTCGCAGCGCGCGGCTCGGCGGCGATGACGCGCCTAACGCGGACGTCGTGATCGTGGATCGGGTTGGCGTGCTCGGCGATCTGTACGCGCTCGCGACCGTCGCGTACGTGGGCGGCGGATTCCACGCGGCCGGGCTGCACTCGGTGCTCGAGCCGGCGGCGTTCGGTGTTCCGGTGCTGTTCGGGCCGCGCTACGCGAACAGCCGAGACGCGGAGCTGCTCATCGTCGCCGGCGGCGGCGCGTCGGAGGCGAGTGAGCCCGGGCTCGAGTCGCGACTTCGAACGTGGTTCACGGACGACTCGGCGCGGCAACATACCGGGCGCGCGGCGCGCGATCTCGTGGAGCGAGGACTCGGCGCCGCGGCGCGATCGTGGAAGCTTGTTGCGAATCTGCTCGGCGCATAGACACGCACTGACTGAAGGTCGGTCCTCTAGCCGTCCGCAAGCGTCTCAGGCAGCGTCGGAATCAACGCAACTAGGCGCCGCCCGCGACGCGAGCAACAGTGTCCGGCGCGCGAACCACCGCGTTCTCCCCGGTCGTCCGCGCCACCGCATTTTCGGACGGACGGTGCAGGAAGAACCCCTGCACCAGATGCACGCCCAGCCCCTTCACCGTCTCGTACTCTTCGGCGCGCTCGACACCTTCCGCGATCACCTTGGCACCCTGGTCGTTGGCGAAGCGCACCATCGTCTCGACCAGGTTCTGCTTGATGAAGTTCGTGTCGATGCAGTTGATGAGCGAGATGTCCAGCTTGATGAAATCGGGCTCGAGGTTCGCAATGGAGCCCAGCCCGGCGTACCCGCTCCCCGCATCGTCGACCGCGAAGCGATAGCCGCGCCCCCGAAGTGCCTTCAGGCGCTCGCGAAACTTCGGGTAATCCTTGATCGCCGTGCGCTCGGTGATCTCGATGACGACGCGCTGCGGATCCGGCACCTCGCGGTCGAGCTGGCTGAATTCCGGATCCACGAAGTCGTGCGGGTCCACATTGAGGAAGAGGAGCTCACCACGCGTTAGGCGCGTCTTCATCGCCTCGATCGCCTTGCTGCGACAGAGACGGCCCAGCTCCCACAACAGGTCCGCTTCGGCGGCGACCTCGAACATGATCTCGGGGCTCCGCAGCGTTCGAAGCGTGCCGCGTGCCAGCGCCTCGTACCCGTACACCTGTCGCGTGTCCGCGACGAGGATCGGATGGAGGTCGATGTACACCGCGCGCTCCCGCAGGCTGCGGCGCAGGTCCTCCACGCGGCGGCCGCGCTCGCGCTCCTCCACGCTCTTCGCCGCATTCGCCGCCTCGCGAATCCCGCGGTAGATGAGACGCTGTAGCCGGATCTTCGGGTTGTAATAAACGTGCGCCATGCCGGCGTAGATCTCGAACAGCGACGCGATCTCTTCGCCATGCGCCGCCTCGATCCGGCCGCCCACGTGATCCTGCAACTGCGACACGAGCTCCGTGATCTCCGCGTCCGTGACCGCCGCGACATCCGGTGGCGGCACATGGAAGAACACGAAGTCATCATCGTTCGTGAAGCTCACCATGACACGTGACGACCGGAGTGCGCTCGCGTCGAGGAACTCGCGGACCGCCTGCGCCGTCGTCTCCAGCACCGCGTCCAGCTTCTCCCACCCGTAGATCTCTTCGATCTTCGAGTAGCGAACGAAGTTGAAGTAGAGCACGATCAGCTCACCGCGCTCCTTGATCAGATGCCGTGACCGCTCGATCATGACCGGCAACGTGGGCAAGCCGGTGAGGTGATCGTAGAGCATCTGCTCGTACTCGACGCGCTCGATGCGATCCGCGAGCGCGGCCGCCGCGGGCGTCGCGCGCGCCAGCGCCGATCGGACCCGCGAGGCGATCTCCTCCGGCGACGCCGGCAGCAGGAACCACTCGTCGACTCGAAGCTCGATCGCGCGCCGACGCGCGACGTCGTTCGCGCAGCCCACGATCACCGGGACGACACGCGCACGGGCGCGCTCCACGACGTCGCGCAGTGCGTTCGGATTGTCCGTCGTCGTCACGATGACGCGGACGTCGGGAACATCCTCCACCGACGCCGCGAGCTCACGGTCGTGACGGACTACGACCGCCCACGACTCGAGAAGTGCGGCCGCATCACGAATGGACGCGTCGTTGCTATCGGTGAGGATGACCGGCTGGTTCACGCCGTCATGGCGATTGCGGGAAACGCATCAGGCGGCACCCTGCAGCGCAGCAGCGTTCCGTTCCACCGTGCGCACCAGTCGCGGAAGATCGATTGGCTTCGTCACGTAGTCGTCCGCGCCGGTCTGCAGCGCCTGTCGCTTGTCGTCCCATTGATCGAGCGCCGTAACCATGATTACCCGTACCCCACGGCCGTGAGAAGGGTGCTGCTTCATGAGGCGGCACACTTCCCAGCCGTCGCGGCCCGGCATCATCACATCCAGCAGCACGATCGACGGGCGACCGGACTCGAAGAGCGAAAGCGCCTCCTCCCCACTGTACGCCACCGACACGGGATACCCCTTCGCTTCGAGGTATTGCCGCACGATGTCGGCGTTGTCGTGGTTGTCGTCGACGACGAGAACGGTAGGGAGGGACGCCTCAGGCATTTGTGATCTGGTGTCGGAAGATAGGGAGAGGGGGCAAGTTGCAAGCCAGCCCCCTCCGTGCCCTCACCTACCGTCGGATCATCTTCGACAATCCCGGAGGCGTCCAGGCGAGCGAGAGCCCGAATCCGTCCGAATCGCCGAAGGTGTCGGAGCCGCCGAACAACACGCTCACGCGAAAGGAGAGCTGCTTCGTGACCTCGAAATTCGCCCCGATGTCGAAGTCGATGCCGAGGTCGGTTTCGTTGTCGTTGTTGCTTCCGCAGTCGCTGCACACGTCGATCGACACCCGTGGGTGCACGTACGGGGTGATCGCGAACCCCTGATCGAGCGCGAAGCGGTGGCCGATGGAAACCCCGAACGGGATGCGCACGATGTCGCCGCCGTCGCCGAACGCGAAACCGAGGCCGGCTGTTCCCAGAAAGACGAGCGGCATCTCAGCACTGCCCTGCGTGAACAGGTAGCCGTATTGGCCGGCCAGCACCAGCTTGCCGTTCCCCTTTCCGTCGGGATCGGCGAACCCGACATCGAGCGAAAGCTGGCTGCGTGTCGAGAGGCCTTCTCGCCACTGAAAGATGAGGCTTGTGCCGGCGTCTCCCGCATCGGCCACGCCGAAGTTGAACTCGCGATTCATGACGCGTGGCGGCTGGAACGACGGGTACGCCCAACCCTGCGCCCCGAGCGCGGCTGGCAAGACGAACCCGACGGCGAGCACCGCTCGACCTGCGACGCGGCGAGCTCTGGCTACCGGGTGCGAGCGCGCGACCGGCAGCGACCTACGTGCAGCCTTACTCATTACCATTTTTCTCCGAGAGGTCTGGTACGCCAGGAGGTGCTATCGACTACCGAAACGCGTACGAGGCAGCGGCCCCAAACACCCCGCTGCCGCCTCCGAGCGTGGAGGAGCTCTTGCCTCCGAACTCGTACCCAGCCGTCAGTCCGACATTCCGGGTGAGCACGAGATCGATGGCGACCGAGCCGCGCATCGCGTTGTCGCCCTGAGCTCGCGATCCCTTCTCGCTCAGCCGCGACCAGACGAAAAATGGCGAGCCATAGGCTGACACGCTACGCGTCGCGCCAAGCCCAAGGCGGTACCCGACCCCGACGCCGACAGGGATGCGGACAACCGAGGTCGTATCGCGACGGCCTCCACCCACCCCCGCGAACGCCGCAACGCCGAACCGATCCGCGTTCCCGGAGAACAACGGGACAGCAACGCGGGCCCCGTACCCAGTCCATGTGCCACCGGTATCGGGACGCACGCCACCCACCGCCCCGCTGATCTGGAATCGATTCGACGACGGCCCCCATCCGACCGCCAGCGCATACGCCGTGCTGGCCGATGCCGACCCGTAATTGACGGCGAGCGTCATCCCGCTCGAGGTGAACCCGTTCTGCAGCACCGGGATCGTCGGCATCTGCGCACGCGAGCCGAGCGCCGGAACGCACACGGCGATCGCAGCGAAACGGAAGGTTCGGCGGAATGGCTCGGTTCGGATCACGACTCGTCGGGGTGCAAGCCTCGTGCTTAACGCGAGCGCCGACGCGATGAAAAAGGACTCACTTACGTGAGTCCTTTCCCGTGGTTCGACACGACCGGGCGATTCTACGTCTGCGAGGCACGCTCCGTGACCACGCGAACCGCGTCGTCGACAACCTGGAGGAACCCACCCTCCACGCTGAACCGGCCGGCGCGTCCTTCCGCGCCGAGCCTGAGGGTGCCCTTTCCGAGCAGCGTCATCATCGGCGCGTGCCCAGGCAGAATTCCGACCTCGCCATCGTACGCGGGTGCGACGACCGAGTCGACGCTGCCCTCGAACAATGTTTTCTCCGGCGAGATGACCGAGACCTTGAGCGGCATGTGACGCTTCTCAGCTCTGCGCGAGGCGCTCGGCGTTCTTCACGATGTCGTCGGCGCCGCCGCACATGAAGAAGGCCTGCTCCGGATACTGATCGAACTCGCCCTGCGTGAGACGCTCGAACGACGTGACGGTCTCCTCGAGCTTCACATACTTCCCTTCCATGCCCGTGAACTGCGACGCCACGGCGAATGGCTGCGACATGAACCGCTGGATACGGCGCGCCCGGCCGACCACGCGCTTGTCGTCTTCCGACAGCTCGTCCATGCCGAGGATCGCGATGATGTCCTGGAGCTCCTTATAGCGCTGCAGAATGCGCTGCACCTCCATCGCCACCTTGTAGTGACGGTCGCCGATGAACTGCGCGTCGAGAATTCGCGACGACGACGAGAGCGGGTCGACGGCGGGATAGATCCCGAGCTCCGTGATGGCGCGCGAGAGTACGACCGTTGCGTCGAGGTGCGCGAATGCGGTCGCCGGCGCGGGGTCCGTGAGGTCGTCGGCGGGCACGTAGATCGCCTGCACCGAGGTGATCGACCCGTTGCGCGTCGACGTGATGCGCTCCTGCAGGTCACCCATCTCGGTGGCGAGCGTCGGCTGGTATCCGACGGCGCTCGGCATACGACCGAGGAGTGCCGACACCTCCGAGCCCGCCTGCGTGAAGCGGAAGATGTTGTCGATGAACACGAGCACGTCCGCGTTCTCGCGATCGCGGAAGTACTCCGCCACCGTGAGGCCGGAAAGGCCGACGCGGAGTCGCGCGCCGGGTGGCTCGTTCATCTGCCCGTAGATGAGCGCGACCTGCTCGAGAATTCCTGCTTCCTTGAACTCGAGATAGAGGTCGTTCCCTTCGCGCGTGCGCTCACCCACGCCGCAGAACACGGAGCGGCCACCGTGGCCCTTCGCCACGTTGTTGATGAGCTCCTGAATGACGACGGTCTTGCCGACGCCGGCACCGCCGAAGAGACCGATCTTGCCGCCCTTCACGAACGGGGCGATCAGGTCGACGACCTTAATGCCGGTCTCGAAGATCTCGGTCTTCGGCTCGAGGTCGACGAAGTCCGGACGCTTCCGATGAATCGGCCAGCGCTCGGCATTCGACGGAATCGGCGGGCCGTTGTCCACGGGCTCGCCGAGGACGTTGAGGATTCGGCCTAACGCGGGCGCGCCGACCGGGACCGAAATGGGTGCGCCCGTATCGGTGACCTCCATCCCGCGCGTCACCGAGTCGGTGCTGGACATGGCGACCGCTCGCGCCTGGTTCCGACCGATGTGCTGCTGCACTTCGGCGACCACCTTGTGCTCACCCTCATCATCGCGAACGGTGAGCTCGAGGGCGTTGTAGAGCTCGGGCAGGCGCTCGGCGTCGAACTCGACGTCGAGCACCGGGCCGATGACCTGAACTACGCGGCCGATGTTCCGGGTAGGTGCAGCAGTTGCCATGTCTGATCTCTGTTAGAGAAAGTCTCTCTACTCGAGGGCAGCAGCGCCGCCCACAATCTCCGAAATCTCTTGCGTGATGTTTGCCTGACGAGCGCGATTGAAGGTCCGCCGGAGCACGTTCAGGATCTCGGTCGCGTTGTCAGTGGCGTTCTTCATCGCCGTCCGCTGCGCGCCCTGGAAGCCCGCTTCGTTCTCCACCAGCGCGCGATATACCGAATTCCGCACGTACGCCGGCAACAGCTCCGTCAGAATCGCCTCGGCAGACGGGAAGAGCAGGTAGTCGCGCGACGGCCCCTTTCTCTCTGGCGGAGTGACCGGAAGAATCTTCTCGGTGTGCGGCGGCGTAGACAGCGCAGACCGGAACCGTGCCGACACGACGTACACCGCGTCGAGCGCTCCGCTCGAGAACCGGTCCATCAAGCCATCGACGAGCTCACCAGCCTGGTTGACGGTCGGACGATCGGTGATGTCCGTACGCGAGCTCGCGACGTCGCGACCCACGTATCGGAAGTAGCCGAGCCCCTTGCGTCCCACCACATGGAGCTCGACGTCGACGCTTTCGGACGTGAGGCGCGCGATGAGGCCGCGCGCTTCCTTGATGATGTTCGAGTTGAACCCGCCGGCGAGACCGCGATTCGACGTCAGGACCAGCACGCCGGCGCGACGGATCGTAGCCGGCTGCCGCAGCAGTGGAAAGCGCTCGGCAAGCTCCGACGAGTACAGATCCGAGATCACCTCGGTGAGCACCGTCGCGAACGGACGCGCCGCCGCCACGCGCTCTTGGGCGCGCTTCATCTTCGACGTCGCGACCATTTCCATCGTCCGCGTGATCTTCCGCGTGTTCTCGACGGACTTGATCCGCCCTTTTAGCTCACGACCTTTGGCCATTCGGTTCGCTCGTTAGGTCTTCGTCGGGGACTGGGGGGCCCTTTACTTGAAGGTCGTCTTGAACGCGTCGATGCCCTTCTTGAGCTCCGCTTCGGTCTCCTTCGAGAGGACCTTGTCGGTGCGGAGCTTGGTGCCGACCTGCGAGAAGCGAGCGGCCATGAACTCGTGGAACTGGCGCTCCCAGTCGCGAATCCGGTTCACGGGAACGTCATCGAGGTGACCATTGGTCACGGCGTAGATGATCATCACCTGCTGCTCCACCGCCATTGGCGAATACTGCGGCTGCTTGAGCACCTCCACCGTACGCGCACCGCGCTCGAGCTGACGCTTGGTCGCGGCATCGAGGTCGGACGCGAACGCCGAGAACGCCTCGAGCTCACGGAACTGCGCCAGATCGAGACGGAGTCGGCCGGCCACGGAGCGCATTGCCTTCACCTGCGCCGAGCCACCGACGCGCGACACCGAGATACCGACGTTGATCGCCGGTCGAGTGCCGGCGAAGAACAGGTCGGACTCGAGGAAGATCTGCCCGTCGGTGATCGAGATGACGTTCGTCGGGATGTAGGCCGACACGTCGCCGGCCTGCGTCTCGATGATCGGCAGCGCCGTCAGCGAGCCACCTGGTTTGAAGATCGTCTTGTTGTCGACGATGCCAGTGTCCTCGCGCAGCTTCGCGGCGCGCTCGAGGAGACGGGAGTGCAGGTAGAAGACGTCACCCGGGTACGCCTCGCGGCCTGGCGGACGACGCAGGACGAGCGAGAGCTGCCGGTACGCGGCAGCCTGCTTGGAGAGGTCGTCATAAACGCAGAGCGTCGGCTTCC
>Ga0307408_100003690_pt1 | contig 10432 bp, 13 predicted proteins | sample 322Cmetagenome_FD_202116 | JGI IMG/M metagenome (GOLD analysis project Ga0307408, IMG submission 202116) | Maize rhizosphere microbial communities from greenhouse at UC Davis, California, United States - 322HYB-C-3 | ecosystem: Host-associated > Plants > Roots > Rhizosphere > Soil | place... | reverse complement strand
TGCCAAAGTTTTTAAAGTACCATTGGAACAGGTGACAGCGGACATGAGACGAAAGGCGAAAGAAGTTAACTTCGGAATTCTTTATGGCAGTACGGCTTTCGGGTTAGCACAGAACCTGGGTATATCACGCACGGAAGCATCCGAGATCATTGAGTCTTACTTCACCGAGTTTCCGGCAATCAAACGCTATATGGATGACTCCATCAACATGGCACGCGACAAAGAGTATGTAGAAACTATTTTGGGGAGAAGACGCTATCTGCGCGATATAAATTCACGCAACATTACTACACGAGGTTTCGCAGAACGAAATGCTATCAACGCTCCCATACAGGGAAGTGCTGCTGACATTATTAAAATAGCCATGATAAATATTCATCAGTGGCTCGAAAAGAAAAAGCTGAAAACAAAAATGATCATGCAGGTTCACGATGAACTTGTGTTCGATCTTCACAAAGATGAAGCAGACATTGTAAAGGAAAATGTTACTGCGTTAATGAAACATGCTGTACACCTTGCGGTACCCATGGAAGTAGAAGTTGGTATTGCTACCAACTGGCTCGAAGCACATTAACAAATGTATAGTGTGATGCATGCAAAGCATAACTCTATCAAAGTGTTGCATATTCATTTGTAAATCGCGGGTATAATACTCGCAGGGTATAGATCTTTGTTGATGAATGAAAATGTAGGAGATGTGTTATCAGACTTTTATTTGCAAGGAGTTTGACGAATACAAAAAGCCTTTATATTTGCGCCCCTATTAAAAATTCATTTATTAATCATTATGACAAAAGCTGAATTAATTGCCAAGATCGCAGAAGACACAGGTATTACAAAAGTAGCTGCTAACACTGCATTGGAATCATTCATTGGTGCAGTTGAAAAAACGTTGAAGAAAGGTGACAAGCTTACGCTTACCGGCTTTGGTACATTCTCTGTAGCAAAAAGAGCCGCACGTAAAGGTCGTAATCCTTTCACAGGTGAAACCATCAAAATCAAGGCTAAAAAAGTTGCCAAGTTTAAAGCTAGCAAAGAGCTTTCCGGAAAAATGTAATCTACATCGATTCACAAAAGAAAAACCCTGGTTATCAACAGCCAGGGTTTCTTTTTATAGGAAACTTTCAAAAACTATTGAAAGTTTAGAAACAATTATTAACTTTATATCGTATGAAGTATACAGAGGCAAAAGAAGAACTGATACAAGCGTGGGGAAACCTGGGCTATAGCTGGGGCCTGAATAAAACCATGGCACAGATACATGCGCTTCTGATGATTTCACCAAAGCCTCTTTCTACTGAAGAGATTATGCTGGAACTCTCTATATCAAGAGGCAATGCGAATATGAATATTCGTGCGCTTCTCGATTGGGGAATTATATCCAGAATACTGATACCCGGGGAGCGTAAAGAGTTTTTCAAATCTGAAAAAGATATATGGGCTCTCGCACGACAGGTAGCAAAGGAAAGAAGAAAGCGCGAGCTTGAACCTATATTAAAAGTATTGCGCGAGGTGAGTGATGTACAGAGTGACGGATCGGACGACACCAAAGAATTGAAACGCGTGGTGAAAGATCTTAAAAACTTTGCCGAAAAATCGGATGGCCTTCTCGAGACTTTTATTAAGGCAGAAGAGAGCTGGTTCTGGAATGTGTTGTTGAAAATTATGAAGTAAAACGCTTCATATTTTTTTAAACATATTTTTCAATATTTTCTGAAAATACTAAATATATGAAATATATAGATTTTACGATTCAATCAGCGATCATCATTTCAGGTCTCGGCTGGATGATCGTAGTTGGAGTTAGTAGCCATACCGATTGGCTGGCGAGCTTATTACTTGTGCAAATATTCATCGGTCCATGGCAATTTATGAGTTCGCTCATTTCTGTAATTGCACGTGCACCTTATTTCAAAGCAAAATTAACGCATTTGGTTGTGTCCTTAATTTATCTGTTAAGCTTGCGGGCTATGCTGGATATGAATAAAACGCTTATTGAGATTCCGGACGAAATATTTAAACTCTATTGGATCATTCCCGCATGGATACTGGCCCTATACTACTATAGAACCACCTGTCACTGGGCACTCCAGAAACGAACCGGAGGCGGCAAGTTCTTACCGCACATTAACTTCTGAATTCACTTATACTAAACTATATATTTATGAACTACACCGTAATAACCTACTGCATCTATCTGCCCATTACAATCTTTCTTACCATGTGGGTAGCACGAACGCTCTTTACCAATGGTCGCGTATTTCTTGTTGAGATTTTCCACCAGGATAATACGCTGGCCGACAGTGTTAACAAGTTATTGCTCGTTGGGTTTTACCTTGTAAACATCGGCTATGCAGTATATACCCTCAAGATATGGGATAGGATAGATGACATTCAATCCATGATCGAAGTGCTTAGCGAAAAGATCGGCTGGATCATTCTGATATTAGGAGGAATGCATTTCTTCAACCTGTTCATACTCTTCAATCTCCGCAGAAGAGCACAAACTGAAAAGATAACAGCTTAAAAATTTCATGCCCGCAGAAGGCGCAGATATACGCAGAGCAGGTTTATATATGTTTTGCAATGATCTGCGCCAATCTGCAGGAATAAAAATATATACTATATGAAAATCGTTATAGCTGGTGGTTCTGGTTTTCTTGGAAAAGCTTTAACCAATTACTTTGTAAAGAAAAATATACAAGTAACTATACTCTCCAGAAAACCACGAAACAGCAACAGCGGTCTCGTCAAAGAAGTTTATTGGGATGGCAAAACGCTGCAGGCATGGGGACACGAATTGGAAGGTGCCGAAGCATTGATCAACCTGAGTGGCAAATCGGTTGACTGCCGGTATACTGAACAGAATAAACAACAAATTTATTCTTCGCGACTTGCATCTACACAGGTACTGGGAGATGCCATTGTGCAATGTATAGATCCACCTAAGGTATGGCTCAACTCGAGTTCGGCCACTATATATAGGGGCTCGTATGATAAATTTATGGATGAACGACATGGTGAGATTGGTCATGATTTCTCTATGGATGTGTGCAAAAAATGGGAAGCTGTTTTCGACAAATGCATTACACCCCGTACACGCAAAGTAATTTTACGAACCTCCATTGTGCTCGATGTAAAAGGTGGTGCGCTCGTTCCACTTTTAAAACTTGTTAAGGCCGGATTGGGTGGCAAGATGGGAGGCGGCAAACAATATTTTAGCTGGATACATATACACGACTTTTGCCGAATAAATGAATGGCTTATACAAAAACCAGCTGCAGGCATTTACAACGTCTGTTCACCACAGCCTGTACCAAATGCTGATTTCATGAAAGCACTTCGGCATAACGTGCATGTACGTGTGGCGCTACCGTTGCCTGTAGCTTTGCTTACATGTGGTGCTGCGCTAATTCGCACCGAAACCGAGCTTGTGCTAAAAAGCAGAAAAGTTTATCCGCAAAGATTATTAGATGAAGAATTTGTTTTCGAATTTCCAGACCTGAAAACTGCCCTCGAAGATTTATGTCAGGTAGAAGCGAAGATAAATTAAAGCAATATTTTGTTGCCCTTATTCCGCCACCTCCAATTTCGGATGATGCACTGCGACTAAAAAACTATTTCCGCGATCAGTATAACAGCAAAGCTTCTCTCAACTCTCCGCCTCACATTACGCTACACATGCCCTTTAAATGGAAAGAAGAAAAGGAGCATGAACTGATCGAGGCCTTCGGAAAGTTTTCATTAGGACGCCCTTCGTTCAAAATAGAATTGCATAACTTCAGCGCTTTTGTACCGCGGGTAATTTTTATAGATGTAGTTCCCAATGATATATTAAGCCAGCTCAGTAAAGAGCTTCATCGTTTCTGTAAGCGTGAACTCAATCTGTTTAACGCTTCGTATAAAGATCAGCCCTTCCATCCTCACCTAACACTGGCATTTCGTGATCTTAAAAAACCAATGTTCGAAAAAGCATGGGCCGAATTTCAGGAAAGAAAATTCGCGGCACGCTTCGATGTTGAAAGCATTGTATTGCTAAAACACAATGGAAAAATATGGGAGGTGTTCAAAGAGTTTCTATTCGATCCTTCCGCTCTGACAAAGGATGAAGAAGAAGACTCGTTTAAACTTCATCACTAAGTCAACTCCGATAATTACTTTTCACAAAACGATCCTTTCGCTATCCACAGCGTTTTGTAAGTCACATCAAGCAATCCTTCCTGTAAACCAGGATCAGCTTCAATTACCTCTTTTTGCAATTCGCCACGCATGATGAGAATGCCACCATCATGATCACCAAAGATACCTTCCGTAACAACGTTGCCTGTGTCCACAAGCTTCTTTATAAAAGCATTATGTTTCTCGATGATCTGCGGATAATTGGAAGCTGTGAATTTACTTACCACGGCATCAAAGCGAATAAACGAGTATGATACCATCTCGTACGGCTCAGGTGCTTTGCATGGTTTGCTAACACGCGAAGTATAGGGCAGAATTTCAATATGCCAACGGTTGGCCTGCACGCCAGGATCGGTACTAAGCCATTGCTTTGCTTCCTCTACGGATTGCGTGTTAAGTATAAATATACCTCCACCACCATCAAACGGCCCGGCCGACACCAGCTTACCTTCTTTAGCAAGTCGATTAATATTTGCCATGTGTCCTTCCATCAACTTATCAAGTTGATCCTTCGGCATGGCGGGCGCATCGGTTCGCTTGTTCAGAAATACAAAACTATATTTCTTGTCCTGGCTAAAGGCTATAAAATTTACAAACAGTAGGGTAATGAATAGTAATTTCTTCATGGCAATCAATATAGCCGAAACTTAAAAAGAATCGCTGAGAGTTTCTCAGTTCAGAACATTTTTAAAACTGAAGCGCCCGGAAACTATATTGAATATACAACTTCGGTAACTGAAAGCCGAATTATTATTTACCTTTCTTACTGATCAATAATATACCTGCCAGTATCAGAATTGTTCCCACGATTTGCAGTACAAAGATAGGTTCGTGCAATAAGATATAGGCCTGCAATATAGTAGACATCGGCCCGATGCTGCCTACAATCGCGGCATTATCAGAGCCAATACGTTTAATACCTTCGGTTACCAGGTACGATGGAATAACCGTGCTCACCAGCGCCATCATAGCGCTATAAAAATAAACCAGTGGCGAAAGGTTGAACACTGATGTATCGCTGGCAATTGCATAGTGAAGCAATACGCCTATAGAAGCAAACGTCATTGCATAACTGTTGAACTTGGCAGCACCAACCTTCGGTATAATCCGACCACTGCCCACTATATATAACGCGTAGGTAATAGCGCATAAAAAAATAAATATAGCACCGAGGTAAAAATCATTGTTCTGTTCTTGACTCCAATCTACCTCACTATAAAATGCAAGGGCCAGCCCGGCATACGTGATGATCAACGCCATCCATTGATACCGGCTTATCTTTTGTTTAAAAAAGACTGCCGACATGAGCAGCACCAGTGTAGGGTATATAAATAAAATAAGTCGTTCCATACCGGCAGATATATACTGCAACCCAAGAAAGTCGAGTAAACTACTGATATAGTATCCCAACAAACCTACCACAGCAACAATGGCCCATTGTTTAGATGTAAATTTTACATTATCGGCCTTACGCGATGCAAAAGCTGCAGAAACAACAAAGAATGGAAGCGAGAAAAGCATGCGCAGCGCGAGCAATGTTATAGCATCGATGCCCGTATCACGGTAAGCCAGTTTAACAAAAATAGCTTTTGTAGAGAAGCAAATGGCACCGGCAAGCGCGATTAACACACCACCTATAAAATAGCCTGAGCGAGAAGGTTTATTCATGCAAAAACTTTTGCTAACAACACTTCGTTTGTTTTAATCACGAATGATGGAGCGATCAAATGTATATCTTTTTAGTCGCATGTCACCAACTTTAAGTTATAGCTTCACGAATGTTTTTAACGTCACCCGCTTCACACTACTATATAGTTTAGCAGTATGAAGCAGGCAGCAGTTCTTTACTATCGATTTAATCGCCAATGGATCAAATCCTGATCACGATTGGTTTCACAAAATTTATTCTTCATCAGTACGCGGTGCGAAGGTATATTTGTAACGGGTGTATCAGCTATAATTACCTGCAACGTTTCATGATTAAAGCCCCATTCGATCAGGGCCTGTAGGGCTTCCGTTGCATAGCCTTTGCCGTGATAACGAACATCAAGCCCATAACCCACCATCGATTTACCTTCATCATCCGGAAGTCCTGCGAAACCTATACCTCCGATGGCTACACCTTCGTGCTTGAGCAGAATTTCCCAGTTGGTATACCATTCGAAAGCATGCGCATAAATTTGAGTTTTATCGAGCCAGAACTCAATGGCTTCCTCCAGGTCTTTCGCCACATTTGGATCGTTCTGTCTCACCTCATATTTTACACCCAGATTTTCAGCTAATGCTTCCGGATTATTTTTATATAGTACTAATTGCGCGTGCGTAAGCGGCACGAGCTTCAGCCGTGTTGTTTCTAACATTTGTTTATAGATTTGATATAAAAGATTATCCTCTCTAAACTTAAAAGAGAAGATGAACGTGCTACTGCACGATCTTAATCATGCTGTATAGATTCGTACAGCGTTCGCGACACTCCAAAAGGAATATCGGTGATCAGGCCCTTCCAGGCGTAGAAATTAAAATAAGCGTTTTCAGAGGCATTTAAACTCCGGAACAAAAATAATAAAAGCACCTGATGGAAAAAAACTGCTGCTGGCAGAGTTCGACTGTTAACTGTTTTTCTTTCTTTGCACCGTGAAAGTCCTGATTCTTCATCAACATTTTAATACACCGCAAAATGGTGGAGCACTTCGCTCTTATTATCTCGCAAAAGCATTGACGGATCATGGTATCGAGACAGTTGTTATTACAGGACACAATGAGAAAGAAGAACGCGTAGCATATATTGAGGGTATAGAAGTACACTACCTTCCCATCGCTTACGAAAACCGATTCGGGTTTTACAAGCGTAGCCGTTCGTTCATCCACTATATAATTCAATCTGTACGTGTAGCAAAAACGTTGAAAGGTATTAATGTATGCTACGCCATGTCTGTTCCGCTCACCATCGGACTGGCCGCCATCTGGCTAAAGAAGGTGCATAAAATACCCTATATCTTTGAAGTAGGCGACTTGTGGCCGGATGCACCTATACAAATAGGTGTTATAAAAAATTATTTTTTCAAGCAAGCGTTGTATAGTCTGGAGAAGAGTATATATGAGCAGGCTCAATCAGTGGTGGCCCTATCGCCTATGATCAAAGATGCGATTGTAGAAAAAGCGCCCGGAACCAATGTTCATAATATACCGAACATGGCAGACACAGAGTTTTACATGCCGGAGTCTAAAAACCCCATGCTTGAAAACAAGTTTGGTGTAAAGGATAAATTTGTAGTGTCTTATATTGGCGCAATCGGTTATGCTAATGGACTGGATTATTTCCTGGAGTGTGCCCGCAATTGCCAAAAGGCTTCGTTGCCAGTTCATTTTATAGTATGTGGTGATGGTGGTATGGCAAAGCGTTTACAACAAAGCGCAAAGACTATTCAGTTAAACAACCTTACCTTTATACCGTTTACAAACCGCGATGGTGTAAAGGAAGTATTAAACGTTACTGATGCGAGCTTTATCTGTTATAAACCTTTACCGGTTCTTGAAACAGGTTCGCCTAATAAATACTTTGATGGCCTTGCTGCTGGTAAACTGATCGTTATCAATTTTGGCGGGTGGATAAAGGATGAAATTGAGAACTATAGCTGTGGATTTTACAGCGATTCAAAACACCCTACTGATTTTACGCAGAAGATACAGGTATATCTAGACAACGTATCTCTGTTAAAACAAAGCCAGCAGGCGAGTCGCAAGCTGGCTGAGGAGAAATATTCAAGATTGAAATTAAGTGAAGCGTTCAGTGCTATATTCCGAAATATTCGTTGATCATTTTGAAATAGAATTCCAGATATCAACATCGAGAAGATAATTTCCGTCTGACTGCCGTTTCCAAACATTGGCAAATTTTACTTCTGTGATATACACCGAGTCCTGGTATTTAACCCTCGTCTTTGTTCTGCCTGTTTCGTAGATATAGTCACCGTTGCCATCAACAGTAAGCGTTTGCGTTTCCATATTCAGCAACTGAGAATTTTTCATTGATCTGCTCCAAAAGTTTCGGATAGCTTGTTTACCTACAAAAATCTCATAGGTATTATTCGGACAAAGCTTCGCGCTGTCGGTATACATCGCTGCAAGTTTGTCGGCATCGCCCTCCTTAAAGAAAGCACCGAGCTTTTCATTTTGCTTGTGAAGAATCTCACGCATTTCGCCAGCAGATAATTTATCTTCTGTACAACTGCTACACAACGCTGCCGCTACAAAAATCAATATTAAAAATCGCATAAGTATATATCTAAAGTTAGCAGGTATTATTGAAGCACCAGGCGGCAGTCTTCTGTATCCAGATTTGTTCTTCTGTCAAAAGTGAAATCATAAAAGCCTGCATCATCTTTCTTGGCTTTCATAATCACGCGGCTTCTTCCGGTTTCAAGCTTCTGGTTGTCGTACGCCTTTAACAAAACGGTGTCAGCAAAATCCTGGTTAAAGATGCAATATACACTTACCAGGTTATCAACACCCAGCGTATCGTTGGCAATAATTACTTTACCAAGTTCGAGTCCCTTCTGCTTCAGTTCAGGGCTCAACTCTACTTCAACTTTAAAAGAATTCTGCACACCGCTGGAAGCACCTTTAATAAATTCGCCGACAGCTTCACCGGTCTTTTCACCGGTGCGTTTCAGGGAGCATGCTGTTACTGTTACAATCAGCACAAGCAGGTATATAGTTTTCATAGGATATAAATCTCCGGTATCAAACCATTTTATTCGAGTATGCGCTCGGATATCTTTCCGGTTTTCTTATTCTTCAGAATTACTTTTTTAGCACCATAGTGTGTTACTTCTTCTTTTACCAGGTGGTGATCAGCATCGTATTCGATTAAATGACTGTCTTTTGAGACACCGGTTTTACCGCGCCATATATCCAGCTTTACGGGTTCCCATTGTTTTGTTTTAGCCGATTTGTAGGCAGCATCGAGTATAGAATTTACAACATAACCATCGTAAAATGTTTCTTTCGGTGCTATACCTTTCTCCATGGCGTTAAACATATCCATAAACATGTGATTATAACCAAGCTCATTCAGCTCATCGCCTACCGGGAATAACCATCCGGTATTACTCTCTGCTTTCTCGGCCACATAGTCTGCACCTTTACCGGTAGTAAACATATCGAAGCCCGTACGAAGGAAACTGTTGATCCATATCGTACCTTCTGTTCCCATTACTTCATCACGTAAATCAAGCCCTCCACGGAACGTCCAGCTCACTTCAAATTGTCCTATAGCACCGTTCTCATATTTCACAAGTCCTATAGCATGATCTTCTGCATCAATGGGTTTCACTTGTGTATCGGCCCAACACATTACCTCCACCGGTTTTATATCTTTACCTATATAGCTTCGTGTTATCTCTACGCAGTGACATCCCAGATCCAGTATACATCCGCCACCGGCCTGCTCTATATCCCAGAACCAATCGCTATGCGGGCCAGGGTGTGTCTCACGTGATTTTGCCCATAGTATTCTTCCCAGCGCTCCGTTCTTTACGCTCTCCATGGCCTTTATAAATTTAGGCGTATATACCAGGTCTTCAAGATAGCCGTTAAATATACCGGCCTTCTCTACCGCTTCAAGCATGCGCCTGGCTTCTTCTGCATTGCGACCGAGTGGCTTGGTGGTGATCACTCCCTTCTTATATTTGCAACAAAGCAATACGGCCTCTTCGTGTAAATTATTAGGCAATGATATACATACTACATCTACATCCGGCCGATTGATTGCAGCCTCCATAGTAGTAGTTGAAAATGCAACATTATAGTCTTGCGCAAACTTCTTCGCACTTTCTTCTCTCCGTGAGTAGATGCTTACAATTTTATCTTTGCTTCGATAGCCTTGCAATGAATCAGCATAAAATCGTCCGATGAAACCGGAACCAAGCATAGCAATGTTCATAGTGGTGTAGTTTTTTTAGTGGTGAAATATTTTAGTTCAAGCTGCAGTATTACTTTCAGCGTTAGCTTGTTGCCTGTTTTATTTTATCGTTTTCTTTAAAGAAGAATACAAAATATAGCACTACGGCAATCGCTATATATGCCGGTACAAACCAGATCTCTTTCCATTGGTGTACCCCATCTACCGTATAGTGATCGGTTGTGAAACCCGAAAACCATGTGCCGATAAACATTCCCACGCCATAAGTTGCAAAGGTAAAAAGACCTTGTGCAGCATTCTTGATCTTTTCACCTGCTTTCTTTTCGGTAT